>ENA-UPSA01000067-UPSA01000067.1-bioreactor-metagenome-genome-assembly--contig:-NODE-67-length-161223-cov-44.926667_pt1 | contig 161223 bp, 158 predicted proteins | sample MGYA00238183_ERZ773288 | MGnify/ENA primary metagenome ERZ773288 (study PRJEB29028, sample SAMN07631243) | bioreactor metagenome | isolation source: Switchgrass digestor | place: USA: Dartmouth... | reverse complement strand
ATCACAATCCATAACCTTTTCACAGCAACCCCCAGAACCAGAAAAAGATCACAATCCATAACCTTTTCACAGCAACCCCCAGAACCAGAAAAAGATCACAATTTATAAATAAAATCAGGGGCAGAAATATAGTTGCAGGATTCCGTCCTGCATTCTGGAGGCGATAGTATATCCCGTGGTATGCAACTGCTGTGCGTGCTGTTTGCATGCATGGTGTTACTTAATACCGGAGAGATCTATGCCCAGAACACACAAGGTGAAGAAGCACTGCTTCCTGATAACATGACAGCAAAAACCTGCAGTACAGTGATGGAGTCAAACTCCACAGTTGCAGTGGTTAATGCGAGTGCAGAGGCTAACAAGACTCTGGACTCTGCAGCGGGCCCATCCGTTTCACGGGCCGATGTTGAGGACGCCGCAGTCCGTGTCAACACCTTCATAGCAAAGAACAAACGCCTCCCCCTCACAGTTGAGGTTGGAAGCGTTAAGGTGAACATGGCACAGTTCCTGCAGCTTGAATCATACTACGTCCTCAACAGGACACCCACAGTGAATCAGGTTCAGTTGCCGGCTAAAACATCAGGGACCATGCTCAAAGGCTCAATTTACCTGAAGGATTACCTTGAAGTTGCAGGCAGGGTCCTCTCGTCAGGAGGGGCGCCCGGATACATAGGCTTCAGGGACCAGAACATAAGATTCGAATCACTTGTGTGGCTATTTGCAAGGGCAATTAATTTTAAAGTTACAAATCAGCGACTTCCAAACTACATCAAACTCAACGAACTCAACTCTGTGAAATCCTCCACCCCCACCAGTAATAATTCCGGCAGCAGCGATGCTGCCAGTGGCAATTCAGGTTTCACCAGGGAACAGATACTTGCAGCGGCCAAATCACTGAAGAACTACATTGACAGGAGTCAGAGCCTACCCGGGTATGTGCAGGTGGCAAACCAGCGGCTTGGTATAGCCCAGTTCCTGCATCTAATGGTTAAATGCCTCAACCAGATAAATCTGGGGAAGAACACCCCGATAGCACCGGTAACTGCCGGTGAGGCAACGAAGCCTGCAGGCGATGCCAGGGGTACCCTCAAAAGGTCAGAGTACCTCAAGGTGGCATCCGGCGTTCAGGGGTTCATGGAGAAGAACCATAGGGCCCCAAATTATGCAGGATCAAGTAAAGGTAGAATCTCGTATGAGAGCCTTGTATACTCCATTTCAAGGGTCCTGAGCTTCTACAGCACCAACAAGAGACTTCCGAACACCGTGACCGTAACGAGGCTGGCGTCCTCCCTGAAGAACAGGCCAGAGAATGACCCCTACAATGGTGAGAGCACCGCAAGGTACCTCGCCTCATCAGCCAGCTGTCCCGTGGACAGTCCTGATATCAGATCCCTTGCATCTGAGATAACAAGGGGGCTGACCTCGACGTTTTCCAGGGCGGAGGCCGTCTTCAACTGGGTGCGTGACAACATAAACTACAGCTTCTACTACAACACGAAGTACGGCGCAGTGGGCACACTCAAAAAAAGGACAGGAAACTGTGTGGATCACACACACCTCCTTGTTGCCCTGGCCAGGGCTTCAGGGATACCTGCCAGGTATGTGCACGGGACCTGTAACTTCACATCAGGTAAGGTCTATGGACATGTCTGGGCCCAGCTCCTCGTTGGCGATACATGGTACGCTGCAGATGCAACAAGCTCAAGGAACAGCCTTGGAGTTGTGAACAACTGGAACACTTCCAGCGCAGTGATAAAGGGCATATACGCGAGTTTACCGTTTTAGAGGTTAATAAACCTCATTTTTTCTTTTTCATGGTTCTCCCTGTGAGATATAAAAGCCAGAATAACAGGGACCACTGCCAGCAGATCAGAGCACCGGAATAAACACCATATACAATACTCAGAATAAGGATAATGAACACCGGATACAAAAGCTAATTAGAGGCCGGCCAGAGACAGTTAAATGGTGTTAACATGGACGTTCCACTCATGAGGGAGATTGTCATAATATTCAGCCTGGCACTCATGGTCCTCCTTCTGCTCAACCGGGCCAGGATCCCCGCCATTCTGGGCTTCTTTGTGACCGGGGTGATAGCCGGTCCATCTGTCCTCGGGGCTGTGTCATCAGGGAGTATTGAGAGCCTCGCTGAAATTGGTGTCATACTGCTCCTCTTCACAATTGGACTTGAAATGTCAGCTGAAAGGTTCGGGGAGTTCAGGAGAACAGCCCTGATAGGTGGAACCCTCCAGATATGTCTGACGGTCTCGGTGGTGGCCATCCTCACCCTGGTGCTGGGTCTGGACCCTGCTAAGGCCGTCTTCATGGGTTTCCTCATATCCCTCAGCAGTACAGCGGTGGTCCTCAAGGTCCTGCAGGACTTCCACGAGACCGAGGCACCCCATGGACAGGCCTCCCTGGCCATCCTCATATTCCAGGACGTTGCAGCCGTGCCCATGATCCTCACAGTGCCCTTCCTGGCAGGGGTGGTGAGTGACCCCTCATCGGCGCTGGGAACCCTCCTCACAGCTGGAGCTGTGCTCCTGGGGACCCTGGTATCGGCAAGGTGGCTTGTACCCGGACTCTTTGATGTGGTTGCAGCAACCGGGAGCCGTGAGATATTCCTCCTGACCGTCATACTTGTATGTGCATCCGTCACCTGGCTCACAGGGGAGGTGGGGCTCTCACCAGCCCTGGGGGCCTTCCTGGCGGGCCTCATCGTTGCAAACACAGACTACGCCCACAGGGCCCAGGGGACGGTGCTCCCCTTCCAGGAGGTCTTCCTTAGCTTCTTCTTCGTCTCCCTGGGAATGCTGCTGGATCTGAGGTTCTTCCTGAGCCATCTCTACCTCATAGTCCTGGCGGTGCTCGGGGTTCTCCTCATAAAGGTGGTCCTTAACAGCCTCGTTGGATTCGTCCTGGGCTACTCTGCCAGGGTTGTGGTCCTTCTGGGCCTTGTCCTTGCACAGATCGGTGAGTTCTCCTTCATACTCTCTGAGACCGGGCTGCATTACGGTCTCATGGACCGTTTAACATTCCAGGCCTTCCTCTCGGTTTCACTGATAACCATGGCCATCACCCCCTTCCTCATATCGCTCTCACCCAGGATCTCAGATAGGATAGTCCGCGCAGACCTCCACCCCCGGATAAAGAATGGAAGGGTCTACAGGAGGCCCTCGGTGGACCTGAGGGACCACCTGATAATCATAGGTATGGGTATAACCGGGAGGAGGCTTGCGGATACCTGTGAGGACCATGTTATACCCTACATAGGCCTGGATGTCAACCCTGAAGCCGTGAAAAGGGCCCGTGAGGAGGGTCTCAATGTATACTATGGAGATGGGACGCACCTGGCCGTGCTGAGGCACTTCAATGTCCCGGAGGCTGCGGTGATGGTGGTTGCCATTGCAGACTACCGGTCCACGGTCCATGCCATCCATGAGGCCAGGGCGCTGAATGAGGGTATGAAGATAATAGCGAGGATAAGGGGATTTGAGAATACTGAGATGCTCTACACAGCAGGGGCCGATGTGGTGGTTTCAGAGAAGCGTGAGGCTACCAGGAGGATCTCAGATGAGATATTCAGCTGTTACAGTGGTGTCTGTGAGCTTGAGGAGTGAGGGAGTTATGTGGAGAGTTGATCAAACATTGTATTACCCCCTTAATCTGACATGCACAGACCTCCTTCTCTGAAAATCGGTTATATGGTGGCTCTGAATTCAGATCCGGAGCGCGAATGCTCTTATCTTTGTAGGGACGGTTATCCAGACTCACGTAGCATAATGAAAACCATGAAAGACTCTAATATTGTCTTATTTGATTTAAAAAGTTCTAATAACGTCTTTTTTCAATTTTTAAACCGCAATGTTTATATATAAAGGCCTTTTTAAGAGTCTATATGGGGTTTTTAGCCCCAGTGGAGGCGGTAAAATTTCGAGAAAGCTGAACATTCTAATAGCCCTTGTTCTGGTGCTTTCCTTCATGGGCTCAAATGTGGCGTCTGCCGTTGAAATGGCAGACAATAGCACAGAGGATATGGAAGCCCAGAACACAACACAAACACAGGAAAACACAACAACAGAACAGAACACGACAGACACAGCAGAACAGAACACAACACAAACACAGGAAGACACAACAACAGAACAGGCACACGGCGCCATCTGGGTCAAGGCCTATGACATGGGAAAGGTCAACCTCAGTGAACTCAAAGGTAAGGGTATATCTGATGTTTTCCTTGAGCAGCTGGCCTTCAATGATGAACGCTTCAGAGCAAACCTCACCTCATTCCTTGGTAACGCTTCAGCCCAGGGTATAAGGGTGAGTGCCTGGGTCATCTGCCTCAGGGATGCTAACGGCAAATGGGTTGACCCAACCGGCAGGTACGCCTACAATGTTACAACCACCAGCAAGGTTACGGTCCAGGAACCCTACAGGTACTATTACACTGTAACGGTGAAGAAGGCCTACAGAACCTATGTGAAGAAGTGGTACAAGTCATGGTACAAGTACAGGGGCAAATGGAGATACAAGTGGAAGTACCGCTACGTTAAGAAAACCTACTACAGGTATGTTAAGGTGACGCGTTACACCATAAAGTACAGGACAGTCACAAAGACGGTTACCAGTACAGAGACAAGATACGGCTACAACACAACCTATGCAGAGCAGTTCATTAATAACCTCACCCGGAGGGTGCTATCATACACCAGCATTCCAGGGGTTGGTGGGATCCACCTCGACTATATCCGGTACCCTGGAAACGCATACCAGGTGCCCAACTCAACAGCAACCATAACAGGGATAGTCAGGAGAATCAGTGAAGCCGTTAGATCTGTTAACCCCGGGCTTCTACTGTCGGCTGCCCTGATGCCAGAGAAGGGAGCAAATGCCTACTACTATGGTCAGAACTACACCCAGCTTGCAGAGTACCTGGACGTCCTTGTGCCGATGGTCTACAAGGGTAACTACCGGGAGGATTCCTCCTGGATACAGAATGTAACTGCCTACATCAAGGCCAAGAGCCCAGGTGCAGAGGTGTGGACCGGACTTCAGACCTACAGATCCGACAGTGATGTGACGCCCATCCCTGCAGATGAGCTCATTGGAGATATAGATTCAGCCCTCCGTGGAGGAGCCGACGGATACGCCCTCTTCAGGTACGGGTTGATCGATAAAGACTTTCTAGGTGGGATACCATCCGCAAAAACAAAGCCGTCTGCTGAAAATTCACTGACCGCATCGATGATCATGGATGCCGCCAGCAGGGTTAAGGCATTCGTTGAGTCAAATTACAGGCTCCCCAACTATGTTAGCCTCGGCGAGAGTCAGGTTACACCCGCCGGATTCCTCTACCTGCTGGCAGAGTTCCTCACCGGTAAGGATCCTGTACCCGGATCCTTCAGTGAACCATCAGCCACAACCCTTAAGGCTTCAGGGACAATCCAGAAGGATGAGTACCTGCAGATCGCGTCACAGGTCCTGAGCTACATGTCATCAACAGGCACTGCGCCATCACAGATATCATCCAGTGCAGGGACCCTGAGCTTCAACGTCCTCCTTTACAGCCTGTCAAAGGTTGTGGCATTCCAGGAGGATAATGGAAGGCTCCCCAACTATGTCACTGTTGACAGTTCCATCTTCTCAGGCAGCTACCTGGCCTCAACAGCGAACTGCCAGGTTACAAGTACAGAGATAAGATCCCTTGCAGCAAGCATCACCAGGGGTCTGACCTCAGTGACTGCCAAGGCGACAGCGATATTCAACTGGGTGCGTGACAATATAAGCTACAGCTTTTACTACAACACCAGGTACGGTGCAGTGGGCACACTCAAAAACAGGACAGGAAACTGTGTTGACATAACACACCTCCTGGTTGCCCTTTCAAGGGCTTCAGGCATAGCAGCCAGGTATGTGCACGCCACATGCACATTCGTCTCAGGGAACACCTATGGCCATGTCTGGGCACAGCTCTACATCAATGGTTCATGGGTTAACGGCGACGCATCAAGCAACATGAACTCCCTTGGAGTCATAAAGAACTGGAATAGCGCCAGTATAAAGGGCTACTACGCGGAACTGCCATTTTAAAATTTTTTTTATTTTATTTTTTTGATATAGAAGATCCAATTTAACAGCTACTTTTGAAAAACTGGATCCTTGACGGGAAGATCCCATTCAACAGGCTAATCCCTTAAAATCCACAACAAACCTGATCTCTATATTGAAAACCCGCACAGGTACCCACTAGGTTCTCTTCATGTATTCGAGTTCCCTGAACCTGAGGGACACCGCCGTACCATGATCTGATTCTATCTCAAGTTCACCCTCAAGCTGATCTGCAAGGGCCCTCATGAGCGACAGGCCAACGGTACCATCAGGTACACCCTCCATGCCGGTACCATCATCCTCAACCCGCAGGTAGAGGAGCCCATCTGATTCCATCGTCACGGTGATGCTGCCCTCCCCTGAGGGGAAGGCATGCCTGATTGAATTGGTAACCGCCTCATTTATGAGGAGCCCCAGGGGTATTGCGGTTTCAAGGTTCACCCGGACATCTGCATCCACCTGGAAGTGGATACCGTAGACCCCATAGGCGCTTACAAGTCTCTCAATGAGCCTTGTTATGAAGGACCCCATATCAACGCCAGTGAAGTTTCCGCTATCATAGATTGTCTCATGGAGGATAGCCATTGCCCTCACACGGCTCTGGGCATCCCTCAGGACCTCACGGGCCTCCTCACTGGCATTCATGGCCTGGATATTGAGGAGACTCATGATTATCTGGAGGTTATTCTTGACCCTGTGGTGGACCTCTGCAAGAAGAGCGTCCCTCTCACCTACTGTGGACTCGAGGGACCTCTGTATCCCAATAAGGTCCGTGATATCTGTGAGTGACACGATGTATCCAGTGAATTTTCCGTCAGAGAACCTTGGAACCATCCATCCCGTGTAGTGGCCATCACCCACCTTCATCCGTTCAATCATGACAGGTTCGCCACTGGATGATGGTCGTGGAAGATCCATGATCCCCAGTTTTTTCATGGCAGAGTTCCTGTAGATAATGCTCCCCTCATGGTCAAAGACCGCCACAGCCTCTGCAAGGTTTTCAACAACATCCTTGAAGAACTTCTGGGCCTCGAGGAGGTCCCTCTGGTATTCTGATCTCTTCTCATCTATCCTGTTGAGTTCATCCGATGCCAGGATAACAACTATTATGGTCAGGGAGGACGTCATCCCCATGAGGAACACCTCCCCGAATCCCGGGAAGAGCCTCTGACTTATCTTCATGGTGAAGAGGCCCAGGAGGGTTATGCTGGCTATCATGATGGGGATGAGCAGCCTGGCCAGATGGCCGCCGGTGAAGGACCTGTGTATTGGTGCAACTATACCCTCCTCAGGGTAGAGGCTAAGGAATGATGCAGATGTGAGGAGGTGGAGGATGGCGGTGTAGAATGCCATCTGGAAGTACTGACTGTAGACCCCGACACCTCCAAGGTATCCTGTGACCACGCAGTAGGCCACTGTCCCGGCTGAAAAGGCGAGTACCTGGGGTGCCGTGTACCTTGAGGACGAGAAGAGGATCAGTATGATGGCGTAGATGATGAAGAGGATTGATGATATGAAGCGGGAGTTTGAACCGTACCCTGTGATGGATGTCTGAAGGTACCCGGTGACGGTGAGGGTGTAGAAGACAAGTAGAAAGGTTGCAATGTAGAGTGCTGGGGTTCTGATCCGCTTTGAGAGGAGAATTATGGTTGACCCCAGCGTCAGGAATACTGCTGCTGTCATCGGCTGTGTGGGTGGTGATCCCAGGATCTCTCCCCTGAGCTGGGGGATTCCCATAAGATGGCCCGTGATTGTGAGGGATGATAGGATTATGACTGCAATGGCAAATGAAAGTGAGAGTCTCCTTGCAAGGATTGCAGAATCAGGTTCCAAGTTTAACACCCATAGAATTTCTGTGGGATCATGTAATAAAATCTTTCGAATACTTGCAGCACAGCTGATCCATGATTTTCAGTAAGGTGGGACCTGGACGCTCTTAAGATCTGTGCATCTGAAAGGAAAATTATCACTGTACAGATGAAATAGGCAAAAAAAGGTATATATTAATAAAAGTTTTAATTAATTTATAACTATTGTGTCTGGTTGGGGGTGCCATGAAACGCCTTTTCTGCCCGCTTTGCAGGGCCAATGTTGTGGCCGAGGTTTATGGCAGCCAGAGGGCGCACTTCTACTACATTGTATGTCCATCATGCGGGGCCCGCATATGCCTTGAAGGAGGGCAGTGAGACGCCTGACGTCATATCTCACATGTTATGACTCATCTCAGCAGAGTCCACAGTCTCCTTTATAATGGAGTGGGTGGGTTATTCCCGGTTTTGTCTCAAGATCAGGGAACCCGTCAGAGGATGGCTTTCCAGGAGCTCCGCCCTTAACCCATCCTTCACCCTGCCGGCCCCGGTATACCGTCAGCAACCGTTTAAGGATTTTCCTCCAGTAGTGTTGAGGAGGGGAGCCGTCATGGCACTTAAGCAGATATCTGAATTTTTCACACAGATGAAAGATTAATTAATCAGCGGTCAATATTTCTGAGTTTCCACACAGATGAAAGATTAATTAATCAGCGGTCAATATTATCATATGGAACCCTTTATTAAAGCGGGACTGGTTCTCATCACCCTGATCCTCGGTTCAGTCCCGGTCCATGCAGAACCTGTTGCCATTCCCCGGGTGAACATGGATGGTCCGCCCTATGAGGGGATGGTGAGGGAGGTCCATGGTGAGGGGAGTCAGAGGTACTGGATATTCAAACCTGCAGCACCCGGAAGATACCCTGTGGTGGTCCTCATCCATGGCTGGGCAGCCACTGAACCCATCTTCTATATGGCCTGGATAAGGCACCTTGTAGGGGATGGTATAATCGTGGTCTACCCCCGCTATCAGAACCTCCTTGATACCAGCTCAGAGAACTTCACAGAGAACAGCGCCTACGCTGTAAGAAAAGCCCTCGGTGACCTGGAAGGTGAATTCAATGGAAGACTGTACATTGCAGGGCACTCAGCAGGCGGGATCATAGCGGTCAACCTCGCAGCGAGAGGTGACATCCCCAAACCCGTGGCGGTGCTCTCAATCCAGCCAGGGGACTCAGAGGGTGGAAGGAAACTCCAGAACCTCTCAAAAATCCCTGGGGACGTCATCCTGGTTGTGATGGCCGGTGACGCGGACACCATCACAGGTACCGCTGACTCCCACCGTATAATGAGGATGACCCCCCAGATACCACCCGGCAGGAAGATCTTCCTCCTTGTACAGTCAGACAGGACACTGGTGGCTGATCATCTCTCACCACTTGCGGTCTCAGACGAATACGGTCTACTCGTGGATAACCTTGATTACAGTGGCTACTGGAAGGTCCTTGACATCCTCATCGACCTGGAAGGTGACAGCCTCACCTCTGCAGATATGGATGAACTGACAGGGATGGGGACCTGGGATGATGGGAGACCGGTGAAGAGGATGAAGATAATCACTTAACATTGAAGGCAGATAATTGATAGTGTTCAGGGGGATCCTTGAAGAGATGACAGAATGGAGGAATTTAATGGACAGGAGAGTACTTATAATCATGGCCGTGGCTGTGGTGGCTGTCGCGGCACCTGTACTTGCAGTTGAGGTCTTTGATGAGGCCATATTCTCACAGATACCCTACAGTTACACATCCTACACATCCATACCCTCAAATAAGGCAGGGGAGGCCTCACTTGGAGGATACTACTCCATAAACGGTACCGGGAGGGACTTCAATTTCAGCATAGTCCTCCCGGGGGCAGAGAACTTCGACACCCATGAGGTCAACGGTACACGCATATGTTACAATGAGAGCGGTCTGAGCGGCACCGGACACATAGATCACATCGACGTCACCTGGGAAACCATCTACCTCCTCCTCAGGGGTGACCTGAAGTCTGCGATGTTCAGCACACCGCTGAGGGGCCACTACAGGATGACCTGCGCTGCCTGGGATGGTGGCGGGAACTTCAGCAATGACGGCAGGACCTTTAAGGGGGACTTCAGGATAAACGGGGTCGAGACATTCTTCGGCGGGAACTTCACCCTGAGGTCAGAGAATGGCCGTATAGTTCTGAGTGCAGACTACATCCACCACCCCCAGGGAAAGCCATGGGAGGCCCGGAGGGTTAAAAAGGACTTTTACATGTGAACTCCAGGAGGATCTGCAATGACCCGGGTTAAAAAGGACTCTTACATGTAAACTCCAGGAGGATCTGCAATGACCCGAAGGAATATCAGGGACTGCGAATATTTCAGGGCCGCTGATGGGAGCCTCCTCTGTGAGCTCCTGCACCCAGACAATGAGGGCCTGGATATGGGCTTCAGCCTGGCCCACGCCATCCTCAGGAGAGGTGAGGCCTCGGAGCCCCACCGTCTGAGGGAGTCGGTGGAGGTCTACTACATCATGGAGGGTGAGGCCACCATGCACATCGATGATGAGTCATTCACAGTGAGGGAGGGCGACGCCATCCATATACCCGCCGGTGCTATCCAGTACATTGAGAACACCGGGGAGTCGGAGCTCTCATTCCTCTGCATCGTCTCCCCTCCCTGGCATAGGGACGATGAGGAACTGATAAAGAAATAGTAAAAGAAATTGAATTAAAATGCAGAGGATATCAAATAAAAAATGAGTTCATGACCATTCTTTCTATAATGTTGTGTGCAGCATCTACTTGATATCCTACATTCTGCTTTTCTAGAAACCTCCCCTTTACAAAATGAAATGGTTATAACTTATCTTCGAAGACGAGCTTGTATAGTCTTTCAGAGGATTTATCATCCTTGTAGTAATTTACGAGGTCGTTTATAACGTTTCTTTCTTCTTGATAATATTCCGGGTTTTCTATGCTTTTTTCCAGTTCTCCCAGGAATTCTTTGAAGTTTTTGACCTTGGGCCCCGGCGTCCAGAATTCGAATGGTTCCAGTACGAAGCCCCTTTTCTCCCGATATTCTTCAAGATCAGAGACTATAAAGATAATGGGCCGATCCAGTAACAGGAAATCAAAATAAACTGATGAGTAGTCTGTTATTAGGATGTCGACGCATCCCATTATATCATAGATATCTATGAGATTTTCTTGTAAGGTTCCTGTATTTATGAGTTTAATGTTCTCAGCGTCCTTAAAGTATGCTGTAGCCTTCTCTTCCTCCAGTCGATGGAACTTCACAAGGCAGAGAACCCCATGATCCTTTAAGAATTCCTGAAAATCATTTATATCAAAATCAGGGAGATTAAAGTTATATGATATAAGCTGCCCATCCTCCCTATAATCAGCTGACCTGAATGTGGGTGCAAACAAAATAATCTTGTTATACCTGGCTGGATCAATCTTTAAAATTTCCAGAATTCTCTCTTGACAGCCCTTAAAAAGTTTATCATTCCTTGGCTGACCAGTTACAAATATGCGTCTCGCGTCTTGATTGAAACAGGCTGCAAGAGCATTCCTCATGATGGTGGAAGTCGCTATAAGATAATAATTCTCATCATCGAAGTTAAATGGCAAAGCAACATCTCTATTCTCAGCATAGCCCATAGCCTTTAAAGGCATGCCATGCCAAACATTAACAAAAACCTGGTTTTTTGTTCTCGCTGGATGGCTGCCATGTGATGTTACAATATACCTTGATCTTAAAAACTGCCATAACCTTCCAAGGGTGGATCTTTTATACTGTGGGACATCAACCTCTTCCTGTATTTCGTCTACAGCCCACACCAATCTATACTCAGTTTTTTTGGAACTTATATAATCATATAATGCCTTGGGATTATCTGAAAACTCAGGGCTACTGTCAAATATTATCTGATTACGTTTAGGTATTAAATAATTTATTAATTTAATAATGAGCGTGAAGAATGAGAGGAATTTCTCCTTTGTCAATTTTAGGATTGCTTTTAGCATTGTCACTCCTCCACAGTCGATTAGTCGTCCTGGTTATCTTATTTAATTTATGAGATAACTATAAAGTTTTTAGCCGATCTAAATTAAAAGCCTTAATGCCATAGATAGCCTCTCTTACCAATCAAAATTATCGTCTTAAGAGCCCATAATCAGGAAAGATGATGCGGAGGTATCTAAGATGCTGCTTAAACTGACGTGTTCCTGATATGTAACCGCCAGTTCCCTTATATGTCCAATTGAAGAATTTTCATCTCCCTCGGATAAGTACTGAAACCATATCATCTAAATCACTGCGTCCATTTATACTGAATTCATTGAATGGTTTCTAAGCCATGGAGCAGCGGTGAGTTCACTGTCATAGATGAATGTCTCATACTGTCTTCACAACCATAATAAGCACGGGAGTAGTATATCTTCCTGAGAAATGATAGGTGGACGACCACTACATTAAGAAGACATGGGACCCGGCTCTCATTCCTCTGCATCGTCTCCCCTCCCTGGCATAGGGATGATGAGGAACTGATAGAGAAAAAGTAAAAGAAATTGAATTAAAATGCAGAGGATATCAAATAAAAAAATCAGGTTCCTGTTCCAGAGCATGGAACCTTTAATTTTTCACATCGTTGAATCATATTCATCTGGAGACATCAATCATCCTTGAAGTCCACGAAGATGCTCTCTGAGCCATTGGTGTGATAGGATGTCACATTGACGTCCCTGTCCGCATCAACCTGGATGTCCACGGTCATGGTCCTGCACTGACCCTCCCTGGTGCTGTTGCGGACCTGGGGTTGGAGTGCATCATCGGGTGCACCCACCGAGACCAGTGATGTGACCACCGTGACGGCTATGAGGAATGATAGGAGGGCCCACTCACCGGCTGTCCCCGTCTTTATCCTCTTCTTCCTCTGGAGGCAGTGGTAGGGTGTGTCCTTGAGGGGGTAGAGCAGGGGGCATCCATGGACCGTGAAGAGGTCCAGGAGGATGTGGGATGTGATTCCAGCAAGGAGCGGGATCCCATTCTCCGGACTCTTCAGTGAATAGAGTAGAAGGGGTGGTAAAATAAGGAGTGTGTGTCCGATGCCCCTGTGCCTCCCTGTGAGGTAATCCAGGAGGTCAGGGACTGTACCCGCAGCCCCGGCGAGGAGGGCCCCTCTGATGATTGACGTTACAGGGTACAGGAAGTTGATCAGGAGGAAGAGAACGACTGCAGCTGTTACATGAGTCCTTAACTTCACCTATTTCACCTTACAATGTAGTTGATTGTCCTGAAGACTATGAGGGCGAACCAGATTGTGCTCGTTGCAAGGAGACCGTACTCCAGACCCACCCTCAGGTAGCAGAGTGAGGCGAATACTGATATGAGGGCCATCACCGTGACAGAGACGTCGATGGAGTCCCCATCCAGGCACCCTGATGGGTTGAGCTTCTTGAAGGTTGAGTAGAAGGACTGGACCTCACCCCTGAAGGTCCCGGTGAGGCCTGCCATGTACTTCACCCTCCCGTGGGTGTGTAGCCAGAGGTACTTGCCTGCCGCCTTCCCTGTGAGGTCCTCGAAGTGGTCCATGAAGACCCAGGTCTCCCTCTCAATGGATGCTATGGCCGTCATTATCTCTGTGATGGTAAGCTTCTCCTGTGCACCGGGTTCATGGGCCCTCATTATCTCCAGGAGGCCTGCCTTGAGGGGCATGGGTGATACCAGGTAGACCAGGGCGGCCTGGAGGTTGAGTTCCTCTGCCCTTTCACTGAGTTCATGGTAGGTGTCCCTGATGTTCCCGCCGCAGTGGATGACGTTACCATCCTCAAGACAGGACACGATTTTTATTAAGTCCATGGAATAAAGTAATAAGTAATATTATTTAAATTTTTCGTATGAGGTATGGGTGCGACAGATTTTTACTGCTGGAGGTTTAAGGGAGGAATGACATTAAATTGTCCAGACGTGATAAAGGATCCATCAGCAGACCGCGGATTCAGATCCCTTCTATGAGTGTGTCAGATGAGCCTATGAAGACTGCTACGACTGGATATGGCTCATGGATGATGACGCTGAACCACTCCCTGACAGTCTTCAGGGCCTGCTCAGATATGCGGATGATGATACTGCGGCCCTTGCCAACCTCAAGGTCTCCCCGGATGGCAGGCCACAGTACATACACAGGGGCTTCTTTGACTTCAACAGCTTCGGAACCTTTGTGAGGCCTGTGACAGAGGATGATTTAAGGGAGGAGACCCTTGAAATTGATCATGCATCCTTTGTGGGGATCCTGATAAACTCTGATTCGGTCCGGGAGATAGGATTTCCAAGGAAGGAACTCTTCCTCCATTACGATGATGTGGAGTACTGTCTAAGGTTGAGGAGTACCGGTAAGATCATCCTGGTACCCTGGAATCTGATTCTGCACAAGGAAGCCGCGGAAAGGGGTAACCTCACGAAGGATCTTTTCGGCAGGGAGATCTCTGTGGTGCCCTACGATAAACTGTGGCTCCGGTATTACGGTGCTAGAAATTCTATATGGCTCCGGAGGAAGGAAATGAGCAGGGCACGTTTATTCATTTTCATGGTCAGAGCAATCCTCCTATCGGTTGCAGCCCAGATAATTACAGGTATCCGTGAGAAACCATTCAGGAGGGTCAGATTTATATTGAGCGCTTATTCTGATGGCCTCAGGGGAAGATTTGATAATGAGAAACCCCGCAGGATACTCTATGGGTGATATAATCTTAGAGGTTAGGGTCTGCCGCTCAGAGGGTCATTGAGGCCCAGGGATGAAGGATCCCCAAAACTCCATGAACAGTTATATTAATGAAAAGCCAGAGATATGATGCGACAGCTTTTATACTTCAGATACTGAATGGTGACTGTGGTCCGCACCGTTCCCAGTTTATCTTCATGATAGCCAGAGTCCGTATCTGCTTTAATCATGTTTCAGGTGCTACTATGAACCAGGTCCAGAGGATAGTCAAGAACATCGGTGTTACCGGGAGTGCCCAGATATTAACAGCCCTCATGTCATTTGTATTCATGATATACCTTGCAAGGTTCCTGGGGGAGGCCGGTTTCGGTAAATATAACTTCGCATTCTCCCTCACAACACTACTTGTAACCTTTACCGATCTCGGGGTTAACCAGCTCCTCGTAAGGGAGATTGCACGTGAAAGGGATCTTTCATCATACTATGTTAACAATGCCGTGTTCCTGAAGATACCCCTCTCAATCCTCACATTCGTCCTCATCGCTGTCCTGGCGTGGACCCTTAACCTGTCTAGTGATGCATCGATCCTCCTGTATCTCTTTGGAATCTACAATATTCTTTTAACGGTTTCAGGCACATACCTGTCACTCTTCCAGGCCTGGGAGAGGATGGAGTACGTTGCACTCTTCCAGATCATAGAGAGGCTGTTCATAGTAACCCTGGGACTGGGTGTGCTCATCATGGGGTACGGTTTGATGGTTGTTGCCTGGGTCTATGTATTTGCAGGGATACTGGATATTGCTGTTGCAGCATCCCTGAGCTTCAGAAGGTTCATAAGACCTTCCAGATCCATTGATACCGGGCTCCAGAAGAAACTGCTCCTGATGGGTCTGCCCTTCGGTCTCAATTCACTCTTCGCAGTCTTCTTTTTTAAGATTGACACTGTTCTTCTTGGCCTTCTCAGGGATGACGTTGCGGTGGGTATCTACAATGCTGCCTACAACCCGCTCCTGGCCCTCAGCATGATCGTGGCCGGGATGGTGTCTGCAGCGGTCTACCCGGTCATGTCAAGGTACTTCCGGGAGGATGCTGGGTCGCTGAGTGGCTTCACAAGGATATCCTCGAGGTACCTTGCAATCGCCGGTTTCCCTGTTGCTGCAGGATGCCTAGTCCTCGCAGATAGATTCATAGGCCTTTTCTATGCCGGCGGATACGGTGGAGCGGTTCCTGCATTCCAGATACTCGCACTCTTCATCCCGATACGGCTTGTGAGTACCATAACAGGGACCCTTCTGAGTTCCATTGACCGGCAGGAGTACCGGATGCTTAGTGTTGGTATAAGTGCAGCCTTCAACATAGTCCTTAACATGATATTCATACCATACTACAGTTATATCGGCGCTGCTGCTGCAACGGTGCTTTCTGAGCTCCTCCTCTACATCCTCTTCCTCTACTATATAGGTAAAGCCTATGACGATGTGAAGCTGAACCGGGAGTTCATCAAACCTGCTGCAGCATCAGCCCTCATGGCCCTGATGATCTACCCCCTCAGGGAGATCAACCTGCTGCTGGTGATAGGCGCAGCAGCTTTAATCTACCTCATATCCCTCATCCTTCTGCGTGAGTTCAGAGAGGAGGACAGGGCCCTTTTAATGAACCTTCTGGGGAGGAATACATGAAGAATGTCGGCGACGTTGGGGACCTCTGCACTGGCTGCGGAACCTGTGCGGCGATGTGCCCCCTTGAGAGTGTTGTGATGAGAATAGATCATGATAGGGGTGTCTATGAACCCCTTGTTGATGGTGAGTGTGATGGATGTGGTGTCTGCCTCAGGGTCTGCCCCGGAGTGGGGGTTGACTTCACTGACCTCAACATGAGGGTTTTTGGAAGGGAACCTGATGATATGCTGATGGGTAACTATGAGGAGTGCTACATTGCCCACAGCCGTGATGATGAACTCAGGTATGGTGCGTCCTCCGGTGGTATGATAAGCCAGATCCTGATTTATCTACTGGAGGAGGGCCTCATCGATGGCGCCCTTGTGACCCGTATGAATCCCGAGAGGCCCCTTGAACCTGAACCCTTCATTGCAAGGACGCCTTCGGAGATCATAGAGAGCAGGGGATCCAAGTACTGCCCTGTACCCGCCAACGTCGCCCTCAAAGAAATACTTGAGGTGCCGGGGAGGTACGCTGTTGTGGGTCTGCCCTGCCACATCCATGGTGTGCGGAAGGCTGAGGTGATCAGCAGAAAACTGAGGGAGAGGATAGTTTATCATCTGGGGATTGTCTGCAATCATACACCAAGTTTTAGGGCGACGGAGTTTCTCCTTGAAAGGCTTGGTGTTGATCCAGGGGACGTTAAGTCCATAAGGTACCGTGGTGAGGGCTGGCCCGGGAGTCTGAGGGTTGAAACAGAATCAGGTGACCTACTACTACTACCTGAGTACTGGGGATCCGGGTTCGGGCAGTTATTCATGCCTGAGAGATGCAGGCTATGCGCTGATCATATGGCAGAACTTTCAGACATCTCCTTTGCAGATCCCTGGCTCAAGGAACTCAAAGACGAAAAGAAAGGCAGGACACTTATAATACAGAGAAAAAATCATGGAATAATTGAAGGATCCGATGGTCTATGTGAAATAGAACCTATCCAAGCCTCCAAGGTAATCACGTCCCAGATCTACAATCTTTACATGAAAAAGAAGGTTTATCAAAGGGGTAATGATCTTTACAGAACCGTTTTTCCGAAAATTGATATTATTGACAGGTTAATAGCCCTCATATATCCACAGAACTTAAGGATCCCCAGGAAACTCATGTTAAAGTACATGGCCATTTATCAGATCATTGTAACCCTCAAGGCAAGGAGGGATTTTCTCAGGTGATCCCAAGGGAATCACAGATTTCCTTTACAAGTTCACCATTCTTCATAGCCCTCTCTTTTATTTTAGGCATGATTTTTTTGAGATGTTCCCTTATTTTTTCACGGTTTTCCCACGCCTCAGATATTTTACCCATAAGTAATTCCTCTGATAGATCCTCAAATTCAATGTAATAATCTTCAATACCGCAAAGTTTCATTAAACCAGGAGTTTTTATACTGTAGGATATCGCAACAGCCGGGACGCAGCTGGAAAGGGCTGCTATGTTCGCATGCATACGTGCACCTACAAAGAGGTCACACCTTGATATAACGTATTTGAGTTCCTCTGCATTGTAATCTTCCTTCAAATTAAAAACACGATCCCTGTTTTTTACGCTCTCAAAGACCTTTTCATTTATGATTCTATCATCATTTAAACCTTCGACAGTCACATGGGCCACCAGAAGAACATTAGCATCATGATCCTCTATTAATTTATCAATTATTTTTACCATTAGCTTTGCATAATCATCATAATCCCCTCCACCCCACTCTGATATCGCGTTGCTAATGGAAAAACCTATTATATTATCCCTTTTTAGGAATTCTTCCAGGAATGGATTATTAACCCTCTTTTTATCAAGTACAAATGCTGAATCTGCGGTTAAATAGACTGGAGGCTTGTTAACCCCAATTTCTTCCAAATAATTGAAGGAAATTTCATCTCTTGTCGTGATGAGAGCTGCTTTGTTGAGAATCCGTCTTGCTATAAAATAAGAATACCATTTAAATGGCCCTATAGATTCTGCGAAAATAAAAACTGGCTTTTTAAGTATTAGAGCGATTAAAAGATTATAAAACTCAATAATAAAACTCAGGACACCATAATCATTAGAGAGGACATCTCCACCCGTAGTTATAACTATATCAGAAACATAGAGTTCCCTTAAACTACTATTAGTACATATAATATTTTTAAAATCTTTTTTAAAAAAATCATATATTGCACGCCATATTAATGCCAAAAAAAGAAAGTAGAAAGTTTTAATTGTTCTCACAATTTTAAAAGGTGAAAGTATACCTATTCCCTCGGCTTTGTATATGTTCAAATTCTCAGGAACCGAATTTAAGGAATAACGATAAAAGACTATAAATTTCACATTTTCAAAAAATTCATCTATTACTTTTATTCTAGTTACCAAAAGCGCCAGGTTACCCCTATTATTTTTATCAACATGTCCCAAAATAGATACAATCATATTATTATCCTCCATATCCTCCAGACACGTAATAAATCTCTGATTCAGAGTTTTCATACACTTTATTAGATTTCTTTATGAAATTAAGGTAGAATGGAGATTCCTTAAGAGAAGGATATTCTCTATAAAAATCCGTAGGAGTCCTTTTCATGAAAACAACTTCATCAAATTTTACATTTAAATAGTCTAAAAAAATATACGAACCACTATCAACCTCATATGTTTCATTAGTAAATATTTTGACATCCTTATAATCACCATAAATAAAATCATAAAGTATAAAACGTCCATTTTCATCAGCGAAAACATCAGAATCATTTTTCTTATTTAAACTTAGCCACTGAGATGAAAAAGCTTCAGTTTGCTTAAAATGAAATTTTGGATGAACTATTGATGTGTTTAGAGAAATAGAAGTAGGATCATCATTAGTAACCTCATATATAAGACCCGTGCTGAACCAAAATAGTATAGACAAAAAGATCACGATTACAACTTTATCATTTTTAATCTTATTCAACTTTTTACTTAATACTCTAATTAGAAATATAAATCCTATCGTAAAGTAAGGAGCTAAAAAAATCAGGGAAATATGATAAAGCCGCGGTGTTCCTATTTGTGTAGAGGTATAAGGGATAGCCAAGGAAACTAAAAGAATTGTGTACGAAAATATTGAAAAAGATTCGTAGTCCTGATTGAAATTTAATTCTAAACTGAAATTTCTTTTTAAATAATCTTTTTTGAAAGAAACAAAAAAACCTACAGAGATTAGGAAATTTACTACCAAATAAATTACCTTTGTAATATTATGTGTGAATGATTTTTGAGAAACTATAAAATTTAATCCTTCCACCGAATAAGGATCTAAAAATTCTTGAAGAGAACCTGATATCTGCTGGAAAATATTGATTAATGCATCAAAGTTTATCGATCCTCCAATAAATAGATACCACGACAATACAATAGTAAAGGTATATATAACCAAATTTAGATTTAAAGCTGACTCAGAATTGAAGTTTTTATTAGCAGTCTTCATCTTTTTAATTTTAAAGACATTTAAGAGGTAAGCACCTACTAAAAGCATCATTAAAATGTAAGAAGTCCCATAATGAGAAACTGCAATGCCTACTAAAAAAATAACGATCAGGAAGACCTTTTTTATCTTTATAATATTGGTTTTTTTAGTTATTAATAATAAAAAGCTGATTAAAAATATCTCAGCAATTTCTTGTCTAGGTACTTGTGTAATTTCAAAATAAAACCCAAAATATGATATAAATAATATAGCACTTAAAAAACTCATCTCTTCATTTGTTTGATCCTTCCAAATCAAAAAAAGACCTAATGGAACAAATGCGAACAAAGCGGGATAAATAACTTTCAAAACTGAAGTGGAAGACATACCACAGAAAAGTGAATAAAATGTACCGACCATAACATCGCTTAACATAGCATTATACGCATGTGGAATATTATAATTCCAGTATCCTTGTGAAATAACCTGTCTTATGAAATAGTTCTCCAGATGGATATCTCTACCAACAGGATATGATGTTATTAAAGAAACGTAATATAACATGGTCAGAGCAAATGAAAAGACAAAAAGAGGGTATGTGCCTTTTTCATTCCCTTTTGAATTTATTAATAGAAAAAAGGATGGTAAGATCAATAACATTAAAATTAGTAGAAAATTATTAGAATACCTATTCACTAAATACGCACCACATATGGAAAAGAAAGGTATTAAAATCGTTAATAATATCCACTTGTTCAAAATATTATTACCTCTTTCATGATGAAAACTGAATTTATTATTTTTTTCTTTGAATTTTTCTTTGAATAACAATCCAGTGATTAAAATGATTAATGCAGTAAAGTTTATAATTACTAAATTAATAATAGAAAAAGCGTTTTGAATGTTAAATAAGATTGCTAAAATATTTATAATCAAACCAGTGCACATCAAAAATATAAGACTTAGTGCCACCGAAAAAATTAAATTTTCAACGTTGATACAATCTAAATCTAGTATTTTTAGAATAATAATACCCGGTAGGAATGTCAGGTAAAAAAAAGCAATGATCTGCCTTAAAAAAGGAAATTTAAAGCCATTATACTCCAATATTATTATTCCAATTAATGAAAACTGAATGCAAACTACAAACAATATAAGCTTACTGAATTCTATGGTACGAAGCTTCATAAACTCCTCTCCTCTTTATAACCTCTCCTCTTTATAAAAATTATGAAGCTTTTCTCCAATGTTACTCCATGAATAGTTCTCAGCAACCTTTAATGAATTCTTTGAAAGCTTGGATCTAAGTTTATCGTCATCTAAAAGTCTGCATAACTCATCAATAAAAAGCTCATTCACTTCATCAACTATAATCATATCCTCACCATTAACTACATCAATGCCTTCAGCTCCTTTTTTTGTTGAAATAACAGGAACCCCCATTACCAGATAATCAAAAATTTTAAGCTTCGTGCCGTCACCACCCCTCAAAGGAACAATTGCAATGTCTGCAATTTTCAAAACTGAAAATAAATCTTCCACAAATCCTAGAGATATTAAATTTTCAGTTTTGAACTTAGGAACCTCCGGACCCATAACTAAGAATTTAACAGAATCTCCATAAATTTTTAAAATTTCTGGCGCTATGAAATCTTTTATGAGATCCATAGCCTCCTTATTAGGGTAGTGAAAATAGGAACCGTGAAAAACTATAATCTTTTCATCTCCTCTTTTTAAGCGTAGTTTGTTATCAGATTTAGTAGATGTACATGTATTGGCACCTGATGGAATAACCTTTATTTTTTCGGGGGCTATTTTATACTTGGCTATAAAACGCTCTTTATTATTATCACTCACAGCAAGAATAAGGTCGCAGCATTTAGTTGCAAACCTCTCCTGAAAATAAGTATAAGTTATCATGAAAAATTTCTCGAATGGAGAATACTCAGGATTATTCCTAAAAAGGTAACTTTGAAGATCACTCTCAACATTATGAGCATCATAAACAATCAATGGTCTTTTTTTCAATAATCTACATAGTATCTTACAGGAAAGAATACCCGTAGGACCTGCAATCTGTATGATATCATAATCATTGTCCTTCAAAAGTTTAGATAATTTTTTCAGTAAATGAAAATTAAAGTCATAAAGGAGAGACAATTTCCTTTTTCTAAAATAAAGATCCTTATAATAGTGGACATTATCTGAATCATTTATATTTTTAAAGGATTCAGGAATTAAAACTGTTAAATCATGACCCCGCTCTGTTAGTTGGGACACTAAGTTATAAAACCTCTGCTGACCCCCTGACTGAGGTTTATGCAACCCTTGCAATGTAGCCAGAGCCAGTATTTTCATGTTAGACACTACTCCATCCATATTCCTAATTGTGATGGCGATTTCATTTATTAAGTAGATTTTCAAATATCCTTTCCGTCATTTTCGCTGATTTATTCCACGTGTATTTTTCCATAACCATTCTTCTACCATTTGATCCCATCCTATGAGCAAGATCCTCATCATCTAGTATCTTCATGATGGCATCTGCCAGTGCATCTGGATCTCCCGGTGGCACGAGTAAACCTGTTTCACCATCCTTTATCACATATTTTATTCCACCAATCTTTGATCCTATCACTGGCTTGCCACACGCATTGGCCTCAATTAGAACCATTCCAAAGCCTTCTTGAATTGTCGTTGATGGAAGTATCAAAATTTTAGATTCTCTATAAAAATTAATAAGGGTACTTTCCTCAATAAAACCCGTAAAAACAACTCTTTCATCAATTTCAAGGTCCTTACAAATTCTTATATAATTAGAAATCATATTTCCTTTACCTACCATGACCAAAAATGATCCTGTGTCTTTACAAATCTTTTTAAATGCATTAAAAAGTGTTTTCACACCTTTATGTGAAGTGGCCTTATTCATAACACCCACAAAAAGTATTATATCACTATTAGCAGGTATACCATATTCTTCTCTCACCGCCTTAAGGGGCGTATATTCATACTTCTTTATATCTACCCCTGGCGGTACCCATTCCATATTATTTTTAAGGTTCCTTAAAAATTTAGATTCATTGTAACAGTAAGGTGAAGGCGTTATTATTTTATTAACCATCTTTAAAGTAAGCTTATTAAGTGTAAGGTTGTATGATGCGGAAAGTAACTTTAAAAGCCCCTCAGCATGTACATCATTGTGCCATGTAAGTACAGATGGCAGACCACATATTTTAGCAGCTATAGTAGCCATATCTGGAAATAATGGTAAATAATAGTTAATATTACATAAATCATAATTGTTGTGTCTTATATGTAAGACCATGTCCCTAATAGCCGTTAATGCTACTGGTGTTGTTGAAATTTTGAATTGATGGTTTAAAGCTTTAACTTCTATATTATCATCATTTAAGGGATGCTCTTTTTCGCTAGTTGTGCATAAAACTGTAACTTCATGGTTTTTTGAAAGGCTTTCAGCAATCTTATACATGTAAAATTCGGCCCCACCGCCCTCCGGATAAAAATAAGGGGATATCATGAGTATATTCATGAAATACCTCCCAAATACCTTAAAAACATTCTTGCAGAATAAATTAACCTTTTAAATTCTTCAAACCCATTTTTTCTTATTACTTGTTTTAATGCAAGAACAACATAGGTGGGCGAAAGATAATATTCCTTCAAGATAGAGTTGACTTCCTCCGTGATCTTCTCCTCAGTAAGATCTTCGTATCTTATAATGGATTTCTGATGTCCATCTTCATCTAGGTAATCATTGGGATCATCTGTTACAAGATATCCGTTTTCAACACACCAGTCATAGAACTCCGTGCCAGGGAATGGTGATGCAACTGAAACCTGAAGTATTTCAGGCTTAATCTCATTGATAAGTCTCCTTGTTTTTTTCACTGTTTCATATGTTTCACCTGGAAGACCTATAATGAAGTCTCCGTGCAAAAGAAGCCCAGCTCGTCTAACATCCTTAGAAAATTGTCTTATATTCTCAACTGTGATTCCCTTTTTAATGTTACTGAGGATCTCATTGTTACCCGATTCAAATCCCGTTATAAGCAATCTGCAGTTAGCCCCCTTCATCTTTCTCATGGTTTCATAGTCAAGTCCAACCCTTGCATTACAAGCCCATGTCACCCTGAGATCCCTTTCAATGTAAGCATCACAGAAATCTCTAACTCTCTGTCTATCAACGGTGAAGGTATCATCCTCAAAGAACACTTCTTTTACTTGTGGCAGGTTTTTTTCTATCCATTCAAGCTCATCAAGAACGTTTTCTATGCTTCTTACCCTGTATTTTCTCCCCATGAGCGTTTGAGGCCATGAGCAGAATGTGCATTGAAATGGACATCCTCGACCAGTAAAGATTTGAACTTCCGGGTAAAGTGAGCTTCCCAGGAAATAATCTTCAATGTTGAGATACTTCTTATAAATTTTTGAGACGAATGGTATTTTTTCAAGGTCTTCTGAGGTGGAAAACTCCCTCTCGGGATTATGAATGATTTTACCATTTTCCTTATATGATATCCCCTTTACTGATGATATGTCTTGTGATGAATCTAATTTCTCCGCCAATTCCTTGAGGGTGAAATCATATTCATATCTTGTAACGATATCCACACCAGGACTTTGAAGTATCTTATCTGGGAACTGAGATCCAGGGGGCCCTACAAGGACAATCTTGCTATTATAGTTTCCTTTTATGTACTCGGCGATTTTGACGTCATTATTGAGACTGGGAAAGCTACTGTCTATTATTATTAGCTCCGGTTTGAATTTTTCTATATCTTTTAGTACGTCCTTTTTATCCCAATTCCATGCAGGCGCATCCACAAGTTTGATTTGATAGTATTTATCTAGTAAAGCGGCGGCATATGATAACCATATGGGGTAATAGAGTGTCCCGCCTCGTCCAGTATCCTGCCACCTCATTCCACGTCCAAAATGTGGCATATAAGGAGGATTCAAAAGATAAATTTTCACCTGAAACCACCTCTCATCATTCCAGCTCCATATAATAAGATCCAGACATTCACAAACATGAAAAACGTTAATAAAGCGCACTCTGACTTCCTTGTATATACCATTGAAACCAAAAAGACACCGGCAAGGTAAAGCAGTGCTAATGATGCCAGTATCACCATGAAGATCCCATTGAAAAATGAGAGTACCGCAAGGGATATGATCGCCAGTATAAATAAGACCGGTGCAAAGTGGAACCAGCGGGCCATATCAGGATGTAACTTTGTTGACTGCATCCTGCCAAGGCCATAATAGTATGCCATCCTCATGAACTTCTTCCAGTTGGGCCTCCTGTAGTGTTTAACCCTTGCAAATGGAGTATACAGAATTCTGTATCCTCTCTGCCTTATTCTGTAGTCCAGTTCCTCATCATCAGTTGTGACGAGGTCATGGTTAAATCCATTAACCTCCTCAAGCACATCCTTACGGTACATGACATTGCAGGTTGGGTTGTGATGTATTTCCCTTATTTTTGAACCCTCATAGGCATATCTAGCTCCTGGTTTGCTGAGGAACGAAAGCGCAAGGCCAACACATCTTGCGAAGGGCTCGTCATCCTCTGGAGTCAGGTTTGGTCCTCCAACTGCAGCCACATCGTCTTCAAAGGGCTCCAGTAACTTCAATATCCAGTCTTCATCAACAACGCAATCTGCGTCGGTGAATGCTATAAAATCCCCACTAGCACTTCTGAACCCTATATCACGAGCCCGTGATACACCAACACCACTCGTCTCAATGTACTGGTAATTGAATGACCAGTCCCCATTCCTGATGAGCTCGGATGTGTTATCTGTCGACCCATCATTCACTATCACAATTTCAAGGAGATCCTCTGGATAGTTAAGATTCTCCATTGCCTCAAGACAGCGCTCGAGAATCTCGGCCTCATTCCTCATTGGTATAACAACTGATACTGTCTTCAAGGTAACACCTTTAGAGAGGATCCTAATATGCTCCAAAGAACTTCCTCTTCAGCATGTAATCTATGTGCCTCCAGCCGTCCTTGAAGGAGTGGAGTTTGGCCTCGCCTCCACGCTTCCTGTAGGGGATGGGTATCTCCCTGATCTTGAGGTTCTTTTCAGAGGCCTCTATAACCATCTCAATGGCAAACTCCATCCCTGGAGCCCGGAGGTCCATCCTCTCAAGGGCCTCCCTCGTGAAGGCCCTCATACCACAGTGGGTATCCCTGATGGGGTTCCTGAACAGGACGTTGAGCATCCTTGAGAGCATGGGGTTGCCTATGTATCTGTGGAGGGCCGGCATTGCACCATCCTCCATCATACCGTTCAGGCGGTCACCTATCACAAAGTCGTATCCCCTCATTATCTCATCAACAAATTCTGGTATCATCTCAAAGGGATAGGTGAGGTCAGCGTCACCCATAACCAGGATGTCACCGCGGGCCTCCCTGAAACCCTTCTTATAGGCGTTACCATAACCTCTATTATCTTCCCTCACAACCCTTGCACCGGCCTCCCTGGCCTCATTGGCGGTGTTATCCTCGGATGCGTTGTCCACAACAAGTATCTCCACATCAAATCCTCTTGCCCTGAGTTCATCCACAGGGACAGACCTGACTGTTTTACCAACAACACCCTCCTCGTTGAGGGCTGGTATTACGACAGATATGATCATGATAATCACTTCAAATCTCTGAGCACACGATATTCTACTTTTAACATTGTTAAATGAACCTCTCTTAAATATTTATCTACATAAAGACCTCGTTGATATGTAATAAATGTTCAAGCTTCAGGTACTGTTAATTGACGCAGGGATCTCATTAACAGGGGATTTGAAGTTACTTATGCATTCCTGAATATATATTGTCCTATGAGGAATATATTTCTATTAGCTGTCCTTGCAGCCGTACTCATATCACCGGCATATGCGGATGACCCCCAGGAGGTAACCAGCACCCAGCTCCTGGAGAACAGCAGCAACCAGAATGCATCGGTAACCCTTGAGAACCACCTCAACAGGTCATACTACCTCGACAATTACAGCAAACTCCTAGAAGATGCCCTCAAGAAGAACCGGGAGATCCGCAGCAGCCTCTACTCCAGGTACAGGCGTACCGGTGACAGGCGCTACTATGTCGCCTACATCGATGCCGGCTACGCTGTGGGTGTATTCCAGAGGATCAAGTCAAAGAGGCCCCTCAGGACTGATGAGAAGATCATCGAGATAAAGACCATACAGGCAAACAACGCCTACTTCTCACGCAGCCTGTCACCATCAAAGAGTTACGTCGCCATCGTATTCGGGAACAGGTCATCATACTACAGGAACTTCCCATCAGAGTACAGGAGCAGCCTCCCCTTCAGTTACTACAAATACAGGGGATGGAACATCTACCCTGTACTCACATCAAACCTTGCAGGTGCAAGCAATGATAGCATGTTCCTGGAGATCCTTGATGAGCAGAAACTGATGGTGAGCTTCAGGACCTACAGGGGTATGAAGTACGCTGTCTTCCCCATGTACTTTGACTACTGTGGTTCCGGGGTAGGGTGGCTTGACAGCTTCGCCCAGGGAAACCTGGCCGGCCACTACGCCAGGGCATACAGGCTCACAGGTGACCCTGAATACCTTAAAATCTCAGATGCCCTCATAAACAGTTTCAGGGCACCAGCAGGCCTTGTTAAATCAACGAAGTACGGAAAGTTCTACCTGCACTACAACTTCATGAGGCAGCACTACATACTGAACGCCCACCTCATATGTACCCTGGGACTCCACAGGGCATACACCTATACCGGGAACACCAGGGCCCTCATGCTCTTCAGGGAGGGTGTTTCAACCTTCAGGGCAATGCACCGGAGGTTCGACAGTGGCCGCTGGACCTACTATGCCGTGGATGGGGGGTCCTACAGGCCGGCCTGGCTGGCAAGTGAGGGCTACCACAGACTCCATGTGCAGCTTGCAAACAGAGTGTGGAAGGCGACCGGTGATAGCTACTACCGGAATATTGCACTGAGATGGAACAGTTACCTTAAGAGGAAGGGACTCAAACCTGAAAGGATATAATCCCAAAATTTTACCTTTTTATGGATCTTCTTATAAGGAACTCCCTGAAACCCCTTTGAATTGCCATTGGTATATATGGAGTGTAGAATCCAAGGGATGTGCAGATGATGGGGGCACGGTGTTTCCTGATTATGAGTTCCATGGTGCTATAGTAGTCTTCCGAGATGGAATAACCCGGTGATCCATGGTACGCACTTACAGGTATGGCACAGACATCATACCCTTTCGCAAGCACCGTGAGGCAGTAATCAACAGCGCAAAGGTGCCATCCGGTGCATGTCTCCTCATCAAATCTGTATCTCCTGAAAACATCAGCAGGGACCATGAAGAGGCACTCATCCACGGTCTGGACTTTAACGGGTCCATTTATCCTCCTCCCCACATTCACCGGCGGATCCCCATGTTTCATGTTTGAGAACACCCTGAATGGGGCGGAGACACCGGCAGCGCCGGCCACCCCCAGCTCCTCATTAGATTCTGAATAGGACTCCATCTGGAGGAGTTCCTCCGGTGAAACCTCAACGTCCTGGTGGGTGAAGATAAAAACATCACCCGATGCCATCACCGCACCATGATTGAGAGCCTCAGCCGCTGATCTGAACCTGCCCCCCGTGTTATCCAGGAGAATGAGCTCATATTCATCAGATGATTCCCTGAGATTCCTCAGAAGAAATCTATTAAGAATATCCCGGTCATTGTAGACACATATCACTGATATCATGATGTGGCTCCACTTTCTGGTGACTACTTCTTTCATTCCACCGGGTAATAAATGCTCTGGAATTGATAGCCCTCTCATACCTTCCACAGGAAAAATCTTAAATACATGTGAATAAATAATAATGAGGGGGTGTTCCATGGGAGGACCCAGAACATTCAATATTGAACTCCAGATTTTAAATGAGATATTCACAGGGGGCCCTGAAAGAAGATCAGAAGTTATAAGAGATACTGGACTCATAGGAAGTCTCAGATGGTGGTATGAAGCACTTATCAGGGGCGTCGGAGGGACTGCCTGCGACCCTTCACAGGGTCCACCATGTGAAGAAAGGTTACACTGCGATGCCTGTGAACTATTCGGATGCAGTGGCTGGTCCAGAAAGTTCATATTCCGATCCCGTGAAGAATCAGATAAGACCCTCAAAGTACAGATCACTGAACTTAGAAGAATGGAGGATGTGGAGTTAGCCCTCCTCAATAAAACATGGAGTATAATAGAAAATTACGGTGCCATTGGAGGCAAACTTGCCCATGGGAAGTACGGTATCATAAAGATAAAAGAAAATGACCTTCGTGATTTCACACTTGAGAAATCAATGCTGAAGGGTTACCTCCGAAGGGAGGGTCCCCACGTTGATAACCCCAATTTAAAAAGATTCATTTTTATTAAAAACCCGGACTTCCAGCTCGTAAAGAGGCTCAAAAATGATTGCCGCTTCCTGAAGGGGTCCGGTAATAGGGGTAAGCGTTACTTCAACAAAGATCCGCCAGGAAGTCGCCTTTTTGCCTATGCAAATGAAGATGAATATCCCAGACTCTGTGAATGTGCAGGTGAAGAAGCAAAGACTGGAGAAGAAGTTTTAGGGGGGCTTATTTGAATTTAAATGGGGTATATGACTTCTATCTTCATGAAAAAGAGGGTAGAATCGAAGAAACAAAAAGAAAGATTCTGGATGCTGTGGCTTGTGATCATAAAGATGACTTCAAAACATTTTATCCCTCCCCTGATGATCTGAATTATCTTCCCATGAACTCAGTTCTCATCGGATTCCAGTTCACTCTTAAGAAACCCTACACGAGTAGAGGTGAATCAAAATTTTCAGAAAACCTCATTGTGAGGGACCAGTTCACAGGTCTCCCCATGGTGAGACCATCCACATGGAAGGGGGACCTTAGATTCGCAGCCACAAAATTAATGGGCCCCAAAAATCCCATTATCATAAGACTTTTTGGTTCAAATCCTGATAGCGAGGACATGATAAAAGGCAGACTTTATTTTTTCCCTACTTTTTTCAAAGACGGGGCAGAAAATGATGTGATAACACCATTAAAAAGAGAGACCCGGACTCCGGCGAGGGGGCCAATACCTCTTGAAGTTATGAAACCAGGCGCCCAAGGAGATTTCTACCTTCTCTACGTCCCTTATCCGGGAAACGAAAATTTTGGAGATGAGATTAAAGAGGATCTGAAACTTATCGCGGAAGCTTTAAAATTAATGTTCTATACCTGCGGGTTTTCGGCAAAAAGAACATCTGGATTCGGGATAATAGAAAAGCAACTGAAAGGAAAGTTGTGGATGAGAGGAGGTGTCTCTAAGAATTTCTCAAACCTGCATGAGCTATCAGAGATTTTGGATGGTTATGGGTATGAGCAACATTAAAAATATCAGAAAAAGAAGAAAAGAAGTATTGCTAGGAGAAATAGGAGCCCTGCTCCATGACATCGGCAAACTCCATCCAGATTTTATCGGGACCAACTCTATAGAGAAGACGCCCCCTAGATTCTTTCATGCAAATATTGATGATTTTTTGAAAACAGAACTGATATCAGCTCTAAAAGCGATTAATGGTGAGTCAATAAGAATATACAACATTATCAGCGAACATCATAGAAAAAATAACGTTTTACAAGGATGTGACCGTAAAGATTCCGCGGATGACAAGGGTATTGTAAGGAGAAAACAGTCCATAACGGATACTGTTATATCATCACCATTTGGTTACCCTAAAGAAAAAATCCATCTGAATTGTCTCCAGAAAGAGTTTGATGATCTGCAGACCCTCCTGGTAAGACTTTTTAAAGATTACATCTCCGGAGTTGTGAATTTAAGCCTTTTTAGAAGGATGCTAATGAAAGAAGCCCAGGTGTTTTTTTCTCATGGCCTTGGAGAGACAAGAATTCCATCCAATGATGTCACTCTATGGGATCATTCATACTCAACTGCATCCCGGTTTAAGTCTCTTCTGGTAGCAAAGCTTTGCGGAGCAGATATAAAAGATCCAGAATTGAGGATATTCGAAATATTCTGGAATGGAATAGAATTCATAAACAAAGGGAGGAAAATTGCAGAAATTAAAGCAAGAAAGGAAATCATTGAGAGAATAAAAGAAAAACTAAAAGGAAAGTTTGAGGATGAGATTCCCGTTGGAAATTCAATCTATGAAGATATAAATGGGATTTGTTTCACCTTCCCGGAGTTTGACCGGGCGGGAGAACTCGCGAGTCAATGCGCGGAGAAAGCTTGTGAGATTGTTTTAGAGGAGAGTGAAAATGAATTGTGGCCTTTTTTCACTTTGAGCAAACCCTCAAAGACGCTTACAGTACTTGCCAGTGAACTTAAATTCGCATCCTCCAGACGTGTTTACCCGAAAATAACCCCCGCACTTTTTATCGATAAAAAACAAAAAAAGATAATAGCTGATAATCCAGAGATGCCAACCCCCCAGGAAGGAGAAGATATTTGCCCCGTTTGCAGGTTAAGGGCAAAACCCATTGAGAAAGAGAGATGTGAGATTTGCAGTGAAAGAATACGGGGAAGATTGGCAGACTGGAGTAACAAAAAAGAAAACACTATCTGGATAGATGAGGTGGCAGATAAAAACAACAGGATTGCCTTAATTGCATTAAACTTTGACCTTGATAAATGGTTTGACGGGACAATGGCCGGAACCATCTATTCACAGACCTACAAGGACTGGAAACACAGCAAGAAGTGGGAAAAGAAAAATGTAAAGAAAAATGCAAATAGTGTTCTAAATGGTCCAATTGAAGCCACCAAGGATCATGTTTATAAGATACTAAATTATATATTGGAAAATGAAGATTCAAATGAGGAGAAAGCAGCTAAATTATTAGATACTTTCTTCGAAGAAGAGATAGGTCTAAATAAAAGTTCCCTTCAATCGCATTTTCAGAATATAAGAGAGAATATAGGAGCCGATCTGGATAAAGAGAACCTTGCCACTTATCTCTTCACCCAGAACCCGTCCCCTGCTCGATTATACAGGATCTGGAAAGAAACAGAGGAATTCTTTGACCTGCTAATTAACAAGATAACTGACATTTACGCTTACCGCTGGAAAAGGATAGGATTTTCCATAGATACCCATGAATTAAAAGGCCGATTAAAGGAAGAGTACAAGAATATCAAGGAGCTGGAAAAAGGTTCCCTGATCATTAAGATAAGCGGGTTAGATCCGGAAACACTTCTTGTTTTTCACGACAGAAACGGAGAATTTTACACCATAGAATCCCTTGGAAAGTTCAAGTTCAAGAATAAAGTCGGAGAAGAAGCAGTTAAAGAAGCACTAAAACAGGGTATTAAACATCTGGCCCCAGAGGATGAACCAGAAAAAAACCTGATAGAGGTCGGAAAAACAATAAAAACTGAGGACAATCTTTATTTCGAAAAATATTACCCGTTAATTGAAATAAACAGATCCCCCCTATCTCTTCGATTCATAGTCCCCGCTCTGGATTCAGTGAAAATCATAGAAATGATAGCAGAGTTATACAATAAAAGATTCGAAAAGGTGCTGGGAAAACTGCCATTGAATCTTAAACTTCTCGTGGCGAAAAGAAAGTTCCCACTTTACATTCTCCTCGAAGCAGAGAAAAGAATGCTCAAAGATGAAGAATTCAAAAAACAGACACCTATGGATCCTTGGTGGAGTGTAGAGAGGCTGGATGAACATTACAATTTTTATCCAATAAAACCAGCGAATGGAGAAAAATACACCCTCGATGATCTATCACGACTATCCAGAGGTAAAATTTTCTACCTCTACCCTGGCTATTTTGACTTTGAACTGCTCTCAGCAACGACCGACAGGTACAACATATGCTATGAGGGTAAAAAGAGAGGTCATGAGGATCACAGATTGTTTTCAGGAAGACCCCTTTACTTCCATCAGATCCCACAAATACTTGAATTATGGGATTTATTATCCAGCAACCTTTCTAATTCTCAAATAAATTTCATTGAAAAGGCGCTCACCTCAAAATTAAGGGAATGGAAAAACGTTAAAGATGCGAATAAGGAAAATACATTCAGAATATTCGCAGAAACAACATTAAAGGATGCATTTGGACATAAATGGGATGGATTAAGAGAAGAAAACAGATTCTTCCTCATATCCTCCTCAATTAACATGCTTTTACTTGATACCATCAATCTCTTCACTCATGTTACGGGGTGCCTGAAAGATGAATAGATCTTTAGAGCCTGAGAAAGTATATGCAAGAGCCCTTGACCCCGTCCATATAGGGGCAGGTGGTTACAGACTGGGAAGAGCAGATAACACAATTGTAAGGGAACCATCGACGGATATTCCAAAAATACCTGGAACCTCAATTGCAGGAGTTACAAGAGAGTTCTACACAGCATACCTGGCGGATAAAAAGTTCAAAAATAAAAGCGCTGAAGAAAAGAGAAGATGTGCAGAAGAAAAGGCTAAATCTATCTTTGGCGATGAAAACAGTAGAGGTCTTCTACGATTCTATGATGGACAGATATTATTCTTCCCTGTCTCCTCAGTCAGGGGCACAGTATGGATCACAACAGAACAACTTTTTAACTACTGGTGTGTAAAAGACGAAAAAATAAGCTATGAAGATGAAAATAAGGTTTATGCGATCAGAGGGGATCTGAAAGAAAGATTGAATCTTGGCTGGTTACTTTTCGAAGTGGACTCAGAAAAAAAGGAAGATGTTGATTTACCAGATGAGATAAATGGATGGATAAAAAGGGCTGTCATAGTACCTGAAAATTTATTCTCTCCGATTGTAAATGACAATCTTGAGGTGAGAACATCCGTACGGATAGATCCCGAAACCGGAACGGCAGTGGAAGGGGCATTGTTCACTTATGAGGCGATACCCAGGGGGACCATCTTTGGATTTGAGATTGCCGCTGAGAAAGATGAAAAGAGAAAGGAAGTATTAAAGGCTGTCTCACCATACCTTAAATATCTCGGGATAGGTGGAATGGTTACAAGGGGATTCGGCAGGCTTGAATTAGCTGCAGAACATTCTGAAGATGAACAGGTGGGGGACTGATGTTAAACCTTGACTATATATGCATGCAGTGCGCGCAGAAAATAGATGTAAAAAGCGACAGAAATCTTGCAAACCATCTTAGAAAAGCCCTTGGAGTTTTGCAGGAAGATGGAGTTTATGCAATGTTTCTCTGGTTAGAGGACAAGAAAAAGAAGAGGATAAGGAAAGAACTCACTGATATGTTAAACAGGCCAGAAATAAGAGAGTGCCTCCTGGAGAATTCATCCAGTTTTCCCGACAGTTTCAAAGAGTTCTGTGAAAGACTAAGAGATGTTGCCCGGGATATCTACAAATTACTGTTCATGAAGAGGCTCATTGAACGCACATTGATTTATTCTCTGTATCATGCAAAGGCAGGGGAATGAGGGATGTGGAGAACGATCAATGTCGTGTTTAAGTTAAAAACCCCACTCCATATTGGCTATCTACCATCTAAGAGCTCGGTGGTTTCACCCACAAGATATTACATTCCTGGAAGGAACCTGTGGGGTGCTGTGACAAAAAGGACAGCAGAAAATCTCTTCAAAAAACCTGCCGCCCATCATTATAAGAATACCGGTAAAGACATCATGAATAATTTTGTATTCTCATATTTCTATATCTATGATGGAGAGACGATCTATTCTCCCTCCTACACAGATGAAGGGATTAAATACGGTCATGATATTAAGATAGCCAGAGCAGAATTTGAACATAAATTTATAGGCAGCCAGATATCCACAGCCATTGAGCCCGGTTCTTCAACCGCAAAGGATCAGAGCCTTCACGAGATTGAATTCATAAATAACAAATCGTGCGACAAAACCGGGACCCCAGAAGACGTTAAAGTTACAGGATGGATCTGGATCAAAGAAGATGCAAAAATAAATAACAGGGAAGTGGATGTCGACGCCGGAATCTTTATCGATAACTTCAATATCATCCAGGAGCTCATTCTGGGGGGAGAGTCAAAATACGGCTTCGGGCACGTACTCCTTGATGGAGTTAACAAAATAGCTCCCCCATTTGAAGTGAAAGTCCAAGACAGCGTTACAGTATCCAGTGAGTTCTTAATCAGCCACTTAAAATATGATAAAAACCTGAATTTCAGGGGGGACCTTGAACTATTAGCAGGGAGAGGCTACTTTGACCCTGAAACTCAGAGGGGAGGTTCAGGGCCAGGAGCAACCATATCAAAACCACAATATTATTTCACACCCGGAACAAAATTAGAGGATAAGACCTATTTCCAGATGACATGGGACGGCAAATTAATGAGATTATCAGCCTAATTTTCACATATCATGTCAAATCTAGGAGCAGACTGAACATAGATCTGTTATGCTTGAAGAGCCATCTGAGGCATGAGTTACCGTGAATTAGTTTAATGTCTTCAGTGATCTGGCTTTATGATTCTCATACTACCAGGAAATTCTCAGATGCATCGAATATGGGTGAACTGCTGGGACGGTGCATTTACTGCATGGAGGTCCAGTGGATCACCATATGGAAAAGGACCAGTAAGTCTGCGCTTATAAAGCCATAGTGGGAAAAGTTACACAACTGCTCGTGGACACCTGGATAATATACTTGCTCAGTCTTCAATGAAGCCCCAAACACGATTTAAGGGATGTGATACCCAATAAACCGGAAAATATAAACAGTGGAGTATGTAGGGGACATTCAACGGCAAGAAAAATAAACACAAACATCATCTCAGGCAGGTGAAAACCGCAACTATGATTTCTACAGAGCCGTTATTTTAGAAGCTCCAGAAATCTTTCACGTGTTATCTTTGCCTGTTTGAGAATAGAATTCAGAGTCTTTGGTGCAATTTCGTCATGAAGTGGGACAATAACAACCCGGACCTCGTTATCTACTTTTTTAAGTTTCCTGTGACTTCCTTTTCCACCTGCATTCTTGAAACCATCCCTCTGGAGAGCTTTACAGACTTCCACTCCTGATAGGGGCGGTATCCTCCCAGTCATGTATTTCAACACTCACATACTGCTCCTTTTTTGGCACCACGAATTTTTTGATCTCGGTAGAATATTGTCTCAGAACATCCTCATCATTTAAAAATAACTCGAGGGCCTCTTTAAGATTTTCTACTGCACTTTCCTCACTTTTACCTTGACTGACCACATTAAATGGCTCGCAGATTGCAATGAACCAGTTTCCTTCTCTTTCAATTGATATGGGGAGTTCTAATTTGTACATAGCCACAAAAAATCACCTGCTCCTGCGGTCTTTTCTGCTACAACAGATTATATAATTTATAATATTTATTTATATGCTCTGTGTTGTGGAATCTCTACGGAGTATCCCTTATTAAGCTGATAGGAGCTCACTTCCACCAAAAATCAAGGAAGAGCCTGTTTAATTTTTTATTTTTTGAATTAAATTGGATATATATAATAAAGAGAAAAGTCTGGACCTCTCCAGTCTCCTCACTGAATGATTCAGATTAATCTCCTCAGAGCAGTTATTCAGTGCGCAAAAAAAGGAAGATACAGCTCCACATGTTTCAGCACGGGGGATCATTCCACAAGGAAGAGATGCACCTACCTGCAAGGCCACAGCTTGTAATAATATGAAATAAAAAATTGTTAACAAGTTTTATATACCTCCTTTTTTAAGCTTTACTTGAAATATTTTAAAATAAACCTGAAAAAGGTGAGCTTGTGAAGAAGCATATATTATACACTGCACTTGTGATCTGTCTATTTGCAGCAAGCGGGACATCATTCGCAGAGAACGGCACAGCGCAGAACCAGAGCATGCCAGAGATACTCATAGTGAGCTCAAGTCCCAATGAAATTGCACTGATAAACAGGGTGGCCAATGACAGCGACATCAGAAATATCATAAAGGTACGGGCAGAGAGCGGTAGAACAGAGACCAACCTCACTTACAATATAAGCGGCGACGTGATAATCTTCGGCACAAGGAGTGGTCTTTCCTCACCTGTATGGGAGGCCCTCAGCGATAAACTGAGAGCTGCCCGGAACAGGGGCTCAACGATAATGATATGCGTTGAACCCTCGGCAAGAAACAGTTACGCGCCGATCCTGGACCTCCAGACAGTGAGCACATCAGACCCCCGGTTCAATGAAAGCCTCAGATACCTCAACTATACCAGCGAGAGGAACCTGAAGAACCTCATCCTCTACCTGGCGGCGTCATTCTGCAACCTCAATGTGACCCCTGGAGAACCTGAACAGCGCCCACTCTGGGGCATATACCATCCAAGTGCACCAAAGATATTCAGTAATCTCCCAGAATACCTGGACTGGTACATGGAGACAGGAAGATACCATGAAGGCTCCCCAACCGTCGGGATACTGAGCACAGAGTACACGGACATGGCAAGGGACGGTCCACTACTGGATGCACTTGTAAGGAGCTTCGAGTCAAAGAATGTCAACGTCATAGTCTCAACCTACACCTACAGGGACGCCAATTCAATGGAATATATCATGTTAAATGGAAAGGCCATCATAGATGCCGCGGTGTTAATCTCAAGGGGTGCCACTCTGAATTCACAGAACTGGACAGGAGGTGTTGAGGATCTTCAGAAACTCAACGTCACGGTTCTCAACGGTATCAGAATATTCTCAACCAGCATGAACCTCACATCCTGGGAGAACAGCGCCCAGGGCGTGCCCTGCTCTGAAGTCTACCAGTTATCCCTTGCAGAGATGGATGGGATAATAGAGCCCATAGTCATAAGCGTCAAGGAAACCGACCCTCTTACGGGTGTCATATACAACAGGCCCATAGAGTACCAGATAGAGTGGCTAGTGAAGAGGACCATCTCTTGGATGAACCTCAAAAAACTCAGCAACCATGACAAGAAGATTGTGATAACCTACTACAGTGAAGGTGGGGGGAAGGCGAATGTTGGTGCAGACATCGACTACTATCTCAATGCCCAGGCAAGCATAGCAGCGATACTGAAAGCAATGCAGGAGAGGGGATACAACGTCGGCAACAGAACACTGCCCGGAGAGGCAGAACTCGCACACCTCATGGCAGAAGTTGGAAGCAATGTGGGCACATGGGCGCCCGGTGAACTTGAAAACAGGGTGAAATCTGGAAGTGTCATACTGATACCGGAGGATGAATACCTCAACTGGTTCAGCGAACTGCCTCCGGATATGCAGAGGGAGGTCACAGATGCATGGGGCCCCGCCCCTGGAAACCTGATGGTCTATACGAACAGCACCGGAAAGTACATTGTCATACCAAAACTGGAATTCGGAAACATCCTACTCGCCCCTGAACCGGTGTGGGGCTGGCTGCAGGATAACACCACTCTCTACAATACAGGGAAACTTCCACCGACCCCCAACCTGCTCGCATTCTACTGGTGGATGAGGAAGGTCTACCATGCAGACGCCATACTATCAGTGTTCAGTCTCGTGCCCCTGATGCCGGGAAAACAGGAGGGCCTATCAAGCAGGGACTGGGGCGCTGTTTTACTCCAGGACATGCCCATAATCCACGTGCTCCCCATGGACGCCCCCGCAATCTTTGACAAGCGAAGGGCAAACATGCTGATCATAAACTTCATGACACCTGTACTTATACCCTCCGGACTCTACGGAAACCTCTCTGAACTCTATGATAACATCAGACTATACATGGAAACCGTTGATGACACCCTGAAGAATGCTTACCGTGATAAAATCATAAACCAGAGCCGGACAGTGGGATTCAACTACACAGGCGACAGTTTCGATGAATTCCTCGCAGATGTCACAGCATACCTTGATGATATCAGAAAAAGCTACATACCCTATGGACCACATGTCCTTGGAAGAGCACCCGAAGGCGAAGAACTCATACAGCTATTAATTGCGATGCTGCCCCCAATCAATGGGACAGCTACAGAGAGTCTGCTGAGGGAGGTCGTGCTGAACAACCTCACACCCGAAGAGGCTCAGATCAGAACCACTGGTAGCTTAAATGCTACCATAACAGGCTACCTCCAGCTTGCCATTGAGTATACACAGAGAATCCGTAACTGCACCAGCGAGATAACAGCCATACTCACAGCCCTTGAAGGCGGATACATAACACCCGGTCCCAGAGGTGACCCTATAAGGAACCCTGATGCTCTCCCAACAGGAAGAAACCCATATCCACTGGATTCAAGGACAATTCCAACCAGAACTGCATGGGAAACTGCAGTGAAACTCGTTGACAGCTTCCTTGAGGATTACCTGAGTAAACATGGAACCTATCCCACAAAGGTTGCATTCGTCCTGTGGGCCTCAGAGACCATGAGGCACCAGGGAGTAATGGAGGCAGAGATACTCTACCTCATGGGTGTTAAACCTGTATGGGACTCAAAGGGCAGGGTCAAGGACGTTGAACTCATAACAAACCTTACAAGGCCTCGCATCGACATTACAGTGGTTACCTCAGGACTCTACAGGGACCTTCACATGGATATAATAACCCTCATTGACAGGGCAGTTAAACTCGCTGCTGGAGCCAGCGACACCCCCAACCATGTCAGGAACAACTCAGAGACCATCTACCTGAAACTACTGGGAGAAGGTTTCAGTGAGACCGATGCAAGGAGATTATCCCTTCTCAGGATATTCTCTGAGGAACCGGGCGCCTATTCACCGGGCCTCCAGGAGGCAATACCTGCAAGTGAAACCTGGAATAACAGTGATCAGCTAGCCAGTTTCTACCTTGAGAGGGTCTCATCGGCCTACGGTGAAAATATCACTGGATTGAAGGTGCCCTCCATCTTCAGGGAGAACCTTATGGATGTGACTGTGGCCATGTTCAGCAGGAGCTCAAACCTCTACGGTGCCCTTGAACACCCAATGGTAGCAGCCTACTTCGGAGGCCTCAGCCTTGCAGTGGAGAGAGTTTCAGGTTCAAAACCAGAGATGTACATAAATAACCTCCGCAGTGATGCAAAGATAGAAACGATGAGCCAGTTCCTCACAAGGGACCTCCTGACAAGATACCTCAACCCCAGATGGATTGAGGGTATGATGAAAGGCGGCTATGACGGTGCAAGGTATATTGATTCCTTTGTGGAGAACCTCTGGATGTGGCAGGTTACAAATCCAGAACTGGTATCTGAATCGACATGGGATATGGTGAACAGCATCTACGTGAGGGACAGTTATGACATGGGTCTGAATGAATTCTTCAGCAAATCAAATCCCTATGCAAGGGCTTCAATTATTGCAAGGCTCATCGAAACAGTGCGTAAGGGCTACTGGAGCCCATCAGACCAGGTTAAGGCTTCCCTTGCCAATGAGTATATCAACATGGTGAATCAGTATGGTGTTGTCTGCTGCCATCATACATGCGCCAACATAGTGCTGAATCAGTGGATAGTCAGCCTCTCAACATTGAACAGTGCCGCGATTGAGAAGTTCAAACATACAATGGCTGCCGCATGGGGAGAGAATCTTCCAGCTACTGATACAGATAAACCCTCAAACGAGGGCAATGGAGAACATTCAGTGTCAGATGGTTCATCACGAGGTGAATCCGATGCCATGAGTGCAGCGACATCTTCAGGAACCTCAGGTTCGGCAGGAGTTTCACAATCTACCTCAGCATCCTCATCACCCACTGAAAATGGTGATGTAAAGGCTTATGAGGTAGCAGCATCAACAGAGGGTACTTCAGAGACAACACAGATGCCAGTTTACGCCCTCATTGGCATCATTGCAATAGTGGGTCTCATGGGTGCAGGTTACCTCCTCAGTGGACGTAGAAAGATAAAATAATCCCATTTATTCTTTTTTTGATTATAAGAGCATTTTAACGTCAAATTTTGCTTTTTGACCGAATTGTAGCTAATCTGTTTCAGACAGCACAACGCTGAATAATATAATGGGCAATTAAATGTATTGCAGAAGACAACCTTAAAGGGGTAGCGTGAAAACACAGTTTCAAGAGTATCGTTAGCCCACACAAGATAAAAAATGATTTCTTTACTAAATTTAAGCGATTTTAATAGGATGCGGTGTAGGCGTCACCCTAATTTTTCGAGGATTCTTAAAGGACCTTTCAACAACACTTAACATATTCTGAATTGAAGGACACTTATTTTTTTCATAAATATCCTTTTCTGACTTTGATTTTCGCAGCAAGTACTCGTGAGCGAAGGATCGACTCATAAATTCCACGCCTTCGAAATCTAATTCTATTACATTCGCATCCAGTCTGTTTATCTCCTCAAAAAGATCATCCACATAATCCCTGAAAGCCAGCAGTGCACCGATGTGCTTTTCCAGCCTTATCTTTTCAATTTTATTTTTCATATCTACATCCCGTCCTTTTCCCACAGTAAGATGATTACCACCACATTAACATACATATATACTTTTCTAGAGAGCCACAAATGGTATTCAGCTAACAGTACCTATGTTTATATTTTGTTAAATGTATTTATATATGTTAAGCTTCCCTTCATGTATGCGCAGGCTGACTAATGTCCCTTGAAACTCATTACCTAACTCATACATCTTAGCATCCTGAGATTTATAAAAAGCCCCCTTTCTAGACACCACTAATAGTTCGCCTTTCCCACCCTCAACAAATATTTTAAGTATGTTATTAAGACCATAACCTCTTTCAGGATCTCCAGGGTAAGGAACTTTAGTGGATTTTCCATTTATAGCTTGTATTATTGCTTCAGAGTCATATTCAAAGTAATAATCATGATTCTCAAAATTCTGAGGTATGCTTACACCATCATCAAGAAAACATATCTCAATGAAACCTTTCTTAGGATATTTTTGCGCCAGAATATAAGCTGAGGTGAACTTTGAATGCTGATAAATATTATCGGTCAACTCGGAGAGCAAAAAGCATAAAGCATCCTTCCCACCATAACTTTTATCTAACAAATCATATACGTATTTGAGAGGATCCCTTTCGGATCTGTCATGTAATAGTTCAACGAAGGGAATGTATGTTTTTCCTTTGCCAGGATTCCCCTGTTCCATAACCTCAAAATAATGCTTCACACCCGGATGTAACTCACACCTCAAAGATTTTGTTTTCTTCAAATGGAAAAGGGGAAGAAGAGTAGTCGGATAGAACCAGGAATACTGTCTTAGATCCAGCATTCTATTATCATTCACCCGAGAACGTATTTCAGAGTAGGTAACATAATTCTCAATCAATGGGGGATCATTCATAAATATATTTTTTATAAACTCATTGATAAGTATTCACCATAAGCTGATAAAAACCTCACACGCTGCCGTTGAAGAAAAAAGGCTTCTGACTAATTTATAATCCGCTTAGGAGAGTGGCTGAGATCTTCATAGGAACTTTAAGATGATCAGACAGCGTACCTCCGGAGCCTCCCGATGAAGAGTCTGGCCCACAGGTAGGCCACCAGGCTACCCCCGATGTCACCTGCAACGACACCCCACCAGACACCGGCCTCACCGAGGCCCAGGGTCACAGCAAGGAGGTAGGCGAAGACAGCCACCAGGAGGACCTGCCTTATCACCGAGAGCATGAGGGACGTCATCCCCCTCCCCGCGCCCTGGAATATGGACCCTGACATTATACCCGGGGGCAGGAAGATGTAGAAGAGACATATGACCCTCAGGAACCCGGTTATCCTCGGTGCCAGATGGGATGAGGCCTGGGAATAGGAGAATATCCAGGCTATCCATGGCGCCAGGACGAATGTGAGGGCCGCCGTGGCCCCAGCTATCAGGAGGCCCAATCTTATCGAGTAGCCGTGGGCCACCTCCAGGTTTTCGAAGTTCCTTGACCCGTATGCAACACCTGATACGCTCACAAGGGCTGTTGCCACCGATATCACAGGGACTATGGCGAGCATCACTATCCTCCACCCTGCGGAGTAGACAGCCACCGCCGAGGTCCCGGCCACAGATGTGAGTATCCAGTTGAGGAGGGCTGTTACCATGGACATGACCAGGAATTCGGCACTTGCGGGTATGGTGACCGAGAGGATGGACCAGGCGACCCTCCGGTCGGCCCTGAAGTGGCTCCAGCCTATGGAGGTGAAGGTCCTCCCTGCGAGGAACCAGTAGATTATGAGGAGCGACACAAGGAGCTGTGATATCACCGTGGCCCAGGCCGCCCCTGCTATCCCCCAGCCTGCCGTGTAGATGAGGATGGGGTCCAGGACCATGTTGAGGACGGCGGATAAACCCATGGCATACATGGGCCTCCTGGCATCACCCTCTGACCTCAGTATTCCGTAGGCGGCCCCCGGGAAGAGGGTGAAGAGGGTACCTGCAAAGACCACACTACCGTACTCCATTGCCGGTTTCAGGGCCCCGGCGGCGCCCAGGGAGAGGAGGATGTCCCTCAGGAGGATCTCGATTATCACCGTCAGAATTATGGAGACCGTCAGTGTGATGAGGATGGTGTGTGATGCGCTGTTGTTCATGCCCTCCTCGTCACCGGCCCCCAGGCACCTTGATACCGATGACGCTGCACCGGCGCCGAGACCGTTGGACAGTCCCACCAGGATCATGTAGATAGGTGTTACGAACCCTATGGCTGCGAGGGCCTCACCTCCGAGTCCGGCCACCCAGACTGCATCCACCAGGTTGTAGATGGATGTGAGGAGCATCGCCACTATGAGTGGCCCTGAGAGTTTGATGAGGGCCCTCCTGGGATCGCCCCTGATGATCCTGACTCCTTCACTCATCGTTCATCACCCCTTATCCTCAGTCCCTCCTCTGCCAGTCTCCTGCACATCTCCCTGAAGATCCTCCTCTCCTCATCTGTGAAGTTCCTGAAGAGGAGGTCCTCCCAGCGCTCCTCAACCTTCAGTATGAGGGGGATGATTTCCTCACCCCTCCCGGTTACCTCCAGGATGTACCTGCGCCTGTTCTCAGGGTCCTGCTCTCTTTCAATGAATCCACTCTCCTCCAGGCGCCTCAGGGTCCTTGCTATGGTTCCCTTGTCCACGTGGAAGAAGGTGGCGAGTTCATCCTGTTTTATCCCCGGTTCCCTGTGGATCCTCAGGAGGCATGCCACCTGGGCGTCTGTGAGGTTCAGGTGTCCCAGCTCCCTCCCGATGAAGACCCTGTGACTCCTGAGGATTATTGATAGGAGTCCCTTGAGTGGTATGTCCCTGTCCATGCTGATCTATCTTGTGGGAAAACATATATAAATGTTGTCATTGCAACTGTTGCATCTGCAACATAGTCCAGAAAAAAGACTAGAGTTTGAAGTCATGGACCTGCACGGGTCCATTATCCCTGAGGAGCCTGAGCAGTTCATCGGGCCTGTAGAGGAGGCTGTACCTCATATGTGCGGCCACGTCCCCGGGGAGGTGCTCTATGAACTTGTTCTTAACAAACCTGTCAAGGTTATCCTCCAATCTGAGGGGGAAGTCCTCCTCTGAGATGATGGCTGGTATATCCCGGAGGGTGGATTCAATGTCATGGTAATCAAGTCTGGCACTGAAGGATGAGGTGAGGGCACTGTTACTGATATCATAGACCCCGTGCTCAAGGCGGAACACATCGGAGATGAGGGCGTTAACCCTCTCCCCGGCGAAGGTGTTGATTTCTATCCTCTTCCCGATACGCACCGGGATCATGCCATGGTCCAGACCCTCAGCTGAGGCCATCTCCATGCACGACTGGACCCGGGCCCGTGATCCCGGGTCGAGCCAGCTCAGAAGTCCCCTGTCAAAGTCCCCGAGGAGTATATCATAGACGTGCCTTGCGACCTCAAAGGTGGTGGGGGCGCCTCCACTGCTCCAGTCAGGTATTTCAGCCTCCCTGGTGCAGGGTTTGACCCTCACGATGAACCTTTCATGATCTATATCCTTCACCACCCACTTCTCACCTCCCAGTATGAATCCCCTGCCCACCTTGAGGTAGGTAACGACGAAGAAGGAGTCAAGGGAGCCTATGACCTTTGTGCGGTGTTTAACTGTGAACTCGTAGTTGGGTGGGAAGACCGTGTAGAACTCCAGGAAGTTCATCTTACCGAAGGTCTTCTCGAAGTTGAATCCATGGTGAAGGTAGGGGCCATGGACCCTGAGGAAGTCGTTCTCCACCATGAATTCAACCAGGTGCCTGAAGTCCTCGGCATCCAGGTCCGAGAATACATGTGCCCTGCCAAGTCCCCTGTAGATATCCCCTCGCGTGGGCTTCTCAAGTTCAAATACCGAGCTGAGGATCTGGTGGAAGTATATGTCAAGGGGCCTCACCGGGATCCTCAGATCCTCAAGCCTCCCTGATAGGGCCAGGGACGCCACTGAGAGGGCTGTTAGAGCCTCATTCTCCTGGAATATTATGGTCCTCTGAAGGCCCCTCCTTCTGCCGCTCCTCCCGGTCCTCTGGAGGAACCTGTTCACGCTGGTGGGGCTCCTTATGTGGATCACCACGTCGATGTCCCCCACGTCTATACCCAGTTCGAGGGTGCTGGTGTTCACCATGAAGGCCGCTGATACTGACCTGAACCTCTCCTCGGCCTCCTCCCTTGAGTCCCGGTTAATGGATGAGTGGTGGATGAAGACATCAACATCCAGGCACTTCCTTATGATGTTGTAGTACTTCTCGGCTTCCCTGCGTGAGGGTACAAATATGAGGACCTTCTTCCCTGTGAACCTCCTCAGCACCTCAAGCAGCTTATGGTGATTTAACTCGAATATCCTGTACTGGAGCCTACTCTCGGCATTATCCCTCACAACAGCTCCGGATGGGCTCATCCAGTTCAGAACCTCTTCAGGGTTTCCTACGGTTGCAGAGAGGCCTATCCGCTGGGGCCTCACCAGGGTGTACCTTTCAAGCCTTGCCAGGAGGGAGTTCAGCTGAACACCCCTGTCAGCCTCTATGAACTGGTGTATCTCATCCACGATGATGTAGCGGAGGTTTCCGAGGATCCTCTCCTTCTCGGCCCGGCTCCTGTTGATCATCATGACCTCGAGGGACTCGGGTGTTATAAGGAGGATGTCGGATGGGTTCTCAATGAACCTCCTCTTCCTGTTTGCCGGTACGTCACCGTGCCACTTCATGACCTCCAGCTTGAAGTGGTTGCCCCACAGTTCAAGGCGGCTGTGCATGTCATTTATTAGGGCCTTTAGGGGTGATACATAGAGCATGCTGACCGGTGGAAGGCCCTCGCTGAGTATGGAGTTGAATACCGGGATTAAAGCCGCCTCTGTCTTACCCGATGCAGTTGGTGCCACTATGAGGGTGTCCTCGCCCCTCCCTATGGCTTCAAGGGCGGATTTCTGCACATCCCTCAGGCTCCTCCATCCGAGCCTGTTTGCGAGGAAGTGCCTGAGGCGGTGGTTCAGGGATTCTGCAGACATGAGAATGCTCCCGGTGTGTGCCTGACACGGTCAGATACTGGATGGAGGGACTAGACCCAGTCCTCATCCTCCTCAAATTCCATCTCCTTCTCCTCGAAGAGATCCAGGATTTCGGCCTCGCCACGGAGTTCAGGGTTCTGCTGTACAACGTCCAGGACACTTATGAATGACTTGACAAAGTTCCTGGGGGAGATGTAACCTGTCAGTTCAGCGTTGGCCTCATGCCTTGAGATTATGCCATCGAGGGATTCCCTTACAGGGGTGGCCTCCCATCCATAGACCTCCTCGTGCATGGCTATGAGTCTTTCGGAGAGCTCATGGAGGTTCTCCCTCCTGAAACCGTCAAGTTTGATGATGGGTTTTCTGAGGTCCTTGAATTCTGTTTTGATGGCGTCCTCTATCCTCTCATTGAGGGCTGTGTAGGATGGCACTCCAAGCTTCGGGTCCTCGAAGAACTCGGGTGTGCCTGCAAATATGAAGAGGGTGTTCTGGAATCTTCCGATGCTGCACTCATCGTATATGTACCTCATGTAATCGTAGGCGGTGTCCCTGAGCTTCTTGGTGTGGAGGGTCATTATGTGCTCTGCCTCGTCGATGAGTATAATCAGCCCCGAATACTTCAGTGCCCTGAGGAACGATGAGAGGGCCTCCAGGTACTTGAAGGCGTTCTCCCTGTCAATGTCCCCCTTGACCCCGAACTGCCTCTTTATGGTGAAGGGGATGTTCTTCTCTCCGCTGAGCCAGCCCATGGCGTACCTTGCTGTCTCCTTGTCACCCCGAGCTGATAGTTTGTAGTAGTTCTCGATTGCAGCTGCGAAGGTGGTTGAATGTTTCCGGACCTCATTCAGGTCACTGCTGATGTTGTCCAGCACAATCCTCTCCTGCTGGTAGGGGTCTGTGGTCTCCCTGAGGGACATCATCCTGAGCTGTGTGATCCATTTTTCGATTATATGCTCAAGGGATACGCCGGTCTTGCAGCGGAGTGAAGCCACGATATTCCTGTATACCACCTCAAACTTGTTGAAGGGAACGTCACGGCTGAGGGTTACCTTCGCAACGACGAAGTTATCTGCCAGGGCCCTCTCTTCGAGTAATTTCAGGAAGAATGACTTCCCCGACCCGAACTCTCCATTGAGGAACCTTGTTATGGCAGCTCCCTCCTTCACCTTGCCGAGGATCTTGTCGAACTCCTCAATCTCCCTCTCACGACCAACGCATATCTCACCCACACCATCCGGGGGGACGTTACCATTTTTAAGGGCGTTTATAATCCTTTCTGCATCCATACTAAGCCTCCTATTCCAGGGATATCAGTCCAAAGTCTCTTCCAGCCCCTCTGCTGTTGTAGAGTGTCACTATCCTCTCGGGATCCCTTGAAGGGTAGTGTTTGATTCCGGTCCTCCAGGCGTTTACTGAGTAGAATTCCTCCAGCTCCTCATAGGACTTCCTGATACCATAGGTTCTGATGAACTCGTCGAGGAGTTTTATGAAGGACCTTATCTCCATCTGCTTCCTGCCATCGGTCCTCCTGAGTAAGCTGTGGAGGCCCATGATGGAGTTGATGAGGAATTCGTCCATGCTGAAGGATAGCTCCTCAAGGTAGGCAGGGAATCTGTCTATGAAGTTTGCCCGGGAGCGTATGATCCTGAAGTCACGCTCATCTATCCTTCTGTACTCTGATTTGAGTGTGGATGACCATTTTTTAGGGTCAACAGAAACAAGTTTGTCCCTGAACTTTATCAGTGGTAATGGTGGGTTGAAGAACTTTATCCCCCGGAGTTTCAGCTTCCTTGGGGATTCATAGTAATCATAGAGGGTCTCAGGGGAACTGTAGACCTCCTCCACCATTGTGTAGGCGACGAATGAGAGCGTCCTCCTGCCATTCAGTGGTATGGCCCTGAAGATGAATATCCTGTCACCGGCACGTATTTCGTTTATTAGCTTCCCCCTCCTCCTCACTGACCCGATCACCAGGTTCTCTGATATGTCCTGAAGAACATCACCATCCACCCTGTGAAGCCAGAACCCCGGCTTCCTGCTGGGAACCAGTCTTTTCTGTTTTATTTGAAAAACCCCCTTCCAGCATTAAACATATTTAAAAATTTCTGAGGATTGATAGATAAATTTTTTTATAACCCCATGAATCTGAATACTTTAAGTACATGAAAAAACATTAAATTGTACTGTATTGAGGGGAGTATGCCGTATGAATAACTGTGTCCTCTGCCGTAGAGAGTCCCGTGAACTCATATGTCCTTCATGTGGCAATGAATCATCTGATTCATCATGCGAAAACTGCAGTGTGGATGATATATGTGTCTGCAGTGAATGCTACGATAGATACCTGATTTTAAGGGCCATCGAATCACTGGAGGGTATGGGGCCCTTCAGCCTCAAGGAATTCAATGAAAGGGGCCTTGAAACAGGACTATTCTGGAAACTCCTGAGGTGGGGGTTCATAAAAAGGCATGGATCTAAGGGACTCAGGGGCAGAAAATATGTCCTCACCGGGAAATGTGAAGAATTCATGGAACTCAACATGGGTTTCAGTTCAGCGGTTAAATCACTCCTCAGGAAATCCGGGACGCCCGGAGAGCCTCTGAGTGGATCAGAAGAGGAAGGAAGCACCCGGGAATCATTGAATTCAACTGAAGAAACAGGCCCCAGACCATATTCAACTGAAGAAGATGGTGAGAACCTGAATGAAAAATCGGGTGCTCCTGAAACTGACTATTACGCTTACATTGGACTGGGATCTCATAAATCAGAAAAAACCAGGGATGAGCCTGTTAAACTGGAAGATGATCCGAATGCGCCCCTGAAACCTGGCAGTGACTCTGAGCTCTGCCGTGGGTGCATGGCGGAACTTGAGACAGAAACCGAAAGGTGCCAGGGGATCTGCAGGGAATGCTCAAGGACCCTCTATGCCCTTGAGTCCCTTGAGGAGATCCTGCAAATCTTTAAACCCGGCGATGAGTTCAACGTGAATGAATACACATCCGGCATGGATGATCCCGACAGGACAAAATTCATCGCCATGACCTGGATACTCGATGAGTTCGGCCTCCTGGACTATGACCATGAATCAGGGATGTGCCGGCTGGGACCGGATGATAAGCTCCAGAGGTTCATCATAGAGAACGTGGAGCTAAAAAGGTGCAGACCTGAGACAGAGGAACCTGTGGCCCCAGGGGTGGAGGAGGCTCCTGAGGGTGGTGAACTGGAATGCTCAATATGTGGGGAGACCCTACCGGTCACAGAGTTCCAGCTGAAGGACGGAGAAGACCCCAGGTGCAGGGAATGCTCAAGGAAGTGCTGCGCCGCAGACGCCCTCGTAAGGATAAGGAGGCTGGTTGAACCGGGAGTGGAATTCACCGTCGATGATATAATAGATGATGAGAATGAAAGGATGGGGGTTATGGCTGACATCTGGATCCTGCAGGACTTTGACCTCATTGAGAACGACCCTGCCCTTGAAACCTACAGGTTGAAACCCGACGAGGAATTGAGGGCCTTCCATGACGCCTACGGTGAGGGGGAGCTTCCATCAGAATCCAAGATGATGAGGACATGCCCCCTATGTGGCAGGACACTGAAGAGGTCAGAGTTCCACAGTAACTCTGATGGGAAGCGGGAGGAATGCCGGGAATGCTATGCTAAAATAGTTGCATGGGAGATATTCACAGAGATCGGGAAAGTCGCAGGGAAGGGACCCTTCCGGGAGGAGGACCTCCTGGAATCCTTTGATGACCCTCAGCTCCTCCGCGCCAATATCTGGACCCTCCAGGACCACGACCTCCTGGAGGAAACCCCCGACGGATTCATCCTCAAACGCAACCCCGGGATCGAGGAGCTCTACCTCAGACACATTGAAACAGAAGGGGAAACCCTGAAACCGGGAACAGAACCAGAAAAAGAAATCACAGAAACAGAACAAACTATAACAGAAACCCTAGAAACAGAACCAGAAAAAGAAACCCCGGCAGAACAACCCACAACAGAGACCCTCGAAACAGAACAACCTATAACAGAAACCCCGGCAGAACAACCCACAAGAGAGACCATAGAAACAGAACTCCTGATAGAACCAGAGAAGGAAGCATTAAAGGAAGAACCTGAAGATAATGGTGTCCAGAGGAAGGAGATACTCTACATAAACCCTGACGGCGAAAACCTCAACCTCATGATGAACTGTATTGTGAGCGGTAACGTTGTCATTGAGACCATGAATGAACTGAGGGACCTCATACCCTCAATGAAGAAGTGCATGATCCTCAGGGATGATGAGTGCTTCGAACTTCTGATTGAAATCAGTGTAGAGAAGCAATCCCTTGGAAACGTCCTCGGAGTCCTTGAAGATATGAAATGGGAGAACAGGGTTCCTGAGAATAGCTGATCAGAGCAACCCCACATAATCCAGAACATCACTGGTTTTATCCCTCAGGACATCCTTTGACCTCTCATAGCAGAGCTCGACGACCTCCTCAAGGTCATCCTTCCCATCCCAGTACTCTGAGAGTAGATCATAGCCGTAAACGTCCGCCAGGATCCTTATAACGTATGCTGTTATGAATATGTCGTCGATGTAGCCATATGCACCGTATACTGTCTCCGGTATGATGTCCATGGGAACAACGTAGTAGGCTATTGCAGCGCTAATCTTAAGTTTAAGCTGGCCTTTAAGGTGCTCATAGCCCAGAAAATCCGTGAGTAACTTGAAGAGTTTCGGCCCGTAATCTATGAAGGATGCGTACTCCCCATTATATGATTCAAGGTTTTCAACAAGCACATCATAGAAATCCCTAAAATCTGACTCTGTCATGAATACCACTGTAGAATACTTTACACATCAAGATACTTATCCTTTACCCCCAAAGACATGGAGATGCGGCAGCAAACTACTCATCCCCTACCCGCATACCACTCCATATCCCGGCAACGTCAAGGTCACCGCCCGAGAGCTTACCCTCAAATTCCTCTATCCTCACAATGGCCGGTAAGGGTGCCATGAGGCCGACCACAACCGCCTCCCCGATGTTCAGTGAGGGGAGGTGTGAGAGGAGGTCATCACTGAGGGCCTCACTGGCCCTCTGGACATGCAGCTGGTCATTGGGTTCAATGAGGCGCATTACGATCATATTGTTGGCCTGGGAGAGGGCCTCATGGTCAAGGGACTTGGGGCTCTGGCTCACCAGACAGAGGCCGACCCCGAACTTCCTCCCCTCCCTGGCGACCCTGCCTATCCAGTACCTTGACTCGGTTGGCCGGTCAGAGGGTGCGAGGATGTGGGCCTCCTCAAGGACCATGAATACTGGTGTCTCAAGGCCAGTTCCATGCCTGAGATACTCCTTCCTGCTCTGGAGGACCTCCTGGAGCACATGACTCACAATGACATCGGAACCTGTCTCATCCACTGAGCCGAGGTCGATCACATTGACATGGTTTAATCTGAGCCTCTCAATTATCCCCTCAGACTCAAGGTCTATTATCTCCTCATAGGATTCACGCATGTGCTCCAGCTTGTTCTGGACATCGATTATGCTCCTCCTGTCGCTGCTGTTCTCTGAGAGAAGCTCATCCAGTTTCTCATCCATCCTCCTGAAGAATTCAGCTGGTGATGAGCTGCCATCCTTCATCCCGGACCTTACCCTCCTGTGGGCCCTTGCAAGGTACCTTTCCTGGACGTAGGCGTTATCCCTGACGTTGCTGAGTCTCTTAATCTCTCTGAGTGAGAGGTGGGCAGGGTTTATGGATGCCCCTATTCTGTTAACCCTTCCACCTGTGAACCTGGCGTTGACGTACTCTGAGTGCATGTCGAAGATTATGACGGTACCCCCTGCCCTGAGGAGCCCGTCCACTATCACCGCCACGGTGTTGGATTTACCCGCCCCTGTGACTGCAAGGACCGCCAGGTGCCTTGTGACCATGCGGTTGATGTCAACAGTGAATGGTGCGTCGGCTGTGAGCAGCCTCCCGAGGGTCAGGTTTCCGCGCCCGAATATCCTCCCGAGGGTCTCCGGGTCGGCTGACCTCACCTCCGTCCCTGGACCTGGCGGCACCCTTGGTATCTCCAGGGTTTCAACATCACCCAGTATCCTGACGGTGCCCCTGACGTACTGCCTCCCCCCTGTGACCCTGATTATCCTCTCAACCGTCTCAGGGTCATTCAGGTCCTCGGTGACGCCCGGGACGCCCCGTAGGAGCGACTCCACCATCCCCAGTATTCTCCGTCCATCATACTCCATCACAACGTACTCGCCAACCCCGGGCATCTCCCTTGATACGAAACTCACCCTCCAGGGTGATGTCTCACCATAGCACCTTCCCACGAATCCCAAGACCGAACCTCCAGTATCTTTAGATGAGGCCCTCAAGGACCATCCCGGCGATGATATCCATCTCAGAGGCTGTTATCCTTACATCCTCCTTCACCCTTCTGAGGATGTGGGGGTAGCCGTCCGCCGATGATGCCCTGAGACCCTCAAGGTATTCACCAATTTCAGCGGTGCCCAGACGTCGCGGTACCTCGAATTTAAGGACCCTGCCGTTCTCCTCGAGCCTGGCATAGAACACCGTGAATTCAAGGCTGCTGAAGAACGCATCAAGGACAGGGAACCTGCCCTTGAGACCTGATAGTTCTCTGTGAATCGGGACGGAGTGGCCGGGGCCAGCTGTGAGTGTATTGAATACAGAGAGATCAGACATATCCCCGAATATGTCTGACATGGTTGACCTCTCAGATACCGCCACGATGTCCCTGCTCTTCTTGAGTAGCTTCCATATGGATACCATCCTCTCAATGCCCTCAAGGTAAACCACGGGTCTTTCAGACCTTAGGGCGTCCCTGATGGTGTCCTCCATGGACCTTGAATGTACATGGACCCCATCCATTGATGCTGCCACCTCCCTCAGGCAGTGACTCCTTATCCATCCCTTAACATCATTCCCCAGAACCCCATCATACTTCACAGGCCTCAGGATGGTCCCTATGAGGGAGCCGTCCAGGATGAGGAGGTCGGGCTGGAGGTCCTCCATGGCGATTATGCTGTTCTTGAATTCACATATGGCTGTGAGGTTCCTCACCCGCTCCCTTATGCCTGACTGGGGTCCTAGGATGTCCAGGAAGCTCCCCTCAACAATCTCACCCGAGTCTGAGAGCACGGCGGTGTTGATGGCTGCGAGTATGAGGCCTGAAAATTCCTTAAAACCCGAGCCCCCATCAGCCGCTGCAGTTGAGAGTGAGTCATCCATGGACTCATGCCTGATCCAGTATTCACTGACATCAGGAAGTTCCTGGAGCCTGGATTCAGCTGAGGATTTCAGCATCCTCCCCCTGAGGGCCGCTTCTTCATAGAGGGATCCCAGCACATGAAACACCGGTAGATATCTTGACTGTATTCATTATTATCATTTACTATTATATTCAGAAGCCCCCAGAGAAGCATGATCATATACAATGGATGACTCTACTGTGATATCTGCTGCAAAGCAAAGGGATACTAAAAATGAAAGACAGAACATAAGGTATGGATGAAGTTATCAGAAAACACGTCGACAGGTTCCTGAGGGTAATCAGGAAAATTGAGGGCTCAGAGAGGATCCGTTTCATAATACTATACGGTTCCGCCCTCAGGGGCGGTGAATGGTCTGATATAGACCTGGCAATTTACTATGATGCTGAAGAGGATGAGGCATCATACTACAGGTTCCGGGTCCTGAGTGAGGTTGATGAGATTTTCGACGTCCAGATCTTCCAGCAATTACCACTCTACGTCCAGGTTGAGGTACTCAGGGGTGAGGTCATCTACTGTGATGATCAAAGATTCCTCTATGATACCGCCTGGAAGACCATCAGGGACTTCGATGACTTCAGACATAGATTCTATGATTACATTGGCCTTGAAAGGATGGGTTAGGGGGTGTGAGATGGTCAGAAAGGTCGTTGTACTCACCAAGATACGCGAAATTGAGGAGAGTGTGGGACTCATAGAGGAGAACCTTCCTGAAAGTTTCGGTGAATTCTCAGAACTTGGGCTCATAAGGGACGGGATGTATAAGAGACTTGAATTTGCAGTTGAAAACGTCTATGACATATGTTCAATCCTCAACTCTGACCTCAACCTTGGCGTGCCAGGTTCCGATGGCGAGGTCCTGGAGAACCTCCTCAGATCAGGCATAATCGATGAGGACACATTCAAAAAGATAAAGGCCATGAGGGGCTTCAGGAATATCGTGGTGCACCGGTACGGGAAGATAGACGACCGTATAACATTCAGAATACTCCAGGAACACCTGAGTGACTTCCGTGAGTTTACAGAGAAAATTAAAGCCATCCTTGACTCATTGAATGATGAGGAACAGGATCAGGGCATGCAGCCGCCCAGTTAAGCTCCAACCTTTATTCAGCCCAGTTACTGCAAGATAACAGGTTAAGCTCCAACCTTTATCAGCCAGGTTCAGGACAGAAAATCCTTCAGCCCTCTGGTTTCTGCAGAAAGATCACAGCTTTACCAGTATGGCGGGCAGAAGATCTGATCATGCCATGATTTAATTACCCGGGCGACATAATATCAGTGTGGTTGTATGAAGTTAAAGGCCCTGATCATTATCATTCTGATTTTTTCGATCCAGCCGGTTCACCCCGTGGATATGGTGGGGGAAGTGAAGCACCTTTCAGAGGATGTGGGTCCAAGACCCGCCGGTTCAGCCAGTGAAAGGATGGCCGCCGAGTACATTGCCTCACGGTTCAAGGATCTGGGGATAAAGACGGAGCTGGAGGAATTCAGGTACTACTCATTAACCTCTCCGGGGGTGAGGAGGTCATGCAATGTTATAGCCACCATTGAGGGTGATTCAGAGCGTGAAATCATAATCTGCGCCGATCTGGACACTCCTGTGGATCCCGTGAGCGGGAACTACTCACCCGGGGCCAACGATGATGCAACCGGACTTGCACTGCTCCTTGAAATTGCAGAGAGGTACCATGACCGGAGGCCGCCATACACAATCAAACTCATCGCCTTCGGTGCCGGGGAGGATGGCTTCACCTTCCCCCTGGTAACCCCGAAAAGGACAGCCCTCTCCCCTGATGCATACCACCAGATAGTCTATCTGCCCTACCTGGTAGGTGCAAGGTACCACGTCCTTAACAGGCAGGAGGAGGTGAACAGAACCATTGCGGTTATCAGCCTGGAGGCCATGGGCATGGGGAGCCCCTGCATTGTGAGGAGGGACTACTACGCTGACAGCAGCCCAGCCCTTGTCGGCCTCATTGCCCTCAACGCCCGCCTTCACGGTATCAGGGCCAATGTGGTTGATTTCATGGCGGCCTCAACACCGGCGGGCGAACAGGCCATAAGCCACGTTTACCTCCCATTCTCAGTTGCAGGTGTCCCCTCAACCTTCCTGGTCTCCATGAGGGACCCCTCCAGTGGGGGTGTCCACAGCACCATCACCGAGATACCGGGATACCTCTCAGACCGTGACACCTTCAGCAACCTCATTGAGGAGTCAGGTGGAAGGGAAGCCCTTGAAGGGCACATGGATGCCATGGCTGACATGGTCGAGTACAGTATTGAAGCCATTTTCCTTGTCAGAGGGATGTGGGACCTCCTCCAGTGACCTCCTTCAACCAAAAAAAGCAAAGAACTATATGCTTTTCATAACATAAATTATGAGGGAGGTGTTTTATGTACCTTAAGAATTTTGCAAAACTTCTATCCATATTAACCGTTCTGGTTTTTCTTGGAACGGTTTCTGCCGACTCCGGACCCATTATTGAGAGGGCCCAGGCAACGGCACTGGCACAGGACTACCTGGACTCAAAGGGTCTGCCCTACACGGCCATGACCCCTGCCTACAGTGACTGGAAGGCGAAGGTGAGGGTTAATAAGACCGGGGAGGTTAAATGGATACCCTTCGGGGAATATAAAGAGGATGCATTTGAGGGAACCGGTAAATACGAGTACATAGCTGATGCATGGGTTGTGAGGGTCCGCGACAGCTCAGGGAACATCGTCGGGACCATCTATGTTGATGCAGAAAGCGGAAAAATAATAAGTGCAAAAATAGATGGGAGGACTGAAACAGGATCCTCAGGCGGCAAACCCCTCACATATACCGGTAACGGGACCGGGACAGAGGAGGCCCAGGGAGGGATCCTTGAAGCAATCCAGAGCTTCATAAACAGCATAATACAGTTCTTCCAGAATTTATTCGGGTCTGTCACTGGTTAGAGGAACCCCTTAAAGGCACAGAAGGTGGGCATATCACTGGTATTCTCTTCTATCATGGTGTCAGGGAGTTTACCCGATATTCTCTTCTATCATGATACAGTAACCCTGTCAGGGAGTTTACCCGTGGACCTGTACTCTGTGAGGACCCTGACAAATACCCTGAGCAGGATATCCGGTGAGAGGTCCCCTGCCCCCTCCTGCCTTATTCCAACATGATTCGGGACCCTTCCATTCTGATCCATCCACCTGTAGGTCCTGCCGGCCATGTCAACATACTCGGCCCTTGTTAATGTTGCGGAGCTTAACCGGCCATCAGGACTCTCAGGGTTGCCATATTCCCTTACCGATATGTTACCCTTATCGTTACTGTCCAGCATGACTATGGCCCGGGCGAATATGTAGAGGCACTGGTTCATTGAAAGGTTGAGGCCCTTATATTCTATTGAATCTATGGTTCCACTGGCAACTGAAACCCTGTAGGCTATTTCAGGCACTTCGGCCACCGGCACACCTGTACTCTCAGATAAGGTGTTGTTACCTGTTTGTGTACAGCCAGAGATAGCTAAAGTGGAGCATATCATGGCCATCAAAATTAAAGCACGTCTCATATAGATTCCCAGCTATGTATCTGTATCTCAGGGTATATCTAGTTTATGTCAGCTGATGAAATCCCATCGAAGCCTCTTGTTGCGTTGCCTGGATGGTAGCCACTGAATAAATGGAAGCACTGCAAGGGCAGTGGTGGCAGTGGTTTCATAATTAACGATGGCTGGTCCCGTTTAAACAATTCAAAAAAATAAAGTCTTTAGATGCTGGTATGTATTTTTTAAGGAATTTCCTCTGATGGCTCTTAAATGGTCTGCTTCAGAATCGGAGATCAGTTCATAGGCTTTTTCTCCTGATCTCATAGACCAGCTGTTCCAGATCCACTATTTCGCCATTTTTCCCCATCCAGGGGCTTACCCCGTCCTCGCCGTAGAGTATCTGAATCACGTTACCGCAGCTATCCCTTACCCTGCCATCCTCATCGACTATGAGGTCCTGGAGGGCGTTTATGAGACGCCTCTGCATGTAACTGCTGGGGGCTTTACGGACGGCTGTATCCACGAGGGCATCCCTTCCACCCATGGCGTGGAAGAAGAATTCAATGGGATCCAGACCTTCCCTGTAACTTGATTGTACGAATCCACGGGACTTTGGGTCGAGATCTCCCCTCCTGAAATGGGGGAGTGTCCTTTTATCGTATCCCTTGCTGATACGTTCACCCCTGACGGACTGCTGCCCCACACAGGCTGTTATCTGGGTGAGGTTGAGCATTGAACCCCCTGCACCGGTCCGTGCCATTATTATGGCATGGTTCTCGCCCATTTCAAGGCACCTCCCGGCGATTTCACATGCCCTGTCCATTGCCCCGGAGAGGAGCTCCACTATATTCCTCTCAAGAACCTCTTCGGCGCTCATTCCATGCATGGATCTGATTCTTCCATCCTCATGGTCATCAATGAGCCCCTCAACGGCATCAATGGCCCTATCAACCTGGGAATCCATCAGTTCCCTGATTTCTGGGGGCACATCAAACTCCCTGATACCCGCAGTGAATCCTTTCCTCATCAGCACAGCAATGGCCAGTCTGGTGGCTGATTCGAGGAATTCACGGGCCTCATCAGCACCATATTCCCTGATTATATGGTCAAGTAATTTACCTGAAAATGTCCCGCATGCCTTTTTATCAATTACGCCTGATTTGAGTACTCCGTCCTCTATTATTATGCAGGCATCGTATTCACATCTCTCTTCAAGGCATTCAGGGCATCCCCTGCATATATCTGCTCTGAAGGTCATGTTGAGGCCATCTGGGAGTATAAGGTTAAATATTTCTTTTCCGGTCCATTTACTGCCCTTACCATGTTTTAACTGGACTCCGGCTCTTCTCATTAGCTGGAATACCTCTTCATCTTCAAATTCTGCATCCCTTTCTGTGAGGAGGTACAGGCCGGATATGTGGTCATCCATACAGCCTATGATTGGACCACCGAAGCGGGGGGATCTCATCTGTTCATGGACGAGCATTAAGGTCATGGCCTCTGCGCGGGACTCCTCTGTTTGCAGTACATGGAGGTTCATCTCGTCACCGTCAAAGTCGGCGTTGTAGGGTGGGCAGACACACAGGTTGAGGCGGAAAGTCTTGTAGGGCAGTACACGGACCCTGTGGGCCATGATTGACATCCTGTGGTGGGATGGCTGACGGTTGAAGAGTACGATGTCCCCGTCCCCGAGGTGCCTCTCGACTATGTACCCTGGCTTCAGGTTCTCAGATATGAATCTTCCATTCTCATTGGAGACCCTCATCTTGCGTCCGTCGGGTCTTATGACGTCGTTGGCTCCCGGGTGGACGTCTGGCCCGTTTTCTATGTACTCCCTCATACGGTCCAGGTTCCATTCTGTGACGTAGACAGGTACTGTGACCTCCCGGGCTATGATTTCAGGGACACCCACCTCGTTTATGCTGATGTTGGGGTCCGGGGAGATGACGGTACGGGCAGAGAAGTTAACCCTCTTACCTGAAAGGCTGCTCCTGAACCGTCCCTCCTTACCCTTGAGCCTCCGGGCCAGGGTCTTAAGGGGTCTTCCGGATCGATGCCTTGCAGGGGGGACACCTGAGGCCTCGTTATCGAAGTAGGTGGTCACATGGTACTGGAGCAGTTCCCAGAGGTCCTCCACGATCAGCTGGGGAGCCCCTGCCTCCATGTTCTCCTTGAGGCGCTGGTTTATCCTGAGTATATCGACCAGTTTATGGGTCAGGTCGTCCTCTGACCTTTCACCGTTTTTGAGGGTGATTGAGGGCCTCATCGTTACGGGGGGACCGGGAGGACTGTCAGGACCATCCATTCTGGCCTTGCAACCTGGGGGTTGACACCGAGGATGAGGGCGTCGTCATCGCTTATCCTCTCAAGACGCTCCTTCACCTCACTGGGTGTGAGCTTGTAGTCTCCCTCGACGATTGAGACGGGCTTGTCGAGTTTGATCTCCTGCTGTTCCTCCTCACAGTGGGGGCACCTGTCCCTCCTTGCAAGGGAGTATACCCTGTTTACCAGTGGCGTGAAGTTTTCCTCTTTCTCCATGGCTTCAAGTATCCTCTGATATATTCCTCGATTTCAGTCCCTGTGAGGAGGACCCTCCCACATTTTCTGCAGGTTGACCGCAGGATCTTGTGTATGGTGTCTGCGAATCCCACGTGTATGACCGGCCTTGCAAGGTTTATGCTCCCGAAGTGTCCCGGGCACTCCCCTCCCCTTGCGCCGCAGGTCCAGCAGCGGAACCGGGGGTCTATCACACCGAGCCTGGGATCCATGAGTCCGTTCTCTATGGGGTACCCGTCCTCGTTGTAGGTGTCCGGGGTGACGATCTGGGCGACGGATATCTTCCTGATATCCTCTGGGGACATGAGACCAAATTCTATCCCCCCAATCTTCTTTAGAGTTCCTCTCAAGTTATTCTCTCCTCTGAGTTATTTTTTGGTCAGAGCTTCCTTATAAGTCCCTCAATCACCGCCTTCATCACCGCACCATCTGCGGGGACTGTGTGGGTCCTCCCGGAGTGGGTGATGTTCAGCAGTGTTTTTTCCGTGTTGAGGAAGTGTTCAGTTCTCTTCTTGTTCTCCCTCTGGACCGCTATGCCATTGGTGTAGGGCTGGATGGCTAGGACCTTCCTGAGGTCTATGTTCGTTGTCCTCTTTGTCCCTGTGAATATCATCCTCCGTGTCGTCAGGGTCAGTGTACCGGTGTCTATCCTCCGGAGTTCGTCACGGGATTCGCTTATGGCATTGAGGGCCCCCATCCTGAATGAGAGATTCTTTGACACCCTTATGGTGGGGCCCCCGTATCCGCCGGCAGTCCTTCTAACGGCCCTCGGTTCGTAGAGGTCAATGTTGTGGAGTACGAGGACCGCCCTCTCGTTCTTCCTGAGTATTATGGGAGTTTGGGGCTCTCTGAATGTGACATTCCCCTCTGCTGCACTTTTAAGCCATCCTTCAATGTCCCTCCTTCTCTCTTCAATATCCCTCTTTCTCTGGATCTCCCTCTGGAGTTCATTGGATACTCCGCCATTTGCTATCCTGGTCCATTCCTCCTCTGTGAGTGTCTTCCCACCGTACAGGCGCCAGGCCCTGGTGTTCTTGTCTGAGACCCTGCTGAGAAGGTACCCATTTCCCTTGTAAATGAAGACTGCGCCGCAGTTACTGCAGCGCATATTCCTCTTAGACCTTCCAGGGACCCTCCTTTTTGGGAATGGTGTTAATGGTGCTTCCCTGCAGACAGGGCAGAGGTCCCTCCATGATGGGGTTGTCAGGGATTGGTCTGAGAGCTGCCTGCTCTTAATCTTCTCAAGGTAGCCTTCCATGCGGTCCTTATCCAGGGATGTTGTGATCTTCACATCAGGTTTACTCCTGTCGATCTCCACCGTGACCCTTAGAAGCTGCGGACTCAGTGCCCTGAGCTCCCCACTCAGTGCCTCGAGTCTTGATCTTATCTCAGCCATGAGTTCCTCCATGGACCCCTCAAAGTCGCCTCTTCTGATCCTCCTTTTCTTCACGAGCTCCTTTATCTCATCGTTGCATTTCATGAGTGTTTCATTGTCCATCCTGAGGATCTCAGGGGTCAGTCTGCCCAGGTTTTCAGTGTCGTCACTGGCCGTGAGTGTTATGGTCCTTGGACCCGCCTTCATCCGGGCCGGTTGAGGCCTGGTATCCTCCCCTTCACTCCCCCTGAGGGGGCTGCCACATTTAAGACAGTAGTTTGCCCCATCACGATTAAGCTCCCCGCATTCACGACAGTAAACCATAATATAACCCCCCTGGCTCAGGGATCAGATCCCCGAAGTGAACCATTATATGATCCCATGCAGTCATTCTGCACACTGTACAATATAAATGTATACCCTCATCTGGAAAAGGTTTAACGGTGGGTCCTCCGGCTTAAGCCTCAGGGAAGCCTAAAGGTGGAGGCCTAATGAGGGATGGTGAACTTCGTAATAGTTCTCTATTACGAACGTGTGGTCCGGTACACCATTTAATAAAAATATTGAAATGAAGCTTTCTCCAGGATTATCCCTGTAACTAATAATTCACCTGGCGGCAGATGCTCTGGTTAATTAATCATGGTAGCACCTGCATTGGGGTCCCATGAGTCATATTCCGAGAAGTACTGTCCTGCATCCACATCATAGTACCAGGCCACCCATCCATGGGTGATTTCATCATCATATAAATAGTAGACTGGGCCCCGTATGCGATGGCCTGGTGCAGCCCCCGGTGGACGGGCTGAGTCTGTCCCGGAATCCTCCCCCATATCCACCGAATAATCTACAGCAGGTTTCCTATTGAGGGTATCACTATCTGATGATATGGGTGAATCCCCTTTGTGTTGAACCTCTTCGAAAAGTATCCCTGCCATAAAGGCCACTGCCCCCACCATGATGAAACATAACACAAGAAGAACCCTTGCTCCCCTATCCAAAAAAATCACCCCGTATAACATAAACTGGGTTCATGGAGCAGTGCTGTTTGAGCAATTTATCCACGCATTCCTACCAGCAGATTCCCTGTCTTCACAGGACGTCCCCTGATCCATTCACGGTCCTGATACCGGGTTTATGTATGTAGAATCCTCATTCAGCGCCTTCGATATAGATTATGGACTATTACTATATATTAAAGTTTTTTTATATTATCATCAGAGGTGCTTCAATATTTTGATTCAGGGGGAATATCAGTGGATAAACTGACAAAAATATTGATTGTAGTTTGTCTTGTTCTCTTTGGGGCGCTTTCATTTATGGCGGGTATGATGCTCAACGTTGAGGTGGATTCACAGAATAATTCCTTCAGTTATGATGTTAACACAATAAAGAACCCGACCTCATCCAATAACGAAAGCATTGACAGAATCAAGCCAATGCCAGAGAACTGGGTGGACCAATCAAGGTGCCCCTACTGTGGGGCTCCCTTCTCGTACAGTTATGATGTTCCATGGTACGAGAAGGACGGAATAATGTACGAAAAAAGATACAGGGAATATGAGTGCGGGCATATTATTTTCATGGGAACTGATTATGTACGGATATATCTATGGGACGAAGAGGCCCGGCAGGAAATCCGGAAAGAGGCCATGAAGTATCGGGGAAGACCTCCTAAAGCCATCTAATCCAATATCAGATTTTTAAACTCCAGATCTCAAAGTTCCGGTTAGTTTTTATGTCCCGGATTCATGGAGAACTATTAAATTGGCCGCTCAGTATTCATGAAATATAAGAAAAAGCCAGAAAGTTGTGGAGAACAGGAAAACCATCAATAGAGCCAGTCCCTGTATTCAGGGTTTTCCTTCATGTCCTGGTACAGCCAGACCATCCTGTCAAGGTACCACAGCTTGCCAAGGTAGACCATTGCAAATCCAGGTAAGAGCGGCCACACCTCCAGGCGGTAGACACCCCAAACAATGGGGACCGTCCCGGTGGCTGCTATGAGGTTCAGTATGACCGGGACCCTCCTGTGATGCTCGGGTACAGGGATCCTATCACGGTTCAACCAGACCCTCTCACCGAGAACCGACCTGGATGCCCAGCTGTCCGTAGATTCCGGTCTTTTAAATATCCTGGGATTCAGATAGGTCCAGAGGACCGCGAGGGTTACCGGTATGATAGCCCACCAGCCCAGCCACTCCCTGCTCCAGAACGCTGCAACAAGAAGGGGCAGTGCCGTGAGTCTTGTCCAGACACTCCATGGATTTGCATGCCTCAACCATGTTTCCTCATCCATCCGGAAGGCCGAGGATATTCTCTCCTCAAGGGTCATATAAATATCTATGGAGTTCATTCCTATCAAATGTTTCCCCCCTCAGATACAGTGACAGTACATGTCAGATGCCAGCCACCGTATTCCATTCACCTCCATGGTTTAACTGCTAGGTCCTCTCCCTGTACTGGAGTTCCCTGAAGGGCACCAGTATCTCTGTCCCCCCTTTCTCCTCATCTACAAGTATCTTCAGGTCACCCTCAAGCTGCTCCACAAGGATCCTTACAAGTTTCAGGCCGGTGCCTTCCCCCTCCCCACTGAACCCAATGCCATCATCTGCAAAGCGCATGTGGTACCCCGATTCCCCCTCATCTATCTCAATGTGGACCTCTCCCTTCCCCTCAGGGAATGCATGTTTTATGGCATTTGTCACAAGCTCATTCACCATGAGGCAGAGGGGCATTGCTGTTTCAAGGTTGAGTCTGAGGTCAGCCCTGATATTGAATCCCACACCATGTGCACCCAGCAGGGATTTGAGGTGCTCTGTCATCCGGGAGATGCATGATTCGATGTGTACACTGCTGTAGCCATCAGTGCTGTAGAGTGACTCCTGTATTATGGTCATGGCCCTCACCCTGGTCTGGGTAGCCAGGAGCGCCTCCTTTACCGGGCCATCTGCATCCTGAAGCTGGATGTTTATGAGGCTTGTGATTATCTGAAGGTTGTTCCTGACCCTGTGCTGAAGTTCCCTCAGCAGCGCCTCCTTCTCCCTGAGGGATGACCGCAGGTCCTCCTGTACCTCCACAAGCCCGCTTATATCCATCAGGGATATGATCCCACCATCATCCAGGGGTATGGCCCATCCCGTGAAGTACCTCCCACCTGACCTGATGGTTCCTATGGGCTGTGGAAGATCCTTACCCTCCAGGTTTTCCCTCCACAGTCTCCTGAGGTCCAGTTCCAGGTTCTTCATCGCGGTGTTGCTGTGCAGGACTTCCCCGTTACGGTCCAGGACCGCCACCGCCTCCTCAAGGTTATCCACAACATTCCTGAAGAACCTCCACATCCTCTGGCTTTTCCTCTGATTTTTTATTCTCTCATAATCCACCACGTTGAGTTTGTAGGCTGTGAATGTTATTATTACAATTAAAAGTGCCAGGTTCAGGGTGGCCAGGAAGACATCGGCAGAGAATGGTATGTGGCTGCTGCCGCTGATTACTATGAATGACGTGAGGGTCAGGGACCCTATCACGATGGGTATCAGCATCCTCCCGGTGTAGCCCCCGATCCTCCCTGAATAGAGTGGCTCCACAACACCATGGGATGGGTGGGTGCTGAGGAGACCTATGGCCAGGAACACCATCATTGCAGCAGAGGTTATGCATGCCCTGAAATGCGGCTCTGTTTCCGTAATCCCTGTAATCTCTGATAGGAACAGTGCATATGCCACTGTACCCGCAGTGTAACTGATTATCTGGGCAGCCGAGTATCTTTCAATTGAAAAAAGGATCACTGCAGTGGAGTATGATATGATTATCATGGATGTTACTGTCCATGCCTGAGGGTGGAGGGGCTGGCTACCTCCAGAGAACTGGATGGCCAGGACCATCAGTGATAGAACGAGGGATGTTACTTTCCTAGAAGCCTTCAGGGCGAGTATGGCGGCGGCCAGGAGAATGAAGCTCATGAATATGGTCGGGTCCTTATCAAGGAAGGGTCCAACCTTGGGTGTCTGGAGTGCCCCGGTTAACCATAGAATCAGTGCCATGACGGATATTGTGAGTACAGAAATGCTCATTGAAAGTGTTATCTTTTCATCGAGGGATTCTGGTCTTAATAAAGCTGCAGAGCCCATTTCAATCACCTTTCTGATCTATAAACATGATATAATAAATATTTTTTCGAAAAAATCTTTAAATGGAATATCTGGGGGAACTGACAGGATAATAACCATTTTAAGGCCTGCCGGGCGGAGATTCGGTGTTTCACGTCCGGCGAGTACCGGCTTCTTATGTAACTCAAAGGTCACGGTTACATAAGAAACACCTTCAGCAGCAAAAACACTGAGTTTATGGTCATTTAATTGTGATCTGACTGCAAACAGAAGTTACTGCAGATGGACGGGCGGGAAAATAACGGATAAAGAATCTGAAGTCTCAAAGATAGAAACAGAAGAGAGAATGATTCCAGATAATGTCAGTTATTTTTTAAATTTCAATTTATAAGTTAAAAACATTTTTTGAAGTAGTCAGATTCAATAATTAATTATGAGTTAATTAAATTGACATCTAAATTTCAAATAGAAACTTTTAATTATATAAACATTCAATTATGCTGTAATTATTGAACAAGTTAATAATAAAACAGAACAGTTAATGAATAAGGTGATATAATATGTCTTCAGATGATGACGGAAAAACTGGCAGATTACGTGGATGGTGGAGTAAAAGGAGCAGTTACAGCAGAAAGGGTATCATAATCCTCGGCATAATACTCTGGGCATACTTCACATATTCACTGGGTTACAGCGAGGGGGTGGACTCTGCCATAGAATTTGACGAAGAAAGATTTCAGCTGAATATCGTAAATTACACCATAAGTCCTGATCCTGACGGTTTTTGCACTATCACCGTTGAGATTCAGAACAACTATGAAGAACCCGTGTCTGTTGATGGTATCAGCATAACTGGTTTTAACTCAAGGGAAGATCCTTTGTATGGGTGGGCTTTTGGGGGTCCTGTACTCAAGCCCGGTGAGAAGACCAGAATCAAAGGGACCATCTTTGAGGAACATCCCCAAAATTTTACTGTTGGACTTGAAACACAAGCACACATTTTTTAGAGGACTTAAGATTTGATTGACTTAATAAGGTGATTTAATGTCTTCAGATGTTGATGATGGAAAAACTGGCAGATCAAGTGGATGGTGGAGTAGAAGGAGTACCTTTACAAAGGCAACCCTGATCATAATACCCTTACTAATAGTGGGATTCCTCAGTTTTATGTTGGGTGATATTAATGGGTCGTCAGATGTCTATGATGTCCTCCACGATAAAGCCCAGGCAGAGGTGCTCAACTACACGGTCCTCTCAGATTACAGCGGATACCCTGTTGTGAGAGGGGAGATCCAGAACAGATACAGCTCAGCCATGCAGATCGATTATGTCTGGGTCAAGGGATTTAACAGGGATGGAGATCTCATAGGTATGGGAAGGGCTCCGGTATTCAGAGGGTCATCCCGCATAGAAACCCTGGGACCAGGTGAAAGGGCCTATTTTGAAACAACATACTGGAGCTTCGAGGATGGCTACGGACCTGAGGATGTGGTATTCTTTGGTATCACGGCCCGTGGTAACCTGTTAACTCCATCAGGAAAGTTCTGCACTTGAAATGGATGGTGAGCTGATATCCCTTTTTTTATTTTTCTTATATTGTCCATTCAGACTATGAAGACACTCAGTGCCTCCTGAATAACCCTGATATCATCATCTTCACTTTATTCAGATTTATGATGTCAGATCCATCTTCAGGATCATCTGCGGACTCACTTCCAGATACAGAGAATCCAGAGCTATTTAAAATATCAAAAAGATCCTCCCTCTCCTCCAGTAAAGCGTTAAAATCATCATCATCCCTCAATAAGTCTTTAAGTGATTCATTTTTCATCAAAAGACCGGTTCCGATTAGATATGCGAATATATGGCGGCGTTCCTCAGAATCAGATTCCATGATTTCGTCAGTGATATCAGCGCCATCCCATAACCTCTGAATGGTCCTCAGAATCCTGCTCCTTTCTGTGATCTCCCCTGGAAGTTTTATGTCCTCCTCAGTGAGATAACCATCAAGAACCAGTGACTCAATGAAACCCGCCATGGAATCACATGATGCGCCCTCAATGAGGAACTTCAGCATGGTCGCCGGAGGTAAATCAGGATCAGTGATGGTCATGCCAAAGAGTTCCTGGAATTTTCTCCTGAACTGCCCCTCAATGGGGCCCCTGTTGATGTAAGAAAAGTTTTCCAGCTGGGGCATTACCTCCTCAACTGAGGAGGGTGGCTCCATGGAATCAACCAGGAGCGACAGCCGGTAGGCTGCATTGATATCCTCCCTTGAAACTCTTTCATCACAGTTCTCCAGCCATCTCTCATAGGTTGAAACGGGATGTAAAAGCCCTGCTGATTCGCCCGGGCAATCAACTGTTCGGTTATACAGGTCAACAGAAACAGGGTTCCCTCCGTAGGGCATTTCCTCCCGGAATCCGAGTATTTTAAGGGGATAATGGTAGAGGCTGCCTCCATCAAAGGCTGAATCCCATCCAAGGTTGACCTTCAGTTCATCCGGGATGTAGAAGAGAACCTCATCCAGCAGTTCTGATACATCAGAGGGTTCACCGGCTAAAAGCAGAGGTGGGCAGTCCCTGATCCCTGAAGCCATCTTAAAAAGGTATGATGCTATCTTCAGTTTAAGGTCATCGGACAACGGGGGGCGCATATCCCCGGGGGGAGAATAACCTGAAATCTCTATAGCCTCAATGTTACCGCTATTCCTGTCAACGATTCCTGAGTTTAAAAGGTCTTCGATCCCATTAAATACATGGCCTTTCACGATATCAAAGAGTTCAAGGGGTGTTTGAGCCATCATCCAGATTTCAGGCGGGAATAAAAATCCATGACACAGGAAGAGACCTCCCCTCCCAAAGACATCCCTCTCCTCAGGAAGGTCAGTGAGGTAAAGGATTGCAAGATAATCCATACCATCTATCTTCCTGTAAAAAACCGTTAATTTATCTCTAAAGCCATCTACCTGTGGCTTGTGTATCATTCTCTCCATTTCATAAAGGTCTTCCCTTGAAATAAGATCCACAGGATAGAAGACTGTGTGAAAATCCCTTATATTCCATGGAGATTCTTCAGGTGGCACCTTGGTGTATACAAACTGGTATATTTCCATGAACACCTACCTCCTCCTGATTTTGCCAATAAAACTCCTGACACCCTGTGCTGATTCACGGGAGCATGCGCTCCTCATTGCAAAGACGAGTGGATTGATAACCCCCTTTGGATGCTCCGGTTCAAGTTTCGTGACCAGGGTATCCCCCACTGGACTGGCACCTGTTGAGGAGATCAGCGTATAATTAACACCTTTAAAATTGTTTTCAGCCAGATTAACAAATCCTCCACAGCCCTCACTTCTCAGCCATTCCCTTATCCTCTCAGAATAGTTATCAAGGGCACTGAATCTGGCCTCCAGGTCATCATTCATCCACCAGTTACATGAAGATTCGTTTAAAAATTTATGGAGGTCCTCAGGGAGGATGTCAATCTCGTCGGCCTTTGTCAGAAGCACAACCATTTCCTGCTTATCTGAAAGGTCAACATGCATCTTCTCATACACCCCCCTTATGTATATATCAAGGAGACGCTCCATTTCAAAACTCACATCACCCATATCACACTTACCAAGGCCGCTCTCACTGAGGCTTATGAGAAAGAACACCGTGTCGGCATGGGCAACGAATCTTCCCATATCGGTTATCTTTTCGGCGCTTTCATAAACCCTTCCCGCCGTATCATAGAAGCTGAGGAAGATGTCACCCATGGATGGCACATTCTGCAGATGTATGAGGGCGGGTCTGGGAAAATTTTCAGGTGTGCTCGCTGGAAGCCTTGAGTTTTCAAAGTTCCTGACATCTGAATATTTTATTTTATGGGTGTGGTCATCACAGGTGCGCCATGAGAAGTTCCTCCATATATCCCTGTTTGAAAGGACCCTCAGGGTATAAAAGAGGCTTGTGAGATAAACCGTCTTTCCGTGACCCGTGAACCCGACAAGACCTATCCTTGCCCTTGAGTTAAGGGGGTCAACATAATCCTTTGGGAGTGCCTCCTGACATTCCCTGCAGCAGTAGCCGATCCCCGGTTTGAGTTCAGGTCTGGTCTCATTCAGGCAGTAGGGACATCTAAGATCCATCACCCAGCCTCCTTCTGAGTTCCTCCCAGAATTCAACATCAAAGATTCCGGTCATATAAACACCATCTGCACCTACTTTGAGTTCAGCTTCCATTTCAGAACAGACCGTCACCCTGTCCCTGAATTCAGCATAGCGTTCTGTAAGAAAATAAACATCCTGATTTGTGCTTCCACGCCAGAGCAACGGCGCACTCTTTTCCTCAACGTAGGGGCCGTCTATGAGCACATCTACAAATTCAAGGAGCTCGAGCCCGCCCTCTATGTTCCCTTTAAGGATTTCATCCATTTCATATCCTGTGAAGCATACCACTGTGAGGCCCATCGACTTAACAGCCCCGGCAAGCTTCACCAGCTCCATGGCCTGGGCGAGGGGTTCGCCACCGGTGAAGGTCACCCCCTCTATTTCATCCCTGAGGTCCCTGATCATATCAACCAGCCGGGCAGTTTCAATGAGATGACCGCCATCCTCATCATGGAACTCCGGATTCAGACACCCCCTGCAGCGGATGGGACACCCCTGCAACCATATGACAAACCTTCTTCCAGGACCATTAACCCTTGAGGATATAAGAAACCTGCCAACCCTCAGTTTACCCATAATATACCTCCATGATTCCAGTACAGATTCAGTACCTCCTCAACCATGACGTAGAGATACACCACCATCATCCCCTTACAACCCTGAATCCAATCATGCCCTGAACCATGTCCATTTTAACCTCCTTGAGTTCTTCTGGGGCCCATGTATTTGGGAGAAGACCGTGAAAGGGTTTTCCAGCGACCCTATTCTCAATTCCATGGATCCTCTCAAAAATTCCCTCCCTCATAAGGGGACAGAGACCGGCTTCCAGCCAGTGAAGAACCGGCTCCGGGGATCTACCATTGCAGATCATTTTAAGAGCAGGGGATACTTCAGCTATACCCTCAGATAGTTCAAGAAGGGCCTTCCATTCATCCAGGGTGGGCAGTCTGTATTCAGGTCCGAGGTAGCCGAGGAAGTCCTCAATAACATCAAGATCCAGACCCGTGATGAATAACTCCCAGACCCTATCACCCGGGTTCCTCCAGCTCCTGCGGGGATTCAATTCCAGGACCCCCCTGTACCACTCATCGGTGTAGTCAGAGCCCTCATCATCCACAAGGAAACGTTCAAACTGGTACTTGCTGACAGGGAACAGGCCGATGGAATGATCCCAGCTGTCCAGCTGGATCAATGGAAATCCTGTTCGATCAAATACTATAGAATAATCCAAATAGATCATCATCAACCCTCTCGTATGGCTCCACGTCCTTCAGGTACTCCCATCCACCATCATCCTTCAGACGGTAAATCTTACCCTCCGAGGTTATTATCTTCCCATCCTCCAGGGGATATGCATGGGCATCTGCCAGTGAAATGTATTCATCTCCCCTGAAGAGGATGCATCTGCCTGCGGGAAGTCCCCTTAAAATCAGGTCCCCGGAGGGGCATGTCATGGTATCAAAGGCGTGTTTTTCACCGCAGCTGGGGCATTTGAAGTCCCTTTTCTCTGTGGCGGATCTGATGATGTCCCTCAGATCATCGGGGATCTTATTCCATTTCTGATCAAACCAGGGCCTTTCCTCCTTAAAACCTACCCTCTCTGTCAGTGACCCCCTCTGACGTCTTATATTGAGTTCTGGAACTTTGTCCTTACAGATTGCTGCAAGGTGGATTTTTAAAGGCTCAGATGATGGTTCAATATTCAGGATGAAGTCCCCATCCCTGAACACTATCTCCGATGATCTGAATGGCTCAACACTGTAACGCAACGGGACAAAGCCATCACCTGAAACAAAAACCTCGGTAGGCTCATTGTTTAGGAGGGGAGATATCTGGAGGTTGATGTTTGATCTGCCGATAACCCTGTAGGGGCCTTCAATGTCCCCATCACCCATGTTGATGAAGACCAGCCTCTCAGGGACATCTGTACCCTCCCAGTCCTCAATATCAATGGGGACCCGTGATGAAACAAGGATTATGATACCTGTGAATTTCTCCTCATTGAGTTTCTCAAGGACCGGGTTTATTAGAAGGGGCCTGTTCCTGCCACTGCTGAGACATCGCGGACCATCTCTCCTGAGGTCCCCTGAGGTCCTGATGGCTTCGTGTTCCCTCTGGCCAGGGAAGTAGACCCTGTTAACTCTCCCCGGGAAGGAATCGATAATTTCAGCTGAAACCTTCATTATATCCTCCGAGAGGACCTGTGATGGCTCAAGCACAAGGACCAGGGGCGTTGTCAGGTTCACCTCACAGTAAAGGTTCATGATCTCCGGCATCTGATTACATCCCCATCAACATATACTTCGAAATTTATATCTGACATCCCCCTTTCCTCTGCAAGGAGCAGCTGGTCAGCCACTATGTTCCCTATTTCATCTTCAAGGGCATTTACAAGACCTCTGCCCCCGAACTCTGATATTGAATCTCCATACTTCTCAAGGAAATATCCTGTTAATTCCCCGGAGAGGTGGAGCCGGTGCCCCCTGCCTGCGAATTTGTCGCGGAAGTTCTCTGAAATGTCCTTGAGTTTGTTTTCGATTATGTTCACCTGGTAATCTGATTTTTTCAGGTAGTTGAAGGCTATTATATGTGAGCCTATCCTGTTAAGAAGTTCTCTTCTTGATATCTCATGCATGAAGAATTCTCTAACACTGCGCGTGAAGTGTTCCCTCACCCTTCTCTCCCTTTCAGAGTCAGAGAGATCGCTGTCATTTATTATTTCATCAAGTTTCCTCTGTTCAGAGGTGGTGTTTCCCCTGCTGTCCACGGTTCTGGTCCCGATGTTGGATGTGAATATTATCACGCTCTCTGTGAAGAAGACCGTCTGTCCCCTGCTGTCTGTGAGGCGTCCATCATCAAGGATCTGAAGGAATATATCCATTATCTTGGGGTGAGCCTTTTCGATCTCATCAAAGAGGATGACCGAGAATGGTCTGTTCTTTATGGCGTTGGTGAGCTGTCCTCCCTGTTCATATCCAACATAACCTGGAGGAGAACCTATGAGCTTTGATACTGTGTGTTCTTCCTTGAATTCACTCATGTCAAACCTTAAAAATGCTTCCTCCGTATCAAACAGGTACTCTGCCAGTTTTTTGGCCAGGAATGTTTTACCAACACCTGTAGGCCCTGCGAAGAAGAACGTTGCCTTTGGTTTTGACTGTCCCCCCGATGAAAGGCCCACAACACCTGAACGTGCCTTCTTTATTGCATTCACTATCTCCCTGACCGCATGATCCTGTCCGACAACCCTCTCCAGAAACCAGTTCTCTGCCGAGTCCAGAAGCCCCTTCGGGGGCCCTGTGAGGGGTATCCTGCTCCATGGATCCTCTTCGGTACCTATACGGTACCTGTTAACTATTTTTCTCAGCATTGAAGAGGAGACTTCCTGGTTCTCATCAATTTCTTCCAGGACGTCGCTGAGGATGTTTTCGAGGTCCTTCATGTAGAGGCCCTCTGTGATGTTGGAGAGTAAGTCTATCTGATCGGATGGGATGCTTGCTGAGGCCAGTGTTGTGGAATAGTAAAGGTGTCTCTCTGCTCTGTCAGGGAGGGGTATCTCCATCACTGCTACACGGGGCGAGTTCGTATAGTACTCAACCGGGATCATCGTGTCCCTGAGGGCTATCATTATGAGGCGGTTGTTTTCAGATATGTTCTCTATTATCTTCTGTATGAGCGTCACAAGTTCTGCTGTGGGTTCAGAGTACATTCCATCTGGAGCGTAGCCTGTGATCTTGTCGATGTAATTTATAATAAAGATCTTTTTCTCATCAATGGAGGTTATTTCGTCCTCCAGCCATCTGTGGAGTACGTCACTGACCCTGTCCTGGCTTTCGGTTTCCCTTATCTCTGGCTGGTCCCCATTGAGTGGCGTGATCCTTTCAAGTGACCACATGGGGGAGTGGCCCCTCCCTTCATGGTCAAAGAATGAACCCCAGCTCACTGTCCTATCGTATCCAAGTTCCTTGCCGGTCCTGTTGATAAGGTCTGTGAGGCCCCTGACGAGGTTTCCTTCCTCGGTGAGGTATGCGGTGTCCCTTATGTTTCCGTGGATTATGAGTACCTCTTTCTGATTCAGCAGTCTTTTAAGGTTATCCTGCCATACTGCCATGGATCAACATCCCCATCATATCCTTCTCATGCGACTTTCTGGAAGCCTCTTTGCTTTCTTCTCCTTTAAGGCCGGTTTATTCCTGGGTCCTCCCTGGTTCCCTTCGAATTTTGTCCGGATACCATATTCCTGGAGTTTCTCTGAGAATTTGTCGAACTGTTCATAGCAGGCTCCATCTTCACCTGAAAATGGTGATTCAACCTCTATTCTGTCCATGGTAAGTGAAAAGCGCATCTTTCCTGCGGAATATGATTTCAGCTCATATATGAGGGGGCTGGATGGGTCCTTATCATCCTCAAGGTATGGTTCTGAAACTTCCTTCCAGCCCATCCTTTCAGCGACCTCTTTAACGGAAGAGAGGACATGCCTGCGCATCCTGTCGTTTGATTCGAGTTTCTCGGCTTCCTCGATGAGGCCTCTCAGTTCATCTTCAAGACCTGGAATCCTGGCTTCGGCCCCGCTGAAGTCCCCCCCTTTCACGGCCTCCATGGCCTTCTCAATCTTCTCCCTGAACCTCTCTGAATCTGAAGACTTCCACTTCTCAAGAAGGTCCTTTTTCCACTTAAATCCTGCATTGATACTCTCAAGTTTTAACATGACCCTCCTTTCCCTTCTGGCCTTAACCTTTATATCGACCACGGTCCCCAGCATTTCCCTGGCCATCTTCTCAGTACGTTTGAGGTCACTCTCAATTTTCTGGAGTTCGTTGCTGTTCATCGTGCTGTCGATATATACATCCGTGGCCCCGTTAATCCAAGATTTCACCCCTGCAATTTCAGGAGACCTCTTCCATGCCCCATCAGGAATTTCATCCAGGTTTCTCAGTATCTCCGACTTCAGACCCTCAATCCTGGTCCTTGAACTGACTATACCTGATAATGCCATCTCCCTGGCCTGAATCTCCCTCTCAAACTCAACCGGCGAGAATTTAAGTCCACTCATAGAATCACCATAAATTAACTGAACCACATTATGGTATGATTATACTCTAATTGTTTTTAACTTTATTTATAAAATGATGATTAGTTAACTTTATTAGATGAATGAAATTTAATCTAATCATCACACTGTAAAAGTTGAGGGTGGTGTCTATGGAAGGAGAGGATACCTGCGCTGGCTGTCTATTTCTGATTGTAATCCTTTTTGTATCCTATCTAATAATATCATGGATAGGTGTGTGGGGTTATCTGGCCCTGATAGCCATCATTGTTCTCTTATTGTTCTTGGTAGGTATTTCAGGCTCCCCTGATCAGCAGGAGCATCCCGGAACCCATGCTTCCGCCAAAACAGTGCCGCCCATAAATGGTGATATGATCGCCCTGAATGGCTTGAGGGACGGACTTGACCCTGAGAGCCCTGAATACGGGGATGTCATTAAAAAGATCACTGGATACCTCAGGGACTCCTCTGATCCAGAGGTGAGGGCCAGGGCCGCAGATTACCTTGGAGAGACAGTGGATGCCGTGGTCCTTGATGCACTTAGGGAGGCCCTCAACGACCCCCATGAAAATGTCAGGGTAGCTGCCAGGAAGGCCATTGAGAAACTGAAGAAGGCTCAGAGGCCCCTGAAGGAGAATTACGGGACACTGATATGCGGGAGGGACCTCTTCAGACCAAAGAAGATCCGCACCCGGGAGGGCCAGTTCGTGGTCTGCCGTGTCTGCGGTCACTCAAAGTTCCTTGAGGACGGAGTAAAGGAGGTTGTGGGTATAATCGGTGATGCTGAATACTCATGGAGACAGGAAGACAGGTTATTCATCAGCATGTGGGATGAGAAAACAAAAAATGCGAGAAACGCAGACATTGACACCCTCTGGATCACCGAAGCAGATGACATTAACTATGGCTGGGCCATAAACGCTGTATATCAGAAACTCCAAAATGATGTGACAAGGGCAAAGCCAATCAGCGAAATACCTGTGATCATAAAGGGTGTCCCTGAAATATCTGAAGAAGAAATTGAAATCCTCCAGAACTTTGGAGGAATAAAAAATGGGATCTGATGAGATTCAAGATCCCTACACGGGTGTCCTATCAGCTGTTTCTGATACACTCTGGATTGGCTGTTAGCATCTGCAGATGTAACACCCTCCTTCCTGGCCATCTGATTCTTTAGGGTCTCAAATTTCCTGCGGTAATAAGCTGATGTGCGGTGATCTCTGCAGAAGCTCCATAGGCTGCAGCATCCCCTGAGATCCCGGTTTCTGGTGAAGGCACTCCCTGCGTGACAAGGTTTATATACTGTGTGGTACAAGGTACTGTGTGCAGCACATAGATGTGCCATATCATGTGAGGGATCATCCAATGAGCAGTGTCTGTGAAAGATTTGAAAGGGAGCTGAGGCGCGGCGCAATACAGCTTGCAGTGATCTGTCTACTTGAAAATGAGAGATACGGATACGAAATTGTTAAAAAACTCAAAGAATCCGGATTTCGCGTCGAGGAAGGAACCCTATACCCCCTCCTTAGAAGACTTGAAGGGGAGGGGATCCTCAGCAGCAGGTGGAGCACGGACGACACACGACCAAGAAAATACTATACTGTGACAGATTACGGGAAGAAAGTCAGAAAAAAGTGGCTTGAACTCTTCAGATCAATAAACAGGTCCCTTGAAGACCTTACGGAGGTTGATCAATGAATAAAGTTGATGAATTCATAGCAGCTGTGACCAGAAGGATGCCCCCTGAGGAGAGGGAGGAGGTTGCACGTGAACTGGAAACACATATACTTGACAGCGCAGAGGCGATAGCAGCCAGCAGAAAAACCAGCGTGAATGAGGATGTGATCCTGGAGGCCATTTCACGTATGGGATCCCCCGAAAAACTTGCGAAAATGTACCCATCAATCAGAAAATGGAAACTGGAGGGAATCGTCGATGGTGGGATCTGTGCAAGGTGCGGGACCTGTGCAGTGATATGTCCCAACAACATCCTGACATTCAATGGCAGACCCGAACTAACAGATGAATGCCTGAGAAATGGTCACGGGATGTGTTTCGAGGTATGCCCCCGGGTGTCATCAGGCAAATACCAGATAGGGATACGGGAAAACTTCAGGGAGGAGATCCTCTACGGGAGGGGCACTGCCAGGGGGCAGGACGGTGGAGTGGTAACCTCCTTCCTGAGGTACCTCATGGAGAATGACCGGATAGACGGCGCCATAGTTGTGGGTCATGAAAAATGGAAACCAGTATCGCTGGTTGTCCAGAGCGCAGATGACCTCGAAGCAACGAGCGGTTCAAAGTACAGCATATCAACCCTTGAAGCACTTAAAACAGCATCAGAACTTGGCCTTGAGAGTGTGGCGGTTGTTGCGCTGCCATGCCAGATCAATGGACTGCGTAAGCTTCAGTACTTCCCATACCTTGCAAAGCATGACCCTGAACTTGGAAGGAGCGGCAGACCCGTGAAACTCCCCGAGATAAGGTACCTCATAGGCCTCTTCTGCACAGAGAAATTCGAATACACTGACCTCAGGGAGGCACTCATGGATGAGGGCATTGATATCAGCGAAGTCAAAAAGTTCGACATCCGGAGAGGTAAAATGGTTGTCCATCTCGATGGAGGCGAACGCACAATTGAACTCAGCAGGATAGGGCTCTGTGATGGCTGCAGGCTCTGCAGGGACTTCGATGCTGAACTTGCAGACGTCTCCATAGGCTCTGCCGGAAGCCCTGATGGGTACTCAACCGTCATAATAAGGACAGATAGGGGTGCTGAAATCAGGGAGGCCCTGGATCTGCTGGAGGGCGCAGACAGGGAGGCCATCGAAAGGCTGAGGAAACTGAAGCTAAAAAGATTCAGAAGGGAAATTGAGAAAAGAAGAGAAAACGGTGATTACATATCCTTCTACTGGACCTCAGATCACCCCGGGGTCTCAGAGAGGGCTGATGGAACATACTTCATAAGGATAAGGGCACATCCAGCCGGATGGTACAGCCCCGACAGAATCAGGGACATCGTTCAGGTGGCAGAGAAATACGGTGCAAGGATCAAAATCACCAACAGGGGATCCTATGAACTCCACGGGATAAATGGCTTTGATGTTGAAGACGCCGTCAATGAACTGAACTCCGCCGGTCTCCTCACAGGTTCAGAGGGCCCCCTTGTAAGGGCAACCCTCGCATGTCCGGGTAAGGAGAACTGCGGAAGCGGGATCATAGACACAGAGGAGATCTGCACCGCAATCGAGGAAAGGTTCAGGGAGAGACCAGCCCCCTACAAATTCAAGATAGCTGTAAGCGGATGTCCTAACAAGTGCATGAGGCCCCAGATACATGACATTGGAGTGGTGGGTGTCGAATTTCCCGTAACCTCTGAGGATCTCTGCAATGGCTGCGGAAGATGTGAAGAGGTCTGCAAGGTTGAGGCAGTCAGCGTAAGGGGGGAGACATCCTACACCAGCTATGACCTCTGTGTGGGCTGCGGGAAGTGCATAAGATCATGTCCGCACAGCGCAAGGGAGGTTAAGGATAAGGGTTATGTGCTCTACATTGGCGGTAAAGCTGGAAGAGAACTCAGGGAGGGTCTGAGCATGCGCATTGATGATCCCGGTGAAATACTTGACTGCATAGATGCCGTCCTGGATGTGTACGGGAGGTACGCAGATAAGCCCCAGAGGGAGAGGCTTGCAGCCACAATGAAACGTCTGGGGGAGAATGAATTCATGTCAGAGGTCATGATGGTACTGAAACGGAAAAAATAAAAGAGAGGGTTTATGTTATCCTGACACTGCTGAGTATGGCCTCAAGGGTTGCAGTATCAGATAGTGGGCCCTCATACATGAAGGCATAGCCACTGGTCCTGCTGAGCTTCATGTAAACGAAGGTGGTGCGCGTTGTTGAGTCCGTGGCTGTTACCACTGCAGCGTTACGCCCTGCTATACTGCGTATCTCTGCAGATGTAACACCCTCATTTTTAGCCATCTGATTTTTTACTGTCTCGACGTCCTTGAGGTAGTAACCTGATCGTGCCGTGACCTTTGCAGCGGCAAAATCATGACTGCTGTTACCCACATAGACTATAACATCCTTTGAAATTCCGGGTTCCTTTGTGAAGGCACTCTGGGCATTCTCAGGGTTAAATGTCTCCCATTCCGCAGGGTAGGTGAAGTTCAGTGTTCCGTCAGAGAAACTCTTATACTGGGGTTCCTCACTCACACAACCCGATACAAGCACCGTTGCGGCCACAAGAACCAGAAATAAAATCTTCTTCATAATTAACCTCCCTGATAATTAAGTTGTCAGTGACTGGATTTATAATTTTCGCGCAGGTTGACCTGAGTGCTCCCATCTCCTATCAAGGCAGTAGCTGATGCCGGTCCCGCAAACAGAGCCATAACATATAAACATAGGATGAGGCAGTTCCCGCAAACAGAGCCATAACATATAAACATATAAATACTCCTCCAGTGAAAGATTAGGAACTATAAAGGGTTAACCCCAAAGTATAAGCAACCCCATGATAAAAGATTCATGATCTGAAGAATTGATTTTAGGTTGATAACCATGAAGGTTAAGGAATGGTGTATGTTCTGTGGGGAATGTGCAGGTGTATGCCCACGGAACCTCATAGAGGTTAGGGAGACATCCCTCAAATTCAGAGAGGATGAGTGCAGGGAATGCAACATATGCATACAGGTGTGCCCGGTCAGGGCCCTTGAGAGGTGATCATCATGGTGACTGAAGTGGATGTACTTGTAATCGGAGCCGGGCCAGCCGGTTCAACCGCAGCAAAACATGCAGCCCTTGGAGGAGCCGATGTACTCCTTATAGACAAGAAATCAGAGATAGGAGCCCCAAAGAGGTGTGCTGAGGGCGTGTCCATAGGGGGCCTTGAATCCCTGGGTATAGAGCCAAACCCCCGCTGGATCACAAAGAAACTTGACGGTGTCCGCATGGTTTCACCAAACGGCACCGATGTATGGTTAACATCCGATAAGGTCGAGCTCCCTGAGGCAGGTTACATCCTTGAGAGGAAGGTCTTCGACAAATTCATGGCCATGGACGCTGCAAGGGCCGGCTCCAGGATAATGGTGAAGACCATTGCAACCGGCATGGAGAGGACCGATGACGGCTACCTTGTAAGTGCCGAGTGCATGGGAGAGAAATTTGAGATAAAGGCCAGGATAGTCATCGCTGCAGATGGACCCGAATCAAGGGTTGCAAGGTGGGCCGGCCTCAACACAGCCACAAGGCCGAAGGATATGGAGTCAGCGGCCCAGTTTGAGATGGTCGGTGTTGAGATGGAGGACAACAACTGTATAGAGTTCTACTTTGGAAGCGTTGCTCCTGGCGGTTATGCCTGGATATTCCCGAAGGGCGATGACATCGCCAATGTTGGCCTTGGGGTTCTTTCAACAGAGACCGATAAGAGCGCCTATGAGCACCTCCTTGAGTTCGTTGAATCATGCCCTGCCACCAGGAATGCGCAGCCAGTTGAACTCAACATTGGAGGTGACCCGGTTGGTGGCATGCCAAAGAAACTGGTGGCCGACAGCCTCATGGTTGTGGGTGACGCCGCAGGTCAGGTCAACCCCCTCACAGGTGGAGGTATAATAAGCGGTATGAAGGGGGGTATGCTCGCAGGCCAGGTTGCAGCTGCAGCTGTCTCTGAGGGTGATGTAACTGCCAGGCGGCTCGGTGAGTATGAGAGGCTCTGCCGTGAAGAGATTGGGGATGAGATATCAAAGTATCTCAAGGTCAAGGAGTACCTGCTTACACTCAGTGACAGTGAGCTCGACTCAATTGCAGAGGCCTTCCAGGACGTTGAATTTGAGAAGGTGAGCACCACCGAGCTTGTGAAGAAGCTCATAAAGGTTTCGCCAAAGGCTCTGCTCAAACTCGGAAAACTCTTCTAATAAAATTCTAATTTTCTTCATTTAATGACAGGAACATGAGCTGCTGTTAGCATTTTCGCTGCCCGATAAACTGATCGGTTCCATACCCCCATACCCATAAGGACCAGTTTTCATGAATCCGTTTTTTAAGATCTGAGATCTCCTGTGAGATGAAAACTGCAGATATTAAATAATAGGAAATAGAGAATATTACTATTAACAATAAAGGGGGTGATTGAAGATGGCATTTATCATGGAACCGGTGCTTACCATTAATTTTATATTCTGCATGATAATCCTGGTAATGGGATACCTGGGCTTCAGGAAACTTGAAAGTCCGCTGCTCCTTTACATCGGAATAGCCTTCGGGTTATTTGGAGTATCACACCTGGCCCAGCTGGCAGGATACCCAAGTGGTGCGGTGGCACTTATAATAATCCGGATCATAGCTTACCTGCTGGTCATTTTCGGCATTTTTCAGGCAATAAAAAGTTGATTGAGCCAGGAATCTCAAAGGTTTAATAAGAGTGAGTTGCAGGGTTCCTCCAGACACCCGCATGCAAATTCTGCTGGGGGATCCTCAAGGAAATTTTCAGAGCGCATTTCACTGAATGAAGGGTTCTGAACTCTTCCAAATATTAGTTTTTTTGCATATCTGGCTGCGGATGAAGTTCATCACCTCTCCAGAAAAACTCAGGACTCTCCTGAAATAGAGGGCAGGAGAGATAACCTTTAACGCCCACAAACCTGAAAATCTGATGATAATCTGCATCACCTCAGGAAGAGGAGCACCAGTATGCATATTATGTATATGGTCACAAGAACCCTGTGATAGATCACATCGGCCACCTCAACCATGCGCTCCCTGTCCCGGAAGTTTGAGAGATAGAGGGGTACCGTTGCAAGGAATGGTGGTACTATGACCAGGAGAATCTGGAGGATGCTGATATACCCCAAGAGGTAAGAGAAGGCAAGTAAAATGCAGAATGCCGTGGACACCAGAGTTGTGAGGCCACGCATCTCCTTGTACATTAGGTATGTCCCCATACCCGCCAGGTACATGAGCACATATACTGGTACAGGTACCATCAGGAGACCCCCCAGGAGTACAGCGGCAGATGCAAGTCTCAGGACGGTGTTTGTTGCGGTGCTTGCAAGGGGGGCGATGACAGTATCCTTAAGCCTTACAGGTGGCAGTGTGTACAGGAACTGGTTCAGGACCATCAGAAGGAGTATCAGACAGAATACCCTGTCCAGGAGACAGGCACCAGCAAGGGACACCAGAAGGAGGATGCCCACAAAGAGCAGCACCTTCCGGGGATCAACATGGTTCTCTATGAAGGGCCTCTTCCTCTTCATCCTGTCCTTTCTATCATTATCAATGTCTGTGAGGTCATTCAGTGAGTAAAGGGCCCCCCAGAGTAATGTGACAAGGAGTAGCCCGGCAAGGAATCTGAAGGGGTCTGCAGCCGATGCATAGGTGAGTGCAAGGAGGTACATGTGGATGTTCTTGGCGCCCCAGCTCATCCTTGTTGAACGAAGGAGTGTCCTCAGCATGATCCCATCTTCTCCAGTATGATCCTTGGTCTGCAGCCGTAGAGGTCAATCAGTCTCTGGATCTCAGATTCATCAGCATCAAGGTGGGCCCTTATAATATTTAAGGTTTCCTTTCTGCTGTAATCTATTTTCACCGCCCTGAAGGGGATTGAAAGTGTATGAAACAGGAGAGAAGAAATAACCGGGATATCAGTGAAGAGATCATACTTTTTACCCCTGAAGTAAAACCTCCATGCTGTCTGAAAGATGATGTTGACCTCCGCAAGGATCCTCCTGTTTTTGAGGTACTCCCCCGCACATTTAAGGTAAAACCTGAATGGCTCCAGGCCCCCATCTCTGGTCCACTGGCTGAAACCGGAGAAGCTGGAGAATTCATGGCTGTCATGGAACCTGTCAGCAAAGAGCACGGCATCAAATTCCTTTAACCTCCTGTAGAGATCAGCCCCGGTATCTGCACCCAGCTCCTCCTTCATCCCCTCCATCACATGATGGAAAACGTCATCTGCACTCAGATCCGGGGATTCAAGTTTGCATGGAACCTCATATACGTGCAGCTCTGCCTCCCTTATGGCCCTGTAAATGTTGGCCGACTTACCTGTCCCCGGCGCCCCCACAACGTGGAGTATCTCACCCCGCACATCCTTCATTTGCCTGATGATCTCCAGAAGGCGCCGGTATGGTTCCGTCTCTATGAATATATTATTATCATCTGCCGAGTTAACCTTGTAATCCATAATAATAATTAACCCCCTCAAACATATAACTGTACGGTGATGGTATGAACCTCAAGACCCATGCATTCAATGACCGTGGAAGGATACCCTCAAGGTACACCTGCGATGGCGAAAACATTTCCCCACCCCTATCCTGGGATGGGGTTCCAGGGGAGGCCAAATCCCTTGCACTGATATGTGACGACCCGGATGCACCGTCAAAGGTCTGGACCCACTGGGTCATATTCAACATTCCCCCTGACTCCACCGGCCTGGAGGAGAATGTCCCGGATGCTGGAAGGCTCCCTGATGGTTCAGTCCAGGGCTACAATGATTCAGGGACCCTCGGATACAGGGGGCCGTGCCCGCCCTCAGGTGTTCACAGGTACTTCTTCAGGTTATACGCCCTTGACACCGTCCTTGACCTGGAGCCCGGGGCCAGTAAGGAGGATGTCCTGGAGGCCATGGAGGGCCATGTGCTGGGTGAGGCGAAGCTCATAGGGCTCTACCGGCGTGGTTAAATGGAGTTTCAGGTTAATCTGCAGAGAGACGGTGACTGCAGATACAAGGAGTCCAAGACCTGTTTCAGTACTGCAGATGAACCTTAAAATAGAATCCAGAGTAAACATTTCTTTTTAATGAAAAGCCCATCCAGCTCCAAATAGTTCATTTAATGGGCTGATGGTATCGAATCACAGGCCTCAAATGTTATTGGGGACCCTCAGCTTCGCCGGGAGGGCCTTTATACGTGCAGGTGCACCTATTGCAAGGGACCATGGTGGGACGTTTCTTGTTACCACCGCTCCAGCAGCCACCATGGCGCCCTCACCGACCTCAATCCTTGACAGGAAGGTGGAGTTCGCACCTATGGATGCACCCTGCCTTATTATTGGGCCCCTCAGCTTGTACTTGACCCTTATGGGGTAGCGGTCGTTGGTGAAGCATGCGCAGGGGCCTATGAACACATTGTCCTCTATGTAACTGTTCTTGGGCAGGTAAACATTCGACTGTATACTCACATTGCTACCTATCTTGGAATGACCCTCGATGACCGTGTTTGTACCTATGAGAACATCATCGCCTATGGTCGTTTTCTCCCTTATGAGGACATTGTGCCCCGTCCTGAGGTTATCGCCTATGGTGACATCATTGTATATGACGGTGTTTGAGCGGAGCAGGGGGTTCTTGCCTATAACAGGGGGTTTGCTGAACTTCTTATAGCCATAACCCACAATTATATTCTCACTTTCCCTTTTATAGCCCCATTCCTCTTCCTGGTCACCAAAAAGAAGACTTCTTATGTTTGGCATCTCAGCATTCATCCCCCGACGAGATTTTTCAGGTTGATCCGCTGCCTCAGTGGCAGTTTTTTCTTTACCAGCTGACATCCGGGTTTCCAGTCACTTACTGCACAATCCCTATATTAATATTGACAGCGCCCATAATATATTTTGTGTTGAACTGGAATCCTCCAGCTGATACTGTTAATGCGGGAAGTATGCTCATGGATGCAGATGAACTTGCAGGGATGATAAGGGATATCAGGAAGGATATAGGGCATGGAGATGCGGATATACGCATAGTGGATGTTGTCCTCGATGAGAAGAGAGACAGCCTCCTGATCGTTGCACCTGATCGCTCTGACAAGTCGGCCATAATAGGTAAGGGCGGCTGGGTGGCCGGTAGGCTGAGGGAGAAACTGGGAGTAGGGAGGGTCCATGTTGAAGCAGAGACCGACATCATCATAAGGAGACACAGGGTCGGCCTTGCCCTTGAGAGGATCAGTGAACTTGAAGGATCCTTCAGGGTCCTGAAAATACTTGAGGAAGCCCTTAAAATGCGCATGGAGTATCCATCAGGCCTTGAATTTCTCCTTGAGCTTTCCAGATCAGGTGCCGATGGTCCCGAGGTGGCTGTGGCACTATCGGGTGGGGTGGACAGTTCATTCTCCCTCATAGCCGCGGTTAAACTTGGACTGAGACCCTTTGCCCTCACAGTTGACCCCGGCACCATAATACTGCCAGGTCACATCAGGAGGTCTCTTGAGGAACTCTGCAGCCTCCTCGGTGTGAGACACGAGTACATAGGTGCAGAGCTGGGCGATATCCAGAGCGGGGCCCTCGATGGGAGGTTCCACCCATGTGGGCGCTGTTCAGGACTGATTGAGAGTACTGTTATGGATAAAATAAGAAATATGGAAATTGACACCGTAATATTCGGTGACCTTCTCTCCACTGGCTATCAGTCGGTCAATGTGGACGATGGCATTCTGAGGGTCAATCTGCCGGCCCTCTTCGCAGCTTCAAAGCAGGAGGTTAGATCAGTGGCATCTCTTCATGGTGTGAGGTCCTCAATGAACTTCGGCTGTCCACTACTGGGGGAGGTGCACCGCAGGCACCCCCATCTCAGGCGCTACTCCATACAGAGGGTCCTGCGGGAGACAAGGGCAGGTGTCCTTGAACCAGGCGAGGCCCTTGACCTCATCTGGAGCATCTGCAGTCCCTGAATACACTCACCCTCAGCCAAATATCTTGAGTACCCCGTAGATTATGAGGAAGATGCCAACGAGGTAGCCAACCAGCTGGGGGTAGATTATCATCAGTATACCTATCAGCACTGCAAGAAGTCCCACTATTCTGTTTTCGTTTTCAGATTCCATGTAATAATTATTTATCAAAAAGGATATATAAAAATTTCTGGGAAACTCTCAGGAAATTCCCTTAACCCCAATTTACGGGAACCTCCAGGAAAGGTCAATCATAACCTACCTGAAAGTGCATGAGAGCATGAAAAAGAGTTACTTAATCCCGTCAGGAACTTCCTCATTTCCTCTCAGATTCAATGAAGGACTTCATCTCCTCAACCGCAACCCTGACCATCTCAGGGGCGGGTCCTCCCGGTATCCTCCTCATCCTGACGTTCTCAAGGGGATCAAGGGCCCTCTCAACAAGTTCAGGGTCAAGTTCAAGTTTCCTCCCGGTGACCTCCAGGCTGACCTCGTCAAGGTAAACTGAATCCACATCACCGGGTGCGAGGCCGTCCTCAATGGCCCTTGTAACAAGCCTTCCCACTATCCTGTGGGCCACCCTGAAGGGTATCCCCCGCTCACGTACTATGATGTCTGCAAGGTCTGTGGCTGTTGCGAAGTTGGCACCTGCAAGTTCAAGGGCCCGGTCCCTGTTAACCCTGATGCCGAGGAGCATTCCCCTGACAACCCTGATCATTGAGAGTACCGTGTCGACGGCCCTCCAGAGGTGGGGTGTTACCTCCTGCAGGTCCCTGTTGTAGGTGTAGGGGAGGGCCTTCATAATTCCAAGTATGGTTACAAGTTCTCCCTGGACGGTGGATGTCTTTGCACGGGCTATCTCAGCCACATCAGGGTTCTTCTTCTGGGGCATGATGGATGATGTTGATGAGAATTCATCGGGTATCTCCACGATACCGAACTCGTGGGTGCTCCAGAGTATCATCTCCTCTGAGATCCTGCTGAGGTTCACTGCCAGCATTGAGAGGTCGAATACCGTCTCTGCTATGAAGTCCCTTGCACTGACAGCGTCCATGGAATTTTTCATGTAATCTGAGAACCCGAGGAGCCGGGTCGTGAGTTCCCTGTTTATGGGGAAGCTGGTTGTTGTCATGGCAGCGGATCCCAGGGGGTTCTGGTCAACCCTCTTAAGGGTATCCTGGAGCCTCTCATAGTCCCTCCTGAGGGAGCTGGCGTAGGCCATGAGGTGGTGGCCGAGGGTTGTTGGCTGGGCATGCTGAAGGTGGGTGTAGCCCACCATGACGGTTTCGGTGTGATCGAGGGCAAGGTCTGAGATACTGTCAATAAAATCAAGGAGTTCACGGCTTATTGTCCTTATCCTCTCCCTGAGAGCCAGTCTGAGATCGGTTGCGACCTGATCGTTCCGGGATTTGCCTGTGTGCATGAACCCTGCTTCCTCGCCGATCCTGGCCGTTACGTAGTTCTCAACGGCCATGTGGATATCCTCCACCGATGGGTCCATGTCAAGGGCCTCGATACCCTCCTCCCTGAGGCTCTCAAGGGCATCTATGATTTTAGCGGCCACTTCCTCAGGGATTATGCCCTCATGGGCCAGCATGCGTGTATGTGCCATGTTACACTCAATGTCGGCCTCAAATATGTGGTGATCAAATGTGAGGGACGATGTGAACTCCGCGGCCTCATCCTCCATCCCTCTATTCAATCTGCCAGCCCTCAGGTTCAAGTTTCCACCTATTCCCTGTTTTTCCATTCGGTGTATCCGCATTTACCGCAGGCGTACCTGTCCCCATGGTCTGCCATGAAGACACCGTTTGAGCACCTGACGCAGAAGGGGTTCTTCCTGACGAGTTTACCGTCCTTGACCTCGTAGAGCTCAAATTTCTTCATCTATTCCTCCTCCTCTTCCTCTGATGCCTCAGTGTTCTTCTTTATCACGTGTTCGGGTTCTATCTCGGTGAGTTTCTCAGCTGACTCATAGATCTTGGCATAGCCGGTCGCCCTTGGCTCACCGAAACCCTGGTCAATTTTGTCAACCACGAGAAGATCCTTATCAGCGTCAAGCATTGCAACGAGTTTGTTCTTAACCTCAAGGACCTTTGGGGTTGATTCGCCCTCGTATAAGCATTCAAACCTTATCTCCTTCCTGTTTAAGAGTGGGTTTTCCTTTTCCTCGATTATGTTAATCTCCATTTTATGCCTCCTCAAATTTTTTCATGAGTTCTTCAGCCTTACTGGATGTTTCACTGGCCCTCACCAGCACAACGCCCTCATCTGGCTGTCCGTAGAGGATCACTGTGTCAGGTGGGGCGAGAAGTATTGATGGTAAAACGGCAAGGTCCTCCTCACCGTCAACAACTATCATGAAGCGCTCTCCTCTCTCTGTGGCGCCCTCTATGGCCTCTTCGATGGATTTCCAGAGGCTCTCTGTTACTGTGCCTGGCGGGTTCCTGGATCTGAGAATGGTTGCTGTGTCCCTGAATTCATGGTCAGAGTCCCTTCTCTGGATCCTGTTATCTATTATGCTGACATCGGGTTTAAGGCCATGCTCCAGTGCATTGCGTGTTGTGACGTCACCAACCGTTATGAGGAATGAGTTCCCCACATCAACGTCACTGAATGATCTGTGGAGCTCTCCAAGTGGCCTTTTGAGCTCCGCCCTCAGTTCCTCCGGCAGTATGTACACTATCTGACCCTCAGCGCGTATTCACCAGGCAGTGTTATGTTGAGCTCCCTGGCTATATCTGATTTATCTGGATCTATTATTATGAGGAGTCCGCTCCAGTTGGTGGATGCCGGGACATTACAGACCGGGCATCTTTCGTCACTGGTGATTCTCTTACACCTTGTGCATGCCTTCTCAGTCATTTTTTACTCTTCCTCTTCTCTTCTTCAATCCATTCGAATTTTCCAAGGCCGGGCTGCCTCATGGTGAGGCCCACCTTTACGCCCTCTCTTCGGCCCTTGAGGCTGAGTGCGACTATCCTTGCCCTTACAAGGTCGCCCTCGTCGAGGCGTCTGCCTGACTCCTTACCTGTGAGGGAGCCCTTCTTGGGGTCGTAGGTTATGTAGTCATCGGTTACCTGTGAAACGTGCACCAGGCCATCCACCGGACCTATGCGCACGAAGGCTCCGAACTCTGCTATCTCTATCACCTCACCCTCAACGATTTCATGCAGTTCAGGTTTGAAGAAGAGGGCTGTGAAGGTCACCTCATGGTAGGCGGCACCGTCACCCATTATAACCTTTCCTATCCCTATATCCTCTATCTCTTTGACGGTTATCAGCTGCCCGAGGTTCTTATCCATCCTTCCAACGTAGGTCTCGTTTAGAACCTCGACGGCGACCTCCTCCAGTGGCTCCTCAAAGCGGTCTGGAGGTATTCTGACGGTATCAACAATCTTTGTTACATAATACAATGGGATCCCCCATTAAAGAATTACTCCATATATTTTTTCCTGTAGAGTTCTATGGAGTGGTTGACTGCTTCAAATGCCTTTTCAGCACCCTCCCATCCGAGTGTCTCTGTTTTTTTACCTTCAAGTTTCTTGTAGGTTTCAAAGAAGTTTGCTATCTCCTTAAGGTTGTGCTCTGGTATGTCTGAGATGTCCTTTACATCGGCGAAGTGCGGGTCTGCCACAGGCACCGCCAGGATCTTGTCGTCCTGGTCGCCACCATCGATCATCCTTAAAAGGCCTATGGGTCTTGATTCTATGATGCAGCCCGGGAATGTTGGTTCATCCATGAGTACGAGGATGTCCATGGGGTCTCCGTCATCGTAGAGTGTCCTTGGTATTATACCGTACTCTGCAGGGTAGAATACTGCTGAGTAGAGTACCCTGTCAAGGGCGAATGCCTGAAGGTCCTTGTGGTATTCGTACTTGTTCCTTGAACCCTTTGGTATTTCAACAACCGCATAGACAACCTCGGGTACTGATGGTCCCGGTTCAATATCCTTCCACAGATTCATGAGTAAACCTCCTACTCCAATATATGCCCATCCACTCCAAGATATCTTTTCTGTCTCAGGTAGACGACGGGTATTCCCCTCGACCTTGCCCTTCTTCTGAGTTCCCGGTCGCTGGTGCAGAGGACATCTGAGATCCGGAGAAGCGCGTCGTCAACGGTTTCACCTTCAAGGAGTTTCTCCTCAAAAATCCTGAAGGGGGGTTTCTTTGCGAGTGCGAGTCCAACGGACGCGGCTATCCTCGCATCACCGCCTGAATGTCTCTTTATGCCTTCAAGTTCCCCTATGACGAAGGATGGGACAAGAAGGTCGTTTTTTGGGAAGAGTCTCCGGAGCTCGGATACGATGTCGACCCGGAACTGGTAGGGTATCATAAAAAATTGGTGTCTATGACCACCCTATTTGATGATACCATATCCTATCAGCCTCCATCTTGCACCGACACGCCTGGAGAGGGCTATCCTCTGACCCTCCTCTGCGCATGCAGGGAGTTTGAGGACCACGTCGGCATCATCTGCCCTGGCAGATTTGACAACACCCACCGTGGTTGTGGTACCGACGTTTATCATCAGGGGTTCCCCTGTCTTTATGGGTTCGACCTTGGTCTCCTCCTTGGTACCGACAACCCTCTCCAGGAGGTGTGTCTCCATGGTGAATGAGTGCCTTACAGGTGGCAGTGTGCCTGGTTCCCCGGCAACTGACCCTGAAAGTGAGTCCGCCTTGGTGAGGGCTGGATCCAGGAGTGTCCCGACACCCACGAGTCCGCCGGGTCCAACCTCTTCCATCTCCTCTCCACCGGCCACCAGGCCCGTGATTGTGGAGTGCAGACTCATCCAGGTCTGCTTACCGTCCTTTTTGACCTGTATGCCCGGTCTTATCTCTATCTCGTCTCCAACCCTGAGCCTGCCCTGGACCAGTGAGCCCCCTATAACTCCTCCTGCGAGGTGTTCGGGGTCTGCGCCAGGTTTGTTTATGTCAAAGGACCTGGCCACGTACATCCTGGCAGGTTTATCAACGTCCCTCTTGGGGGTTTTGATTCTCTCCTCAATGGTTTCAATGAGGATATCAATGTTGGCGCCCTGTTGAGCAGATACCGGTATTATAGGTGCATCCTCAGCGCAGGTACCCTTCACGAACTCCTTGATCTCCCTGTAGCTTTCAAGCGCCCTCTCCTTCGAAACGATATCTATCTTGTTCTGGACGACGATGACATCCTTCACCCCTATAACATCAAGGGCCATGAGGTGCTCCTTTGTCTGGGGCTGGGGGCATGGTTCGTTTGCAGCTATCACGAGTATGGCGCCGTCCATGAGGGCTGCTCCAGAGAGCATGGTAGCCATGAGGGTTTCATGGCCCGGGGCATCCACAAAGGAAACCTTCCTGAGGAGCTCTGTCTCTGTGCCGCACCTCTCACATATCTCTGCCGTTGTATAGCACATTGGGGCTTCGCACTGCGGGCACTTCCTGAAGGTTATGTCGGCATAGCCCAGACGTATGGAGATGCCCCTCTTGGTTTCCTCACTGTGTGTGTCGGTCCAGACACCTGAAAGTGCCTTTGTAAGGGTTGTTTTACCATGGTCCACGTGCCCCACAAGACCAATGTTTATTTCGGATTGATTTTTCACAGATTACACCTATAAACGCTTTTATTATTCCTCATCGGCGCCAAGGAGTTCTTCGAGTGGTTTCTCACCCTTCTCAATGACAACGGTGTTTATCTGGACTATGTCATCAGATATTGTGTTTCCCCTGAAGGTTTTTCTTCTTCTCTCGCCATCGCGTCTGGGTTTATAGCCCACACCGCCTGATACAAGGCTCCTTATCCTCCTTGCACCTGGCACTGTCTTCTTCATCGGGAAACCGTTCTTATCGCTTCCACCTGTGATCTTCAGTTTGTATCCACTGAGGCCTATTATTGATCCATCAAATTCGTCGCCTATGGTGAGGCCAATGAGGCCCCTGGACTCTGATGGGTCGACCTCCATCTGGACGCTCTTCTCCTTGTCTGAAATCACAACCTTAAATGCCAATATATCTCCTCCTTATATTTTAAAATGGTGCCTTCATTCCCCAGTCAGGATTCTTCTTCCTCTTGATTTCAGCTATCTTATCCATGAGATCAAGTTCCTCGTCTGTCAGATCCCCTGAGAGCTGTTCTTTAAGGATGTGGTAGTGGTTTTCGGGTATGTCAACGTAGAGTGTATCTCCCTCATGGATCGTCTTACCATAAACAGCATCCTTTATGGCCATTGCAACCTTCTGGCCGCGTGATGCTGATTTGAGGTTTTCACCCTTGTCCTGCATGCTCTCCACGGTACCCACCGTCTCCCCATCCTCATTCATGAGGGGGTAGCCCTGCCTGATGACGCCTGTGAGGACCTCAACTCCTCCAATGGCTGGCTTGCTCTGTCTGAAGACCAGTTTGGGTATGAGTCTTATGCTTGCAGGTTTTATGATGGCTTCCATCCATTTCTTTTTCTTCTCTTCCTCAATGCCCCTGACCCATTCCTCATATTCCTCCATGAGCCTGTAGATGACGTTGCCCTGGAAGAGCTTTATGTCTGAGTTTTTGAGTTCCTGGGCTGCTGAGGGTATCACCTTAACATTGAAGGCTATTATGGCCCCATAGACCCTGTCCTCCTGGAGGGCTATACCTGCATTCACCACGTCCCTCCTTGAGACGTCACCTATGTCCGCCACCTTTATGGGGACATCCATGTCCCTGAGGATCTTGACCACCGCTTCCAGTGATCCGAGGGTGTCTGCCTTCACAACGACGCCTGCCTCATCGGTGTCTATCTTGATGTCCTCGATTTCGCTGAGTATCTCCTCCCTCACCTTCTCGGGGTCTGTTACAACCCTGAGGGGTGAGCCGGCCATGACGTCATCGATGCCCGGTGCCACGATCTTTATACCGGCTGCTGCAACGACCTCATCGACCTTCTGGAACTTCTTCCTGGATTCCCTCATCTCCTCGAGGGGCCTTGGTTTGAGGAGTGATCTTATCCTGGTGGATATGACATCCTTGGATGTCATCATGGCTATGGTGTCGTCCTTTCTGAGTATTCCATCATATATTACAGCGTCTATGGTCATGCCGAGGCCTGTCTCCTCCTTGACCTCCAGGATGGTGCCCCTGGCAGGGGAATCCTCCTCGATTTTGAGCTGCTCCCTGAGGTACTGCTGTGCCAGTCCCATGAGCATTGTGAGGAGTTCAGGTATACCCTCGCCTGTTATGGCACTTATGGGTATTATGCTGACCTGTGAGGCGAAGTCTGTGACCCTGTCGAATCTCTCTGATTCAAAGCCCTCCTCATGGAGTTTGCCCACAAGTTCATAGACCTTTGTGTCCAGTTTCTGCTGGACCTGGATGTCCTGTTTGCTGAAGGTCTCCATGAAGGGGCGTCCCTCGTGGACCCTCCATCCATGGATCCTGTCTATCTTGTTTGCAGCCACCACGAAGGGTGTCCTGTACATCCTGAGGATGTTGAGGGCCTCCTGTGTCTGGGGCTTGAATCCCTCATTTATATCGACTATGAGTATTGCAAGATCCGCGAGGGCCCCTCCACGTTTTCTGAGGGTTGTGAACGCCTCATGTCCTGGTGTATCAATGAAGAAGAGTCCTGGTAGTGTTTCCCTGATCGAGAATTTTTTGAGGAAGTCTCCGCAGATCCCCTCAATGACATCCATGGGTATCTCTGTGGCCCCTATGTGCTGGGTTATACCACCTGCCTCCCTTGAGGCAACTGCGCTGCCCCTTATATGGTCAAGGAGTGTGGTTTTCCCGTGATCCACGTGTCCGAGTACTGAGACGATGGGTGATCTGATCTTCATTGGAATCTCCGCGTTTATTCCTCGTATATCATTTCTCTATCAGGCATCTCGTAACTGCAAATTTCCGATTCATCAAAGAAAAGTTTAATCTCCCTTTCGGCTGATTCTGGAGAATCTGAAGCGTGTATTATGTTTCTACCTGTTTCAAGGGCAAAGTCTCCCCTGATTGTCCCGAGGTCTGCCTCTGCAGGGTTGGTTGCGCCAACCATCTTCCTTATGAGGGATATGCAGTCCTTACCCTCGATGACCATTGCAATGACAGGTGCTGATGTTATGTAGTCCACCAGGTCCCTGAAGAAGGGCTTTTCCCTGTGTTCCTGGTAGTGCTCCATTGCAAGGTCTTCCGGGATCTGCAGCATCTTAAAGGCGACTATCTTGAGTCCCCTGTCCTCGAACCTGGCTATTATCCTTCCTGCGAGGCGCCTTTTTACTGCGTCAGGTTTTAACATTACAAAGCTTTTTTCCATCATTTTTTGACCCATTTAACTTTTCTTGGAACCCTTCCCAGTTTTATCATGTTTTTCTCGCATTTGCTGCTGCAGAAGAAATAGATCGTACCGTCCCTTTTGACGTACATCTTGCCGGTGCCTGGCTCTATCTCTTCATGGCAGAATGAACAGACTCTCATTGGTAAACACCTGCCTGATTATGGGGTCCTTATTTCCTTTGCCTCTCGGATGGTGTCGAGGAGCATCAGGATGTCGCCTTCCCTTATGGGACCCATAACGTTCCTTGTCAGTATCCTTCCCTTATCTCTTCCATCAAGGATCCTGCATTTAACCTGCATTACCTCTCCAGTCATCCCGGTTCTCTTGAGAACCTCAATAACCTCTGCTGGAGTTGCGTCATCCATTAAATCACCTTTATTAAATTGAAATTGAAAGGCTTTTAGTGCCTTTCATCTATTTCTTAAGTTCTTCGACCTTTTCTATTATCTCTTTTATGAGGTCCTCGGCGTCGCCTGCCTCAACGATGGCTGATGATGCTGTTCCAACGTTCAGACCTGCGGCTGCACCCAGTTCATCCTTTGTTGGGATGTATATGTATGGTATTTCCTTTTCCTCTGCGAGGAGTGGAAGGTGAGCAACGATCTCTGCAGGTTCAACGTCCTCAGCTATTAATACGAGCTGGGCAACTCCCCTCTCGACAGCCTTGGTAACCTCATTTGTACCCTTGGATACCTTACCTGTCTCCCTGGCTATTTCAAGTGCCTCTGCGGCCTTGTCAGCCAGTTCCTTTGGTACATCAAATTTCACGTATATTGCTTTTGCCATGCTGTTTACCTCCTTTTTCATCTGGTTTTTCTACCATCCATCGGTAATTACACCAATCTGGATCAATAATCCAAGTTATGGATTAACATGAAGTGGGTGAGTACCTTTATATGTTCTCGGTATATAAAACTTGCTGGATACAGATTTTCATGAGAAATCGTATTCTGAATTATCCCGGATCATCCAGTGAGACGCCCAGGAAAACAAGGATTAATAGAAATTAAAGCTTCATCACATATAAAGTTTTGCTGCCAATTAAAAAGGGAAGGAATAATGGATGCAGATGAGAGTTACATCCTTTTAACTGCCAGTTCAATGTCTGAGGCTTTAACCGTCTTCCTTCCAGCGTGTTTTGCAAGTTTAACGGCGTTTTCAGCTATTTCTTCACCTTTTGCTTCAAGGACCTTTGCAAGGGCTTCCCTTGCATCATCACTTACTCTTTCTGCACCGGCATTCTTTATTATTCTTCCAATTGGAGCTATTGGCAATTCCATAATTAACCACCTCATTTTATGTGATATTATCTATTCATATAATCCTATATAAATATATCGCTAATTTTAAGGTTTTTCTGAGCCATCGGTTGGTTCATGGGGCACCTTCAACCCAGCAGTATATCCACGAGTGCTTGGAGGGTGAGAAATTAACTTCAAGTTGTCCAATGAAAAATAGAAAAGCTTAAAAAAGAGAAAGGTATCTTCAAGAAGTCAGGGGGCTAGGAGGACCCCGTACCCCTTATAATGGATCTTAACTGGTTTATATCAGGTTCTACCTCAACTGGTTCCGTTGATGCCTTTATGGCGGTGTCAGGGTCCTTGAGCACATGGCCAGTGACAACACAGACCACACGTTCACCCCTGTCAACAACACCCTCATCAACGAGTTTGATGAGCCCTGCTATGGACGCCGCTGAGGCGGGCTCAACACCTATACCCTCCCTCCTTGCAAGGAGTTTCTGGGCAGAGAGTATCTCCTCATCGGTCACGGATTCAGCATAACCATCTGACTCATATATGGCCCGGAGGGCCTTGAGGTAGCTAACAGGGGCCCCTATCCTTATGGCCGTTGCAACCGTTTCAGGATCCCTGACCGGTTCAATCTCGGTCCTGCCCTTCCTGAAGGCTTCTACCACCGGTGAAGCGCCCTCGGCCTGTATACCGGTCATCATCGGCCTCTCATCTATGAAGCCAGCCCTGTAAAACTCTGATATACCCTTCCATATGGCTGAGATATTACCTGCATTCCCCACAGGCAGTATGATGCGGTCAGGGGACTCCCAGCCGAGGTCATCCACTATCTCAAAGCCTATTGACTTCTGACCCTCAAGCCTGAAGGGGTTCACGGAGTTGAGGAGGTAGAGTTCACCCATCAGTGCAAGTTCCGTGACAGCCTCAAGGGCCTCATCAAAGTTTCCCCTCACCGAGAGGACCCTGGCGCCATGGAACATTGCCTGGGCAAGTTTACCGAGGGCGACCTTACCTGATGGGAGGAGAACGACGCAGCCCAGCCCAGCCCTGGCTGCGTAGGCTGCAAGGGAGGCTGAGGTGTTACCGGTTGAGGCGCACCCCACAGTATCAACGCCAAGTTCAAGGGCCTTTGTGATCCCCACGCTCATTCCCCTGTCCTTGAAGCTCCCTGTGGGGTTGGAGCCCTCCACCTTCACGTAGAGCTCAATACCAAGTTCAGATCCTATGGTGTCGCACCTGACAAAGGGTGTTCCCCCCTCATCGAGGCTGACTATCCTTGAGGAGTCAACAGGCATGAACTCCCGGTACCTCCACATGTTCTGCCTTCTGCCCCTGAAGACGTCCCTTGAGACCTCCACGTCACATTCAACTTCAAGTACCGACCCGCACTCACTGCAGGTGTATATGATCTCCTCCAGATCATACTCTCGACCACATGATATGCACCTTATCACAGATTCACCATCCATTTTACCGGTAAGAATAAAGTTTCTGATTCACCTTATCAATATGTACCTGAATTAACCAGGGAAATAAACGGGGTCTAGATGGACCCCTTTATGTAGCTGTATATTCCCAGTGTGAGGTTCGCCTCCACAAATGCTGCCACCACCAGGAAGACCACGCCCACCCCCAGGAGGAGCAGGGACTCCACAAGTTCATCCTGGTTCCTGCCAAGGAAGTGGACAACCCTCTCAGTGAAGGAACCGTACCATGACTCTGTCAGGAGATCACTGAAGAAGTGATAGATGAAGCTTGCAAGCCTGAAACCAGCAGCTCCAGCGATTATGAGGCCAGGGATCTCAAATATTCCGTGGGGCAGTGTAAGAAAGACGAAATCGTCCAGTGGAACCTGGGATGCAAAGAATCCTATGAAGAGGCCGTTCACAATAAGGAAGAGGGCCGTGAAAACACCCAGAAGCAAACCCCCACCATATATCAGAAGAGCTGCCTGAAGGTTGTGAATGAATATGGATGCTGTTGAGAGCTTGATCTCACCTTCAGCCACGCTCCTCCGAAACTCATCCATGAGAGGCCTTATAAGGTCTCCGATGGATCCTGAGAACAGATACCCTCCAAAGAGGGATATGAGGAAGAGGAAGGTTGATGCCAGGAGGAAGGTTTCATTGTTCCTTATAATGTAACTCAGTGTGCCCTCATATTTCTCCTTCCTTCTCATCTTCGAACCCCCATCAGAATCCATCTGACCTTCTTATTTCTCATTTTTATCCCTCAAGAATCCTTCTGGCAGCAGGAAGGGCCTTCTCCCTTTTCACCGAAAGTTCCTCGAAGAACTTCCTGATAAACTCTGCAGTATTATTTTTGCACTCACCGCACATAAGTGTACCGTTTCTGCATGATTCATATATCTCCTCAAGCCTGGAGTCTGAGCCTGACATGTGGTAGAGGAGTGTCTCATATATTATGCACTCCTCCGGCACGCCTCCAAGTTCCTTCTGCTCCTTCAGGGTCTCCCTCCCCCCGGTCTTGGCGTTCCTTATCTTCGCCTCTGCCTCCTCAGGTGTGTCGCTCAGGAATATGGCGGATTTGGGCTTGCTGCTTGACATCTTACCCCCGGTGAGGCCGCCCATGAATCTGTGGTATGTTGATGATGGGAGGATGAAGCCATACCTGTCCCTGAACCTGGCTGCTATATCCCGTGTCAGCCTTATATGGGGGTCCTGGTCCGGACCCACAGGGACAATTACGGGTCTGGGGCCCCCCAGTTCATCCAGCTGGGGGTGCAGGATGTCTGAGACCTGTATTATGGGGGCGTACATGTGGGCCATGCTCGTGGATCCTGTGAAACCATAGATCGCCCTGAGCTCATTGAAGTTGACCTTCCCTGCAAGGACATAGGCGAGGTCCTCCACCATGAGGTTCTCTGACTGGAGGTAGACGTGTATGTTATCCTTCTCAAGGTCAAGTCCGAGGGCAATGTACCCTGCGATGTACTCCTCAATGGCTATCCTCCTTGAGTCCTCGAAGTCCACCCCCCTGGCTGAGTAGGCCTCCATGTCTGCTATGGGTATGAATATCTCGGCCCCCATCCTGTCGTACCATCTGAGCTGATCCACGATCATCTTGTGGCCTATATGCATCCTTCCGCTTGGCATCATCCCTGTTACAACCACGAAGTCCTCACCCTTCTTCATGGCACTGATTATCCTCTCATAGTCCCTGTGTCCGAAGATTATGCCCCGCCTCATGAGCCAGCTGGGTTCGGGTACTTCGTCAAGGACCTCACTGAAGGGTCTGACGCCGAAGTTCTCAATAAGATCCTGGTATTCAAGCTTTGCTGATCCCCAAGGGTCTATCAATCATATCACCGTTATTAAGTCATTTCTGTTGCTTAAGCCGTCATAGTAGCCAGATCATGGCCTTATCCAGTCGACAAGGTAGTAGGTTATGTCCTCCTCATCGTCGAGGAAGGCCATGAGGAGCTTCTTGTTAACCCCATGGGCCACCCTCACATAACTTGAAAAGTCAAGGGCGTGGATGGTGTCATTCTCTGAGATCACCCTCACAAGGTAGGCTGAGTGGGTCCTGCCGGGAGCCCCTCCCCTCTCATATAGTCTGAACTCTGCACCATACTTGAAACCTGTTTTAACTATGTATCCCCTGTTCCTGAGATCCCTGTAGACAAGATACTTGCTGTAGAGTCCCCGTTCACCGAGGAGGGATATGAATTCCTCAGGGGACACCTCATCATCGTCCTTCATGAGTTTGAGCTTACCCCTCTCCATGAGGTAGGCCGCCTCAATAAGTGAAAGCTGAAGTCTGTCCTCATACATCTTACCGTAGTGGCTCTTTCCATGAAGCCTCCTTGCGATGGATGTGGCCTTTATGGTGACCACCTCATCTCCGAGCTGTCCCTCCACTCTCAAACCTCCCAGAAGTGTCTGTTAAGCTACTCGATTATGGCGTGCCTCTCCTTGAGGTCCTTCTCCCTCTTTCCAAGGATCGACATGAACTCTGCTATGAGGCCGTCCAGGAAGAGGTGGGTGCTGTCCTCAAAGAGGGTCCCCATGGGTGTGAGGTCATCATATTCTCCCCTGAGGACACCTGAGGTGTAGTACTTCCAGGGCTCCTTTGTCTTGCTCGGGATGCATATAACCACGTCACTGTAACCCGTGAGGGTCGATTCGGGGGTTGCTGTTACAGCCACCACCGTTGCACCCACAGACCTTGATGTCTCAGCTGCCAGTGTGACGGTCTTGGTTTCGCCGGACCCTGAGATGGCTATCAGGCAGTCCTCGTCCCTTATGGCAGGAGTTGTAACGTCACCAACCACGTGGACCTTGAATCCAAGGTGCATGAGCCTCATTGCAAAGGCCTTTCCTATCAGCTCGGACCTGCCGGTTCCAACTATGAAAACTGATCTTGCATCCATTATCTTCGAGATCATCATCTCAAGTTCAGCTTCATCGACCTTATCTATTGCCTCAATGGCGTGCTTAGCTATCTTCTGAACAGTATTCCTCAGTATCTCCATTTCAATCAACTTTAATCAGTACTTGTGTATGGCTGCATCTGTTAAAGGGGTCTTCCATGGATGACTGCAGCGATTACTCTTGCTCTGGAAGGTTCGTGATCCTTATGCCCGCATTCCTCACCCTGTTCCTTATGTTGAGGTTTATGAGTAGCGGGGTTATCTTCTCAATGATCCTTGCATTCTCAAGGCCGCCGCATTCAATGGCCCGGACACCATCTATCTTCTCTGCAAGTTCAGCTGCAACTTCAAGGGCGTCCCTGTGGTCTGATGCCACCAGACAGTCACAGTCCACTGGCTCAGATACTTCAAGGAGGGCGGAGGCGCTTATGTTGTTGAAGGCTGCTGCAACCCTTGTGCCCTGCTCCCTGAGGAACCTTGCAGCCCTCTCAGCCGCTGAACCCTCCCAGAGGTCAATGTATCTGACTGCTGAGCCGCCGATGCAGCTGTCGATGGGTACCGTGGCGTCTATGAGGACCTTGTCCCTCACCTGATCCCTTATTGAGGCCAGTGTGACCATCTGGGCCTGTAGGGGAACCGTCAGCACCACCACATCGGCAGAGGCTGCCGCATCAGGGTTGGTGGCACCCTCAACACTGAGGTCATCCCTTCCAGCTATCTCAAGGACCTTTGAGGCTGCTTTAGATGCCTTCTCAGCGTCTCTTGAACCTATAATTACTTCCTCACCTGCTACTGCAAATCTCAGGGCCAGTCCAAGGCCCTGGTCTCCTGTTCCACCAATAACTGCTATCTTCATAACCATCACCTTAATCAACAAAATTATCTCAAACCCTGACCCTCCATGGGAAATCCTTCAGGGCGCTGACACCCCAGATAGAGTTCCCTGGAAAGCCAGCACCCCTTCAGCGGAATATTCCCCAGGAACACTGAAGGCCTCCCGGGCATCACAGGGAACCGGGCCCCTTCAGGGCATAATATTCCTCAGGAACTCAACACTCTTTCTGACCTCATCAGGTGTCTTGACCTCCACTGTGAGGACTCCACTGTAGCCTGCGCCCCTCAAACCATCCAGGAGCGCCTGGAAGTCCAGTGAACCCTCGCCCAGGGCGTCGTGACTGTCAACCTCGCCCGTGTTGTCAGAGAGGTGGACGTGCCCCACATGGGCTGATACCATCTCCTCCGTGGAGTAACCCATGGTGGCTGCGTGGGCCGCGTCAAGGGTCACCATAACACCGAGCTCCTCTGCAACCCCCCAGAGATCCTCAAGTTCCCGGAGAAGTGGCCCCTCCAGGCGGGGCATGTTCTCAGGGTATACGCCGACGCCCCTGTCAGATGCGTATTCTGATATTGCTGCAAGGGATTCCAGGTTCCTCTCGGCTATAAGGTCCCTGTAGGGTCTCCCCAGGAAGGGCACTGTGCCGGGGTGGACCACCACCACGTCGGAGTCAAGTTCAACTGCAAGGTCCACTGCAGATTCAACCTCCCTGATGGAGGCCTCCCTCACAGTGTCATTGAGGGACGCTATGTTAATATCTGATATTGGGGCGTGTACCGTGAATTCCAGGCTGTGGGAGTCTGTGACCTCCACCTCAGAGAGGGGGTGCTCATATATGATTTCACAGCACTCGGCCCCAAGGGCCTCGATGTACTCCAGCATCTCCCCCAGTGGGGACGGTGTGAGTGCAAGGGTTGAGACACCTATCCTCATCACACCACCCTCAAGCCTCTGGCCTGACCCTGGCCCTCACCGGTATGCTGTTCTTCACGGCCTCCATTATGATGTCAGCCAGCTCTATGTCCCTTCTGAGTTTTATGGTCCCCTTCTTTCCTACAGTGGCTGTGAACAGGTACTCATCATCCACAAGTATGTCAAAGGACACCCCCACAGCGTCCTTGCCAAAGTTTAGAACCACATAATTCCCTGCAAGTTCAACAGGGACCTCAAGGGTCTCCTCGATTTCCCTCTCCTCCAGGGGCTCCACACCTATGCTTATGCCTATGCTGTTCTCGATCTCCTCGATGGTCTTACCCTTCTTACCTATAACCTGGGGTATGTACTTCTCATCTATCCAGACCCTTGCACGTTCATCGGATTCAAGTTCAACCCTGACCCGGGCACCCGGGATCCTCCTGCGGAACTCCCTCTCGATTTCCCTCTCAGCTATCCTGTGGGCTGACGGTTTGCGCCCTGAAGGGGCTGCCTTTGAGACGTCCATGACTATCGTCTGCTCACCGTAGGTGTATATCTCGTGCATGAGTTCCCCTGATTCAAGGTCCCTGATCTCGATGACCGGCCTTGCAAGGTCAGCCTCCTGCATGCCCGTGGGCACCTTCACGGTGAGGGAGACATCGTAGACAGCCTTAACCTCCCCATCCTCGATGAATATGGTTGTATCAACAACTGAGGGTATGACACCGAGCTCAACCCTTCCAAGGATCCTCTGTATGGCGTCTATGGGCCTTGTGGCGTGGACCACACCAACCATGCCCACACCCGCGAGCCTCATATCCGCAAATATCCTGAAGTCACGGGTCTTTCTGAGTTCATCGTAGATGGTGTAGTCGGGCCTCACGAGGAGGAGTATGTCTGCCGTCTTCTGCATGTCCCTCTCAATGGGTGCATACTGTGTTATCTCACCACCAACCTGGAGGTCCCTGGGTGACTCCATGGTCTTGACAACCGCCTTCATATCCCTGCTGTAGAACTCTGCCACTGCCTGGGCAAAGGTACTCTTACCTGCCCCGGGGGAACCTGCAATGAGCACCCCCTTGGCTGTATCCCTCAGCCTCTCCACGAGCCTGTCGGAGAGCCTGTAGTCCTCCAGTGAAACCCTCGCCACCGGCCTGACCGCGGTTATCTCAAAGGCCTCTGAGAATGGTGGCCTTGCAATGGATATCCTGTACTCGCGGAACTGTACGACCGTGGCGCCCTCCATTTCGATCTCTATAAAGCTCTTGAAGTCACTCTTGGCCCTCTCCACGATCTCACGGGCCATCCTGCTTATATCTGAATGTTTAAGCGGCCTTTTACCTATCTCAACCAGCTGGATTTCCCCTGGCCGGCCCTTCTTGGCCATCGGAACGACATTCTCCTTGAGGTGGACCGACATGGTGTTCTCATCGAAGTACTTGCTTATCTCCAGCTCCTCGTACTCAAGGACCTCTGGTTTGATGTAGAAGACATCGAGGCCCTGGGCCTTCCCGACCTCGGCCTGGACCCGGTCACTTGTTATCAAGAGGGCATCATATTCCCTTGCCGTGGACCTTATCATGGCATCTATCTCACCACCCCTTGAGAGGGATATCTCATCCACTGTGGGGCGGCGCCCGACGAATATCATGGATATTATATTCTCCTTGTGGAGCTTCTGGAGGTTCTTCAGTTCCTCGAGGCCATTGAAACCTGTCTCCCTTCCACGGTTGGCCTGGTATTCGAGTTCAGATACAACTGCCTCGGGCACGATCACCTCGCTGCCCCTGAACTCGTCCTCCTGGACTATCCCGGTGATCCTGCCGTCAACAATAACACTTGTATCTGGAACAATCTTCATCTAACCATCTCCATATATCTCTTCAGGGTCAAAGACCTTCACGGCGTCCTCCCTGACTCTGAGTTCATCTCCATCAATACTCCGGTAGAAGCAGGACCTGTAACCTGTATGGCAGGCCCCGCCCTCCTGTTCAACCTTCAGCACAACCGCATCACCGTCACAGTCCACAAGAACGTCCTTCACGCGCTGAACATGGCCTGAGCTTTCACCCTTCAGCCACAGCTTACCCCGGGACGTGCTCCAGTAGTGGGCAGTGCCTGTTTCAAGGGTCCTCCTGAGGGCCTCCCGGTTCATGTAGGCCACCATGAGGACCTCACCGGTCTCGTGGTCCTGTGCAACTGCAATTATGAGGTCTTCGCCATTAATATTATGTCTGAAATTAAGTAAAATGTTAACATCTCCCTTTGATTTTATCAACCATCTCATCCCTTGGCAGGGTCTCCTGGGAGTTCCTCTCCATATCCTTTACCGTCACCTTACCCTCCTGGAGTTCCCTCTCACCTGTCAGAACTGCGAACCTGGCTCCAAGGTTGTCAGCGTGTGAGAGGGCCTTCCTGAGCTTCCTGCCAGAGACTTCGAGGTCAGCGGATACCCCTGCAGCCCTGAGCTCCTGGGTGATCCTTATGGCCTCAGGGACAGTGGAGTCCTGTATGGGTATCACGAAGACATCAACCATCCTCATGTTCTCCTCATCCATCCCCAGGGCGTTCATGAGCCTGTCAAAGCCGAAGGCGAATCCCGTTGATTCGACCCGCTCCCCACCGAATGTTTCAACCAGGTTGTAGGTCCCTCCGCCACATATCTGTTTCTGGGCCCCCAGTTCCGGCACGTAGATCTCGAATACTATCCCTGTGTAGTAGTCAAGACCCCTTGCTATCCCAAGGTTCACATGGTAGTCATCCACACCAAAGTAGTGGAGGGTCTCAACGAGTTCCCTGAACTCTTCAAGGGCCTCCAGGGATTCACTGTAGCCCCCCAGGTATTCTTCAACATCGTCCAGAACCTCCGGGCCCCCCTGTGTACCTATGAGCTTCATGAGGAGTTCCCGGCTTTCTCCAGATACCTCAACCTCCCCGAGGAGTGCTTCAAGTTCTTCCACGTCGCCCTTGTCTATGACACCCATTATCCTGTCCTGGAGTTCAGATGGGATTTCCTCCCTGCCGAGGATCCCTCGGAGTATGCCCAGGTGGCCTATGTGGACCTCGAATCCTTCAAGGCCGAGTTCATGGAGGGATTCAGATGCCAGGGATATCACCTCGGCCTCTGCCAGGGGGGAGGTTCCACCTATGAGTTCGCATCCGAACTGCCAGAACTGTCTGAAGCGACCGGCCTGCGGCCTCTCATACCTGAAGCAGCTCCCGAAGTAGTACATCTTTATTGGCTTCGGTTTTTTCTGCATCTCATTCATGTAGAGCCTTGCCACGGGTGCTGTTAGTTCAGGTCTCAGGGCCAGTTCCCGGCCGCCCTTATCGGTGAAGTGGTAGATCTGGTTCACCACCTCCTCACCGGATTTGACTGTGAAGAGTTTGAGTTCCTCAAATATTGGTGTCTTGATCTCATGGTAGCCATAGGTCTCGAATGTCCTTCTGAGTACACCTTCAACCTCTTTCCTGTTCCTCATTTCAGCGAAAAGGAAGTCCCTTGTTCCTCTCGGTCTTGATATATCCATGACAGCAATTCCTCCAGTAAAAATGATAAAGGGGATGATGAGAGGTTCATCATTCATAATATTTAAGGTATTCCTTGAGCATCTTGGGGAAGGATGTGGCATTCAGGAACCTCAGACCCAGTCGCTCAGCCCAGACCCTTATACCATCATCGGCCGCCACGACCCCTGCCCCCAGTTCCTTGGCAAGGAGCAGCACATCAAGGTCTGGGGCACTGTCAAGGGTTCCCTTGCGGAGGGCTGATCTGTACTTCTTCCTGAGGTCCTTTATGGCCTTTCCAAGCACCTCGCTCTCGATCTCTGTCTTCTTGACGTCACGGGAGGCCATTATGATGGACTGTATACCTGCCTCCCAGAGCAGGGTCTCTGAGATCCTGAGGCCCTTGTTCATCCTCTCCCGTATATCATGGACGTATTCATAGAATATCTGGGAGGGTATCTGTGTGTCGTAGCGGTTGGGTGTCTTCTTAACTATCCATGTCTCGGCCTTTATAAGGGTCTCCTCCGGGCAGTCGTAGCGTGTCATGTAATCTGTGAACTCCTTGTAGGTGATGGGAGGCATGTGACAGCTTATGTTGAGTTTTATCCTGCTTCTCGCTATGAGGTCAAGCATCCTGTCAACCGAGAGGTTGAGGTCGCCATCACCCAGCAGTTCCCGCAGCTGGTTATCTGTAAATGCCGTTGTATCAAGTACAAATCTCTGCTTTGCAAGCATGTCACACTCTCCCCTGGATTATAGGTAACCTATGGCAACAATATTTATCGCTGATGGTAAATAAATATTGTAAGTGCCATGAGAAAAAACAGATTCTATACTGACCGGTGCAGCATCTAAACCCAAAGAGATTCTTTGCCTGTAATGCCGGGGTGATAAACTGATAACTGGAAAAACACATGTAACCGGAATCATAGGCCATCCCCTGGGGCACAGCCTCTCGCCCATAATGCATAACGCGGCGTTCAGGAGCCTTGGTATGGACTGGGTATACGTACCATTCCCTGTGAAGCCAGAGAACCTGAAAGCAGCGGTTGAGGGCCTGAGGGCCCTTGGGGTTGAGGGTGTGAACGTGACAATACCCCACAAGGAGGCCGTCCTGGAGTACATTGATGATATCCATGGGACAGCGGCCCTGATAGGTGCCGTTAACACCCTGAAATTCGATGACGGGACCGTCAGGGGATACAATACCGATGCCTCAGGGTGCTTAAGGGCCCTTGAGGAGGTGACATCCGTTGAGGGTTCATCCGTTCTTATACTGGGGGCGGGTGGGGCTGCAAGGGCCTGTGCATTCCAGCTTGCAGAGAGGGGGGCCTCGGATATAACCATACTGAACAGGACCCCTGAAAAGGCCCGCCTCCTTGCAGAGGATATGGCTGATAAACTGGGCTTTGAGGCATCATACGGGGGCTATGAACTTATCCAGGGGTCTGTGAAATCGGCTGATATCCTCATAGACACCACGCCGGTGGGCATGCATCCCCACACAGATGACAGGCCACTGGTGGGGGCTGAACTCATGCATGAGGGTCTGGTGGTCCATGACCTCGTGTACAACCCTCAAAGGACGGTCCTCCTGAGAGAGGCTGAGAGGGCGTCGGCCATCCCGGTTTCAGGGATCCGTATGCTCCTCTATCAGGGCGTTGAGGCCTTCAGGATCTGGACCGGGAGGGACCCGCCCCTGGATGTCATGGAAGACGCCCTGAAAAGGGCCCTTAACAGGGATTAGGGTCCCTAGGATAATTAACTATATTGATGGATGACAGAACTATACCGGTCCAGTCCATGAAAAATAAACACCGTTGATGGATCCGCCGGTCCATGGACAGTGAAAACTCCATTAAACCTTATCGGTGATCATTATGAACGGACCTTGGGTAGAGAAGTACAGACCACAGAAACTTGATGATATAGTAGGCCAGGAACACATAATACCACGTCTAAAGCGGTACGTCGAAGAGAAAAGCATGCCAAACCTCATGTTCACGGGTCCAGCTGGTGTCGGTAAAACAACAGCAGCCCTTGCCCTTGCAAGGGAGATCCTCGGTGAGTACTGGAGGCAGAACTTCCTTGAACTCAACGCATCAGACGCCAGGGGTATAGACACCGTGAGGACCAGCATAAAGAACTTCTGCCGCCTCAAACCCGTGGGCGCCCCCTTCAGGATAATATTCCTCGACGAAGTTGACAACATGACAAAGGACGCCCAGCACGCCCTCAGGAGGGAGATGGAGATGTACACAAAGACATCCTCCTTCATACTCTCCTGTAACTACTCCTCAAAGATAATAGACCCTATCCAGTCAAGGTGCGCCATATTCAGGTTCCTCCCACTCAAGGGCCACCAGATAATCAAACGCCTGGAGTACATTGCAGAGAAGGAGAACCTTGAATACGAGGCCCATGCCCTTGAGACCATAGTCTACTTCGCTGAGGGGGATCTCAGGAAGGCCATAAACCTCCTCCAGTCAGCTGCATCCCTCGGTGAGAAGATAACAGAGTCAAGCATCTACGACGTCGTGTCAAGGGCCCGGCCAAAGGATGTGAGGAAGATGATAAAGACCATCCTTGATGGTAAGTTCATGGAGGCCAGGGACATGCTGAGGGAGATCATGGTCCTCCAGGGTATAAGCGGGGAGGACATGGTCACCCAGATCTATCAGGAGCTCTCAAGGCTGGCAATGGAGGGCGAGGTTGATGGTGATAGGTACGTGGGCCTCATCGATGCCATCGGCGAATACGACTTCAGGATAAGGGAGGGCGCCAATCCCAGGATACAGCTTGAGGCCCTCCTTGCAAGGTTCCTGGAACACGCCTAAAGAGGTACAGTAAATGTCATGGACAGAGAAATACCGGCCAGGGAGCTTCGATGAAGTGGTCGGGAACCAGAAGATCATAGCTGAAATAAAGGAGTGGATCAAAGCCTGGAAGGCAGGGAAGCCTCAGAAGCCGCTCCTCCTGGTTGGACCCCCCGGGACCGGGAAGACAACCCTCGCCCACATCATAGGAAAGGAGTTCTCTGATACCCTTGAACTCAACGCCAGTGACAGGCGCTCCCAGGACGCCCTTATGAGGAGCGCCGGTGAGGCATCAGCGACCCGCTCCCTCTTCAACCATGACCTGAAGCTCATCATCCTTGATGAGGTTGATGGGATCCACGGGAATGAGGACCGTGGAGGTGTCCAGGCAATAAACAGGATCATAAAGGAGAGCAGACATCCCATGGTCCTCACAGCAAACGACCCCTACAGCAAGAGGCTGCAGAGCATAAAGCCAAGATGCAGGGTCTTAAACCTCAGAAAGGTCCACACATCATCCATAGCAGCCGCCCTCAGGAGGATATGCCGTGCTGAGGGTATAGAGTGCCCCGATGATGTGCTCAAGGAACTGGCAAAAAGGTCCCGTGGTGACCTGCGTTCAGCCATCAACGACCTTGAGGCCATGGCAGAGGGTGAGGAGCGCATCGGTGAGGAGCTCCTGAAGATGGGGGAAAAGGATGCCACCTCAAACCTCTTTGATGCCGTCAGGGCCGTCCTCAAGAGCCGTGACGTCTCAAAGGTCAGGGAGGCCATGAGGGTGGATGATGACCCCACCCTTGTGCTTGAATTCATCGCAGAGAACGTTCCCAGGGAATATGAGAAGCCAGAGGAGATCAGCAGGGCCTATGATATGCTCTCACGTGCAGACATATTCTTCGGGCGAGCCGTGAGAACCAGGAACTACACCTACTGGCGCTACGCCTCCGAACTCATGGGGCCAGGGGTTGCCCTTGCAAAGGATAAGACCTACCGGAAGTTCGTCCGCTACACAGGTTCATCATCCTTCAGGATACTCGGGAAAACCCGGAAACAGAGGAGCCTCAGGGACAGTGTCGCGGCCAGGATGGCTGGAAAGATGCACATCTCACCGAAGGTCGCCATCTCAATGTTCCCATACATGGAGATCCTCTTTGAGAATGATGAGATGGCCTATGATATAAGTGAATTCCTGGAGCTTACAGACGAAGAGATCAAACTCTTCCGGAAGAGAAAGATAAAGGCGCCTAAAAGGAAAAAAACCCCCAGGAAAGCTGAAAATAAAGTGGGGCCCCTTTACAGTCAGAAGAAAGATGAGGGCGCAGATAAATCCAGAAAGGATAAAGCCGCAAAGACACCCAGTAAATCCTCTAAAAGGGATGATGGATCCCCTGATGAATCATCCAGCAGTTCAGATGATAAGAAGCCTAAAGAAAAACAGACGTCACTCTTCCAGTTCTCATAGTCCCATAAAGATAACCCTTTTTTTATTCACGGTCTCTGAGGGTAAACTAGGTATCAGCCATCAGGATAGCTGGCACTGCCAGCAGCCAGTGAGCTCCATGAGGACTCCGGATGAGGATCTAGTAAGGGGATTGCGGTCCACCCCCGGCCTCAGCAAGCTCCCCGAGATATTCGAGGGATCTCTTCATCTTATCCCTGAACTGGGGGATGTTCCCATCAAAGAATTCAAGAAACTCCTTAACCAGTGGATTTCCTGTTACCTCGATCCTGGTGCCCCGCCAGGCCTCAATCCACTCTGCAGGGACCCCTGATAGAGGGTATATCCGGAGGGGTGTTGACCTAAGGTGATACCCTATCCTTTCACCTGAGAGCATATCCTCGACTGCAGCTGCAATGGAGTGGTCAAGGGTCCCCGGGAGCACCCTCACATCACCTTCACCGATCCCTATACCATACTTCCTCGTGTAGGGCTCAAGTATGATGTGGAGTACGGTGGCCATCTCACCCTCTGCATCGATCCTCACCTCTGAGCGTGGTCTGAGGTTCGAGGAGAGTACCCTGGAGGCCCTTGAACATATCTTCTGGAACACCTTGGACCTCACAACATCCACATCAGGGAACCTCTCCCTGAATAGCTCCTCCCTCCTCCTGGAGAACCTGGAGAACCTCAGGTTGTTTATGAGGACCTCGCCCGGCGTTACACTCACAAACCTTGTATCAACGCCAAGTTCTGAGAGGAAACTGAGTAATTCACTCCTTTCAGGCAACATATCATCTCCCAACATCCACAAAGAGAACATCCACCGGAAAATTATCCCAGCGCCTCTTCCTGGAATACCACACAGAAATATTTATGGAGATGTATTTATCAGTTGGGGTGGAAATCTGATAATGGAGGTGCATATATGTTCGGATTCCTTGGCAGAAGGAGGGATGAAAGGGAAGTTATTGAGATCGAACCCGACGGTCCGGTTGACTGCATAGCTGATTTTACCTACAACTTCTACTGGCAGCACCGTGGTGAAAAGCTGGACCCTGATGAGAGGATTCCAGGAACCAGCCACACCTTCCGGGAGGTTGTTGAACACCTCAAGGATGGAGGAGAGGTCATTGTAAGGGGTGACGCCGGACACAGGCTGGCCTCCAGCATGGGCGCCGACCTCGCCTACTTCGGGGGCGATGGAGGTGTGATGGATGCAGGGGTTGTTACCGTGGAGGGGGACGTTGACACCAGGATGGGCATAAGCATGGTCTCAGGCACCATATACGTGAAGGGTGAAGTCAGGGACCCCATAGGAAACATCATTGAGGTCAGATCCGACAGGAGGGGCTACAAAAAGTTCATGTCAGTCACGGACATCCTCATGAATGGTCTCAGAGCTGAACCCGTGAATGTGACCCTTGAACCTGGACGCATGGTCATAGATGACGGTCATGTGCGGGACACCCTGGCGGCCCGGCTGGATGCTGATGTGGAGATAATCCACCACGGGAACGTTGATCTCTCAACCGGGATACTCCTGAGGCGCGGAACCGTCCGTGTCAGGGGTGATGCAGGTAAGAATACCGGGGCGCTCCTGAGTGGAGGTACCGTCATCATCCAGGGAGACTGTGACGATTTCTCGGGTATAGACATGAGGGATGGTTATCTCATAGTGGACGGCGATGCCGGGAAGTTCCTGGGGGCCCAGAGGCGTGGTGGTGTCATCCTTGCAAGGAGGGGTAAACCAGTACCACCTACCAGTGAATCAGACTTAACAGAGGACGACAGACGGGTGCTGATGGAGGCAGGTCTCAGGCCGCATCTTTTCAGAAAGTTCTCCTAATTCAGCATTAGGTAAATCACCAAAGTTTTTACTGGAAGATTCAGAGCTAGTACACTTATTAGGTGTCACATAATGCGTAAGAATTAGTTCTGTTCTCAGAGCCAAAAAATAAAAATGAATAGAATTTATTTTCTCATGGGACCGAAGTAGTAGCCCACTCCCAGGAGACAGAATAGCCCGATTATGCCTGCAATGGCGTATAGCTGGGTGCCTGATGATTTCGCAGCCGTGGGTGTTGATATCTCATAGGAGCGTCCTGCCCTCTCCTGTCCCTCGCCTGGAGAAGCTGATGCTGCTCCGGTGGACTGTGAAGCCATGGATATGGCACCTGATACACCTTGAGAGAGCCCTGGGGACCCAGTGCCTGTTCTTCCGCCTGATGTGGCTGAACCGCCGGTTGTACCGCCATGTGGTGTTGTGGTGGTTCCCTGGTCATTTCCATCAGAGCCGGATTTCTCACCGAGCATCTCTAAGATGGCTACAAGTTCCTCCTGTGAAAGGGATACAAGACCCCTAGTATGGGCCTGCCTCACATACCTTGCAATCATCTGGAGGGCTGATGGATCAAACTGTGACCTTACAGAGCTGTCAAAGAGGAAAGTGTCTGCTATTCTCCTCCAGACATCAGGGGATGCCACATCCACCAGGGCGTCGCTGGTGAACAGGTCCCTCACCTGCAGTGCTATTGAAGCACTTCCAGATGGCCCCTCACGGAGTTTGCCCTGTACCCAGACCGGGTTGAGCAGTGTCACCGCAAGGTCATCGTAGGTTGACTCCTGCAGTGTCCTTATCAAGGGTGTACCGTAGGCTGTCCTTGCAATGTAGCTGTTTATGTTCCTCCCTGTGAGGTAGTTCACCATGAAGTTCACGGTGACTGATACCCTGTAGAGGCAGGTGCCCTCACCGGGTGCCCTGTAGGGCATTATGACCATGGTGGTGTCAACTGTGCGCAGGAGTGACTCCAGGAGTTTCGGGCTCTGGACTCCATTTAAATCTCTTCCATAGGCATAGGAGTAGTAGCTGAGGTATGTCTCAGCAAGCTGCTCTGGGGTCCAGTCGTCCCTTGACCAGAGTATCCTGTCGACACCTGCTCCATGGGGGTCCGCACCGGGTGGAAGTCCGAATATCCTTGTCCTTGCAAGTCTATCCGCATTTTCATCCGCCTCGGAAGTGTTCATACCTGCTGCGACAAGTTCAGCGTAGATGCCTGCTTTCATTGCGAGGTAGTGCTTCCTCACATAGTTCATCTCAGATGACTCGTTGAGGTTCACTATCCTCTTTATTGTATTGTCGATTACGTCCATGGTGGCAGGGATTGCTCCACGGAAGTTGTGGAAGTCACTTATCACAACGTCTATCCTCGGTCTTCCAAGTTCACTGAGGGGTATGATCTCTGTACCTATGAGGGCTCCGCTCTCATAGATGGGTCTGACTCCCAGGAAGTAGAATATCGCTGCTATGCTCTGACCGCCAGTTGATATCACATCACCTATATCCACGGCCACTGTCTCAGGGTATCTTCCACCGCTGGAATCCCTGTAGCGCTTCAGCATCTCCTCGGCAGCCCTGGATCCGATGACCACTGCTGCGGGGTCAGGGATTGATGATGGGTCAAAGGTGTACATATTGCGGCCCGTTGGAAGGGTCTCCAGGTTGATGACCGGGCTTCTTGCTGATACTGGCTGTATGAATTCACCGTTAAGTGCCCTCAGGAGTGAGTTCATCTCATTACTGGCGCTCATAATCAGAAGGTTCCTTATCTCATCCCTTCTGGCTGTCCTGTTTGCAGGGTCGAAGGATATTATTGCGTCTATGAATTTCTCAAGGGTTTCACTGTCTGGCAGTTCTCCGAAGGTGTGAAGGCCGTAGGGTGTCAGTATCCCTGAAAGTTCCTCGAGGTACTCATGGAGCCTGTCTCTGAGGACACTGAAGGCTGTGGAGCTGTTCACACCGAGTCTTGCCTCAAGTCCGGCCCTCGTCACACCATCCCTGATGAGGGACTCCAGGCTGTTCATTCTGTCAGTGTCTCCTGATGCCTCTGCTGTGCTGTAGGATCCCATGAGATCTGAGAGTTCCTGGTAGACACCGTAAAGCTCTGTCCTCATGACCGGTGGGATGAGGTAGGAGATCGTGACAGCATATGCCCTTCTCTTGGTGGGGTTTATGACCGCCTCCAGAGGGTCCTCCATTTTGAGCAGGTGTATGTTTGGAATCGAACCGATCAGGGTGTTTGGCCAGTCGTCCTCTGTCATTGCATTCACGTGTCCCGGGAGGAGTTCCAGTGTCCCGTGCTGTCCTATGTGGACGACGGCGTCAGCCCCGAATCCCTTCTGCAGGTAGAGGTAGAAGGCTATGAACTGGTGTGTCGGTGGCAGTGTGCCGTTGTTGAGTGTACCGTTCCACTTCCAGACCGGCTGGGGCGCCAGGAGTATGTTGCCCATCATGATGCCGGGGATGACTATGCTGTTATTGTATATCATGATGTTTCCTGGTGCGGGTCCCCAGAGTGCTTCCACCTGTCCTCTGAGTGATGCTGGCAGTCCAGAATACCATTTGAGGTACTCTGATACTGGTATGGTGATGCAGCCTGCATCCACGAGTTTTCTGAGTTCTGTCTGTGTCATGTTCCTGGGGTTCCTGCCTGCCCTGTTTATGAGTTCATAGATGTATTCCTCGGTCAGGTTTCCGTTGCCGGTGCTGTAACCTGCGGCCCTCATGGCGAGGAGTATGTTGCTGAGACTCCTGTAGAGGTTGAGGCCGTTGGTTGCAGGCATCCCCTCATCATGGGTGCTGTCAAAGTAGACCAGAGCCAGCTTCTTGTCACTGTTCGCCTTCTTCCTGATGTTCACCCAGGCGAGTGTGCGGTTAACGAGCTGGTCTATACCCGGTTCGTAGGCCACGTACTCCTTGATGGTGACACCTGTCAGTGGATCGGGACCCACTATGCGGCTTCCACCTATGAGGATGGGCTCTATACGTCCCTGCATCTCAAACATTGAAAGCCAGTAGTATTCAAGGCCCCTGAGTCCCTGCTGTCGTGTGCTGTTTATGTAATCGTCGAGGGATGTCTGGAGGAAGACAGGGAGGGGTCCCTGTACCGGTACGTTGAGGTCCGTGAAGAAGGTTATGGTCTGGTTGTCTGGCCAGTACCCGAACTGGACACATGCAACAAGCGCATCGATGACTGAAGTGTTGTTGACCATGAAGAAGCGCCTTGATGCCCCGATGGGGTCTGAGCAGTAGAAGTAGGGTATCACGTTGAGTCCGCGGGATTCAAGCTTCTGGATGAGGGTCTCATAGACGTCCATGTTGCCAGACAGGTAGTACCGGTTCAGTATTGCCACACCCACCCATGGGGCCCCTGGCCTGTAGAGGGTGGTGTTCATGTACCATTCCATGTAGGGTGCCCTGTCTGTGTAGACCTGCGGTGCCAGCGGATGGTAGAGGAAGTCCTGCATCCCGGGCACAAGTTTTGTATCATTAGCCGTCAGGTTCACGGCTCCGCTGAGCCTGAGAACCTCAAGGAGCGTCCTCTTTATGTTCTCACGGGAGAGTGCAGGCGCAGCCACCGGCCCGTAGGCTGGAAGGTTCGTCACGTTAACACCCGTGATATTGGGTTTCACAGGTCCCAGGACGAATATCCGCGCTCCTGGTTTTAGGCTGGCTGCGATGGCCTGCAGGTCAACCAGAGCATCGAATTCTGTCCCGTAACTCATACCGGTCGTTGGATACCCGGGTCTTGTGAAGATAAAGAATATGTCCACAGTTTTAAGGTCGTTTTTGAAGTGGGTGGATGCCGTTGAGTTGATGTTGAAGGTGTCCATGGTGTAGATCTTCAGTGTGAAGTTGTAGCCAGCGGGCAGGAGGTCATTACGGTAGGCTTCATTCATTATGGGGTCGACCGTGCCCACAACGCAGCCTGTCAGTAGCACAACCATCTCAGTATCCTTCAGCATCTTTGATTCTGTGGTGTTGGATGTTGTGTTGTTGTCTGTTGCAGATACCGATGGGACTGAAATCAGTAGCAGGATCAATGCAATTAACAGAAACCTCTTCATGTTTTCACCTCCTTGACTTTTATCATAATTCACTGATGTAATATCGTAAAGAATTTAGAGTACCCGATATTTAAATCTTAATTAAAAGATTAAAGGTATGAACAACTTTAAAAATTAGCTGTTAGAATGTAATACCTGGGTGTTCTGAAAAGTCCGGATGGATCAGGGCAACCAATAAAAAATAGTTTTTTTACTCGAGGACTATCTTCTCAAAGTATTCATCATATGCCAGGTGGAAATGAGGGAGTCTCATCCTGAGTTCATCCTCAAGTTCAAGTATCCTTCTGAATTCATCCCTGTCTGCAAAGCCTATGAGTTTCCTCTCCCAGGCCTCCTGGCACCTGAGGCTGCATGGTATGAAACCCGATGGCATTATGATGGCACATTTACCCTCAGGGATATCAAGTTCACTGACCTCTGCAAGATGTTCCCCATCGATTGCGTACCGGGTATTCTGGGAGAAACTCCGGATGCAGCATTCAGGGTATCCCAGGAGTCTACCTATGTTCTCATCATCGCCACGATAGACACCGAGCTCCGTTGATATCATTGGGTCCAGGGCGGGCCTCACCGGTGGACTGTACCTTGATGTTATCTCGACCTGAAGCTCAAGCCTTGACATGAGCTGGTTGAACTGAAAATCATCCATCCTGCAGACAACCTTCAGGCATTCCCTGCAGCCCTCTTCCCTGATCCTTACTATCCTCTCATATATGTCCTCGAGCATGAAAACCACGTCTAACCTTTTACAGTGTATTCCACTATGAGGTCCTCACCCAGGGTGTAGGACCGTTTAAGTTCAAGTCTTATGGCATCTGCCATCTCATCTATACCCTCACCATCCACAAGGGTCCTGGCATCCCTGCCCCCGACTATCATCGGTGCTATGCAGACCCGGACCTCATCCACCAGGCCACCGGTCAGCATGGAGTAGTTGAGTGTCGATCCGCCCTCCAGCATAAGTCTCTCTATCCCCATACCATGCAGCCGTTCAAGTAAAAGATGGAGATCGACCCGCCAGGTCCCTGCAACAACCACTTCAGCCCTTTTTCTGAGCTCAGCAACCCTCTCAGGCGGGGCGCTCTCTGAAACACCTATCACCGTCGGGGCCTCATCGTTAAGTACCCTGAAATGGGGGGGTGTCCTGGCCATGCTGTCGACCACAACCCTGACCGGGTTATCCCCGGGGGCTGCATCTACCCTGTGGACTGTGAGGCGCGGGTCATCCGCCAGCACCGTGTTTATGCCCACCATTATGGCGTCACACTCCCTTCTGAGTTCATGGACCCTCCTGAGGTCCTCCTCACCAGATATCTCAGAGCTCCCTGTTGCCGTTGCAATCTTACCATCAAGTGTCATGGCTGCGTTGAGTATAACGTAGGGTCTCATGGCCTTCCTCCTCCGACCTATTTATAGATGTCATCCTATAAATTAATGTGGAATTTTAAGTCGAAGAATGATGAAACCAGTGGAGGTTGAACCATGGAGAGGTACAGGAGGGGAATGGAGATACTCAACAGAATGAACAGGAAATCCTACACTGCCCTCAGGGATGAACTTGAGGATGTTGCACCGGACCTTGCACGCTTTGTTGCTGAATTTGCATACGGAGATGTCTACTCCAGGGGCGTGCTTGACCTTAAAACAAGGGAACTTTTGACCCTTGCCGCCCTCACAGTACTGAGGGCCGATGATCAGCTGAAGAGCCATGTGCGGGGAGCCCTAAATGCTGGCTGCAGTAAGGATGAGATCATAGAGGTCATGATACAGATGGCCGTATACGCGGGTTTCCCTGCAGCCATAAATGCTGTGCTTGCAGCGAAGGAGGTTTTCAAGGAGAATGACCTGCTGAAGTTTGAAAATAGACTCAAAGCTGATGAACTCTAAAAGAGAAAAAAATAATGGGACTCTCAGCCCCGGGAGTCCTATAAACCAAACACTCTTTCTGCATTTGCTGTTGTGATACTGTCAACATCCTCAGGGTCCATGTCCTTGATTCTGGCTATCGCCCTGACAGCTTCCTCCACGAAGGCTGGCTCGTTACGTTTTCCCCTGAAGGGTGAAAGGTAGGGGCTGTCTGTCTCCGTTAACATGCCCTCAAGGGGGATTGCCCTCACAAGTTCCCTGTGGTGCTCTGAAAATGCCACAAGTGTCGAGATGGATATGTAATATCCCTCATCCAGTATCCGGCGGGCTGTTTCAATGCTTCCACCATAGCAGTGAAAGATTACCTCGGTTACCCTGTATTCAAGGACAGTTTCAAGGGCCCTCTCCTCAGCGTCCCTTGCATGGACCACCAGGGGCATTTCATGTTCAGCTGCGAGTTCCACAAATACCCTGAAGGTCTCCTCCTGCCTTCTTCTACCCTCCTCATCACGGGTGTGGTGGAAGTCCATGCCTGTCTCCCCAACTGCAACTATAAGGTCAATATTTGATTCTATCTGCGAGACAACCTCACCTATAAGGTCCTGTCTCGCCTTTGATGCATCAACCGGGTGGAACCCCATTGTAGGGTATATGAAACCGGGGTTGAGGGATGCAAGTTCAAGGGCCCTCCTGTTACCCCCGAGACCAACCCCTGAATCTATAACAGCCCTCAATTTACTCCTGGCCCTTTCGATGACCTCTTCACGGTTCCTGTTGAAGTCCTTGAAGTCAAGGTGACAGTGAACGTCTATAATGATGATACCTCCCATAATCAGTGATTGATATGGATAACGTCTACATACCTCCCATGAATCAATGGGCTGTGCTAGACGCCGAACCTTCTCTCACGCTGCTGATATGACCTTATGGCCCTTAAAAAGTCTACCTTCCTGAGTTCAGGCCACAGGCTGTCACAGAAGTAGAGTTCAGAGTAGGATGACTGCCAGAGCAGAAAGCCGCTGAGTCTTTCCTCGCCACTGGTCCTTATTATCAGGTGCGGGTCCTCCAGACCTGCAGTGTAGAGGTTCCTGTTTATCATGTCCTCGTCTATGTCCTCTGGGTCTATCAAACCCTCCTTAACATCCTCTGCAATCTTTCTTGTGGCGTCAACTATCTCCTGCCTTCCATCATATCCTATGGCTATGTTCACAAGGCGGTCTGAGTACTGCTCTGTTGACTTCTCAGCGACCTCTATGGCCCTTCTGACGTCCTCCGGGAGGAGTTCAAGTTTTCCGACTGCTCTGACCCTGACCCTGTTCTTATGTATCTTCTCATTGCTTGCTATGGCCTCAAAGTTTTCCCTGAAGAGATTCATGAGACCCTTAACCTCCTTTTCTGGTCTCTTAAAGTTCTCTGTTGAGAAGGCGTACGCCGTTACTATTTCTATCCCGAGGTCCACGCACCAGTCCAGGACCTTCTCGAGGGTTTCTATGCCCTTCTTATGGCCTTCTATGGGGTTCATGCTGCCCTGCAGCTTTGAGTATCTCCTGTTACCATCCATGATGATGGCAACATGTCTTGGCATTCTGTCCCTTCTGAGGTTGCGCGATATGTACCATTCGTACAGCTTGTAAAGGGGCTTTAATGGTGACATTTCAAATCTACCTGATCATAATTTTTGTTCATCCGGTCAGTTAATATTAATTAATACGATTAACGGTCCTATTATTCATTATCTTCATTCCATGCTCTGGCAAGCCATTGAGCGAATTTCAGCGCCCTGAGATAGCCTTCGGCTGTCTGTGACCTTGATGTGTCAACAAAAATTCCGTCAAATCCCAGAGCAACTGCACCGTAACTCCTGGCAGTGCCAACCAGAACCAGTGATCTGAATATGAGGTTGCCTGTTATACCATCGGGTGCTATGATGACGTTACAGCCATCAGCCACGGCTTCCTCTATCAGTATATGGTAGTGCCTCACCCTATATTTATCCTTTATCATTGATGTGAGGAGTTCGCCTTCATGGATTGACCTGTCAACCTCTGGTGACCTTCCAAGGTCCCCCCTCCTGCCCCCTGATATCACGCCGACTCTGGGCTCTTCTCCGGTTTTCTGGAGAAATTCAGAGGCTGAAAGAGCGATTTTGAATCTATCATCCACTGTCCTTCCCTCATCTATACCCACGGGGGCGAGCAGAAATCCATTAGCACCCACCTCTATCCATGAAGCCCTGTTCAGTGGCCCGCCTTTTTTGAGTTCTGCCATTATATTTGCGGCTGGCAGTGACCCCCTCACGTAGGCAGCGGCGTCCCTTCTGAGTTCCTCTATGAATTCCTCCTCTGAGTGGACCAGGTCAACCTCAAAGTCCGCGAGGGATGCGGCCCTCTCCATGTTCCTGTTCTCACCGACACCAGCCACTATCCTCATGGCTCCACCCTCACTTCCATACATTTCACAGGCTTATCTCCATATTCCATGATCAGGTCTTAGAGAGTTACGGCGCAGGCAGCAAGATTAATATATGGTCATGAGTATTATAAGATTCAGCTTTTTAATAGATGACGGCAAATAAATATATAAATGTCTTCTGCATAAGAAAATTTAGGTTAACGGAAAAATAATATAAACATGAAATTTTTTAATTAGTGATCCTGCTGACACATTAAAAAATCACTGAAGGAAGGTAGAACCATGGATACCAAGAATAAGATAATAATCGGCCTTTTCATCGTAATCCTCGGACTTTCCGTTGTGACGTATGAGAATTACATCACAAACTCCCAGAACGTTTTTGTGGGAGAGAAGCATGTGCTGCTACTCTGTGCGGATCCCAGTGAACCAACTCCCGGCATAGGTGCCGTTGACATGGCCTTCATAATAACCATGAATGAGGGTAACATAACCAATGTGACTGCTGTGTACCCACACAACATGGCCCACCCCACGGCACAGCCCCCTGCATCCCTCAGGGCCCAGGGCGTCAGCAGGTGGCTCCTGCATGATTCCCTCTGGGAGAATGACACCGAAAAGGGTGCCAGACTTGCACAGGAAATAGTGGAATACAATACAGGCAAAAAAACGGATATAGTGGTCATAGTAACTCCCCAGGCTGTTGACGGCATACTGCAGTCCATAGGACCCGTCTACGTTGAGGGTCAGGGTTATGTTTCAGGAAACAGCATACAGTTCCTCAGGGAGGAACAGCAGCAGGGCTCATCCAGGGGTGTGGCGGTCCAGTCACTCATGAGGGCCATATTCAATGCAACAAAGGACCGCTCAAAGTACCTTGCAATGGTGAATGCCGGTCTACAGCAGTACCAGCAGGGAAACATCGTCGTTGTGCCTGAGGGCGCTGTTGTGCAGTTCCTAATATCAACGGGTCTTGAAAGGGTGGGCAACTGATGAACCCCCCTCTTTTTTCCATTTAATATTTAATGGTTCTCAATGAATTTCATTGAATGATACACAAAACTTAATTATTATAATGTAAATAGTAGTGTTGGGGGATACAGTTGTCCAATGAGAACACTGCAAAAACCAGGGGCTACCTCATATGTACAGAATGCGGGGGTTACTATCATCTCCAGGAGGGAGAGAGTCCAGCTGATTTTTCGTCCTGTGAATGTGGGGGTTCACTTGAATACTATGATACACTCGAGAAGTTCTATGAGGAACCGGAAGCTACCGAAAGTGAAATCAAGGATGAAGATAAAAGGATTAAACTCCTTGAGGATCTTTCAAGGAGCATAGAAAATGAGGAGAGAACCCTCAAAGAGATAAAAACCGGGAAATGGTCCCTCATGGAATTCGTTGCTGAGAAGAGGATAATCGATGATGTGAGGGAACAGAAGGAGATAGTTAACGAGCTCCTTGATGAGGAGATCATTGACAGCAACCTGGTTACTGGTGGAGGTGTGGAGGCAGAGAGCTTCATATCACAGGTGCGTGAGCAGAGGGAGTTCCTGGCTGAACGTGAGGGGAACGCCCTTAACAGCAGATTACTGAAGACAGCTGTCATGGCACTCCTGATATTTGTTGTGATATGCTTCCTCTACTTCTTCATAGCAGTAAAATTCACCTGATTCTGAAAATTTCAGTCAAAAAAATTGATTAATTTTTAAGGCCGCTGAGTACATCCTCGGCAGCTTCAAGGGTCGCCTCTATGTGCTCTGATTCATGGGCAGCCGATATGAAGCAGCACTCAAACTGGGACGGTGGTATGAATACCCCCCTCTCAAGCAGGCCACGGAAGTACTCCATGAAGAGCCCTGTATCGGATTTTTTCGCATCCCCATAGTTCCTGACCTCATCCCCTGTGAAGTATAACTGGAACATTGATGCTGGGCCGGTGACCTGGTATTCAAGGTCCAGGTCAGAGAGGAGGTCCCTGAGACCAGCCCTCAGCGTCGACCCCTTCCTCTCAAGGTCAGAATACATCCTCCCATCAAGGAGTCTGAGGGTCTCAAGACCTGCAGTTACAGATACAGGGTTCCCGTTGAAGGTACCTGCCTGGTAGACGTTACCTGCAGGTGAGATATTTTCCATTATCTCCCTTCTGCCTGCCAGTGCCCCCATTGGGAAGCCGCCTCCGACTATCTTTCCAAGGGTTACAAGGTCGGGTTCAACCCTGTAGTACTCCTGGGCACCCCCTGGTGCAAGCCTGAATCCGGTTATCACCTCATCAAAGATGAGGATGATATCATTTTCACGTGTTATGTCCCTCAGGAACTGCAGGTAACCATTTTCAGGTTCTATGCACCCTATGTTTCCCATGACAGGTTCCACAAGTATGCACGCTATATCCTCACCCGCACCCTCGATGAGTTCAGCCATTGCCTCCTCATGGTTGAATGGTACCGTCAGGGTGTTTCTGACAGTATCCACTGGTATTCCAGGTGAATCAGGTGCTGTGGCCGCCCCTGAACCCGGTCTCACAAGGACGTAGTCGTGGGCACCGTGATAGGATCCCTCAAATTTAACTATCCTGTCCCTCCCTGTGAAGGCCCTGGCAAGCCTCACAGCGGCCATGGTGGCCTCAGTCCCTGAATTTGTGAACCTCACCATCTCAGCGCATGGCACCCTCTCGATGATGGCCTCTGCAAGTTCTATCTCCCCCTCTGTGGGAACACCGTAGGTTGTCCCCCTTTTTATCTGCTCATTCACAGCCTCAACTACACGTGGGTGGGCGTGTCCCAGTATGAGGGGCCCATAGGCCAGACAGTAGTCAATGTAGCTTTCACCATCCACACTTTCAAGCAGGCATCCACTGCCCCCCGCTGCAAAGAATGGGTGGGGGTCGAACCTCCTCACAGGTGAACTCACACCCCCCGGGAGGACGTTACTGGCCCTTCTGAAGAGTTCCTCTGACTTCATTTTTAAAACCTCTAAACCTCTTTATCCTTGGATAATGCTATGAGTGCGTTTGCAGCCGCCACTGCGACTGGTGTGCCCCCCTTGGGACCCCTGGTTATCATATGAGGTATTTCTGTACCTCTGAGGGCCTCTTTGGACTCTGCAGCACCTACAAAGCCCACAGGCACACCTATGACGGCCCTGGCATCCATCAGACCTTCAAGGGTTAGTTCAATCACCTTCATGAGGGCTGTCGGTGCGTTGCCTATGACAACGATCCCCTCAAATCCCTGGCTGGCGGCGTACTCCATTGAAGCAGCGGCCCTTGTGATGTCCCTTTTCTCTGCAAGCTCCCTCACAGCGGGTTCCCTTATGTAGCACCGGGAGGGATGTGATATGCCTGCGCGGACCATTTCAATGTCTGTGAGTATCCCGCCTGAACTCCTGAGGGATGTGAGTGCCTCATCAACAAAGCCCTGGCTGAATTCTGTTATACGTGCATATTCCGGGTCGGCGGTGGAGTGGACTATCCTTTCAACTATGGCCGCCTCAGCGGGACCCAGCGAGGATATATCCTCGGAGATGAGTTCCCTCACTATCTCCCTGCTCTTCCTTGCTATTTCATAGCCCTGGCCTGTGGATGCTCCCATCAAATTATCACCTACGGTGTGAGCCTCCTCCTGTCCCTCGGGAAGAGGACCGTCTCCCTTATGTTTTTAAGTCCTGTGAGGGTCATGTTGAACCTCTCAGCACCGAGTCCCCATCCTGCGTGGGGTGGCATGCCGTACTCAAAGGCTGAAAGGTAGCTCTCAAATGAATCAGGGTTAAGACCCTGTCTTTTTATCTTCTCAACAAGGAGGTCATGCTGGTGTACCCTCATGGCCCCTGAGGATATCTCAAGGTCCCTGTACATGAGGTCAAATGCATGGCTCCTCTCAGGGTCATCCTCGTCTGGCATGACATAGAATGGTTTTATGGCGGTTGGCCAGGATGTTATGAAGTAGTAGCCATCCATGATCTCACCCAGGGCCTTCTCAGCGGCTCTTGGGAGGTCTTCCCCATGTTTCATCGGAACTCCCTTTGAGTTAACCATTTCAACGGCCTCATCATACTCCAGGCGCTCGAATGGTGTTTCAGGCACCTCCAGTGTCCTTCCAAGGGTTTCCAGGGCGTCAGTGCAGTGCTCATTCACGTCTTCAATGACCCTCACCACGAGGTTTTCAAGTATCTTCATCACGTCCTCGTGGTCAACAAAGGATGCCTCGATGTCGATTGATATGACCTCGTTGAGGTGCCTGAGGGTGTCGTGTTCCTCTGCCCTGAATATGGGGGCGATTTCGTACACACGGTCCAGGCCCGTTGACATCATGATCTGCTTGTACAGCTGTGGGCTCTGGCCGAGGAAGGCCTCCCTCTCAAAGTAGGTTATGGGGAAAAGCTCTGTACCGCCCTCTGTTGCAGATGCAACCAACTTTGGGGTGTTTATCTCAAGGAATCCCTGTTCTTCAAGGAATACCCTGACTGAATGCAGCATTCTGCTTTTTATCTTGAATATTGCACTTACGGATGGTTTTCTGAGGTCAAGGAATCTTGCGTCGAGTCTTGTGTCTATCTCAGCCTTAACCTTCTCTGTTGGGTCCAGTGGGAGGGGCTGCTTTGATGTGTTAAGTACCTTGAGGAAGGAGGGTATTATCTCAAATCCGCCCGGTGCCTTGCCTGACTCCTGCACAGTACCACCAAAGGCGACCACGGATTCCTTTTTGAGCTTCCTTATGGATTTGAAGAGGTCCTTTTCAATCTTTTTACTGGGGGCTGTTATCTGTATGAGCCCGTCACGGTCCCTGAGGAGTACGAATATTATCCCTCCAAGGTCCCTTATTTCATGGACCCAGCCCATAACCGTGACTTCATCTCCATCCATCTCCGGTTCTATGTCCTTTGAATAATGAGTCCTTCTAAGATCTCCAAGTAACAATCAAATCACCTCTAACAGTTTAAAGTGAATATTTAAGGTCTCTGATGAAACCATGCATTATCAGAGTTCAGCAGATTAATCCGTCCTTCATCAATCAGTCCCTCAGCCTCCTCCTGAAGGATTCAGCATGGGCATGGAGGCCCTCGTAATCTGCAAGTTTCAGGACGGTGCCCTGGAGGTTTCTGAGGCCCTCCTCGGTTATCCTCTGGACTGTTGGTTTTTTGATGAAGGATTCTGTGGAGAGACCCGAGTACATCCTTGCGCATCCCGAGGTCGGCAGCACATGGTTTGTGCCTGAACCGTAATCCCCTGCAGCCACAGGGGACAGTTCCCCCAGGAATATGGATCCCGCGTTACGGATGCCCTCCAATGTTTCTTCTGGAGAATCCGTCATTATAACAAGGTGCTCGGGGGCGTATGCATTGCTGAAGTCCACAGCCTCATCAATATCAGCTGTTAAAACTATCATCCCGTACCTTTCAAGGGACTCCCTTATGATATTGGCCCTTTCCATGTATTTAATGTTTTCATGGACCATCTCCTTCACCTCAAGGGCAAGGTCCCTGGAGTCTGTGACAAGGACGCTTGCAGCCTGGGGGTCGTGTTCTGCCTGTGCAAGTATTTCGAGGGCGATGTACTCTGGACTGGCAGTTTCATCGGCGATTATAAGGACCTCTGAGGGTCCTGCAGGGAAGTCTATGTCCACTTCACCGTAGACCAGTTTCTTTGCAGCGGTTACAAATATGTTGCCAGGTCCAACGATTTTATCAACGGGCCTGATGGTCTCTGTGCCATAGGCCATCGCTGCAACGGCCTGTGCCCCCCCAACACGGTAAATTTCATTGGCCCCAGCCATGTCAGCTGCCACAAGAACCGCGCTGGGTACCGAGCCGTCCTGTGCCGGCGGGGTGCAGCATACTATCCTCTCAACACCTGCTATCCTTGCAGGTATCACGGTCATGAGTATCGTTGAGGGGTACACAGCCCTTCCACCCGGTATGTAGCAGCCCACACTGTCAATGGGGCGCACCAGCTGGCCGGCCATGACCCCGGGTCTAACCTCAGACATCCAGCCTGAGGGCATCTGCATCCTGTGGAATTCCTCAATGTTGCTGGCGGCTTCCCTGAGTGCCTCCTTCACCCCGGGTTCAAGGTTTTTGTGGGCCTCCTCTATCTCCTCCCTGCTGACCCTGAAGTTCTCAACGGTCACTCCATCGAATCTCCCTGTGAGTTCCCTGAGGGCATCGTCACCTCCATCCCTCACCATGGATATGATGTCTGCCACGGGTCCAAGGACATCATCGACATCAAGCCTTGCTCTTTCAACGAGTTCAGAAATCCGTCTGTAATCAAATTCTGTTATCTTCATCAGCATCCTCCAGTGAAAAAGTTAGGGCGAATGGTTAGTTTTATGGAGCCATTCCCTTTTAAGAATTTAGGGGGCACACCGGATCATTTAATAATTTGAAGAATTCTCGTAATATAAACATTTATTTATATGCTTTCACTTAAACATTGGTTGATGGTTGGAATTCATCCCACGAATATGACTACCATTTGCAATTTTTATATTAATCTGTGGTCATTCCTTAATTTGGATTAGGGGGCATCCAATGGACCAAAATTTTAAATAATAAGTTTAATACACACTTATAAGGAGACTGAGGCTGGTAACCATGTATAAGGATGAAATGATACAACTGCACCAATTTCTGGTATATGTTCTGAAGTACCTTGAGAATGGATATGATATAAAGGATGAATGCGAGGAGTACTTCTCCCTGAACATCAGCCCCCACCACATCCACCGTACCAAGGCCGAACATAAGTACGCTATTTTTGTGCTCTCAAGCGCCATCTCAGAGATCCTCGCCAGGAAAGAAGGTAACAATCTTCCACCAAATGTTGTGAATGGCCTCTCAGAACTTGCAAGGAGATCAAGGAAAGAAGTCGTCAAGATGGAGGCCAGGCTCGAGGCAAAGTAAAAAAACCTCCTACATGCCAGCAAAAACCGCCAGTTCCAGTTAGTCAGCAGTGGTGCCAGCCACATATTTATTACTTATACCCGTATTATTCTTACCGGTACTTGCCGCCTATTTTTAATAGCACCAAACCCATATCTATAACAGAGTTATTTATAACAGGTGTTTGTTTATGAAGGCCACAGAAACCATGATCTGTCTTGTTGATGGAGAGCACTACCTGCCTGTGACAAGAGCAGCAGTTGAAACCCTTGACTCAATGGAGCACATTGATGTGAAGGCCCTGATCTTTATTGGTGGGACAGAGAAGCTCAGGACATCCTCCCCTGAGGAATACACTGAAATGATGGGCAGACCGGTCCACTTCGGGGATGACCCCCACAGGATTCCCTACAAACTCATAGGAGAACTCATAAGAAAGTATGGTGCAGATACCGTCATGGACCTCAGTGATGAACCTGTCCTTGACTACTCCCAGAGGTTCAGGATAGCCTCAGTTGTCCTGGGTGAGGGTGCGGTCTACAGGGGCCCGGACTTCGAATTCCAGCCCCTGACAGAGTATGACATACTTGAGAAACCCTCACTCAAGATACTGGGCACGGGTAAGAGGATAGGTAAAACTGCAGTATCCGCCTACGCCGCCCGACTGATCCACGAACGCCAGTACAACCCCTGTGTCGTTGCTATGGGTCGTGGGGGTCCCGAGGAACCTGAGATCGTCCATGGCGACCGGATCGAGATAACCCCCGAGTTTCTCATGGAGCAGTCAGATAAGGGTGTGCATGCAGCCTCTGACCACTGGGAGGATGCACTCATGAGCAGGATACTCACCGTTGGCTGCAGAAGATGCGGGGGAGGTATGGTGGGAGATGTCTTCATAACAAACCTGAAGCGTGGCGCTGAAACCGCCAACAGACTGGACGCAGACTTTGTTATCCTTGAGGGCAGCGGTGCAGCCATCCCTCCAGTGAAATCAAACCGCCACATAGTACTTGTCGGTGCAAACCAGCCACTTATAAACATAAAGAACTTCTTCGGACCCTTCAGGATTGGGCTTGCGGACCTTGTGATAGTCACCATGTGCGAGGAGCCCATGGCAGGGGATGAAAAGGTCAGGGAGATAGTCGATTTCATTGAATCCATAAACCCCGAAGCTGAGGTTATAACAACTGTCTTCAGACCAAAGCCCCTGAGTGAGATTGAGGGTAAGAATGTGCTCTTTGCAACAACAGCCCCTGACTCAGTGAAGGACCTCCTGGTTGAATATCTTGAATCAGAGTACAGCTGCAGGGTTGTGGGCACCACACCACACCTCTCAAACAGGCCACTGCTTCAGAGGGACATTGAAAGGTACATAGAAGACGCTGATGTGATGCTGACTGAACTCAAGGCCGCTGCAGTTGACGTTGCAACGAAGGACGCCCTTGAGGCTGGACTCGAGGTCATATACTGCGACAACATCCCGGTTGTGAGGGATGGTGCCCAGGATGAACTTGATGATGCAATAATCTCCGTGGTGGAAAGGGCGATAGCCGACTTCAACCTCAGGAAGACGCCCTGAATTCCATGGACCCCCAGAGTAGAGGCAGAGAACGCCCGGAATGGTGATAGCTTGGACGATGCTGACCTGAAGAAACTCCTCAGGTTCACCATTACTGAGAAGAGGGTGATCGAGAAACTCCAGATACCCCCCGACGCCTTCCTCCCCCTTCTTTTCTCCATAAGATTCGGTGGGGACTGGAGTCTGAGGAAGAACTCCGGCCAGTTCATGGCCATCAAGGAGAAGGTCACCCGCTTTGATGAGGATGAGATGATCGGCCGTACCCTTGAGATAGTGTACCTTTTTCTGAATCCCAGGATAATCAGTGAGGAGGGAACCGTTTACCGCTTTGAGAAGTGCGGTTCCAGGAACGAGCGAGAGCTTGTGAGCAGGCCCTACCGTGTTGTTGTGGATGGTGACTACATTTTGAGGGCCGTGCTTGACCCCCTTGACCTTAAGATCCGGCTAAAGAGACTGGAAAAACCCCTCCGGTTCACGGGTTCAGGTGCCTATGGAGTTGCCCATGAGATGGAACACCTAGAGGGTGAGGAATCAGAGGGCACCCCCTTCTGGGAATTTGAGTACGAGATAGAGGAGTGAACCGGGCAAACATTCATACGGATAGTGAAGACACATGGACACTATATCCATAAATATAAATATGAACATCCATTCATATGTAAACTGAGGTGATTAAATGGAGGAAAATAACTGCTGTGGAGATGCACAGAAGACCATCAGTGGCTGCAGCTGCAGCTGTGGATTTCTTGAGTACCCTGACCAGTCAGAGGTCTCTGAACCTGAAACACCATCCACCACAGCCAGCAGAGAATTCCTTAGCAGACTTGAGGATTACGCACGTTCACTCGGCATAGCCAGCATGGGTTATGCGTCCATAACCCCAGAGGTTATCCTTGCAGGTGATTTTAAGTATAAGAACGCCGTGGTACTCACATTGAAGATGGATGATGAACTTATAGGCACTCCTCCAGGGGAGGAGGCCCAGGCCATGAATGACAGACTCTACGATGAACTTGCCGATTTAACCTTCAGGGTTTCAGATTACCTCAGAGAGAATGGGTACGGTGCCGTGGCCATCCACCCCATGAGTGGACTCCTGGATCTCACATCCCTGGCCCAGAATGCAGGTATTGGTTTTAAGGGGACTAACGGCCTTCTCATAGGTCCGGAGACAGGGCCGGCCCAGAAGGTATCTGCAGTGCTCACGAGCATATCCAACCTTCCTCAGAAGGCCAGTGAGCATTCATGGATCCCTGAGTACTGTGCAAGGTGCGGTAAATGCATAAAGGCCTGTCCTGAGGATGCCCTGGTGGGGGTAGATACCTGCTGTGGATCCACAGTTCTGCTCCTTGAGGATAGATGCCTTGGATGCAGTGAGGGATGCACCTACTGCATAGAGAGCTGTCCATTCTACAGTAAGGGCTATGAAACGGTCCGATCAAAATTCATGAAGTTAAGGCAGAAGCTGGAAGAAAGGGGGAAGCTCTAAACTATTTTTTTAATTAATAAACATCTGAATGCACCATCACATCATATTTACTGGCAGACTAGTTGTCTGCTACAAAATTCGTTCTTCTGGCATGAAGAAAGAGACATGACCCATTCCAGCCTGAAAAATCAGCACCACAAATTGTATAATCACCCCCCTAAAATCAGCACCACATCACCCCCATAAAAAAATTGTATAATTTAATAATGAAGTTCAACATACATTAAGGTGGTGTTTAATATGAAGGCTGATGCAGTAAAAATTGCGGATGGTGTCTACTGGGTTGGTGTGATGGACTGGGACATAAGGAGCTACCATGGTTACACCCTTGGAGGTACAACCTACAATACCTACCTCATATTTGGGGATGAACGGGTGGCCCTTGTTGACAACACTTACCCTGGAACCTCTTCACAGATGTTTGGAAGGATAACCGACGCCTTTGAAAGGGAAGGAAGGGATGAAAAGATTGACCTCATAATACAGAACCACATTGAAAGGGATCACAGCGGTTCCCTCACCGAGGTCCTCAGGAAGTATGGTTCAGAGATAATCTGCACCGCAAAGGCAGCTGAGGGCCTCAGGCAGCACTATTCCATACCCCAGGATACCCCGATGCAGACCGTTAAAACAGGGGACAGCACTGACCTCGGGGGAAAGACCCTCACATTCCTTGAGGCCCCAATGCTCCACTGGCCAGACAGCATGTTCACCCTCCTCGAGGAGGAAGGTATTCTCTTCTCAAATGATGCCTTCGGACAGCACCTCTGCATCAGCAAACGCTTTGATAAGGACGTCCCTGAAGCTGTACTGATGGATGCTGCCATGAAATTCTATGCAAACCTTTTAACACCACTCTCCCCCCTTGTACTCAGGAAGTTCAGTGAGGTTAAGGAACTGGGCCTCCTTGAGAAGATAGGGATGATAGCGCCCTCCCACGGCCAGATATGGACCGAGCCCCTGAAGATAATAGCTGCATACACTGACTGGGCCACCGGGAAGTGCAGGGACAAGGCCACCATAATCTATGACACCATGCACTACTCCACCAGGATGCTGGCACATGCCATGGCCGAGGGTCTCATGGCAGCGGACGTGGATGTGTCAGTGCACTTCCTTCATGAGGATGAGAGGAGTGAGATTGTGAAGAATATCCTTGAGAGCAAGGCAGTATTCATAGGAAGCCCAACAATGTTCAACGGACCATTCCCAAGCCTCGGTGACCTGATATATTATCTCAAAGGACTTACATTCGATCGTACAGGCTTTAAAAGGCTTGCAGTTGTATTCGGATCAAAGGGCTGGGGTGGTGGTGCAGTGAGAACCCTGCAGGAAGAGCTCTCAGGTGCAGGATTCGAGGTTGCTGAAACCTTTGAGGTCAACTATGTCCCCACCTCCGAAGACCTGGATGAATGCTACAGCATCGGGAAGAGCGTCGGTGAAAGGATAAAGAAAATGTAGTTTCAAAAAATAGATTAATGCACGAAAACATAGTTTAAAGGATGCAGTGATTTAATGAAATCAATCAAATTTAAGGGCAGCCATGACCCTGAGAAGAAAATTGTTGTGAGCCTCTTCTGGACCGTGAGGAAGACGATAAGGGAAGAGGGGTGCGCACCGGTGCGCATAACCAGTATCAGGACCTCAAAGAGAACCTATGAACCTGAGGGCAGGAAGCTCCTGAAACTCTCAGATGATATCCTGGATGATATAATAAGCGATATTGAAAGGGGTAACACCGTTGAATTCAGTATGACCATGGGTCAGGAGTCACTCAGGATCTGGATCGACAGCGAGACCTTCGCTGTTGAGGCATCAAGGACACCTGAACTAGAAGAGGAGATAGTTGAAAAGCTTGAGCATGAAACCTCAAAGATTACACCCGACTTCTGTCAGACCTTCCTGCCGAAGATATTTCCCAACCGTTAGGCACCTCCACCTAAATTTCAGAAGGATGTTAGGCACCTCCACCTAAATTTCAGAAGGATGTGCTAAAACACACTGCACCACACCAGTTCAACACCTTCATCCTCTTATTTTTTCCAGGAAGAGTAAATTTCTCAGGGTCCTTCCTAAAAAACCGGGACCTAGAAACTCGCACAATCTTCTACACAAATTATTTATAGAACCTTAAACCCATGGATAATTGCATGCTATTTATTTAAGAGGTGATTTAATGGCACAGGGACAGCAGCCCATATTCATATTACCACAGGATACAAGCCGTTACGTTGGAAGGGAAGCACAGAGAATCAACATCCTTGCGGGTAAGATTCTTGCAGAGACTGTGAGGACAACCCTTGGACCCAAGGGTATGGACAAGATGCTGGTTGACTCCCTCGGGGACATCGTGATTACAAATGACGGAGTTACGATCCTCAGGGAAATGGACATCTCACACCCAGCAGCAAAAATGCTGGTGGAGGTTGCAAAGACCCAGGAAGATGAGGTGGGGGACGGTACAACCACTGCGGTCATAATAGCAGGTGAACTGCTCAAGGAAGCTGAAAAACTAATTGAAATGGGTGTGCACCCAACAATCATAGCACTTGGTTACAGGAATGCAGCCCTGAAGGCCCAGGAGATACTTGAAGAGATATCAATTGAAGCAAGCGACAGGGATACCCTCATGAAGGTCGCAATAACAGCAATGACAGGAAAGGGTTCAGAGAGGGCCAAGGAAAAACTTGCTGAACTCGTTGTTGACGCGGTAATGCAGGTCGAAGAGGACGGTGAAATCGACAAGGACAGCATCAACATACAGAGGATACAGGGCGCATCAGTGAACGAGTCAAGAATCGTGAACGGTATAGTAATTGACAAGTCAAGGGCAGACACCTCAATGCCAAAGAGAGTTGAAAACGCCAGGATAGCCCTCCTCAAGTATCCGATAGAGGTTAAGGACCTTGAAACCGATGCCAAGATAAGGCTAACAGACCCATCACAGATGCAGGCCTTCATAGAACAGGAAGAACAGATGATCCGCGACATGGTTGAGAAGATAAAGAGCTCAGGCGCCAACGTCGTGTTCTGCCAGAAGGGTATCGATGACCTTGCACTTCACTACCTCTCACGTGAGGGAATAATGGCCCTCAAGAGGGTCAAGAAGTCAGATATCAAGCGTATTGAGAGGGCCACAGGCGCAAGACTTGTCACCAACATCGATGACCTCACAGCAGAAGATCTGGGAGAGGCCGGTGTTATCTACGAGAAGAAGATCTTTGATGAAGTCCTCACCTTCATTGAGGAATGCAGGGATCCCAAGGCAATCTCCATAATACTGAGGGGAAGCACGAAGCATGTTGCAGAGGAAATGGAGCGTGCCCTTGAGGATGCAATAGGAGTCGTTGCATCCACACTTGAGGACAGGGAGGTTGTTGCAGGCGGAGGAGCACCTGAGGTTGAAATCGCCAGGAAACTGCGTGAGTATGCCGACACCATAAGTGGCAGGGAGCAGCTGGCGGTCTCAGCCTTCGCAGACGCCCTTGAAATCGTGCCTAAGACCCTTGCAGAGAACGCAGGTCTTGACAGCATCGACGTCCTCGTTGACCTCAGGGCAGCCCACGAGGAATCACCCTACATGGGAATCGACGTCTTCGATGGTGAAATCGTCGACATGAAGGAGGCTGGAGTGATAGAGCCCCAGAGGGTCAAGAAACAGGCCATCCAGTCTGCAGCTGAGGCAGCTGAGATGATCCTCCGTATAGATGACATGATAGCCGCCAGGGGCTTTGATGTCTCATCCAAGGACGAGGAGGATATGGAAGGAATGGGTGGAATGGGTGGAATGCCCCCCATGATGTAATCCACCTCTTTTTTTTCGGAGTTATTAATAAAAAATTTATAATAAATATTATCTATCATGATTAATAATAGTAAAATATATAAGTTGAGAGAAACTTACTACTACCAACCAAGAAAAAGATGGCGGTATGAAAAATGTCAAAGGATACCTCAGTTCTCCTGGAAGAAAACCGGGTCTTCAAACCCCACTACACCGTGGTGGAGGAGGCCCACATAAAAAACTGGGAGGCCGAGCTCGAAAAGGGAAAGGACCATGAGAAGTACTGGGCTGAAAAGGCTGAAAGATTCGAATGGTTCAGAAAATGGGACAGGGTCCTTGATGAGAGCAACAGACCATTCTACAGGTGGTTCGTCAACGGCAAGATAAACATGACCTACAACGCCGTTGACAGGTGGCTTGACACAGACAAGAGAAACCAGGTCGCCATTCTCTATGTGAACGAGCGGGGAGATGAAAGGAAGTTAACCTACTATGAACTGTACCGTGAGGTTAACAGGACCGCTAATGCCCTCAAAAGTCTCGGAATCAAAAAGGGCGATGCAGTTGCCCTCTACCTTCCAATGTGCCCCGAACTTGTAATCTCAATGCTTGCCTGTGCAAAGATAGGTGCTGTCCACAGTGTCATATACTCCGGTCTCAGTGTGGGGGCCCTGGTGGAACGCCTGAACGATGCAAGGGCAAAGATCATAATAACAGCCGACGGTACCTACAGAAGGGGTGGGGTTATAAAGCTCAAACCCATAGTGGACGAGGCCATACTCCAGTGCCCCACCATAGAAACAACAGTGGTTGTAAAGCACACAGACATCGACATTGAGATGTCGGATATAAGTGGACGTGAAATGCTCTTCGATAAGCTCATAGAGGGTGAAGGGGACCGGTGCGATGCAGAGGAGATGGATGCAGAGGACCCTCTCTTCATACTCTACACTTCGGGAAGCACCGGAAAACCAAAGGGTGTTCTACACACAACAGGAGGATACATGGTGGGGGTTGCATCAACCCTCGAGATGACCTTTGACATCCACAACGGAGACCTCTGGTGGTGCACAGCAGACATCGGGTGGATAACAGGTCACAGCTATGTTGTCTATGGCCCGCTGCTACTTGGAACCACAACACTCCTCTATGAGGGGGCACCTGATTACCCTGACCCCGGTGTGTGGTGGAGTATCGTTGAGAAATACGGTGTCACCAAGTTCTACACGGCACCAACCGCAATAAGGCACCTCATGAGGTTCGGTGACAAGCACCCAAAACGTTACAACCTTGAATCCCTCAAGATACTTGGTACGGTCGGTGAACCCATAAACCCTGAGGCATGGATGTGGTACTACAGGAACATTGGAAGGGAGAAGTGCCCGATAATTGACACCTGGTGGCAGACCGAGACAGGGATGCACCTCATAGCACCCCTACCTGTGACACCCCTTAAACCGGGTTCAGTGACAAAGCCCCTCCCGGGCATAGAGGCCGACGTGGTTGACGAGAATGGCGACCCCGTGCCCCTGGGTAAGGGTGGTTTTCTTGTGATCAGAAAGCCATGGCCAGCCATGTTCAGGACCCTCTTCAACGACGAGCAGAGGTACATCGATGTTTACTGGAAGCAGATCCCCGGCGGAGTGTACACCGCAGGTGACATGGCCAGGAAGGACGAGGACGGATACTTCTGGATCCAGGGAAGATCCGATGACGTCCTGAACATAGCAGGGCACAGGATAGGTACTGCAGAGGTTGAATCCGTCTTTGTCGCACACCCTGCAGTTGCAGAGGCCGCGGTTATAGGCAAGGCCGACCCCATCAAGGGGGAGGTCATAAAGGCTTTCCTCATACTCAAGAAGGGTCATAAACTGAACGCCGCCCTCATTGAGGAACTGAAAAGACACCTTCGCCATGAACTCGGACCCGTGGCCGTCGTCGGAGAGATGGTCCAGGTTGACAGCCTCCCCAAAACCAGGTCCGGTAAGATAATGAGGAGAATACTGAGGGCCAGGGAGGAAGGAGAGGACCTCGGTGATACCTCAACCCTTGAGGAATAGCTGAGTCCCCATACCCTCCCTTCATATTTGATGTATAAGGTGAGAAATATGCGTGAAACAGAAGTGGTTATATCAGATAAAACCGCCAACCCCGCACCCCTGGGACTTCTGGGATTTGGTATAACCACCATACTGCTGAACCTGCACAACGCAGGTCTTTTTCCCATAAACAGTATGATACTTGCAATGGGGTTCGCCTATGGTGGTATAGCCCAGATACTTGCAAGTGTGATGGAATACAGAAAGGGCAACACCTTCGGTACGGTTGCATTCGGATCCTATGGTCTGTTCTGGTGGTCACTGGTACTCCTCCTGGTGATCCCGAACCTCAAGTTTCTTGAAACATCAGGGACTGCAGCAGCCAGTGCCGACCCGGTTGCAATGGCATCCTACCTCTTCATGTGGGGACTGTTCACCCTGGTGATGTTCATAGCAACCCTGAAACTCAAAAGAGGCATCCAGGTGATATTCATAAGCCTCGCGGTGCTCTTCTTCCTGCTCACTGCAGGTGAAATCACGGGTTCAGCCCTTATAACAGCTGTGGCAGGTTATGAGGGTATATTCACAGGGGCAGCCGCCATGTACGTGGGTCTTGCAGAGGTTATAAACGAGACCCATGGAAGGGACATTCTCCCCACCTGAACCTGAATGGTGGGGGATCATCCCCCTCAAATTCCTGAGGGGAAACCATTCACTATTTTTTCAGCCTGCTTTAGAAAACCTTATATTGAATTAGGTTTAACTAAACTAACAGTAAGGCTTTAGGTGAACCTAATGAAGCATCTCAGTGAAAATATAGAGGAATACCTTGAAACCATCTACAGGCTCTCGGATTCAAGGAAGCCCGTTACCACCACAGACATCTCCCGGGAAATGAAAATCGCCCCTGCAAGTGTAACCCAGATGCTTAAAAAGCTTGATTCAAATGGATATGTTAAATATTCACCATACAGGGGAGCCGTGCTCACAGATAGAGGATACAGGATCGCCCGTAGAATAACAAGGAAGCACAGGCTCCTTGAGAGATTCCTCCATGACGTTCTGGGAATAAAGAGGGAGAGGATACACCGGCAGGCCTGTGAAATGGAACATTCACTCTCAGACGATGCTGAAAGGGCCCTGTGCCATCTCCTTAACATGCCAGGAGAGTGCCCCGATGAGAAGCCCATACCCGCATGTGAATTCAAATTCCAGACATGCGAGGAATGCATTGAGATGAAGGACACCGATATCGAGGAAATAGGCTGCCGTGATGAAAACCTGAAGTCCCTCACAGAGATGGATGAAAACCAGAGCGGAAGGGTATCCTTCATAAGGGGTGACTACAGGGTTGTGAGGCGGCTCATGGATATGGGAATAACCATCGGAGCCCCCCTTACCATGATAAAAAGGGCGCCCCTCAGCGGCCCGATCGAAGTGGAGATCAGGGGGTCCAGGGTGGCCCTGGGAAGGGACATAGCAGATAACGTCTTTATAGAAACAGAAGGCTAGCCCCCCTAATAGAACAGAGCAGATAGAAGGTCTTGACAATGAAAAAATCTGAGATAACCGTTGCACTTGCAGGAAACGCCAATGTGGGTAAGAGTGTTATCTTCAACCAGCTGACAGGCTCGAACCAGATAGTCGGCAACTGGCCTGGAAAAACCGTTGAAAGGGCGGAGGGGTACCTTAAATTCCAGGGAAGAGACATCCACATAATCGATCTTCCAGGGATATACTCATTTTCAACCTACTCCATGGAGGAGATAGTGTCACGGGACTTCATAATCAATGAAGGACCCGACGTTGTCATAAATGTACTTGACGCATCTGTCCTCGAGAGAAACCTTTTCTTCACGCTCCAGCTCATGGAGATGGAGGTCCCCATGGTAATCTGCATCAACCAGGTGGACATGGCCAGACAGAAGGGGATAACGATAGACGATGAGAAGCTGGAGAAGGTTCTTGGCGTACCGGTGGTATCCACGGTTGCGATTAAGGGAAGGGGACTCCAGGAACTCCTCCGTAAGACAGTTGAAGTGGCTGATAAAAAGACACTGCCACGGATAATCGAATACGGTGAGGAGATCGAGACCCGTATAGGGAAACTGATGGATGCCCTCCCTGAAATCCCCGAAGGTTATTCAGCCCGATGGGTTGCAATAAAGCTACTGGAAAACGACCCCCAGATAACAGCCATGATGCCTGAGGACGTTAGGAAGCTTGCATCAGAACTGGCAGCTGAAATAGAGTCCATACACGGTGAACCTGCATTCTCAGTTATAACTTCAGAACGTTATGCCCTCTCCAGCATGATAGCTGCAGGTGCACAGAGGCAGGAGGAAATCAAAACCTCACTATCAGAGAGACTTGACGGCTTCCTCACACATCCAGTCTACGGCTACATCTCATCTGTTCTGGTTGTTGGAGGACTCCTCCTCTGGACCTTTGTTGTGGGGGAGTTCCTCTCAGACACACTCACAGGGATCTTTGGATTCTTCCAGCCCGTTGACCCCCAGTTCTCAGGTTCCATTGAATCAATAATATGGAACGGGGCCTTCGGGGGTATCGTGGCCGGCCTGACCCTTGTGATACCTTTCGTTATACCCTTCTACCTGATGCTATCCTACATTGAAAATTCGGGTCTTCTCACCAGGGTGGCGTTCATGATGGACGCCTTCATGAGGAAGATAGGGCTCCATGGGAAGGCCCTCATACCCCTCATACTGGGTTACGGGTGCAGCGTCCCTGCAATTGACAGTACAAGGATACTTGAGACCCACAGGGAGAGACTCCTTGCAGCCTTCGCAATATCCTTCGCACCCTGCGCTGCAAGGACCATCCTCATCCTTGGACTCGTAGCCCTCTTCGTGAATGTATGGTGGGCCATAGGACTCTACGCCCTGGACCTCCTTATAATCTTCATAATGGGAAAGGTGGCCCTCAAGGCACTTCCCGGGGAAACAACCGGACTTATAATGGAGATGCACTCCCTTAAGATGCCCTCATTCCGTGTCATAGCAAGGCAGACCTGGACAAGGACCAGGTCCCTCATCTACCTTGTATTCCCCATATACATCATTGGAAGCGCCCTGATACAGTTACTATACGCCCTTGGATGGCTCAATCCCATCAGCGCCTTCATGGCACCCCTTACAGTCGGATGGCTTAAACTGCCAGTATTTGCAGGTATACTCCTGATACTGGGCGCCGTCAGGAAGGAATTCATACTCCTCGGACTTGTGTCACTGGTTGGGACAAACATAGGGGCTGCCCTCACAGCACCCCAGATCCTCGTCCTGACCCTGGTCGGTATGCTCTACTTCCCCTGCCTCTCAACCATCGCAATACTTGCAAGGGAATTCAGCTGGAGGTCCACCTCCATCATAACCCTTGCAAACCTCGGAACAGCATTATTCCTCGGTGGACTGTTTGCAAGGATACTGCCACTGATATTTTAGAGCTGAAAAGGTATCATGAGTATAAGGAGAGTTAATTTAACCTCCATGACAGAAATAATTACGTGGTATCATGACCGTGCTAAAAATAATATCCTGGAACGTCAACGGCCTCAGGGCGGTCCACAGGAAGGGGTTCCTTAAATGGTTCATGGAAGAGAAGCCAGACATCCTGTGCCTTCAGGAGATAAAAGCAGCGCCTGAACAGCTCCCCAGGAAGCTCAGGCACGTTGAGGGTTACAGAAGCTTCTTCACCCCTGCGGAGAGAAAGGGGTACAGCGGGGTTGCCATGTACACAAAGGTACCCCCCTCTTCACTGAGGGAGGGTTTCGGTGTGGAGAGATTCGACACCGAGGGTCGGATACAGATCGCAGACTTTGACGACTTCCTCCTCTACAACATATACTTCCCCAACGGTAAGATGTCAGAGGAGAGGCTGAAGTATAAACTGGAATTCTATGACGCATTCCTTGAGGACGTCAACCGGGAGAGGGATTCGGGGAGGAACGTGATTATATGTGGGGACTTCAACACAGCCCACAGGGAGATAGACCTTGCAAGGCCAAAGGAAAACAGCAACGTATCAGGTTTCCTTCCCGTTGAGAGGGCCTGGATCGATAAATTTATTGAAAATGGGTACGTGGACACCTTCAGGATGTTCAACAGTGACCCCGGACAGTACACATGGTGGAGCTACAGGACAAGGGCCCGTGAGAGGAACGTCGGCTGGAGACTCGACTACTTCTTTGTAAACGAGGAGTTCAAAGGGAAGGTTAAAAGGTCCTGGATACTCTCAGATGTCATGGGCTCAGACCACTGTCCCATAGGACTGGAAATAGAACTATAATCAACTCGATAACATCAGAAATGTGATTAGGAACTCCATCAGGCGAAAACTACTGGCGTGACTGGGGAAATACAGGATCTTCCCCGGTCTTCCATGCTGAAACGGTACGTATAACCTCATCGAGGTACCTCAGGGAGTCATCGTTACCGCTAAGGGCACGGGCCAGTTTGATGGCAGTTGAATCATCATCCATCAGCTCCAGGTAGAGCAGCAGATCCTCAAGGAGTTCTTCCTCAGGGTAACTCACCGGAGGCTCCATGCCCCAGATGTTCACGAGGGCCCATTCCCTGCTGTGATCCCTTAGGCCCTCAAGGTCAAACTCCTCCCTTCTGAATACCTTATCCTGTATGTACCTCAGGATATCCCTGTTCCTGGGGGCCCATATCCTGAAATCAGAGTACCTGTCCCTCAGATCATCTAAGAGCTCCTTTTTATGATTTCTGATCCTTATGAACTCTTCCTCCCCTGCTGTGGGATAAACAGCCCCCTCTGCCCTCTGCATTTCCCCTTCTGAATTTACCATCATCTCCTTCCCGGCCTCGATGTGGAGGATCTCATCGTCGCTTAGCTCACGCCTTTCCATCAGTTCCTTCTGGGATTCAAGTTCACTCCTCCACTCCTCATACTTCAGGGCCTCAAGTTCCTGTAACCTGGTTTTAAAGAGTTCAGCTATAACTTCACGGGCCATGAAGCGCTGCCACGGTCTCCCTCTCCTCAGAAGGTTGATGTGGTGGGTTACCTCCATCAAACCGGAGGGTAATGGTCTGAGGCGTGCTGCCAGCCTCCCGGCCTCCCCTGGAAACAGGAGGGGAATGAATTCAAGGAGGGACCATACAGCCACCGAGACCAGTACGGTCACCGCCACGTTCACAGGTATTGGATCCATCAAAAACACAACCGCTTATCAGTCACCGTGTTCAAGTATTGCCTTCTTGATTTCCCTCTTGGTTTCAGAGATGACTTCAATCTTCCTTGCTCCTACACCCTGGTTCTGAAGGTGTTCAAGGAGCTGAGAAGGACTTATAGAGTCCTCAAAGTCTGCCAGGACTGCTCCATCCTCCCTTGCAACTGTAAGTGCCCCGTAGAGTCTTAGAACCCTCTCGGCATTATCGGGGTCGTCTGTAATAATACGGAATGTCCTGATGCTGTGATGTACCTGGCTTATATCAATATCCATCCTCTGGAGGGCTATCAGAACATGCTTATCAAGGGCCCTCTCAATCACCTCAAGGTCCACCCTCTCCCTTCCCATGTTGATCCTGACTGCCTGAGCTATCTGGGCAAGGTCCCTTGCATGGGCATAGCTGGGCTGGAGGCCCTCACCCCCATCGGCAACAGGGGTGTAGACCATTTTAATCCTTTCAACAACCTCATCATCGTACTCCTCCCCTATTTCATCAAGGTTGCGCCTGAAGACCTCTGCGACGTTTTCAACCGGAGGGTTCCTCAGGAATATGTGGAGGGGGGCCCTCCTGAGGTGGGCCTCGTCCATTATACTGACATCGAGGTTTGTTGAGAAGGCGGGTATGAAGTGTGTGTGGAATATGACTGGAACACCCCTTATATAGATTACATCCTTACTGTTCTCCAGCGGGACGATGAGGCGGTTGAGGATCACCTCATGGTCATCCCGCTGCCTTCCAAGGTCATCGATGAGAAGGACTCCCCCATTGGCCTTTATGATGGGTGACGTCTCATAGACCCCCTTGTTCATGTTGTAGGTTGTCTCCAGTTCATTTAAACTTAATTCTGAGCCAGTGAAAACGAATGGGGCGTGTATCTTTATCCATCTGGGGTCTTCGGGTTCTTCAGGGCATGGCCTGTGGAAGTCAGGGTCATAGATCTGTATAACCCTTCCGCTGAACTCTATGAAGCGGGGGATCACGATGGGAGGCAGGAGGTCGGAGGCCTTGCTTATTATGAATGTCTTACCTGTACCGGGAGCTCCATAGACAAAGAGCCCCTTCCCTATTGTGCAGGACTCCACGAGACACTCCTTTGCATAGGATAGTCCCACCACATCCCTGAAGGTCTTTTCAATAACCTCATCAGGTATCCTGATGGGGAAACGGTTACTCAGCTGCTTATCCATCAACTCAAAGTATCTCTCATAGGGCACCGGAGCTATCCCTATGTAGGGGTTTTCCTCCATTACAAGGCGGGCCTTCTCAACACCCCTCTTTGTGAGGGTGTATTCGACACTGGAAAACAGGAAACTGCCCCCAACCTGGGCGCAGAATCCGTCCTTCTCCATCTGACCCAGGATCTCTTCAAGTATATCAAGGTGTATGCCCGTTATATCCGTCATTCTCTGGGTTTTAACGGTCCCGTAGGTTAACATTATCTTCAGTATAAGGTCCCTTACGAAGAAATAGGATAATCCCAGCTCTTCCAGCGTCTTTGGCTGTTTCAGTTCCTCAAAGATTTCAACCATGTTCTCATCGTGGTAGTAGGCTTCGCAGTTCATAATTCATCCCCCTTATCGATGTCCATCATGTTCATCCCCCGTGGATGAGAGATTTCATGGGAACGGGGAGGACCCACTGAAATCCCTCCTTATATGAAAACTAAAGGATCTCCTTAAGCTGACTGATATCATCTATGACCGTAACATCAAGACCGTTCTTCTCAACGTAATCCCTTTCTGCCTCCGTTAACTCTGAGTTGACCAGTATGGCTGACATACCCGCATTTGTGGCTCCCAGTATGTCCTCATTGAACTTGTTACCAACCATCACTGATCTTTCGGGTTTGCAGCCCATCCTCCTGAGGGCCTCCTCAAAGATCCTTATATTGGGTTTTTCGAAGCCGACCTCATCTGAGGTGACGACCTCATCGAAGAAGTGGTGGATGCCGAGTCTTATGAGCTTCTCCCACTGCTTTATCGTTATGCCGTTTGAGATGACCCCAAGCCTGTACCCCTTACTCTTGAGGTCAATGAGTGTGGATGTGGTGTTGGGGAATGGTCTCAGGAGGGCGAACTTGACGTTGTGGTATGTTATCATTCCAAGGGCAATGAGCAGTGGTTTCTCCTCACCGAAAACCGTCTTTGTCAGGACATTGAAATGCCTGTCATAGTTTGATCCTTTCTCGGATATTATCTCCCTGAGAAGCTTGTAGGCCTCCTCCTGTGTTAATGGGAGACCTGCGTCTATCATGACGTTCAGAGCAGCCTTTCTTGCAAGTTTAGCAAATCCTGAGGTGTCATAGAGAGTATCATCAATATCAAAGAAAACCGCCTTCAGCATCGTCCCACCTATTTCTCTGTAATGAAACTCTATAACTAATCAATTATAACATTGTTGGTTTAACGGTGGGATGCGGAAATCATGGAGAGGGTGTCTTAAAACAAAGGATAACTTCCAGCTGATTAGAAATAACGAAAAGTGTTAAAAGAAAGCCTTCAGCCAATTAAAAGAACGCGTCGAGGCTGCTCTGCCTTTCACCCGAGGATAACGAATTCATATCCTCTGTGGAGTAACCCAGGGATGACATTATGCGTGATACCGCAGCCATCACCTGGTTTTCAATGTAATAGTCGGGGTCGTATCCCATGCCCTCTGCGTCCTCAACCGGGAAGGCCCTCTGACTTATGGGGCCCCTTCCCTTCACGATGATGTATCTAACTATGGAGCCCCTCTCAACACGCCTTCCCTTCTCCAGGGATCTCTTTGCAGCGATGACATGGGGACCTATCTGTTTGTACTCAGAGAGGTCCCTTGTGATCTGGGTGTGTATCACCAGGTCATCGAGTTCCACGTCACCCCGTCTTATGCGCCCCACGACTTCCCTTATTATCTCCCTTGCCTTCTCAGGAGATCCATCGCGGAGGATGGCCATAAGAACTTTTCGCTGGGTTTTTTTAGCTATTGGTGCCCAGTCACGCCTTACAAGTTCAAGACCCTTTGCAACTATTGTGTCATCCTCTATGAGGGCGTATCGCTTCTTTGTTACGAAAAAGCCCCTGCGGTAGAAGCCCTCAAATTCCAGTTCCATACCCTCAGGGAGGTTACTGTTTATGTGTTTCAGGAACCTTTTCACCTGGGAGAGTATCTCATCCTCCACCTTAGACAACTGGGACACCGCTGGGGTTCAATCCTTTTATTCCCTGATCAGGACTCCGTTTATGACACCGTCCTGACCTGGCCTTGATGTGACCCTGACGTTCCCGAGGTTTGTCTCAACAACAGCACCCCTGGTTATGATGTTCCTCCTTACGAAGTGGGGGTTCGCTGTGTTCTCAACAACGTTCCTTATCTCTGCAATTTCAACCTTACCGGTTTCAGGGTTAACAACGTTTATCCTTGTATCTGAAGCGAGCCTGACCTTGGTGTTACCTCCGCGTGTCCTTATCAGCCTTACACGCCTGTCACCGATCTTTGTCTCAGCAGGCTCCCTTCCAAGTTCGTACTTCCTTTTACCACGATTCATCTTGGCTCTTCCGCCACTGGGTTTTTTCATTGATTTACCTTGCCAGATTGCCATTATTTCACCTCAATCATTCATACAAGAATCAGTAAAACTGAGTTTAAGAAACTTAGTGACTCAGTACAGATAAATTTATCTATAGTATGGGGCGCACCATTTAAAAAGATTGTGCTTCAGGATCATGCTGGAAGATAAACCTGGCCGCGCCCGGAAGGCAGTACCACTCCCACCTTTTTAACCGGATTGAAGCCACAGTAATTTTTTCCCACTCACAGATAAATGTATTCCCACAGATCATGGTTTTCATTCCACACATATCCTGGCTTCTCAGTCACAGATCAAATCCATACAAAGGTCCGTGAAAGGTTTTATACAATCAGCAAGATACCCTATAGGCAAGAGATTATGCAAGGTGAATCTATGAAAATCGGCATGTCCCATGGTGCAGGCGGAGAAGTGATGCAGGACCTTATATCAGATATAATACTATCAAACATCCATAACACGAGGGTTAACGGCGGAGTTGGCCTCGAGGACCTCGACGACGGTGCAAGCATACCCCTTGGGGACTATGAGATCGTTATCAGTACAGATGGTCACACCATTGACCCCCTCTTCTTCCCGGGAGGGGACATAGGCAGGATAGCCGTTGCAGGTACCGTCAATGATATATCTGTCATGGGGGCAAGGCCCCTTGCAATTGCAAATGCAATGATAATAAGTGAGGGATTCCCTGGGGAGGACCTTGAGAGGATCATAAAGTCCATGGACGCAGTTTCAAGGGAGACCGGCGTGTCCATTGTCACAGGCGACACCAAGGTCATGGAACAGGGAAAACTTGACAGGATGGTCATAACAACCACCGGTATAGGTGTCGTTGGGCGTGGTGAAACAGTGAGGGACTCTGGACTGAGGCCCGGTGATAAGATCATACTGACCGGGAGTGTCGGGGACCATGGGATGGCCCTCATGGCATTCCGTGAGGGATTCGGATTCGACACAGACCTCGAATCAGATGTGGCCCCTGTCTGGGGTATAGTGGAGGCAGCCCTGAACGTGGGGGGTGTTACAGCAATGAAGGACCCCACCAGGGGCGGTATAGCCAATGCCCTCAATGAGATGGCTGATAAATCAGGTGTGGGTATGGTCCTGGATGAGGACAGCATACCCGTACGGGAGGAGGTGAAGGCCGTCTCCGAGATGCTTGGAATAGACCCCTATGAGGTTGCAAATGAGGGCAAGGTTATCATCGGCGTGGACCCGGAATACGCCGAGGACGTCCTGGCTGCTGTTAGGAGTGCCCCCTACGGTGAGGAGGCCCGGATAATAGGTGAGGTAACAGATGATAAACATGTGATCCTTGAGACCAGCCTTGGGGGAAGAAGGATACTTGAGGCCCCTGTGGCTGATCCTGTCCCGAGGGTGTGTTGAAGGCCCTGAAGGAGGGGTGATATGGTTGAGTTATGGAAAGAGAGGTTATATGCATTCATCGTGGACTTTCTGATTGTCACCGCAATAATGTACATCCTCACGGTGGCTGTCTACCCTGCCGTGCTGCTCCTTAACCTGTTCAGCATCTACAGCTACTGGCTGCCCCTCCTTGCATTAATAACACTTATATACTTCAGCTACCTGGAATATCATGGCGGAACCCCTGGTAAGAGGATGCAGGGCCTTATGGTTGTCTCAGCGGAGGGTGATCTTCAGCCCTGGCAGGTGATTCTGAGGAACCTTTCAAAGGTGCTCTGGCTTCCCCTGGCAGTGGATCTCCTGGTGGGTTACCCGCTGGGGCATTTAAGGATCCTTGATGCCATTGCCAGGACACGTGTCATCAGAACCAGGAAGGTCGATGATGGAGGAGAAAGATAGGATAAGAAACCAGATCTGGGATCTCCTCGTGGAGAAGGGTGTCAGTAAGAGGCCCCATGGACGAATACCAGACTTTAAGGGTTCTTTTGATGCTGCGAAGCGGCTTTCGAGGACAGTTGAATGGGAGAGGGCTGGTGTAGTGTTCTGCTCCCCTGACTCGGCCCAGAGCCCGGTTAGAAGACTTGTGCTTGAGGCCGGGAAGGACCTCATAATGCCCACCCCAAAGATAAAGGATGGCTACCTCCTCATAGGGGGTGATGTACCTGATGCTGAAGCCGCGTCAACGATAGGGGGTGCCTACATGTACGGTTCACCCATCAGGGAGTTCCCTCAGGTTGACCTTGTTGTGGAGGGATCCGTGGCTGTTGACCTTCAGGGAAACCGTCTCGGTAAGGGTGGAGGCTACGGTGACAGGGAGATATCTGAACTCAGGGGTCAGGGTGCAATAGATGAGGATACACCCCTTGCAACAACCGTTGATGAGCTCCAGATAATAAGCAGGGTACCGGTTGAGGAGCATGATGAGAGGATAAACATGATAGTAACACCCCTACGGGTGATCAGGCCCCTCCTGGATGACCGGATACCCCGGGTGGTCTAAAGAGAAACAGAAAAATACGGCACCGCTCCAGAAAGCAGCCAGAAACACCACAAACAAAAAGAATACACCACCCCAGACAACTTCAAGAAAACTTCAGGGATAAAAAAAACCAACAGTTTAAATACTCCCGGGTACAATAGAGTAGCTGTGTACTGATTTTTAATTATCTGTGCCTGGCAGAATCCTGAACTTCCAGTTTGAGAATGGTCTGCCAGATGGCAGCTGATAATTGATAAATCGATTTTTAAGAATCTAAGGAAGATAAAATGAAAGGATTAGAATTTAGTGAGTTTGATATCTCAGGGGATATAAACAGGGCCCTTGATGATATGGGATTTGAGAGCACAACTCCAATCCAGGCACTTACACTACCTGTTACACTTGACGGTATGGACGTTGTTGGTGAGGCCCAGACAGGGACCGGAAAAACAGCTGCATTCGCCATACCAGTACTTGAGAACCTTGAAGCCGAGAGGGTGCCCCAGGCCCTCATAATCTGTCCGACACGCGAGCTCTGTCTCCAGGTCTCAGAGGAGATCAAGAGGATAGGTAAATACATGAAGGTGAAGGTCCTCGCGGTCTATGGTGGCCAGAGTATCGGTAACCAGATAGCACAGCTAAGGAGGGGGGTTCATGTCATCGTTGCAACCCCTGGTAGACTGATAGACCACATCGAGAGGGGGACAGTTGATCTGGGAGGTATATCCACAGTTGTCCTTGATGAGGCAGATGAAATGCTGAACATGGGATTCATAGATGACATAGAGCGTATACTATCCCATGTACCTGAGAGAAGGCAGACCATGCTCTTCTCTGCAACGGTTTCAAAGCCCATACTCAGAATTGCAAGGAAGTACATGAGGAACCCCCAGGTTATGCGTGTGGAGAAGAAGCACAGCCCCAAGATAGATGAGTTCTACTTCAAAACCAGGGAGGAGGATAAGGTTGAGCTCCTCGACTGGATACTCTCATCAAACAATATCAGGATGGGACTCATATTCTGTAACACCAAGAGAAGGGTCCAGAGGTTGAGAAGGCAGCTGAACCGTATGGGTTACTCTGCAGATGAGATCCACGGTGATCTTTCACAGTCAAAGCGTGAGCGTGTCATGGAGAGATTCAGAAGGGGAGATTTCAGTCTCCTTGTTGCAACGGATGTTGCTGCCCGTGGTATTCACGTACCCGATGTCGAGGCCGTTGTGAACTATGACCTGCCCTTTGAGAACGAGTACTACGTTCACCGTATAGGCCGTACAGGGCGAGCCGGTTCAAGCGGGAAGTCCTTCACCCTCGTCGTTGGAAGGGAGGTTCACCGCCTGAGAAGGATCCAGTCATTCACAGGTAAGAGGATAAAGCAGAGCAACATGCCCTCCCCTGAGGAGATAAGGAGGGGATATGAGATGGACCTCAGGGAGATCCTCAGGAGGAACCTGGAATCAAAGACTTACAGTGACTCTGAAATCCTTGAGAGCCTTGCTGGTGAGGGTTACAGTTTCAGGGACATCTCACACGCCCTTCTGGATGTACTGGAATCATCCAAATAATCAATTTTTTAGCAATAACCTTTTTTGACTGAGGAGTTCATCATACCTCGAAAGTGGCAAATAACGCTTTAAATTATCATAACAGCTGATGGGTGAAAAAGATCCATCAGCCGCTAGTTTTAAGATGCTGATCGCCTGCACGTTAAATGTGTTTCCAGATCATCCATGAGACGGTTACCACAGATGACCAGTTAACTGACTTCAAGACTCCTTTTGGGAGGGGAAATACCGGGCCGCCAGATTTTAACATGCACCACCGCCCTGAAGACCATTCTGTATTACTTTTATTCTGTAAAGCCTGGAATGAGTAATAAAAGATTTTATATATTGAAGATAACCAAGTAGTTAGCGGTGATCATCATGAAAAGGATCCTTATACTGCTGGTTGCGGTGTCACTGGTGATCGGTTTATCACACCATGCATGCGCCCATCCAGGTCACGGTTACTACCTTGAGGAACCCTCAGATTCAGGTGACAGCGACTCTGATTCATCAACAACCAAATCCCCTGCTCCCACCAAAAAGACTTCAGACAGGAGCAGCACAAGTTCAGGGACAAAGACCAGTAAATCCCCGAGTGGAGGTGTGGAAACAGGTTCAGCTCAGGGAGAAGCAGCTGACGTTTCAGCACAGAATAAAACCGATATTCAGGGACAGGGCGGGAATGAAAGTAGCCCATCAGGGAACATAACCGGAAAAGAGAAACAAGGAACCTCAGGGTACGGGTTCATCCCGGCAGTTGCAGGGCTCTCCCTGGTTTTCGGTTTAACAGCCTTAAGATTTCCAAGGCAGTGATTTCTCTTAATTAACCTATGGAGGCTGGATAAGTGCATATACCCGACGGAATCATACCATTATGGCAGTGCGCAGTCTACTGGGCTGTGGCGCTCATAAACATCGGAATATTCTTCTACATATTCTCAAAGAAACCCCAGAAGGAAAGGAGAATCGTTGGAACGGGCCTTTTTGCTGCGGCTGCAGCGGCTGTATCCTCCATATCCGTACCATCACCCTTCGGTGTCCCGGTACACTTCTTCCTCATACCCCTCGCAGCCATACTGCTGGGACCCCTCACAGCCGTCATCGTTGCAACCCTCTGCCTGGTAATCCAGTTCTTCATACTGGGTATGGGTGGCCTGACAAGTATGGGTGCCAACATACTCACAATGGGTATAGGCCTCGGTGTCGGTACATACGCGGTCTACAGTGTGGTGAGTGAACTTGACAGGAGCCTCGCAGTCTTCACCGCCACCTTCCTCGGTATAATGGTTGCCACGGTGTTCCACATCATGATACTCCTTGCAGCGGGTGTTGCTGGTCCTGAGATGCTGATGGCGACACTTATACCGTTCTACATCTTCGTGGGGGTCATAGAGGGTGTTGCGAACATATTCATTGTATCCTTCCTTGAGAGGATGAAACCAGAATTAACCATGATGGAGAGGGTGTAAATGAGAATTGAACTGGCAGTTCTCCTGGTATTCCTACTCATGGGTGGAGTGGCTGCCCACGGGATGGAGATAACCCCTGAGTCCTTCATTGTAATAGCTGATAATTCAACGGGAAAACTTGCAAGATCAGTTGCGGATGATCTCGGGGTCAACGTCACGGTATACCGTTTCCAGAGTGCAGCTGATGTTGAGCATGAACTGGAGCATGCCCTCGGAAACCCGAATAAGAAGATACTTGCAGTTGCCTACCAGGACACCGTGAGTTCCTTCCTTAAGGCTCACCCTGAGGTAGCATACAGGGTGATGTACTGCAGCGCCGATGAGGCATCAGTAAGGGATAAGCTCCTTGAGCTGAACTCTGTTAACCCCGAGGAGGGGGGCACAGACTTTCTGACACCATTCTCATCGGGTGCCCTCATAGGGGTTACCCTGGGCATGGTGATCGGGGCCCTGTGGATGAAAAGAAAAGTGGAGTAACTGCTATTCAATCCCCCATTTTCTTTTAAACTCAAGTTTTTCCTCTGCAGTCATCCAGTGGCTTCCATCACAGAAGGGTTTGTTCTCAGATAATCCGCAGCGGCAGAGGGTAACCCTGTTTCTAACCTCATACTCCCTTCCATCGGCAGACTCTATGGGTATGCCACCCCTCACCCAGAGGGGGCCCTCACACCTCTTCTGTTTATCATGGATGACCACTATGGATTTCTCATAGTCCCTCTCATAGGGTTTACCTGTTTTTCTGTCCCAGAGGACCAGCCTGCCGGACGGGCAGATCATTGCCTCCTCTATGGCTATCTGTATGCTCTCCCTATCTCCCTTCCTCAGGAGTTCCCTTATACCGCCGGCCCTGAGGCAGAACCTTGAATGGTCGCAGAGTTCGGGTACGTCTGTGAGTTCAAGGTCTCCCGCCCTGAAGACCCTTGCCCTTTCAATGTAGGGTTCCAGTGATGCTGTCTCGGTCCCGTCAAATCCTGTTTTGATGTGTGTACCGTCACAGTAGGGTTTATTCCCCGATTTACCGCAGCGGCAGAGCACGTACCTCTCCTTAAGGGGGAACTGTCTCCTCTCAACAAATTCTCTTGTATGGCCCTCCTCATCGGTTACTATGACCTCTTCATAGAGGGGTACTGAGCCCTCAACAAGGTAGGGGCCGTTCCTGAGCACCTTTATCTTCTTCATTCTTACCACGCCGTGAGAGCATGATTATGCTCACTCCTCATATTCCAGTATAATTATGTTGACCCATCTAAATATGTGATTCCATGAACTGAGGGATCATTCAGCAGGTCATGAGTGAACAGCGTGCAGGCCTCTGCCGCCAATGTGGGAGAGTTACACAAAGAGCTGCAGATACATGGTAAAGGCTCATAAAATACAGTGGTGGGATCCCGGACACGACAGAAAGGGTGCAGAACCCTAAAGCATGAAGGGTATATCTTTGGATCTATCCACAAGGCCCTTTTGAGTGTCCCAAAATTTTTATAATAGTTTACTCTTAAGTAAATTACTGGTGAGTAAATAATGTTTCTGGATCGTGAAAGGGAATTGCAATTCCTTGAAAGAAGATATGGAATGGGCGGACCAGAGTTTATAGTTATCTACGGGAGAAGGAGAGGGGAAAGACAGCTCTTTTACTGGAATTTATAAGTAGACATGGTGGGATATACTTACTGGCCAGGGAGACAAGCAATCTCGAAAATCTAAAACGTTTTTCTGATAGATTATCCGAATATTTTGGGGATGATTTTCTTAAAAGGAACCCATTCCAAAATTGGGACGCCTTCTTAGAATACTTAAATCAAAAAGCCACTGAAAGATTGGTAGTGGTAATAGACGAGTTTCCTTACCTGGTTAAGGGTGATCGGTCACTCCCATCAATTCTTCAGGAATATTGGGACTTAAAACTTTCAAATGGCAGGATCTTCCTCATAATTTGTGGTTCTTCCATCAGCATGATGGAGAAACTGCTCGGCTACAAAAGCCCGATCTATGGGAGGAGAACTGGCCAGATAAACCTTAAACCCGTGGATTTTTTGCATGCAAGAGAATTTTTGCCAGGATATTCACTTGAAGATTTCATAAAAGCCTACGGTATTCTTGGAGGAAGCCCGGCCCATCTACTGGAATTCGATGATAGTAAAACCATCAAAGAAAATCTCTTAGAATATCTGAGGAGTGATTCATTACTTTATCAGGACGCCTTTTTCGTTCTCCGTGAAGAACTTGAAGAACCAAGAAATTATTTCGCCATAATGGAAGCAGTAGCAGCTGGAAAAACCTCCCTCGGAGAAATTATGAACGAAACGGGGCTTAGCAGAGCAACTGTAGCCAAATACCTGTCCGTTCTCATTGAGCTGGATTTTGTAAAGCGCGAAATCCCGATAACCGCAAGCCGAAAAAGTAGAAAGGGACGCTATTACATAAAGGACAACTATTTTGCCTTCTGGTTCCGTTACATCCACCCAAACATTGACCTCATAGAAAGCGAAAGAAGAAAAGAACTGCTGGAATTAATCATTGACGATCTTCCAAATTACCTGGGCGGAATCTTTGAAAATGTTGCAATAGAATTCCTCCCCCTAATATCCAATAAACTACCATTCAAACCCCTGAAAATTGGCCGCTGGTGGCACAAGAACGAAGAAATAGACCTTGTAGCTTTCAATGAAAAGGAAGAGAAAGCAATTCTCATCGAGGTTAAATGGAAAACTCTGAACAAAATAGAGGCAAACAAGATCCTGAAAGACCTCAATAGAAAATCCAAGATCCTTAAAATGAAAGAATGGGAACAATACCATGGAATAATAGCAAAAAGAGTGAAATATAAAGAGAAAATTAAAGGGGGCCTAATCTGGGATCTTGAGGATATAGAAAACCTAAAGTTTAGCCCTGAGTGAATGTTCTTTAGAGAACCAGACCCTGCATCCCTATTACAGCACCTAACTGCAAAAGAAAAAAATGATTTAGGTACATAAGGATCCATTTAACCATCGTTTCTGCGGGCAGTTGCAGCGAAGACCCCCACAAAGCATAGCACACCAAATATCAGGAAGCATATCCTTGTGCTCTCTATGAGGAGGTCATAGTTTGCAGGAGAGATTGGAACCCTCCCTATGAGGAATGCGAAGATAAGCGTCACTATCCCTATGCTGAAGGCCTGGCCTATGAGCCTCATGGAGCTGACGGTTGCCGATGCAATACCATAGTCCTTCCTCTCAACGGAACCCATTATGGCATTGGTGTTGGGTGATGAGAAGAAACCGAAGCCCAGTCCCAGCACGAAGAGTGATACGATTATCATGGGCACAGGGGTTGTTCTATCGAGTATGCTGAGGCTGAGGAGCGCCAGGGAGGTCACAGCCATGCCGATACCTGCAAGTGTCTGGGGGTTGAACCTGTCAGATGCCCTGCCCGCCACCGGCGCCACCAGGGCCATGACGATGGGCTGTGTCACCAGTATGAGGCCACTTGAGCCCGGGTCAAGGCCCTTGATATACTGGAGGTGGTAGCTGAGGAGGAGTGATACTGCAAAGGTTGCACTGTAATTTATGAGGGCTGCAAGGCTTGAGAAGCTGAACCTGAGGTTCCTGAAGAGCCTCACATTGAAGACCGGACTGGTTGATGACAGCTCCATTCTGAGGAAAACAGCGAAGGCTCCTATACTCAGGAGGATCATGAGGGCCCCCATGGTATCAGGGAGAGCTGAGAATCCATACATGAGTAGAAACAGGAAGATACAGTAGGAGATGGATCCAGGGATATCAAAGGTTTCGCCGGCAGCATCTGCCCATTCACCGTCAATTCTAAGGAGACTAACCGCGAGGACGATGACTGTCAGGGGCACCGTGGCGAGGAATATGCTCTGCCATCCCAGGAACCTTGTGAGGAATCCCCCGAGGACCGGTCCCATTGAAAGGCCAATGTAGACTGCGGCCGTGTTTATCCCTATGGCCTTACCCCGCTCATATGGCGGGAAGACCCTTGTGAGTATGGCAAGGCCCGTCACGAATATCATGGCCGACCCGACCCCCTGGATGGCCCTGAACACTATCAGTGCCATGGCTGAGGGTGAGAAGGCCGAGAGAATCGCTGAAACAGTGAAGATTATGTTACCATAGACGAAGACCCTCTTCATCCCGTATATCTCAGACAGCCTCCCGAAGGGGACCGCAAATATGGCGGCTGCCAGGAGAAAGGCCGTGGGTATCCATGTCTGGAGTATTGCATCGATTTTAAACTGCAGCGCTATAACAGGAAGCGCCACATTGATTGATGAACCCATGAAGGGTGTGAGGAATGATGAAAGTGTTGCCGCTATAAGCACATACAAACGCAGTGACCTGTCATTGTACTCATTCAAATTTTTTCCCTCCAGAAAAAACTGGTTATTACTATAGGGTGGGCCATTTAAATAATTTTCAGAGCGAATGAAATGAAAAAATTTAAAAACAGAAAAATGAAAAATGGTCTGAATTCAAGTTTATCTGAAGTAAAAAGGATCAAAAAAGGTTTTTAGGGGATTAGAACCTGGCCGGTGTCTCCATACCTGCCAGTTTAACCCCTGTGAGTGCGGAGGCTTCAACTGTAAGGGCCCTGAGGTCGTCCTTTTCAAGTTTGCTCACATCGGTGTTACCTGCCTGCTGTGTGAGCATGCAGACCTCCTCTGTCATCGCCTCTATGTACCTTGCAACGTTCTTACCTGCCTCCACATAGTCGAGGCGCTTCCTGAGGCGTGGGTCCTGGGTTGCGATACCCTTCCTGCAGGTTCCTGTGTAGCACATCTGGCAGACACGGCAGCCGATTGACACAAGGGCTGCTGTACCTATGTACACTGCATCTGCACCGAGGGCTATGGCCTTTGCAACATCGGCACCGCTCCTTATACCCCCTGCAGCGATGAGACTGACCTCATCACGGAGGTTGACCTCCTTGAGCGCCTCATCTGCCTCCACTATGGCTGCAATTGTGGGTATACCTGAGTGCTCGGTTACAACATCGGGGCCGGCCCCTGTACCGCCCTGCATACCATCCACAACAACGGCGTCTGCACCTGCCTTTGCAGCTATCTTCACATCATCTGCAACCCTGCCTGAGGTGAACTTGACCATTATTGGGACCTTCCAGTCTGTTATCTCACGAAGCTGTGATATCTTCATGCTCAGGTCCTCAGGACCCACTATGTCCATGTGCCTGGCAGGGCTCAGTGCATCGGTCCCCTCAGGTATCATCCTTATCCTTGAGACCTCGGCTGTGACCTTCTCTGCAAGGAGGTGTCCGCCCATACCTGACTTGGCGCCCTGGCCTATCTTTATCTCGATGGCCTCGGAGTTGTTGAGGTACTCGGCTGATACACCGAAGCGACCTGATGCGTACTGTGCAATGAGCTTGGAGGCGTATCTGCGCTCCTCTGGGAGCATTCCGCCCTCACCTGTGTTGGTGGCTGTTCCTGCGAGGCTGGCACCCATGGCAAGGGCTATCTTGGCCTCCTTGCTGAGGGCGCCGAAGGACATGGCTGCTATCATGATGGGTGTGTCAAGTTCAAGGGGGTTCTCGGCGTACCTGTCACCTATCACCACCCTTGTGTTGCAGGGCTCCCTGTACTTGTCTATGGGTGGCCGGGATACCTGGGCAGGGATGATGACAAGGTCGTCAAAGGTCGGTATCCTCCTGACGGCACCACACCCACGGACCTTGTATGTGCCCTCCCTTGACTTCCTCTCTATTTCAAGGAGATCCGCAAATGACCACACGTTCCTGCGATCTTCAGGAACAGCGTTAACCTCTATTGCATTGTTGGGGCACATCTCCTCACATATGCGGCACCCTACACAGTTTTCATGCCTTAATGGTACGGGTTCCCCGTTTATTATCTCGTATACGTCATGTGGACAGTTATTGTAGCATGAGTAGCAGTTTGCACAGAGTGACTCGTCCCTGTTATCGCACATGTACCAGCAGCAGCCGGGACGATCAAAGTTCCTCTTACATACCTCTTCCTTTCTTTCAACCTTAAAAGGCATTTTTAACCCCTCTTATTCCTTTAAAATCTTCAGTAATGGACATGCCGAGTATTTGGTTCCCGCGGCCTTCACAATGTCCTGGGGCTCCTCTGCCAGTACAGGTAAAGGTTTCCATGGCCTTTCCTGGTCCCTGTCAACCACCAGGGCCCCGTCAATGATTCCCTCCCTCATGGCATAGGTGAGGAGGGCTGTTACAACACCACCATCCTGGCCCCTGAACATTGGGGCCCTTGCAGACAGGATCTCAATGTATTCACCAAGGGGTGTGGATGCTGAGTCATGGCCTATTATGCTGTCGGGTACATAGGTCCTGGGGCATGCCACATAGCAGGCATTGCAGCCCTCAGGGCACTCGCCATCGACCTCCGGTTTTCTGTCCTTTATGCTGATTATGTCCTCCGGACATGAGGCCACGCAGGCCCCGCAGAGGACGCATGCCCCCACATCTATCACATCAGACCTCAGGTCATCGAACTGGTAGTCAGTAATCTCGTCGAGGTATTCCTCATCCGGCATCACCCTCCAGTAGAGGACCGGCCTTGCAACGGATTCCCTCCTTTTTATCTCCTGGAGGTTATCCTCCTTCTTACCTGATGCAAGTTTTTCAAGTATCCTGATTCCCCTCTCTGTTAAGGGTTTTGTTTCAATGTATCCTGCCTTTCTGGCCTTTTCTATGAGTTCATGTCCCTTATCTGTCCTTATTATTATTGTTGACCATCCTTCAGGTGATCCAACGGATCCTATGGATATGTCGGACTGTTCTGATGTGAAGTCCATGCACACTGCGCAGTTCTTCCTCATGGCGGCTCTCGCCCTTTCCAGGGGGACCGAAACTTTGCTTCCATCGTTAAGGTGGAACCAGAGCCTTCCCTTCTCTATCCTGAGCTCTGACACATCTGCAAGGTCAATGCCCTCCTCCTCGGCGAGTTTTTTGAGGTATGTGTAGGAGAAGTTTTCCATGCAGAAGAGTCCGAGTTTGAGTTCAACCGGAAAGTCCTCTGTGTATCTGTCCATGAGTGTGGCTGCTGTTATCTGGCAGGGTGTTCCAACCATTGCGTAGGTTCTGGTCATTATCCTTCCTCCGATTCTTCACCATAAAATGGCCTTTTACTCCTTGGCACGATCTTCCTGAAGGCCAGGTAGTCTTCATCCTCAAGGTTAAATCCATAACCTGTGAGTGTCTCCCTCAGTTCCTTCTCATCCTCGGGGGTTATATCCTCAACCCTGGCGTTCTTCCCGAGGCTCTTTATTCTGCCCCTGACATAGATGGTTCCCCTTATTATGGACTCACCTGCATCCTCTGCGAGGTCGCCGAGTACTATTATACGGCCGCCCATCATGAAGAGACCTGTCATGAAACCTGAGTTCCCGCCTATGATTATGGTCCCATTTTTCATTATCTCGCCTGTTCTTGAACCGACGCTCTTTTTAACAACAACTGTTCCTCCGTAGATTCCCTGGCCCACACCGTCACCTGCGGAGCCCTCCACCACCACTTCACCCTCTGTCATGTTGTCTGCAGGGAACCAGCCTGCGTTACCATTTATTCTGACCCTTGGGCCGTGGATCATGGTGGCTGCGAAGTATCCTGCTGACCCGTCGATTATGAGTTCAACGTCCCCTGTAAGACCCGCGCCTATGTAGTGCATTGCGTTGGGGTTTTTAACGACTATCCTGTCGTGGTCAGCTGCAAGAGATTTTATCGCCCTGTTAACCTCCCTCGGGGTTTTTGATCCGGCATCAATTACTGCTTCCCTCATCATATCACCCTTATATCTCGTAGACCCTTACCTCTCCAGGGGATATCTGTTCAACCTCGCTTGTGTCCATGACCTCCCTGAGGGAGACCTCCTCTGATGCGACTGCGAAGACCTCATCGTTTTCTGCCATCACCCCGGGCCTCAGGCCGAGCTGGTCCTTAGCTATTCCTACACCCTGGGGTGTTCCCACTATGTATGAGAAGGGACCATCCATGTCCCTTACTGACTGTTCAAGGGCTTCCTCTAGGCTGTATCCTGAGGCCAGTTTATCTGCCACGTAGTGGACTATGCACTCTGTGTCGTTGTTTGTTTCGAATATGTGACCCTTGCGCTCCAGCGGCTCCCTTATCTTCCAGTAGTTTGTTATCTGGCCGTTATGAACTACTGTTATGTCAGGGATGATGTAGCTCTGGAAGGGGTGGGCATGGTACCTGTCAACTATGCTCTCTGTTGAGAACCTTGTGTGGCCTATGGCGTGGGTGCCCTTCTTTGACCAGGTGTCGTAGCGGTCTGCTATCTCAAGAACCGAACCCACATCCTTTATCATCTCAAATGAGTGACTACCGTTCAGTACTATAACGTCCTCCAGGCTGTCTATATCCATTATTAGTGGTTTAAGCTGTGAGAAGGATTCCAGGGTTATCCTGCATCTGTAGATTATATGGTTCTCAACTGATGGTATGACCTCATCTGACGTTATGGGGCTTACGAGTTCAACTGTTTCCTTAACCATGTCAAGAAGTCCTGGTTTATCCTTAACCTCTATGTTAAGGAGGTACTCGTTTTCATCAAGACCAAGACCTCCATATATGGCGAATCCTGCTGAATCCGGTCCCCTGTGCTGCAGTGCATGGAGCATCCTTGTCATGTCTGCCCCGACTGAGTGCAGTTTACCATCCTTGTAGACCACTCCCGCTATTCCACACAATTCAATACCTCCTTTATAAAGTATTCATGGAGCCCTGTGTCCTCTCCGAGTTCAGGGTGGAAGGCCAGTGCGAGGTTGCAGCCGTCCTTTACTGCTATTATCATATCATCGAGCTCTGAGAGAACCTCAACTCCCTCCCCCACTTCAAGGACGGCTGGCGCCCTTATGAATATTCCATGAAATTTCCTTCCAAGTATATCGATTTCATCTTCAAAGGAGTCTCTCTGTCTTCCAAAGGCGTTTCTCTTAACCTTCATATCTATGAGTCCCAGAAGGGGCTGTTCGTAATCTGTTTCATCTGCAAGGAGCACCATCCCGGCACATGTGCCCATCACAGGTTTCTTTTCGCGGATTATGACGTCCTTTATCCCTGTCTCCTCCATCAGTCTACCGATTACCGTGCTCTCGCCGCCTGATATTATTATTGCATCAGCTGAGGAGGCTTCCTCTGCTGTCCTGACCCTCACAACCTCTGCATCTATGCCCATCTTTTCAACTGTCTTTCTGGTCATTTCGAGGTGTTCGGATACATCTCCCTGAAGATCGAGAATACCTATTCTTATCATGGTGTCTCCTTTGAGAAATTTTTCTGGTTACCTTTTTCATGCTGGAATCATATAAATATACCGGAAGATGTCTGCCGGTTGTTTCTGAACCCTGAACCCTGCAGAAAATCAGGTGTACAATGTTCAGAAATAAGGTCTTGAATTAACTTATAATTGAACAACTATATAAAGCTTTCCGTGGGGGTGCTGAAAGATGGAAGGAAATGACCTCAGGGAGGTTGAATGCACACTGAAGGTCCGGCCATGGTAAACCCTTCACCCCATCACACTGAACCGGACTATAGTGGAAGTTCCTCATCAAGAAACTCCATAACCCTCCTGGTGGAGTCTCTAACATGGTTGGCGGCTTCCCTGAATGCCTCCCTTTCATCACGATCCATCAGCACAGGTACAACCCCCTCAATGCCGTTCTTACCCAGTTTAACAGGTACTCCGAGGCAAACATCCCTTATACCATCGATTTCACCCTCCATGAGGGTTGAAACCGTGAGTATTCTGCGTTCATCATTCAGGATGGTGGTGACTATGTTGGATATTGCAAAGGCCGGTCCATACTCGGTGGCCCCCTTTCTTCTTATGATGTTGCTCCCTGCATGGATGACCTTGTCTATGGTCTTTTTGAGGTCAAACTTCTTGTAACCTGAGAAGTAGTCCCTCCGGGCATAGTGCTCTATGGGTATGCCCCCTATGGAGGTTGAACTTATGAGTGGGACCATGTAGGGACCGTGCTGACCTATAACCCTGGTGTGAACCTCACTCACATGGACATTGAAGTGCCTTGCCATGTAGTTCTTGAGCCTCAGGGAGTCCAGGTGGTTTCCAAGGCCGAAGACCCTGCTGGGGTGAAAACCCGAATACCTGAGGGCAACATAGGTCATCACATCCACAGGGTTTGTAACAACCAGTATAATTGAATCCGGGGCGAATCTTGCGATCTGCCTTGCATAATCTGCAACGATCCTGCCGTTCTTAAATGCAAGATCATCCCTGTCCATATCAGCCGTTCTGGGGACACCCGCAGTTATCACCACTATCCTTGAACCGTAGACGTTTTCAATGTCTGCAGAGTTTTCCAGCTTGACTGAAACACCCTTGGCTGCGAGGGCGTCGCTCATATCAAGGACCTCGCCGAGGTTCTGTTCAAGACTCTCCTTCCTTGAGATGAGGTGGAGGGTCTTCACAGCCTCCTCCTCTGCAAGACAGAGGGCCGTTGCCCTTCCAACACGTCCCGTTGACCCAATTATACTTACCTTCAAGGGGGTTCCTCCTAGTGGGTTTCAAGGTAGTTAACTGCCACCTTCCTTGCAAAACCGGTACCTGTCTCTGCAAGTTTCTCCATTGCAGCCCTGACCCTTTCACCGCCGATCTGCTCCAGTGAGCGAGCGGCACCACTCCTCACAAATCCACTGTCATCTTCAAGGAGCTTTATGAGGGGTTCAACAGCCCTTTCATCCTGGAAATTACCTATGATCCAGGCAGCGGCACCCCTTATCCTCCAGTCCTCATTTGAGAGACTCTCAAGGAGGGGCTCAAAGGCCTCATCACCCATCCTGGATAGTGCTGTTGAAACATCCCTCCTCACCCACTTGTTCTCATCGGCCATAGCCTTTATGAGGGGTTCAACTGCTCTGGGATCTCCAATGTTACCCAGGGCTGCTGCGGCCCCCCTCCTAACAGATTTGTCACTGTCATCAAGGGCCTCAATGAGCTGTTCAACAGCGGGTTCCCCTATTTCAGATAGGAGCTCAACGATCTGAACCCTCATATGTTCATCGCCTTCCCTTAACTGCTCAATGAGCCTCTCAATGTTTTCTCTTCTCTGCATAATACCACCTTTACATATTATGTTCAGAAAGATAGATATGTTTATCGCGGATCTGGAGGAAACATGGGCATGAATAGCTATTTTATTCAGAAAGGACTGCACCACTCAGATATCAGGACATCCCATATGAGTTACATCTTGCTGAGGGTGTTTATGATCTTCATGGTCACAGATTCAGCTTCCCCCATTTCAAGGGACCTGAATATTTCAAGGGCCTCCTTGAATACCTTGTAAAGGTTTTCCCGCTCGTCCATGATGAAGAGAATAACCCCCATTATCACCAGGGACACGGCAGCACCCCTGGAGTCCCCGGCGTCCCTGAAGATTCTTGTGGCTCTCTTAATGAACTTTAGTGCCTCGTAGATCTCACCCTCCTCCAGATGATACCTCCCGATGAGGATGTTGAGGAGACCCTCTGTCTGCCTATCACGTATGACCCCTGCTGATTCGAGGTTGTCCTCCAGGACTTCAATGTCACGATTCTCCCAGCAAACCGCATAATCCTCAAAGCCTTCAAGTAGCTCCACCAGTCTGTCCGAAAACCTGAAGACGGCCACTGTCTCTGAGCCCAGTCCAGGGTTCTCTGACGGTTCCTCACATGATTCCTCTTCAGGTGGTTCCTGAGTGGTCAGTGCCTCCCTTATCTTGCCTGCCTCATAGATCTTCTCCCTGAGTTCCTCTGCAAGGGGTGGATTGAGATCAGAATATATGGAGAGAGCCTCTGAGTAGTGTTCCATTGCCCTGTCAAATTCCCTCAGAGCCATGAGTGAATCACCAAGAAGTTCAGAGGCATAGGCAACTCCCTCAGGAAATTTGAGTTTTCTGTAGGTCTCAAGGGCCTCCTCAAAGTTCCTGACAGCCCTTTCAAGTTCGCCCCGGTCCAGGTATATGACTCCGATGTCTATGAGGACCTCTGCCTCGTGCTCCTGGTACTCATGAAGTTTCTTCTTGTAGTGTCTGAGGGCACTGCGATCATCCCTCAGAGACTCAAAAATGCTCAGAAGATTAAGATAAAACATCATAAAATCCCGTCCCCATGACACATAAAAGGGAATATGAAGACATCATAAAAACCCCCAGCTTCCAAACTATTTTTATCATTACAGCCTTAAAATATTATCCCATGCAGATCATTCAGCTTCATGAGAACACTTCAAGAGGAATTTAAATGTACAGGATAACGGTCATACCCGGTGATGGGATCGGAGTGGAGGTGATGGAGGCAGCCCTTCACGTCCTCCAGGCCCTTGAAATTGAATTTGAATTCACACATGCAGAGGCAGGTAATGAGTGCTTCAGGCGCTGCGGCGACACACTGCCGGAGGAAACCCTGAAGCTTGTCAGGAAGGCTGATGCAACACTCTTCGGTGCTGTGACGACTGTGCCAGGACAGAAGAGTGCCATAATCACATTGAGGCGTGAGCTGGATCTTTTTGCGAATTTGAGGCCAGTTAAGTCCCTGCCAGGTGTCCCCTGCCTCTACCCGGACCTTGACTTTGTTATTGTGCGGGAGAACACCGAGGACCTCTATGTCGGTGACGAGGAGTACACCCCTGAGGGCGC
>ENA-UPSA01000066-UPSA01000066.1-bioreactor-metagenome-genome-assembly--contig:-NODE-66-length-161491-cov-108.369205_pt1 | contig 161491 bp, 140 predicted proteins | sample MGYA00238183_ERZ773288 | MGnify/ENA primary metagenome ERZ773288 (study PRJEB29028, sample SAMN07631243) | bioreactor metagenome | isolation source: Switchgrass digestor | place: USA: Dartmouth... | reverse complement strand
GATGTATTTATTATTAAACTTTAAAATCCATAACTTATTTTCTATCTTTATATTGCAAAGTGTGCTATACTTAAAAAGTAAAGTAAACTTTGCAATTTATAGCGACTTTAGAAATGAGAATTTTCTAAAAATAGAATTTTGAATTTAAAATGGGTCTAGGGCAGAGCCCTCTCTCCTTCCTTTGGTACAAATACCGAAAAGGTTAAAGAGATTAAGAGTTAGTAGGGATTAGAATTGAGGAGGTGTTTTGTAAAAAAATCAACGCAAAAACATATATATAATGCAGATTAAGGAGGGTAGTAGTTGTATACACGAATTAAAGAACTTCGAAAAGAAAAGAAACTTTCGCAAGAGGAATTAGCTTTAGCTGTAGGGACTACCAGACAAACGATTTCTTCTATTGAAACAGGTAAATACGTGGCATCGTTACCGTTGGCTTATAAAATAGCACATTATTTTGGATTGACCATAGAAGAAGTCTTTGATTTGACTGAATATTTATGATGAGAGGAAGTAATAAAATGGAAAATTACAAAAAAGTTGTAAAGAGCAGAATATGGATGTTATCACTTATAGTAATTTTAGCTGTAGGATTGGGAATATTTGATGTATTTTGGGCATCTGATGAAATGAAAGAAAGCACAATATATGGTTTTCAATCTGGAGTTATAGATGCATTAGGTATTTTGGCCGCTATTTTTCTTATACGTTATAAGAAACTTTTACACAACGAAAAGGAATTGAAAATTCAATATAACAAAGAGAATGATGAACGAATGAAAGCAATTAAAGCTAAAGCAGGCATGCCGATTCTACTTATCACTTCTTTAGCTATGATAATTGCAGGGGTGATTGCAGGTTATTTTAACTTCACAATTTTTACCGTACTGATTATTACTTCAGTGTGTCAGTTGTTAGTATCTTTGGTAGTAAAACTAATATATACGAAAATTATGTAATATTCATTGATAAATATCCAAGGGCAAGGTATTTATCTACAGGTTATGAACTCATTTCGCGGTCACGCTTTTTCTGAAGAGGCTTACCACAATGTGGGTACTTAAGCGTAAGTTTCTCCAAATAAGCCTTATCAGGATAGAAAGTAGACTTGCATACCTTACAGCCGAGTTGGCCTCTACCACCGTGTCGTATATATCTTACTTTGGGCAGCATCATCCAAAAATTATTGAGTTTGTAAATCAACTTTCTGTAAGAGAACAAAAATCATTTATTTTCTCTACACATGGAAATCCTCTGGTAAGTAAATATCATGATGCATTACGTTTTGCATTAACGCGAAAAGGGCGAACTGTTATTGGAGAATTTGATACAGGTGGATTTGATGGGACAGGACCCTTTTTGATTTTCGGTGGAGGGAACAAAGGTCGCCCTCATGAAGGTGATTGTAAACGAGCAAAGGAGTTTATTCGAAAGCTTTTACCAGAGTATAATATTAATGATATGTATATTACTAAGCTTAAGAAAAAAATAAAATTACCGAGGGAGTTCCAAACTTTTACGAAGTAGACTCTGTTATTTTGGTTGGTGATAAAGTAACAGTAAATCATAATCGATGTGTTGGATGTGGTACATTTATTGAAAAGTGTCCATTATCAGTGTTTGAAATGTCTAATGGCAAATCTTTACCTAATAGGGAACTTGACTGTACTTTTTGTCAAATATGCCAAAATTCTTGCAATTATCGTGCAATTGCACTTCATGGTAGTAATTATGATTATATTAGAGTGGCTATAAGACATAGGAAAAAACTAGGGCTTTAAACTATATATTTGCGAGGTGTGTTAATGAAAGACAGTAATAGATATCATATTCTTGACTCTTTTTAAAGGGGGCAAGGAAAATTGGAGGCATTTGATATGGAACTAACCAATAGAATGATTGAAAAGTATTTAAAATTAAGTAAGAAACAAAAGAGTCAGATGATAACTCAGTAATATGATCCAACCAGAAATCTTGACAAAGGAAATTGTGTAGTGTATAATTAACTTGATTAGTTAGCAGTAATGATTGCCGGGGTGGTGGAATTGGCAGACACGTATGGTTGAGGGCCATATGAGTATACGCACTCGTGCGGGTTCAAGTCCCGCCCCCGGCACCAAAGAAAGATAGAGGATCGTGTTATTACGATCCTTTTATTTTTTAAAGGAGCTGTTAATCAATATAGAAAGAAGTAAGAGTGTAACGCCACCTTTTTTCATTGAATTATTTTTAATTGCAGCTTTGATAATAGTGCTTTCACATTTAAGTAAAGCTTTGCAAATAACAGCTTTCTCTATCTTATTTTTTTTATTATATATTGTTGAAAAAGATAAAGTTAAAGTGTTCTTGATATGTTTGTTTTCTCTAGTTTTCCTATTTTATTCTCCGATTAATCTTAAAGGGGAGGTAGGCATACTAGGAAAAATTATTGATAAAAGAGGTAATAATTACACTATATTTTCCGAAAAAGTGTTTAGTGATCGTACTTGGTATTCCTATAGAAATTATTATAAGATTTATTACAATAAATATAGCACAGTTCCTCTAAGTACAGGAAAAAATGTTTATTTATTTGGTGAAATAGAAGAAGGATATTTAGATGTAGAATATATTGCTCCTGCTAATAATAAATCTATTATGAAAATAAAAGATAATATTACTAATAGGTTGTATGAAAATATAAAAAATGAAGAAGCAAGGGATGTATTAGTTAGCTCTTTTATGGGTAATTTGCGAGATAAAGAAGTGTTCAAAGAAACAGGTACTCTTCACTTGTTTGCTGTATCAGGTATGCATGTGTTTTTAATTTATTCTTTAATTACCTCTTTTATTAGTATATTAGTTCCAAAAAGAAATCTTCGTTTAGTTTTAAGTACATTTATAATTTGTAGTTATTTAATTCTAACTGGTTTTACACCAAGTTCTGTTAGAGCAGTAAGTATGTTAGTTGTTTTGAACATTTTTAAACTACTTGATATTCCTATTAATTCATATAATATACTAGGACTTATAGGTTATCTTAATCTCCTATATGTTCCAGAAAATATTTTTAACATTAGTTTTTTAATGAGTTATGCAGCATCTTTCATGATTTTATTTACTTCAAATAATGTAAAAAATTCCTCTCTGAAAACATTGTTAATCCCTGTTGCTTCTTACATAGGGGTTTTTCCTCTTTCCGTTATCTATTTTGGAGAGATTTCATTAATGGGTCTTTTAGTAACACCCCTTTTAACCCCTGCTATCTCCTTGTTAATAATCTGCGGATTATTTTCTGCTCTCCTTCCTTGGAAAATGTTACATTCTTTCTCAACATTTTTTGCTTTATCGGTTAAAAAATTTGTAAAATTGTTTACTTTTTTTGAACCTTTTACCTTTGACTCTCAATTTTTACCCCTATTTTTATGGAGTTTAGTATTGATTTTTTATGTTCTAATACTGACTCATTTTCGCACCTCGAAATCTTGACATTTTTAAAAATTAATAGTATAATTTAAATACGACAAAAATTATCCGAATTAAAATATAAATCATTTTGGAGGTACTAATATGAGATTTGAGTTACCAAAATTAAATTATTCTTATGATTCTTTAGAACCATATATTGATTCAAGAACCATGGAAATTCATTATACAAAGCATCATGCAACATATGTGAATAAATTAAATGAAGCCTTGGAGAAACATCCAGAATTAATGAACAAAAACCTTGAAGATCTTCTGAAAGATTTAGATAATATACCGAGCGATATTAGAACTACTGTCAGAAACAACGGAGGAGGACATTATAATCATACCTTGTTTTGGAGTATAATGGGACCAAATGGAAGCAGGAAGCCCATTGGGAAGTTAGCACAGAGGATAGATGAAGTATTCGGAAGCTTTGATAAATTTAAATTGGAGTTTTCTGATTCCGCTCTTAATAGGTTTGGTAGTGGTTGGGCTTGGTTGGTGCTGGATAAATATGGTCATTTATCAATAATATCTACTCCAAATCAAGATAATCCTATTATGATAGGGTTATACCCCATTTTAGGTATAGATGTATGGGAACACGCTTATTATCTAAAGTATCAAAATAGGAGAGCTGAATATATTGAATCTTGGTGGAATGTGGTAAATTGGGAAGAGGTTGAAAAAAATTATTTAAATATTGTATGAATATCAATAAAAAAGTAGGTCAGGTTTAATGACCTACTTTTTATATTCAATCAACTATACATTTATAAGTCCGAGTTTTGGAAAAGAGTTGTATTTTTAAAGGCAAGTAATACAATGTATGCTATGATCATTCCAACTGTGAATTGTAAAATATTCCATGGAATTTCAAAAATTGGAATAATCCAATTTCCAAGTAATATTCTACCAGCGATAAAATATCCAAAAACCATCCATAGTCCTGAAATTAAACTGCCCATTAAGTTTCCTAGGTTAAACAATTTTAAGTCCTTTTTTCTTAGAATCAACGAGATCAAAATTAAAACGACTGGAACAACTATTAATACAATGTTTATTATATTTCGAGTATTCAATAGGAAATTTTTTAAGTCTTCTAAATTGTCATAACCTAGCTCATTCATTAAAGTCGCAGTCATTGATGAAGTATGTAGATTATTAATTAAACTTGTTAATGTTATAGAAACACTAATAATAAAAGCACTCCATACCCCTACACTGACCGAGAAAATACCAATCTCTTTTTTTAAAGAATATTTTTTTCTATAAGTGTCTGAAATTAATCCTACTAAAGCCCCCATAATTCCTTTGATAATAAAAGTTGGTATTGCCCAAAAAGCGTATCCGCCAACAACATCAGCTAAAGCAGAACCTAATCCACCAGCCAAAGCTCCTACTCGCCAACCAAATAAAATAGCAGCTATAAAAATCATACTATCTCCTAAGTGAATATACCCTCTGGTAAAAGGAACAGGCACTTTTATAGCAAAAGTCAATACAAAAATTAATGCAACCATAATACCAGTAATAACGAGATTTTTTAACTTCAAATACTTACCCCCCTCTTTTTTGAAAGATGATACATTGTTATTTATTATTATACACTTTGGGGACAGATATTTGATTAAAAGGATTGTCATTAAAGATTAAAGCCTGTTCAGAAATTGTGCTGCCTCTATCAAAATTATCAATAAATTCTGGGGCATAAGTAATTTGATACAAAGAATAACAGTAGGGTATTCCTAGCTTATCTAATCTTATTAAGTCTCTTATCCAATCAGGATCTTCCACAGGGGCGTCAGAAGAAATAAATAAAGAGACTCCTGTTTTGTATAATTTTGAAAAATTAAATGCTTTATCAACGTTCCTACCAAGTCTTTTGTTTATAAAACCTTTATCTGATTCGATAAATTGCGGTTGAATATCTACTATAAGATTAAGTTTCTTTATTCTTTCTATTTGATCAGTGCTCATTACCATAGCATGAATAACTCTATGAACTAATCTGGGCTTAACTTTTTCAAAAACATATAATAACTGTTCAATCGCTCCATCACCGATAGCATGGACCGCTAAATGTAAATTGTTTTTTTCACAAAAATCTAGTACTTTAATTAATTCTTCATCTTTCCAAAGTTTTATTCCAAAATTTTCTTCATCATCATTATACTTTTCTAGTAAATAAGCAGTTCTTGCTCCTAATGAACCATCTAAGTAGATTTTAACACAAGAAAATTTATCAAAATAGCCGTCTTTTTGATAACTTATTAGTTGTTCATAATTAGTTACAGCCACCTTTTCATAAACTTTTAAATTATCAGTAGATTTAAAAGGCAACTCATCTTTATATAAGCCATGCAAATCATCGGAATGTACATAGCCATAACCTTTATCCAACAAATAATCTTTTGCATGATTCCATATTTCAGTTGTATAAGCCTTAGAATCAATTACAGCGTAAATTTTTTCTAAAGCCTTTTCTTTTACAATTCCGTTAACATAATCCATATATTCTCTACAATCACTAAAATCTACAATCTCAAGTACTTTAGAGTTTACGATAGCTAAATGTGAACACCTTCTCACTAAGATAATAGGTAAGTTGTTTGCTATGTTATCTAAAAATGATTTAGAAGGTTTTGCAAATTCTTCGGACCAACCTCTTAGTATAATTTCTTTGGGATTGTTCTTTAAGAGTTTTTCTATAATATCTTCAATTTCTTTTAAATTTTTTCTTTCAAGAGAAGGAAAATATAATTTTTCACCTAAACCTAGTACATGTAAATGAGTATCAGTTACCAAAGGTGTGATGTATGAACGATTATTTAATCTGGTATTAATATAATGAAATCTCCCATCTTTTTGTAATATGTACATTATTACTGATTTCTCCTTTACAGGAACTGAATAATTATCGAGCACTTAGAAAATGGTTACTATATATGTTTATTATCATTTAATATTCTGTCAATGGCTATAGCAGTATTATATATTATTTGATCAGAATAATATTTATAAGGAGACATCTCTGCAATTAAATAATCATTATAGCCTACTGCCTCTAAACTTTCGATTACCCTGGAAAAATCGATATCCCCAGCCAATAAATCTACAAAACCATTCAAGTTACCTATTTTTCTTCTAAAATCTTTTAAATGAATTTTTTTTATTCTTTTTCCCAATATTTTTATCCAATGTTCGGGATAGCCTGTGTATACGACATTGCCAACGTCTAAGTAAATTCCTACGTAGTAGCTATTAACTTTGTCAATAAAGTCTCTAAATTCAAGAGGAGACAATAAAAATTTATTCCATACATTTTCTAATGCTATGGCTATTTCAAAAGACTCTGCCATTTCTTTTAGTTTTGTAAAAGCTTTTAAAGAACGTATGTATGCTTCTTCATATTCCACGATCTCACAATTAGGAATAAAATCCGCACCGACTATTCCTGGTATTACTAAAATTGTATCAGCTCCAAATATTGAGGCTACTTCTAATTGTTTTATAATGATGTCTTCAGCCTTTTGACGGATAAAATCTTCATTACTTGTGAAAGAGTATTTCCAATATAAACCACTTGCTATACTAGGAATTTGAATATTCAAATCGTCTGCTAGATTCTTAATTTTTAAAAGTTCTTGAGGAGAGCTTTTTAAACTTATTTCACCTTCTTCATCTAAACTCAGTTCAATACCATCAAATCCAGCTTTCTTTGCTATTTGTAATTTTGAACTGATTGGAATAGATGAGGGAAAAGACCAAACGTTTATGGCTTTTTTCATTTTAGATCTCCCTATTAAAATCAGTTTTTTACACTGCAAATTGGAAACTATTTTAACAAAAAAGAATAAAAAACATTTGCTTTTTTATAAATTTATAATTACTTTTCTATACACTTTTTATAGTACTAATTATTTTTAGGACTTTGAAATTTTGCTATATATCTTAAGTTTAAAAATTGATAACCTACACCTTCAAACTTCATTTCATTTAAGATAATGTTCGATATCAGTCTATGAAAAGCCAACCAGGTTATATGGTCTATAGGTAAAACAATTCTTTTAGGCTTTCCTAGATTTTCCCATAGTATTTTTCTAGAGCTTTTTGGTAAAGCGAAGTCAAAGGCCGCTTCCAAAAAAGTGACCTTTTCTCTGGGTAAAAATTTAGCATAGAGAGCGGGATCAATTTTTAACAAAGGATGAATTTCTGATTTCAAAATATCACTGACACTTTTAAAATTATCGGGATTTTTAAGAGTATCTTGAAATATTTTTATTAGATAATCTTTATTGTTTAACAAATATGGATCATCTTTTTTGTTTAAAAAATCTCTTCTTGCATATTGAAGGATAGGAGAGTTCCAAAGTAGATCAGCAATATTTCCACCGCTTGCTATTATAAAATTGTGTTTGATAGAAGTATTTATAGAATTAACTATAACTGAAACCATACCTCCAAGGCAATATCCGATCATGCAATTATTTTCAAGCCATAGATTATTCATCTTCAAAAAATCTATTAGCGATAAAATATCTACAACAGCATGTTCCCAAGTGTTTAAAATGCTGTCTACACTATCAGAAAAATATTTTTTTCCACTCATAGATCCATTGGAGGTTCTTGTGTAATTATCAGGGAGTATTGGAACTAAGGTTCTAACTCCAAAATTAGAAAAGTATCTCCCCATCTTTAATATATATGAGATATTTTTAGTACCTAAACCATGAAGTATAATAACGAGGCCTACAGCTTTCTTCTTAGGTTCAAAAAGATATATTTCATTTAATTCAGTTCCCTTTTTTGCATGTGTATAGAGGGATGGATATTTTATTATAGATTCTCTGTAGTTTTTACCCTTATTTATGTAACCTTGAACAAAGTCTATGTTATTATTGTTATATTTATCATATGTAAAGTCTATCACTTTTCGTCTTCCCTTTCTTAATTAATGTCTTTGTGATTATAATTATTCGCACAATTCTTTTGCGAAACTAACCGTTCTTTCAACATATTTAATTGTTAAAAAATCTTTTAAATCTAACTCAAAACTATGGTTACCATCAGGATGAACTAATAATTTAGTGTGAACGCCTTGTTCTTTTAGCTTTTTATATAACTTTTTTGAAGATTCAACTGGAACAGTAGTATCCTTCTCTCCATGAACAAGCAATGTAGGACACATTCTTGCTGAGATATAGTTGATGGGTGAGTACATTTTATAATCTTCAATTTTTTTGTTTGGGCTACCTTTCATAGTAGTTACAACTGCAACCCTTGCAAACAATGAATCAACTCTCCATAAGTCCAAAAGATCTGCTGGTGCATACCATGCAATGACACCTTTAATGCCTTTCATAGCGCTTAAATTATTGTGAAAAGTGTTAAATGCTGCGTAATAGAGAGAAAGTGTTCCTCCAGCAGACGTTCCCATTAATACTATTTTATTTTTATCAATCTTTAGATGATTAGAATTACTTCTTATATAATCTAAAGCGGCCGAATAGTCTTGTATCAGCTCTTCATAACTATGAAAATAACTATATCTGTAATCAATGGATATAACAGAAAACCCTCTGCTAGCCAAAAATTCTGACCATGCGGTAACACTTGACAATTTCCTACTTCCACTAATCCAACCTCCACCATGTGCAAAGAAGATTGCAGGATATAATTCTCGCTTTTTTGTTGGATAGTAGATATCTAGTTTTAAAGGAATACTATCTTCTTTATATGTATATGTAATAGGCCCTTCAAAGGCATTTTTATTGAATTCTAAAGGCAGTCTGCCAAAAACAGCTTTTCTTAATGTTTTTAAGTTAAGAAGTATCAATATAAAAAAAGTCAAAAGCGAATTCCAGAAAAAAAGAATAATTATTAATATAAATCCAAGGATCTTAATCAGAATTTTTAAATATCTTGAATTAGACATTTTTTTAGAAACGTCGCTCATCGAGTCACTACTGGTGTGTTTTGGTATTTAAATCACTCCAAATCAGTTATTTCTTTGTTTATAAATAGCTTCACGTTTTAATACAAAAACGTCAGCTTCAGAGTAGTAGTTGGTAAAAAAAACGTATTTTTTGTCAGGAGAATAAGTCGGATAAAAGCAGTCATTTGTAATAGAACTAGTTAAATTAATTTTTTCGTTATTATTGTATTCATAAATACTAAAATACTTCCCATTAAATTCTGAAAATACCAATAGTTCCGAACCATTAGACCAACTGTCCGTTTGGTTAAAAGGATCTACTAGCAAAGGATAGATTTTGTTGTCTTCATCTAAATAGTAAATATTTACACTAGCGTCTTCTAAATTAATCGCATAAAAAGTAATATTGTTTCCATTCCATTTACTTGGTCTAAATTTAAGCAGTCTTTTTGAGTCACTTAATTTCTCTAGCTTATTATAATACAAGTCATAATACCAAATTTCTGTCCCTTGACCTGATTCATCTTCCATAGAAAATAAAATTAATGTATTGTCATAAAAATAAGGAGAATAAGCGTTTTTATTAGATGGGCTAATTCTTGTTATTTTTTTTGTGATCAAATTATATAACACTATATCCCATTTTCCAAACAAACTAGTTTGAAACACTAGAAAATTATTATTAGGTGAAATATCAGGGAAATATTCTGCTGAAGACTCTAAAGGAATTTTACTTTCTGTTCCATTGACAAAATCAAATATATAAATTTCTCTGTTACCAATATATCTGTCACTTATAAAATATAGTTTTTCGTTTTGGTATATGGGATATTCATCTACACCTTTCCAAAAAGTTAGTTGTAAAATATCCCAGTTTTCTCCGTATAAAAATCTTTGAAATGAAAGATTTTCTAAAGCTTTTACAGCAAATTTTTCAACCCAGTCAGCAGTCTCATTAGTTGTTTCTGAATACGAAAAACCGCCACCTTGAAAGTATCCAAAAGCAATAGTAATATTTTCCTTAGTGTTAGTAAATATGTTCATTATTACGTCATAATTCTCTGTTTTTATAGTTTCTGTCATTACATCTTTTATTTCAATATCATACATATAATTGCCGATGCTCTTGACTTTTTCGGCGATTTGTCTAGTGATCCATGTATTATCGTTTATGCTAATTAACAAAGTGTCTTTTGACACATTTACCGAAAAAGAAATGATAGAAACAACAAAGGCAAATATAACAAAAATCCTTCTTTTCATAGATTAATTCTCACCTTTATTAAAGAAAAAATGATTTTATTATGTTTTAATTTTATATTACATATAAAATTTATATAACTACTCTTTAATTATATCAGAATTTATGTTATTTTATTACTTTACCAACCTCTAATCAAAAGATTTTTAGGAAACGTTTTCATATACTTAAAAAAGAAGTGATAAAATGATTACAGGTAATATTTACAATAAATATAGTGAGAATTAAAGAATGAAGTCTCTGAATATAAAGTTTTAATTTGTCAAATTCAGATTGCAGGTAATAAGACTCTGAATTTAAATTGAATCCTTAAAAAGCCCTCTCTTTTATATTTAAGACTATAGTAATGAAGATTTTCTAAAAACGAAATTATGAATTTATAACGGGTCCAGGGTGTAGCCCTCGCTATAACTACAAATACCAAAAGGTTAAAGAAATGAAGTATTCTGTAATAATTAAATCAAAACATACATATAATAAGGTTTTTGAAATTTGTGAAGACTGTATGTAAAACCTATTTTAGGAGGAGAAAATGTGTTTATTGGATATCATATATTGATCAAGTTTTTTAAAAATGGAGAATTAAGTAATGATTTTCCAAAAGAATCATACAAGTACTATGAGAAAAATGCTATAGATGGTGACTTACAAGGAATAATCCAAGAGATGGATTATTTAAATGAGCTTGGCATTGATTTGATTTATCTAGGCCCTATTTTTAAAGCTCAAACAACCCATGGCTATGACGTTATTGATTATTTTTCAATTTCTGAAAACATTAGTTCAGTTTCAGAAGAAGAGGCTAATGATATTTTAAAAAAATTGCTTGAAGAAGCTCATAAAAGAAATATAAAAGTCATTATTGATTTGGTTCTCAATCATGCCTCGAATAAATATGATTTTTCTACTATCCCTGAAGGATTGAAAGTTAAAACAGAACCTCCTCAATCTCCACAAGAGATACGATGGCAAGGATCTTTTTTATTTTGGGATTTAGGAGATAGAGATACTAGAGAATTTTTAATTCGAGTTGGAGAATACTGGCTAGAGAATTTTGAATTAGATGGATTCCGATTAGATCATGCTCTAGGCCTTCCATTAGATTTTCTAGAAGAGTTTTCTGATAGAATGAAAAAAATTAATAAAAATGTTATTATCTTAGGCGAAGTATGGGAGGATGAAGGAGATAAAGAAAAAAATTTTGCATTGCTGAAAAAATTTAAAGGATATGATGCGCAACGTTTTACAAGTCTTTTTGATTTTGCAACTTATAATATTATTAAAGAAGTTTTAGGAGAACAGAAAAAAAGTTTACAAGATTTGTATGAGCAAATAATTTTATCTAACAAACTAAATGAAGATACTTTTCAATTAACGTATTTTATAGAGAATCATGATTTACCTCGATTTATTGATATTAGTAAAGATATGGACTCTTTTTATATAGCGATGGGATTATTAATGGCTTTAACTGGAAATGTAATGTTAGAGTATGGTAATGAAATTGCATTGAAAGGCGATCCCCTGGCGCATCATTTTTCTGATAGCGGTAGAGTAGCAATGAGATTTAAAGAGAGTTGGACGGAAGAAGAACATAGGACTTTTAATTATACGCAAAGGTTAATTAACTTGAGAAAAGAGCATTCTGTTCTTTCTAAAGGAGCTTATGAATTAATGGATGTAAAAGAAAAGAGGTTAATTTTTAAAAAGAAAAATGAAAAAAGTGAAATTATAATATTTATTTCTTTGGAAGATAAACCTCTTGACTTAAAAGAAACATATTTAGATTTAATATCGGGGAAAAATATTCGTATAGTTCAAAAAGGAATTTATTATTTGCAAAAGGTTTAGAATATGTCTTTTAATTCTGATAAATGATCTATTACTACTATATTATCTTTGATTGGTAAATTAGAAATAAATGAATTATTGTTTTTAAACCAAATAGCTTGCATTCCAAATTTAATTGCAGGCAGAATATCGTTTTCTAAGTCGTCTCCAATGTAAGCTATTTTTTCTTTTGGGTAGCCTGAAACTTTTTGTGCATAACTAAATATTTTTTCGTCTGGTTTTGGAAATCCAATGTCTTCTGAACTCACCAAAATCTTAAAATATTTGTCTATTCCAGATGAATTTAATTTTGCCAATTGAGTTTTTCTAAAACCATTAGTTAGAATTCCTAACTTGTATTTACCCCAAAGATATTCTAAAACATCTTTTGCTCCATTTATAAGCATTTCTTGTTTTGATAATGTGTCTAGATATACGTCATTAATCTCTTGTATTAATGATTCATTATATTCAATTCCTAAAGTTTTTAAGGTTAAATCAAACCTTAGAAGCTTTAGTTCTTCTTGACTTATTTCTTTTTTTCTATATGAATCCCAAAGCTGTGTATTAATCTTTTGATATGTTGAAATAAATGCTTCGGTGTTTATAGAATTTAATAGATTCCGATAATTATTATAAACTAGTCTGAGAGCGCTTTTAGAATTGTTTTCGAAATCCCAAAGGGTATGGTCTAAATCAAAATAAATCATTTTAATCATGTCACGATTCAAAGATTCCACCTCTTAGAATAATTGTAGTTTTAAAATGTCAATATAAATAGCAAGATTTTACTTGCGCAATTGAGATGCTTTATGAAGGTAAACAAAATTTGGGGTGCTACTTTCACAAATAATAAGCACCCTAATAATTTTTGTTGGTGAATTTTCAAACTCTGATTCACTTAAACACATAAAAGGAATAGAGTTCAAATTTAAGGTTTTCCTTAAAACGGTCGCAGGATTGAGAGATTTTATGTCACTTGTTACTGAAAAAATAACAGAAATTATTCTTGTTATATCATTTTTGGAAGTAATTTCATTCCAAAGCTCCAATACCCTTTCAGTTATAAGTGTTGCTGTATCTTCTTCAATAGAGGTCGCACCTCTTATTCCATATATTTTATAATCTTTTTCCATTGTTATTTCAACTCACCGTTATGTTTGATTTATATTATAATATAGTACAAATAATTATTTAGTACCTTGTTCAATGTTAAGTTCCCTTTTTACTTTCACAATTTTATAAAATTCAAGTTCGTCGCCTTTCGAGAAATCCTCATAATTTTCAAATAATATACCGCATTCTTTAGGTGCCTCGATGCTTTTAACTTCATCTTTGTAATGTTTTAAACTAGCGATTTTCACATCTGCAACGAGAGAGCCATTTCTGTAAATTCTAACACCACCATTTTTTAATACCTGGCCTTCGGTAACTTGGACACCAGCAACTTTTCCAATACCTTTTATTTTAAATTCATCTTTTATTACACCATATCCAATAATCTCTTCTTTTTCTTCTGGTTCAAGCATACCTTCTAAAGCTTTCTTTAGATCATCTATAAGATCAAATATAATATTATACCTTCTAATTTGTATACCTTCTGCTTCGGCCATTTTTATAGCTTTAGAATCAGCTTTTACACGAAAACCTAGTACTACTGCATCTGATGCAGAAGCAAGCATAATATCGCTAGTACTTATAGCGCCAATTCCTGCGTGTACTATTTTTATATCTATATCTGGATTTTCAAATTTTTGAATAGCATTTTTTAGTGCTTCTATTTCACCGTAGGTGCTAGCCTTTAATAATATGTTAAGTGTTTTCTTTTCTTGAGCTTGCATCATTTCCATTATATCTTCAAGTTTAATATGTCTCTTATTAGAAGATTGAGATTTTTCCAACTCTCTTTGCCTTATTTTTTCTGCAATCGTTCTGGCTTCATCTTTTGAATCAACAACATATAATATTGAATGCATGCTTGGTACATCGTTGAAGCCCAAAACTTGTACAGGAGTAGAAGGTGTTGCTTCATCAACAGACTGTCCTTTGTCGTTTATCATTCTTCTTACTCTACCATAGGTAGCTCCTGCAACAAAATCATCTCCTGTTTTTAATATACCATCTTTTACTATGACCGTTCCTAGTGGTCCCATTGCTTTATCTACTTTACTTTCTATAATAACAGCCCTAGCTTTGCCATCTGGAATACATTTAATATCTTGTAATTCAGCGACTAATATAATCATTTCTAAAAGGTCATCTATTCCTTTGGATGTTTTTGCTGATATAGGAACCGTTATCGTGTCTCCGCCCCAATCTTCGGGAACTAGATTAAGTTTTGAAACCATTTGTTGTTTTGTTAAATCTATATTTGCATTAGGTTTATCAATTTTATTGATTGCAACTATTATAGGGACATTTGCACTTTTAGCATGATTACACGCCTCTATTGTTTGTGGCATTACGCCATCATCAGCTGCTATAACAAGAACAACTATATCTGTTACTTGGGCACCTCTTGCTCTCATTTCAGTAAAAGCCTCATGCCCAGGAGTGTCTATAAAAGTAATTTTTTCACCCTTATATTCTATTTGATAGGCTCCAATAGATTGAGTTATACCGCCTTCTTCTTTTTCTGCTAAATGACTGTGCCTAATGGCATCTAACAAACTAGTTTTACCATGGTCAACATGACCCATTATTGTAACTACGGGTGGCCTGTTTGTTAAACGGTCTTGTTCTTTTTCATATATCTCAATCCATCGTTTTGCCAATTGCAATTCTAAGTCTTCTTCATCACTTTCAACGACTTCAGGCTCGATTTTGGGGGAGTCAAAAGAAACAATAGTATTATAGCTTAAGGCTATTTCTTCAACAGTATTTTTATCTAATTCTTGACCAGGTCTTAAAATCTTTCCTTTAAGAAACATATCTTTGATAATATCGTTTTGTTCAACACCAATTACCTTTGCTAATTTATCAAGAGTCAAATTTTCTTCAGACAAACGAATTTCTTTTATGGTTCTTTCTTCTGTTAGTTCAGTTATTTCTTCTTCCTCCTTAGATAACTCTTCAGCATCTTTAGATAAATCTTTATGCTTTTTCTCAGTTTTTTTTGTTTCTCTCATCTCTTCAATCAGTTCTTTTATAGCCTCAACAGTTTCGTCTTCGAGAGTACTCATATGACTTTTAACCTGTATATCAAACTCTTCTTGTAGTATTTCAATTAATTCTTTCGAATTCATTCCTAATTCTTTTGCGATTTCGTATACCCGAGTCTTTGACACTTATAAACCACCTCCATTTTCACGCACTACGTCTAAAATGCCATGTATAATACTTTCGTTAGTGATTCCTATTACGCTTATATTTACTTTCCCAATGGCTTTAGAAATTTCTGATTTAGTCTTATTAATTTCGATAAAAGGAACATTATAGTTCTTGCAATTTTGTATAGTTTCTAACTTGACTCTTTTACCGATATCACGTGCAAGAATAATTAATTTTCTCTTTAATTGGGGGCAACTAAGATAATGTTTGATGTTAGCTTTACCAAAAACAATACTGTTTGACTTTGCAGCCAAACCTAAAAAACTTAATATTTTGTCTTCATAAGTTAGTGAATTCATTTTAAAGGTCCCTCTTTCAAATAGTTGCTGCTATATTCTTAATTATAACATTAAATTATCTGCTTTCAAAATATTTCTTTTATTATGCAGAATATCTAAAGTCGACAAAAATTATCCATATTAATTTTTGTAAACTGTGATACAATACCTAACAAAATACAGAAAACGAAAATTTTCACATTTTATTTTATTTTTTAATTTTTCCACATTTTATTTACAATTTAAGCAGAAATTTGTTTTACAAGAGTTAAAATATTATTAGCATTCAAAAACAAGGGAGGGGATATCCATGGCAAGAATGCTAAAAAAGAATTATCTAATGACACCGGGGCCAACGCCTGTACCAATTGATATTTTACTTGAAGGCGCAAAAGATACTATTCATCACAGAACTCCACAGTACCTTGATATTCAAAACGAAGCACTAGAAAATTTAAAGTACTTATTTCAGACTGATAACTTTGTCTACACAATGGCATCATCAGGTACTGGAGCAATGGAAGCAGCAGTTGCTAATTTATTATCTCCTGGAGATAAAGCGATTGCAGTTAACGCTGGTAAGTTTGGTGAAAGATGGTGCGATCTATGTAAAGCCTACGGGGCAGAGTTAATTGAGCTCGATGTTGAATGGGGAAAGTACGTTAGATCCGAAGAAATAAAAAAAGCACTAGAAGAAAATCCGGATACAAAGGCAGTTTTTACAACTCTTTGCGAAACTTCTACAGGAGTTGTTAATCCTATCAAAGAAATTGCAGAAATTGTAAACAAAACAGACGCAGTATTAGTTGTAGATGCGATTTCAGGATTATTAGCAGAGCCACTAAAAATGGATGAATGGAATGTTGATGTTGTAGTATGTGGTGTACAAAAAGGTTTTATGATGCCTCCGGGATTGGCAATGATAGCCTTGAGTGATAAGGCTATGAAAATTGTTGAAAAAAGTGAAAATGCCAGATATTATTTTGATATTAGATCATACAAAAAGAATTATCCAGATTCCCCATTTACTCCACCTGTTAATCTGATTTACCAGCTAGTTAAGTCTACGAATATGTTAAAAGAAGAGGGTATTGAAAACGTTTGGGAAAGACATAGAATAATGAGTGAAGCAACAAGAGCCGGAGTTAAGGCCTTAAATTTAGAACTTTTCGCAGAAAAACCATCAAATGCTGTAACTGCAATAAAAGTTCCAGCGGGAGTAGATGCAGGAAAACTAATAAAATTTTTGAGAGATGATTGGGGAATAGTATTTACCGGAGGTCAGTCTCAACTCAAAGGAAAAATTATTAGGATAGCACATTTAGGATATATGTCTAAATTTGATATTATAATAGCAATTAGTGCATTAGAGATGAGTTTAAATAAATTTGGTTTCAAAGTTGAGTTGGGCAAAGGAGTAAAAGCAGCTGAAGAAGTTTTTGTTAATGAAGGAGTGTGATGTGCAGTGAAAATTCATATAAACGATCCGTTAGATGAGATCGCATTGCAGAAACTTAAAGAAGAATTACCTAATGCCACCATAACTTCTGAACACTTTGATAAAGACAAATTGAAAGAAAAAATGAAGGATGTAGATGTATTAATTGTTCGAAGCGCAACAAAAGTTACCAAGGAAATTATCGATAGTTCACCTAAACTAAAGATTATAGGAAGAGCTGGAATGGGTTTGGATAATATAGACCTTGAAGCAGCTAAAGTCAAAAACATAAAAGTATTAAATACCCCAGGTCAAAATGCTCTTTCTGTTGCTGAGTTAGTAATAGGAATGGTTATAGATATTTATCGAAATATCACTAGGGCATCAATAGGACTCAAGGAAGGAAGATGGGAAAAAAAGGAACTTGAGGGTTTGGAGTTGTCTGGAAAAACATTTGGGATAATTGGCTTTGGATATGTTGGAACAAATTTAGCAAAATTATTAACAGGCTTTAATACCACAACTCTAGTTTATGACATTATTAATCTTACCGCAGAGGAACAAAATAAATATAAAGTTAAGCAAGTTTCATTTGAAGATCTACTAAAACAATCTGATATTATTTCCTTGAATCTTCCAAAAAATGAGAAAACTTTTCATGTGATTGGTGAAAAGGAAATAAAATTAATGAAAGATAATGTAATAATTATCAATGCAGCAAGAGGTGGCGTTTTAGACGAAAAAGCTGCTTTAAAGTACTTAAAAGATGGTAAAATATTTGGATTAGGTTTAGATGTTTTCGAAGAAGAACCTCCAGTTAGCGATTTTTATAAAGAACTATTTTCTCTTCCTAACGTAGTTGTTACACCTCATATTGGAGCATCTACTAAGGAAGCTCAAGAAAGAGTAGGAATTAATATTATTGATAGGATAGTCGAAGAAGTTAATAAAATTATGATATAAAAATTTTTTAAGCTATTTTTTAAACTTAATTTGAAAAATTATGGTATAATAATAATTGTAGGATTTAAATAATTTGTTATTGGCCGATCCGATGTATTGTAAATGAGTTTATAATTCGTCTTATTAAAGAACATAAAATAATTTTTAGTAGTGTGATTAATAAAGGGTGTATTATTTAAAAAGTATACTAAACTCATTAGGAGGTGCGGTAGGTGAAAATAATAATTGATAAAGAAGCATGTATAGGAGATGGGATTTGCGAAAGTTTGTGCCCAGATGTGTTTCAAATGGCAGATGATGGGAAAGCCGAAGTAATTGATGAACAAAGTAATGAACCTTGCGTTCAAGATGCAATTGATGCTTGCCCAACTGAAGCTATTAGTATAGAAGAATAATAAATAGGATACTGAACATCTTTAATAATGAATCGGGGGTTTCCCCGATTTTTTTTTATGTATTATCAAAAAACAGGTATTTTTTATATTTTTAATTATTTTTGTAGTATAATAAGTCTAAGGTCTTATGTATTTTTAAGTTAAATTTAATATTTTATAAAGATTATAATTTATAAAAATCAACGGGAGCGTTATAAAGGGCGGGATTATTCTATAAGGCGTTTGAAGCGGAGGGGTTGAGATGGAAAACTCAAAAGTGTTTGTCATTACATCTGGTAAAGGCGGAGTCGGAAAAACAACGATAGTAGCTAATTTAGGGGCGTCTTTAGCAAAAAAAGGATACAACGTTTGCTTAATTGATGCTGATATTGGCTTGAAAAATCTAGACATTGTATTAGGTTTAGAAAATCGAGTAGTATACACAATAATTGATGTGATAAATGGAAATAAAGCTGTTATGGATGTGTTGGTTAAACATAAACAGCTAAAAAATCTCTTTTTATTACCTTCCTCTCAAGTTGCAAATAAGGATATGATATCTCCAGAAGATATGGTTAATATTGTTACAAAACTTTCTAAGCATTTTCATTATATTTTTATTGATTCACCTGCAGGGATAGAAAGAGGATTCAAAAATGCTGTTGTAGCTGCCCAGCATGCTATAGTTGTTACAACGCCAGATTTAACCGCTATAAGTGATGCTGATAGAGTAGTAGGGCTTCTTGAAAATCAAGGTTACACTGAAGATAATATTTCCTTGATTGTAAACAGAATTAAACCAAAACTTGTAAAGAAAAATGAGATGCTTTCCGCAAATGACATAAAAGATGCACTTGCTTTAGATTTGTTGGGGATTATTCCAGACAGCGAAGATATTTTGTTATCAACTAATGAAGGAAATCCTCTTTCAATTAGCAAAGGAAGTAATTTACACATTGTATTCGATAATATTAGTGATAGAATATTAGGAAAAAATATACCTATAGAAAAGGACTTATCTCAGCTTGATCATACTCCAGAAGGGTTCTTGGAATTTATAAAAAATTTATTTAGGCGAAGAGGGTGAAGAGTAAATGTGGCCCTTCACTAGAAAGTCGAAAAAAACTAGAGAAACCGCAATTAAAAGAATGAATTCATTCTTAAGTAATTCTCAGAATAGGAATAATAACAACATCTCTGAGATTAGATTAACAAATGTAGACGAAGAAAATTTGAATTATGTTGTAAATTATATAAAAGATTATGCTGTACAACATCTTTCCGTAAAAAGAGAGGATGTTAAAGTACACGTCTCAAAAGAAGGAAATTCGATAACTATAGTTGCTAACATCATATATAATAAATAATTAAAGGGGTGAAATTGTATGGTCTATTCTTACTCCTTAAAAACACGTAGAAGAGAAGAATTGATTGATATAACAGATTATGTTAGAGATAGCATTAAAAAATCTAATTTGAGTGACGGAATATTGGTAGTATTTGTGCCTCATACTACAGCTGCAGTTACGATAAATGAAAACGCTGATCCTTCGGTTAAAAAAGATATAACGACTTTTTTGGCAGAGAAAGTACCACAAAGTAGTCATTTTTCTCACGTTGAAGGAAATGCAGATTCTCATATAAAATCTTCTCTTATTGGTCCTTCATTAACTTTAATAGTAGAGGATGGAAAATTGTTACTAGGAACCTGGCAAGGAATTTACTTCTACGAATTTGATGGACCTCGTAACAGGACTTTCTTGATAAAAACAATAAACGGTTAAAATCTTCTGAAAAAGTGTTATTCTTTCTAAATAAAAACTCAATTTTTTAAGTATTTTTTAAGCTTCCATTAAGTTAATTTTAAGAGAAAAAATTTATTATTTTATTGAAGAAAATTAATAACTTAGTGGAGGTGTTTATATGAAAAAATTTTTAGTATTAGCTGTATTAAGTATATTTTTAGTAGGATCTATATTTTCTCAGGTTAAGCCAAATGTAAATTTAAAAACAAATCATAGGGAACGAATAGTAGATAGAACTCAGAATGCTTTTGAGAATCGTTCACGGATCCAAGCGAATGATCAGTTAAAGTTGAATTACCATGCTCAGGACCAAGAAATAGAACCTATTACTGTAATTGGTACCATAAAAAACATGGTGGAAAGTGATTACTTTGTGGAGTTAGTAGTAGAAATTGAAGATGAAACTTATTCATTAAAGATTCCACATGACCTTATAAGCGACATTAAACCGGAAGATACTATAGAATTAACAGGCTTTAAAATTAGAATCAACGACTACAGTTACTTCAAACCTTTGGAAATAAAATACCAAGATAAAACAATTAACATGATACAAAGAAAAGAAAAGTTCCGAACGCAGGATTTTGAGTCACATCAAAGGTTTTGTAATCGGCTACCAAGATATTCCTATGAGGATTAGTTAAATAATTAAAAGCAAATGTCTATTATCTATAAAAAATAACAGGGACGAAAGTCCCTGTTATTTTTTGATGCTCTTAAGAATAGATAATTACTAAACTAAGAATTCTTTATTAATTCTTTTCTTAGGAATTTTAAAAGTAGATGAAAAAAACTTTGATTTTCTTTTATAATTAAGTATAACCCTGAAATTTTTTTCATAATGGGCTTTAATTAGATTTTACATATTTAAACAATTATGATTAAATTTAAATAGATTATTAATAAAAAATAAGGTATTAATTTTATTGTTTATCTATAGCTGGTTCCTTCTCATTTTCTGGCTAAAGTGCCAAAAAATGTAGAGAATTGTTATAGTCTTGATTCTATTAAATCAACGATTTAATTGTCTATATTGGGACACTATAAATTAAGATTTTCTAAAATATGGAATTTTGAATTTATAATGGGTCTAGTGGGAGCCTTTACCACTCCCTGACTGCAAGTGATGAAAAACAAAGATTAAATATATTATATAGTGCAGATTTTGTGATTTCTTAGGTAAATATTATCAATAAATTAATCAGGAGGAAAAATATGAGGATAGAACAACATCCCATCTTAGAGTTTAAAAAGGGCGAAAAAATTAGGTTTTATTTTAATGGGAAAGAGATGATCGGATTTAAAAACGATACAATAGCCTCTGCTTTATATGGCTTAGGAATATACAAACTTAGTGAAAGTAAAAAGCAAAAAAGACCACGAGGTATATTTTGCGCAGTTGGACATTGTTCATCGTGCTTAATGACGGTTGATGGAATTCCTAACGTGAGAACGTGTATTACCCCTTTGAAAGAAGGTATGCAGATAGAAACTCAAAGTCAAGAAGTGATTAAAGATGCATAACATTGAAAAAGTTGAATTAATAATAGTCGGAGGAGGGCCTGCGGGTCTTTCTGCAGCACTAGCTGCAGCAAATTATGGAGTAAACGTTATTCTCGTAGAAGAACGTGAATTTTTAGGTGGTCAATTAGTTAAACAGACTCATAGATTTTTTGGATCCGAGAAAGAATATGCTGGAACTAGAGGATTAAAAATTTCTAATCTTCTTGTCAAAGAGATAAAAGAAAATGAACATATAAAAGTACTTACTTCTTCACGGGTCTTAGGAATATATAAAGATAAAATAGTAACCATTCTTACCAATAACAAAATGATGAAATACTTTCCGAAGGCTCTAATACTTGCCACTGGTGCATCAGAAAAGTTTTTAGCATTTGAGAATAATGATCTTCCAGGGGTGTTTGGCGCAGGTGCGGTTCAAACCTTAATGAATTTATATGGAGTTTCACCTGCCAAAAAAATATTAATGGTAGGTTCTGGAAATATTGGACTAATAGTTTCTTATCAACTACTTCAAGCTGGAGTTGAAGTTGCCTGCGTTATAGAAGCTGCTCCTAAAATAGGTGGTTATTCTGTTCATGCTTCAAAATTAAGAAGAATGGGGGTTCCAATATTAACTTCCCACACAATAAAAAAGGCTGTAGGAAAAGATAAAGTTGAAGGTGCAATAATATGTCAGCTTGACAGTAGTTGGAGAGAAATTATAGATACTGACCAATTCATAAAATGCGATGCTATTTGCTTATCTGTAGGATTAACGCCCTTAACAGATCTATTAAGACAAACTAATATTAAAACCGTGTATATATCAGAATTAGGTGGATACATACCTATTCGAGATGAAAATATGGAAACTAATATAAAAAATTTATTTGTTGCTGGTGATGTTTCAGGAATAGAAGAGGCAACATCTGCAATTATAGAGGGTCAAATTGCCGGATTAAATGTAGCTAAAAGGATTAATAAAAACGTTAAATATCAACTTGAGATAGAGAAGCAAATAATGGAAGCAAAGGAAGAATTAGAGTTATTAAGGGCAGGACCTGTTGGTGAAAAAGTTAGAAAAGGTCTAAAAAAAATAGGGTTAAATAACTCAAAGAATTATGATGAAAGAATGTCAAATGAAGAGTATGACATATCTTTTTTGATGAGAACAGGTATTCCTAGTAATGATAATTTAAAAATGAAATTACCTCAGAGTGAAGAAATATTTAATAAAGGACCGATAGCTATATCTGAATGTTTTCAAAAATTTCCTTGTGATCCCTGTGTAAAAGGGTGTCCATTTGATGCAATATCTGAAGAAGGTAATATCAATAACTTACCTTATGTAGATTTTGAAAAATGCACAGGATGTGCAATTTGCGTAAGTAAATGTCCAGGACTAGCGATGTTTGTTGTACAAAAAAATTATACTGATTCAACTTCTTTAGTTACTCTACCTTATGAATTTTTGCCTAAACCTATGAAAGATCAAACGGTCTTAGTTCTAAATAGAGAAGGAACAGAAATTTGTGAAGGTATAGTTAAGAGGGTTATAGATGGAAAGATTCAAGATAAAACAACCGTTGTAACTGTAGAGGTACCAAAAGAGTATTTCCTTGAAACTAGAAATATTAAAGTAAAGTGAGGATAATATTATGAATGAAGATAATATTATTATATGTAGATGTGAAGATGTCACTTTAAAAGACATTAGAAATTTGATTCAGCAAGGATTTACAACGATAGAAGAAATTAAGAGACTTTCACGAATTGGTATGGGGCCTTGTCAAGGTAAAACTTGTGGTTTGCTTATTGCCAAAGAAATTGCTGAAATTACTGGTATATCAATAGAAAAAATTGAATTACAAAACATAAGGCCTCCTTATGGAGGAGTTACTTTTGAAGAAATAATTGCAGGTGATGAAGTTGAAAAATAAGGCCAGTGTTGTCGTAATTGGAGGAGGAGTAGTAGGTAATTCAGTTGCATACAATCTTGCTAAAAGAGGAGTAAAAGATATTGTATTAGTTGAAAGATCTTTTTTGGCAAGTGGAGCTACAGGTAGGTGTGGGGCAGGGGTTAGGCAGCAATGGGGAACTAGACAGAATTGCCTTTTAGCAAGAGAAAGTATGAGGGTGTTTGAAAATTTTAAAGATACTTTGAATGTTGATGTGGATATAGAATTAAAACAAAAGGGTTATTTACTTTTGGCATATTCGGATAATGAATTGGGTCTATTCAAAAGGAATATTGAAGTTCAAAATAGTCTAGATATACCTTCAAAACTAGTAACACCTCAGGAAGCAAAAGATATAGTACCAGATCTTAACATAGATAAATTAGTTGGAGGAGCCTTTTGTCCTACAGATGGTCATGCGAATCCATTTAAGGTAACTTACGGTTACTCAAAAGCTGCAGTTAATTTAGGAGTTGAGATAAATAAATTTACTGAAGTAAAAAAAATAAAAACTGAAAAAGGTAAAATAATTGGAGTTCAGACTAATAGAGGATTTATAGAAACCTCAAAAGTAGTTGACGCTGCAGGTGGTTGGTCGCAACAAATAGCAAAAATGGTGAATGTTGAACTACCTGTATATTCTGAAAGACATGAAATTTTAGTTACAGAATCTGTAAAACCCATACTTGATCCTATGCTTATGTCTTTTTCTTACAATATCTACTGTCAACAAACCCCTGATGGTAGTTTTATAATGGGTTATGGACCTGAAAATGAACCACCTGGGTTTAATACTCATAGTTCATGGCAATTTTTAGAAACTATGAGTAAAAAAGCTACTTGGCTTTTACCACCACTAAACAAAATAAGAATATTAAGGCAATGGGCAGGTTTATATAATATTTCCCCTGACAAGCAACCGATAGTTTCGAAAATAAAAGATGTCGAAAATTTTTATGTTGCTTGTGGTTTTAGTGGTCATGGGTTTATGATTGCACCAGCTATAGGAGTTTTAATGGCAGACATTATTACTGAAAGTGAGTTCACTTATGATGTTATTTTAGATATTGAAAGATATAAAAGAGGGGAAGTAATATCTGAACCGTCAGTAGTTTAATTTATTAGAAAGGAGGAATGATTTTTGAACAATTCTATTCCAATATTTGATGAACCTACCAATGAACCTGTTTTAAATTATGAGCCGGAAAGTAAAGAAAGAAAAAATTTAATACAAAAGCTAAAAGAGCTTAAGAACAAAGAATTAGAAATTCCTATAATAATAGGTGGAAAGGAAGTAAAAACAGGTAATATAGGTAAATGTGTAATGCCCCATGAACATAACTATATTCTTGCGTACTATCACAAAGCTGGTGAAAAAGAAGTTCAGCTAGCTATTGAAAATTCTTTAAAAGCCAGAAAAATATGGGACGAGTTTTCATGGGTAGATAGAATTTCTATATTTAAGAAGGCAGCAGACCTTTTGTCTACAAAGTGGAGAAGCACTTTAAATGCTGCAACAATGCTTTGCCAAAGTAAAAACGCTTATCAAGCAGAAATTGACGCAGCTTGTGAATTAACAGATTTTTTTAGATTTAACTCTTACTACGCTACAAAAATATATTTAGATCAACCAAAATCTGTTGAAGGCGTTTGGAATAGGATGGAGTACAGACCTTTGGAAGGATTTATATTCGCAGTAACACCTTTTAATTTTACTTCAATATCTGGTAACTTACCAACAGCTCCGGCAATTATGGGAAATACCTCTCTATGGAAACCAGCTTCTTCAGCAGTGTATTCTGCCTATTTTGTTATCAAATTGCTTCAGGAGGCTGGGTTACCTGATGGGGTTATTAATTTTATACCAGGTGATGGTTCAAAAATTGGAGATTTAGTTCTTGACGATCCAAACCTCGCTGGGATTCATTTTACCGGTTCAACTTCAACTTTTCAAAACATGTGGAAAAAAATTGGAAATAATATCGATAAATATAAATCTTATCCAAGGATAGTTGGAGAAACAGGAGGAAAAGATTTTGTCGTTGCACATGAATCAGCTAATATTAATGTGCTTGTATCCGCATTAATAAGAGGTGCATTTGAATATCAAGGTCAGAAATGTTCTGCAGTATCAAGGGCTTATATACCAAGAAATATTTGGGCTCAAGTAAAAAATAAACTTATAGAGGATTTAAAAGATATAAAAATAGGATCTCCCGAAGATTTCTCTAATTTTATGAACGCAGTTATTGATAAAAAGGCCTTTGATAAAATAACAAGTTATATAGAATATGCTAAAAATGGCCATGATTCAGAAATTATTTTTGGAGGAAATTATGACGGCTCTATTGGCTATTTTATCGAACCGACAGTGATTCTTACCAACAATCCTAAATCTAAAACTATGCAAGAAGAAATATTTGGGCCTGTTTTAACAGTATATGTATACGATCCTTCAGATTTTGAAAAAATTTTAAAACTTTGTGACGAAACGTCTCCATATGGTTTGACAGGGGCTATAATTGCTCAAGATAGAGACGCAATAATTAAGGCGGAAAGGGAGTTAGCGAACGCAGCGGGTAATTTTTATATTAACGATAAACCAACAGGTGCTGTTGTAGGACAACAACCCTTTGGAGGTTCTAGGGCATCTGGAACAAATGATAAGGCGGGAACTATTATAAATCTTTTAAGATGGGTTTCTGCACGTGCTATAAAAGAGAATTTTGTTCCTGCGGAGGATTTTAGATATCCTTTTATGAAAGAAGAATAACAAAAAAACCCGATTTTCGGGTTTTTTATTGGAGCGGATAATGGGATTCGAACCCACGACCCCTTGCTTGGCAAGCAAGTGCTCTACCGCTGAGCTATATCCGCTTCTGTATTTTTTAATCTATATTTTTTAATATATAGAGTGGTGCGCGAGGTGGGACTTGAACCCACACGGATTATTCATCCACAGGATTCTAAGTCCTGCGCGTCTGCCAGTTCCGCCACTCGCGCGACTGAATTAATAACGAAAAGAAATACAAAAATGGTGACCCGCCTGGGATTCGAACCCAGGACCCTTTGATTAAAAGTCAAATGCTCTACCAGACTGAGCTAGCGGGTCACTTTTGTAATAGTTTATTTTTACCTTATTTAACCTTAATTATTATAACCTTTTGTAAGCGTTTTGTCAAGCAAAAAATTAAAACAGCAAGTAAAATTGTGTTTAATATTATTTATTTTATTATTTGAATTTGTTATTTTTCTTCTTTTAAGAAAACTTTAGATGAAATAAACATAAGAACAGATCCGCTAATAAACAATACCAAATTAATAACTATAAAATTATTTAAGGTTATTTGTTTAATATTACCAGAAAATCTTATCAAATCAGTTACATATTTTACAGGTAATAAATTACTTATCCAACGAATTGATTTAGGTAAAAATTCTATTGGAAAATATACTCCCGAAAAGAAGGTCATAGCAACATAAAGTATGGTTGCTACTTCGCTTGTCACTGCTGGATCTTTGAATATAAGAAGGAGTAACACTCCAAGCCCCATCATTCCAATTGATGAAGAAATAAAGACACAAAAAAGTGATAACCAATTAAAATAAAAATTTAAATTAAACAAAACACCACCTAAAATAATGATAATAAACATGGAAATCAAGTTTAAAAAAAGCTTGGATATTGAAGCTGATAAAGTAAATTCTAAAGGTTTTACAGGAGATGCCAAAAATCTTTTTATTAATCCGTACTTTTTGTATCTCCCGAAAACATTGATCATTGAAAACATCCCACCTGACAACAAGGACAAGGCTATTACACCAGTTATAATAAAATCCAAACTATTTTCTGGACTTGCTCCTATAGATGTTTCAATAAATTCTATATTTATAAAATCTTCTTTTATTCCAGCATAGTGCTTTTTAAGTATATTTTGTAGTTCTAGTTTGATGAATATAGTTGATTGATCATTCATATCTGGTTCTTTTTGTACGAAAGTTATTTCTTTATTTTCATCATTTATAATTAAGCCTAAATCAACCTGATTCTGGTCTAAGGCTTTAGTAATACTATTTTTATCATCAAGAAAAACGACTTGGTAAGGAATTAAATTTGTTATTGTTTCATCTACATCTCCAACTATTCCAATTTGATATTCATCGTTATTGGAAGAAGCTTCAGTACCAAAAATAGTTCCAAAAAGTAACAATAAAAGTATAGGTAAAAGGAGAGTAAAAAATACTTCCATCCAATTTCTAAAAGTTTCTTTAGAAAATATGCTTATTAAAGAGAACATACGTTTATTTTTCATTGTATATCATCCTCTTAAAAGTTAGAGAAAATATCAATATGGAAGAAATCATCCATATAACAGGTATGAGAATATTAACCAAAGCAATAGAACTTCCAAGCATTATCTTTCTCATTCCATCAACTAAATAGGTTACTGGATTAAAATAAACGTACCAGCGAATGATCCAGGGTGAATTAGTTACATCAAAATAAAAACCACTCAAAAATATAGTAGCTTGGTATATTATTTGAGAAATTGCTCCAGCAGCTCCCATATTCTTGTACAAAGAAGAGAGAAAAAGCCCCACACTTAAAATTACCATAATAGAAAAAAGTGCATAACTAATAAAATTAAGTTTGTAAATGTATGGACTAACATTAAAAAGATAAGCTTCAATATATAATACAAATAAAGAGATTATCAATAAAATAATATGTGAAAGTAGAAAACTGACAAAAAATCCATTACTTGTTATAGGTGAAGAGCTTAATTTTTTAAAAATGCCTTTTTCTACATTGAAAGAAAAATCAAAGGGCATATTAAAAACTGCTACTGTTAAAATAGACATAAGAATAATAGCCGGGAACAGATAATCTCTATATCTGTAAGGTTCTGATTGTTCTATTCCTAAGATCTCTTCTTTAATGGTTAAAGGCATTACTTCACCTTTGGTATTTATCCTTACATTTATTTCATCAATGAATACATCAAAGATATTTTTGGCGTAAAGCGATGTATTTTCATTAGTATAATATACTTTCAATGCAGGAACTTCTAATTCGTTGATGAAAAATTTTATATTTAATAGATTAAAATTTTGTGGAAAGATCACAAAAGCGTTTATTTTTGATTTTTTTAAGTTGTCTAATCCTTTTTCAAAAGAATCATATTCAATTATCTCGAACGGGTTATTATTGTTTTGTGAAGAAAAAATCTCATCAAAAACATTTTTTACAATACCTTGTAAAGGTTGTTCATAGTATATGCCTATTTTAAAATCCATATTTTCAACGTTTCCAATATTCTCAAAAATACTTATAAAAAGTATAAAGAAAAGCGAGGGAAATATAATAGTCCAAAAAGGAACAGCAAACTCTCTTGAAGAATTTATAAAAAACACTTTTGTGAGATTAATAATTTTTTTCATATATTTCACCTAATCTCTCAATCGTTTTCCGGTTAACTTTAGGAAAACGTCTTCCAAGTTAGGCTTTCTTATAATCATATCTGATATATCAAACTTTTTCATTCTGGCTTCTTCGAAGATTTTTAAAAGAGCATTTTCAAGATCAATAGCTTCGATTCTGTAAAAATTTTCATTTTTACTTACTTTAAGATTACTTTCGCTAAACAAATTTTCTTTAATGTCGTCAAAATTACCGTTTGAATTGATTTTGAAAGATATAATTGAACTCATTCCTAAAGAGTCAACAAGTTTATTGACTGTTCCTTGCGCAATAATTTGTCCTTGATCAAATATATAAACTCTATCTGCTAAAAATTCTGCTTCTTCCATATAGTGAGTCGTTAATATTATTGTTTTGCCAGAATTTCTTAAATTAGATATTATTTGCCAGGTATTTCTTCGTGCTTGTGGATCTAAACCTGTTGTCGGTTCATCAAGGAAGACTATATCAGGATCATTAATTACAGCTGTAGCTAAAGCAAGTCGTTGTAATTGACCTCCTGAGAGTTTGGAAATTCTACTACGTTTTTTCTCTTCAAGATTAAAATCAGTAATAACCTTTTCAACGTCAAGACTTTTTTGATATAAACCAGCAAAAGCCTTAAGTGTTTCTACTACTGTTAAATTTTGGAAAAAAACTGTACTTTGCAATTGAACACCTATCTTCTCTTTTATATTCGAGTCAATTTGGTCTACCTTTTCACCAAAATAGTATATTTCACCATCGTCTCTTTTTCTCAATCCTTCCAATATTTCAAGTGTAGTTGTTTTTCCTGCACCATTTGGACCCAAGATAGCAACAATTTCTTTCTTTTTGACATGAAAAGAGACATCATTGACTGCCTTAACATCTTTGTACTGTTTTTTTAGATTGTTTACTTTTACAACAACTTTTTCCATATATATTCCCCCAAATTTTAATTTCATTCCAACACATTTTTTAGCCATTTTTTACTTTTATATCTCGATAAAAGAATTAATGACTTAACAACTTCTTCTGACATAGTTAAAAGATATACAACTGGAAAACTTAAATTCAAAACTAAACCTCCAATTACAGATAACGGAACTCCAATAAACCATAAAGTTGAACCTTCTACAATAAAAGAGAATCGGGTGTCACCTCCGGCTCTTAAAAATCCAACTACATTCATTCCATTAAATAATTTTATTGGTAGGAAACTCATAGAAATTGTAATTGTTATCCTCACCATCTTTTTAACTTCCTCTGAAACGTCAAATACATTTACCAAGAAAAAAGTAATTATAATACATATTATAGCAGCAAAAATGCTTATTAGTTCTGCCAATTTTAAAGCTTTTTTTGAAACATCATATGCTTCTTCATATTGGGATGTACCTAGCATATTACCTATAATTACCGAAGCAGCATTAGCGATAGAGAAAGTGATAGAAGTTGCAAAACCTTCGATAGTGGACATCACTCTCTGAGCCGCTATTACATTCGTTCCCATATGAGCATAAACAATTGAATACATAGTTACTCCTAAAGACCATGCAAATTCATTTGCCATTGTAGGAATAGCATAGTGAAAATAACTTTTAAAGAATTTAGGGGTTATTTCTCTAAAGTGTCTGAAATATATCCTACCAGGCATTTTTCTTAGGTATACTATTAAAACCGAAGAAATACATCCTATTAATCTTGCAATTAAAGTTGCTATAGCAGCTCCTTTTACACCTAAAGTCGGAAATCCAAGCTTACCAAAAATAAGAAGGTAATTGAGAAATATATTTGAAGATAATTCTATGATTGTAATAATCAAAGGTATGTGGACTTTTTTAATGCTTCTAAGCATAAAAGAAGTTACCAATGAAATCGCAAATAATGGGAAACTTAGGGCAATAATCTTTAAATAAACGGCTCCAAGATTAATAACTTCTATATCTGGGCTAAAAAAATTTAAGACCAAATTAGGATAAAAAAAGCTTAATACAAAGAATGGAATAGAAAAGAATAAAGCTGAAATGATCGTCAATGCAACAGAACGGGATAGACCTTCTTCTTCTTGTTTTCCCCAATATTGAGCAAAAAAGATTCCGCCTCCTGAAACTAGACCAAACAGTATTAAGTTATATAAGAAAAAAACTTGATTAGAAAGTCCAACAGCAGCTATAGCCACCTCTCCTAGTGCTCCTATCATTAGAGTATCCACAAAGTTGACACTTGTAAAGATAACTTGTTGTAAAGCTATAGGAAGAGAAATCTTAATTATTCTTTTATAGACTTCCACTTAATCCCTCCAATTATTATAATAAATGTAACAAAGGCAATTTTATCACAAAGCGCCATTTTTTTGTGGTAAATAATTGTAAATATATTTATAACTATTATATGAAAAATTTGAAATGACAATGTAAAATATTTTGTGTACGAAAAGTATGATAAAAGGAGAAGGAATCTGATATAATAAGATAAATTATCTTATTATATCAATATTTCATTTTAGTGATTTTATAAATGAACATTTTCTAAAAGTAAGCATTTGAATTTATAACAGGTCCAGGGCGGAGCCCTCACCCCGCCTAGATACAAGTACCGAAAAAAGATATTGGAATTTCTAACGTGAGTACTAATATTTCATTTAAAAAGGAGATAAAATATGAGAAAATCCATAGCAGTTATAGTTTGCATAATTATTTTAGGGGTTTTTGGTTTTTCCGTTTCCTTTCTTACTCCTACAGCTGAAGTTGTTCAAGAAGGTTATCTTTATTTTGATACTTTCAATCCTGCATTTGGGATTAGGTGGGGACTTTTCGGCTTTATGGAAACAGGAGTTTCACAGGTAAATCAAGGAGCTTATATTAAAGTTGGATTTAACGAAATATATAACAAACCTTTTAAACTTAGTATGTTTTATTCTAATTCTTTTCAAGATCACTCTGCAATATCTATGGCTTTAGGATACACCTTTGAAGATATATATGTTGATACAGGGGTAATTTACAGTGAAACTAAGCAATATGTTGAAGAAAATGGTGAGACAGTAAAGAAGATTTCAAAAGACTACAGTTTTTTTGCAAAGACAAGTATCGAGATAATTGAAAAAGAGACTTCTAAAAGTTATATTAATATAGAAGGAACTTTAGATTATGTAGAAGATTTCAATTTAGATAGCTACACCATAGCATTCTATGGAGTTCAAAATTTTAAAAATAATCTTTGGATTTTTGAAGGGCTAGATTTATACGCGGGATTAAACATCAACAAAAATATAGCTGACGAGGATTTTAGCTTACTAGAAAATGTAAATGTTGTATTGGGTTTATCTACAAAAGTTAAGGTTTTTTAATTCTTTTCTTTCAAATTTCTAAAGTGAATAATTGTTTTATTTCATAGTTGGATAATTCTGTTATCCAGCTTCTTCTACTTATTATGACCCTGTCTGATAATTTCTTCTTTTTTCAAGCATTTCGTTTATTTTTTCTGTTTAAAATGAATATATAAATGTTATATTACAATTATCAAATTTCACCAACAGAATTCAAAAAATCAAGTAAAAATCCTTTTATAACAGAGGAAGAATAAGATAAAATGCTTAAGGTTTCGGATTTTATCTTCACTAATTTACCGTCTTTATCAGCATTTTCTATGTCCACTAAACTAACTGGGCTTTCAAGTTTGTCTCCAAAAGCATTTTTAATCTCCTTGTGTATAATGGGGAATTTGTCTAAAGTATAATTCATAACTTCTTTTACATAATCTTCATAACTGTCAAAGAATATAGGTTTCGCACCTAATATAACTTCTTTTGCAGCGGCATCAGAATAAAATAAAAGATAAATAAGATAATCATCCATTAAATAATGAGCATTATTTAGTTTGTTTGCTTTATTTTTGCTAAAAGCTGCTCCAATCATTTCAAAAAATGTTCCGGGAGAATTATGATAAGGCTGTGAAAGATCTTCAATGAAATGAATAGCGCGAGCGAGAAATCTGTATCCCCAATATTCGTCACCGTTTTCAAAGGCTTGTTTTGACATATTCACAAAGTATAAGAAAGATTTATCTGCTTCAAAAGCCTTCAAAATCCCTATTTTATATCTCATGTGTCTTACTCCCTGGCTATTACCTATCAGACCTTGCAATGGATGAAGTTTTAATCCTTCATCCATTCCAAAATCCGGTTCAGGTGAGTATATTGATAAAATTTGCCAAACAGGAAGTTGGTTATTTATTGGTGGGGGATCTGGAGGAATATCTATCCCGTATGGTACATCTATAAATTTTCTTTTTCCAGCAACATCTTCAAGAATTAGAAATTCCAAATTATATTCCCTATCCTCTTTGTAACTATACTCTGTTATGGATACTCGTTTGTCTATATCTGGTATATCTTGAATTATATAATACGTATAAGCGGCATGCCCACTCCATGAAAGTAAACTAGTTGCAAATATAAGAAGAACTAGAAAAGACAATAAACTTTTTTTCATAATTTAATTCCCCCTTAAAGATTTATATATTACCTTTGATAGGTTAGATTAAATTATACATAAATCTATATAAAACCACATTAGAGCCACAATGATTTTTCACTCGTTGATATAGCCCTGACTCCCTTTTTAAATAATTCTTCAGTTTCAGAACTTTTAGTAATCAACCCTCCTGCTATAATTATACCGTTAGTTTTAACGTTGTTGATAAAATAGGGTGCGGCTACTGCAGGAAGAATTTCAAAGGCGTCTGGTTCATTACTTTTATCAATAAGATTTTTGATAGAATTAAGAGAACCCGAGTCAATTAAGAATACTCTTTGAATAGTTAGAAGATTTTCTTTCATAGCACATCTAACCAAATTATTCTTTGTAGAGATGATTCCATCGCATAGATCTTTTTTAGCTAAATATTCGATACCTTTTTTATCAAAAGCTATACCTTCAACTAAATCAATATTAACTATCAATTTTTTCCCATATTTTCGAACGAATCTTACTATATTTTCTAAATCTAGTATAGATCCTGTAAGTAAAAATATAATATTTGACTTTGTTCTTGTAGCATCTACAACATCATTCAAGTCTCTTACTCCAGGTATAATGGTGTTTTCTTTGACTAATGTTTTTAAATTATTCATTTTTTCCCCTCGTCTTTGTATTTTATTTCACAATCAATTATTTCCGCTTTAAAACGCTATTTAGTTTATTTTATTCACACTTCTTGTTATTATTATATCACTTCCTGTATCTAAAATATTGCTTATAATTATGTCTCCTCTTTTAACAGGTGCGGTAACTTTAGTATTTTTTAGTATTTCCATAATATCGTTCATTAATCTTAAAGGGACCGGTTTGGTGGATCTGACTGAAGCTAAAGGTACTTCTCCATTTTCGACCTTTACGCTTGTAACAACTACCCTTAGGGGATCTGTAAGTTCTTGTTTAACGTATTCCAAGCCTCTTTTACATCTATTCCCTTTTGCTTCGAATATTTCGATTTCATCTGCATCAGCATAAATTACATTTATTTTACAGCCAAGAGGACAGTTAACGCACACTATCTTTTTCTTTTTGTGATTAACTAATTCCATGGGCTTTCACCTCAATTTCTTTTATTTTTGAATCTTGAAAAGGTTTTAATGAAATTTCAATCATTTCGGAAGGCCTTGCTTCTTCCTCTATAATTTTTATTCCTAAAGGTTCTACAACAATTTCTGCTTTATCAAATACTTTAGAGACTCTGATATAAAGTTTGGATTTTTCTTCGGGGTCAATGTATGAAGGGTGTAGTATGTTAATATTTTCTCCCTTCTTGATCTTTATTAATTCTTGTGGAAGATACTCTTTTTTAGCATAAAGAGCAGCATACTTTCCAGCTTTTTCGCCTTCTCTTGCAACAAAATCAACCAAGTCAAACACGACTGTACAATTTCCTGCAGCAAAAATCCAGTCTTCTGAAGTTTGATTAGTATTCGAAGTTACAAAACCAGGCGCAGTTTGTACAAATTCGACAGGTTTTATAGATGGAATTAGCCCTACAGAGGTTATTAGTGCATCTACCTCAAAAATTTTTTCTGTATTTGGAATTATGTTTCTGTTTTCATCTACCTGAGAAACATATACTCTATTAAGTCGTTTATCTCCCTCTACTCTTGTCACAGTATGGGATAGATATAAAGGGATATTATAATCTCGTAAGCATTGTTGAACATTTCTTTCTAGTCCTCCAGGATAAGGTAATATCTCTACTACCCCTTCTACTTCTATTCCTTCTAAATGCAGTCTTCTTGCCATTATTAATCCAATATCTCCAGACCCAAGTATTAAAGCCTTGTTTGCGGGCTTTAAGTTTTGTAGATTTATATATTTTTGGGCAACACCTGCTGTAAAAATACCGCTGACTCTGTCACCAGGTATAGCTAATGAATTAAAATGTCTTTCTCTTGCTCCTGTTGCCATAACCAATGATTTAGTTTTTATTTCATTTATTCCGTTTTTATTCACAAAAAGTATTTTTTTATCTTGGGTTACTTCTAGAACAAAAGTACTCTTTAAAACAGTTACATTTGTCTTTTCTAGCTCTTCTTGAAGAGATTCTTTAAATTCAGGACCGGTTAAATCTTTTCTAAAGTAATGTAATCCAAAACCGTTATGTATACATTGATTTAATACGCCTCCAGAATCATCTTCCCTTTCAATTAATATAACTTGTGCCCCGGCTTTACTTGCAGATATTGCCGCTGCTAATCCTCCACCACCAGCTCCTATAACAACTACATCGGTTTCATATTTCATATTGACCTCACCTCTGATGCAATTATCCAAGATCCTTTTTCATTTTGTTGAATATCTTGAGGAGATATATGTGTTTCCTCAGATATTATTTTTAGAATTTTAGATGTGCAAAAACTTCCTTGGCATTCTCCAAATGATGCTCTAGTTGCAAATTTTATATCATCAACTGTTCTTGCTCCATTTTTTATAGCTTCTTTAATCTCTTTTTTTGTGACTTTGTTACAGAAACATATCATTTCTCCAGCTTCAGAATCTTCTTCAATTACTTTTTCCCAATAATTTAGGTTGGTTTCTACTAAATGGGGAATTTTTCCAACATGACTTATGTAGTCTTCCCTTTTTCTTAGCCCTATATGCATTTTTTCGGTTATTAAAAATTCAACTACATATTTGGCAATTGCAGGAGCAGCAGTTAAACCAGGTGATCGAATACCTGAAACATGTATAACATTGCCGTGTTCTCCTACATCTATATAGAAATCTTTTTTTTGAGTTTCAGGACGTAAACCAGCAAAAACTTTTACAATATTTTTTGAAAAGTCTAAAGAAGGGATTAATTTTAATGATTTTTCTTTTACTTCTAGAAGACCTTCGGCGGTTGTTGAAAAATCTTTTTTTGATTTTACCCCACGAGCATTAGGACCAGCCAAAAATCCTCCATCAACTGTTGGAACAACTAGGCATCCTTTTGTTAAAGGAGTGGGTGTTGGAAAAATAACAGAATTAGTATATTTAATATCTTTTCCAAAAAGAAAATATTCTCCTTTTACAGGGAAGATAAAAGGTAAGTTGTCTCCAAAAAGTTTAGCAACTTCATCAGCATATAAACCACATGCATTAACTACTAAATCTGCTAAATATGAACTGGCATCCTCAAAAATTAATTCATATTTATTGTTTTTTCTGTTTACCTCAACAAGTTTTTTCTCTTTAAATACTTTTCCACCATTTATTTCAAGAGATCTTGCTGCTTGCATGGCTACTTCCCAAGGCTCTGTTACGCCAGCAATTGGACAATAAAAGGATTTCAATACATTTTGGTTCAAAAGAGGTTCCATTTCTAGTATTTCATTTTTATCTAATATTTTATATTCTTTAACATTATTGTTTATAGCATTTTCTTCAATTTCGTCTATTATGCTAACTTCTTCATTATTGAAGGCTACAACATGAGATCCTGCTCTTAAAACTTCTATTGATAGTTCTTTTGATAATTCATCATATAGTCTATTTCCCATATAACATAGTTCGGCCCTTAAAGTACCTGGAGGATCGTCATACCCACCATGAACTATCCCTGAATTTCCTTTTGTAACACCCATTCCTATTCCATTTTTAGCCTCGAACAAATACACGTCTTTTTCATATTTGTTTATCTCTCTGGCTATTAAAGAACCAACTATGCCTCCTCCTATTACAGCTATCAAAATTTTCAACCTCCTCAATTTTCAGATTAATAAACAAAAAAACCATATCCAAGCTCCGAGGAAATAACCTCGGTTGGATATGGTTTTCTCTTTAGTCTCTACCATATCAATCGCATTCAGCGAGAGATTTATTTGTTTCTTATATTATATCACAAACTTTTTAGTTTTTGACAAATGTTAACCACTATTTTTAAATGTTTAACTCAAAAAAATACATTGTGAAAAAAGTAACCATATCGGTTTTGAGTCTGGATTTTTTGACCGATAATTCCTATATTAATCCATGATATGTTGTTGTATTAGCTGCTAATATTATTGTCATTAATATGGTATTTAAAAAGGCTGCGGTGTATACATTACCAGTTTTTTCATAGAGACTTTTTGTATAAAAAGTTGCTACGATTAATGAGGGTATCAAAGCAAAAAGCAAGATGGGGTTCAAAGCTTGAGATGGGCATAATGCCTTTCCTCTAAAGAATAAAAGACCATATTGCAGTAACAAAAATACTACAAGTCCTCCCACAACGGATATACAGGAAAATAAATATCCTTTTGATTTTTTCATAAATCCTGTATTAGCATTTACAGAAATTCCTATTATATAATAGAACAAGAAAAAGAAAGGAGAGTATTTCAAAGCGGCAATTAAATGGGAAGTTTCAAAAGTTTTAACCGCCCATGTCCATATTCTAAAATCAGTTTTAAATAGAGCGTCAATTAAATATAGTAATGCAAATCCAATTACTACAGCAACAATTACTACAAAGAGGGATGATATTATAGATTTCCAATTAGTTACAAAGCCATAGTGTTTTGGAGTGATTTCTGAATATCTTTTGTTTAGATAATACATAACTAACGTTAAAATAAGAATAACTTCAGATACTATTAGCGCCCAGTATACAATTTGGTTCGTAGTAGGTTGATTGAAATAACTACTTAATACAAACAAATTATTTCCAAAATTGATAGATAAGAAAAGGAGTAAACTTGACAGTGCTATTAATATAGTGCCGTTTATGATTGACTTTGTTGATTTTCCCTCTATTTTTTTTGCTTTAGAGTGTAAAATAATTCCAATAATAATTGACAGAGCAAAGACTATGAGTGATGAAACCTTTAAAATAACCATACCTGATCCACCTTTTACCATCAAACTTGGAAAGAAGATTGCAGGAAATGCAGCTCCAAAAATAAAGAAAATCCAATATATCGTTTTTGTAAGTGTATTTTTGGGTGCTTGAATGACTAAAGTTGGTGTGGTTATGGCCTTTGAAAAAATCGGCAACTTAATGAGAGCGGTTATTAAGGGTACAAAAAGTAGGAAGAATCCAATTAATGCCAAAAATTCAGAATATTCTTTTAACATCCATCTTTGATTTTCTGGACCTAATCCCACATTTTTCTGATTTGGAGATGAATATCCTTGAAATGCTTTTGTATAAAACGATATTTGGTATCTTGTTGTTTCAAACGAGAAATGATTCCAAGGGTGAATTTCCCATGGTTCATAAATTACCCTTCTACCACCGTTTTCTAATGTAAACATTAATCCTTCAATTGGGTTCTCAGGATTCCCTAAAAAGGCTCTTCCTTCAGGTTTGTTTATGAAATCTTTGAAAACAACCGTTTCACCAGTCTTTGAGGCTTCTGAATCGAAGAAAAACTCATCATAATGTGCAGCTATTATTCCAACAGTTCTTGGTCCGTAAGCTGCAAATGCTACATCAGAATTGATTCCCAGATAGCTAGACCAAGAATAATCAGATCCCATAGTTAGCCCTGCATGTATTTTTCTTACGCCAGTTTTCAAAAAATCTTGCTCATCCTTTACCATGGCAACCGTAGAAGAAAATCCCCCCATAGAATGTCCTGCAACTCCAATGATTCCATTACCTTCCGGATCTTTCAAGACATATTCTTGATTATACATGTATTGAACAGCATCATAAATAGCATTAGGCCAAAAAGAAAAGAAAGATGTAGCAGGTTCATATGTTGTTTTATTTATAGAATGACCGTGATCATACATATCTAGTGCAAGAACAACATATCCTCTTCTTGACATTTCTATTGCACTAGCATCCTGCATTTCAGCGGAATTTAAATACCCATGGGTAGTTATGATTGTTGGCCTTGGATCCGCTGCACTAGCATCCTTTGGCATGTACAAAAGACCTGACAGAATACCAGTGTCAGTTTCAAAATTTATCCTTTTAACGTCTACTGAATAAAATGAGGTGTTAAACATATGAGCAAGAATACTTCCAAAAAGAATTAAAACAATGGAGAAAAAGATCAGTTTTGTTTCTTTTTTCATAATTAAAACCTCCCTTGAGTGTATTACCCTTTTGAATTCCAAAATATTAGTCTACCACTAAAAAAAGCCTATTATCTCCAGTTGTCTGGAAATAATAGGCTTTTCTCTGGATTTCTAGCCAAATATGTAAAATCATTATTATTTTATATTTACTTTTAAATAAAGTCAAATTGTATCAGAGTCATTCTTAGTTGACTAAGCCTGTTTATAGGTAAACAAAGCGAACTAAATCAAAAAATCTTCGCAAATTGATAAAGTCAATTTTCATTGCAATTAAACATATTATTATTTAGAAGATTGTTCCTTTTTTTCATTCTTTTTCTTTCAGTAACTATTAGTTCCACTTCATCGGTTATTACACAATCGTAAAAACCTTCTAAATCATATAAATCTTGAGGATTGTTAAGAGTCCATAAATATATTTTTAAGCCAGCATCTTTCCATTTTCTTAACATTTTTGATGATTCTTGAATATTTTCTTTCACAGCATCAACCCATAAATTTAAAGAATAAAGGCTTAATTCCTTATGCAATTGAGGTAAATTATCTAAGGTATCATATTGAACCAATAGTCCTAATTTAACCTCTTTATCTATTTTTCTTATTTTTCTTAGTGCATCAACTTTGAATGATGAAAATAATGTTCTTTTTAAGGCCCCTAATTTTTTTGTTATTTCGTAAGAAGGAATAGCTGCTTCTACTTCTTTTACTTCTAGATTTAAGATAGCTTTATTATTCAAAGATCTAATTGTTTCTTCAACAGTAGGTATAGTTTGACCATTTGAAAATTTAATATTCTTTAGTTGGTTATATTCGATGGAGTTTAATTTTATACCATTAATTTCTTCATCATGTAATACTACAAGAACCCCATCTTTAGTTAATCTAGAATCATATTCAATACCATCAGCACCATATTCTAAAGCTTTTTGAAATGCCTCAATAGTGTTTTCTGCATATTTTGCTCTGTAACCTCTATGACCCAATACTAAAAAATCCTTCATTAATCGCTCCTCCATCTTAATAACTTTCAATTAGTTATTGTCATTAAGTACACTCTAGATATTATATTATAAAAATAAGAATTAAAACATTCATATGAATTTATCTACCAAGAAATAATTTTTATCCCTTTAATCCACTGGTTACTAAACTCTTAACAAACAGATCTTGAAGTACAAAAAATAAAATTAATGTTGGTAGGGCTACTAAAATTGTACCAGCCATTATTACAGCCCAATTATTAATTACATCTGAAGCGATAAACATTTTAACCGCTATTTGAGCAACATATTTATTTGTATCCATTGATACTATCATAGGCCACAGATACATACTCCAAGCGGTTACAAAATTAATTATTGAAGCCCCTGCTATCATCGGACCTGATAATGGAATCAATATTTTCCTAAAATATTGCATAGGGGAGGCGCCATCAATTTTTGCTGCATCCTCTAATTCAGTTGGAATAGTTAAAAAATGTTGTCTAAATAAAAATGTATTGGTTGCTGATGCTGTGAAAGGTATGATCAAAGCCCAATATGTATTGATCCACCCGAATTTTGACATGATCATAAATAAAGGTAAAATGAGAACTGTTTCTGCTGGCAAAAACAAAGTTATAAATAAAGTAAAAAAAAGAGTATTTTTACCTTTAAAGTTAAAAGAAGAAAAGGCAAATGCACCAAGAGTACCGGTAATTAATTTACCAACAGTAACACAACTTGAAACCAATAAAGAGTTAAGAAGCATTTTACCTAAAGGTATAGTATTTAAAGCGTCTATATAGTTTCCAAAGTTTATTTTAGAGGGAAATATTTTTGGTGGATAGGTGAATACTTCTGTTGGTTCCATAAAGCTTATAAAAATGGCAAGTAGAAAGGGCATAAACATAATTAAAGACACTATTATTAATCCAATTTCGATTAAAACATAAGTAAGTTTTTTCTTTGACGATATTTTCAATATTATTCACCCCTTACTGATAATGGACGGTTTTTTCGCCGAACCTAAAATAGAAGAAAGTAATAAAACACATTATTAGAAACAAAATAACACTTTGAGCGGCTGCCTCTCCCGTTTTTTGAAAATAAAAAGCATCTAAATATAACCTATATATTAAAGTTGTAGTGGTTCCTATAGGTCCACCTTTTGTCATTATATCTATTAAACCAAAAGATTGAAACATAGAATGCGTAATTTCCATAATAATAAGATAAAAAGTTGTTGGAGAAAGCATAGGAAATTTTATCTTCCAAATTCTTTGCCAGTTGTTTGTCCCGTCAATAATTGCACTTTCTATGACTTCTTCTGGTATAGATTGGAGACCTGCAAGATAAAATATAATTGAAAAAGGAAGCATTTTCCAAATACTTGCAATAGTAATTGAAATTAAAGCATAAGGAGGTTCTGCAAGCCAATTTATTCTAGTACCTGTTAAGCGGCTAACAAAGTAACTTATATGACCTACTACTGGGTTTAACATAAAAGCCCAAAGAGCACCTGCAATTGTAAATGAAATTGCATAAGGCGTGAATATTAAAGTTCGATAAAATTTAACACCGAAAACTTTGTTATCTAACAGCAAAGCTATAAGATACCCAAAAAAAATGACGCTGGAAACTGTAATAAGAACGTATATTAAAGTTACTTTTAAAGCTTCTATATAGTATTGATTTCTAAACAGTTCAATATAATTTTCAAATCCAACAAAAATTTTTACATTTCCAAAAGGGGCTTCTTTATAAAAACTCAGTAAGAATGCAGAGACAGTTGGCCAGTAAATGAAAAGTATTATAATTAATAAAGTAGGTATCAATAGTAGATAAGGCGTATATTTCCCTCATTTCATTTTTTTCACTCCTTCTAAAATTCCAGGGAAGACAACATTTCTTCCCTGGATGTTGTGTTTAATTTATTAAATTTTTCTTTTTATTTATAGAATTTATTGTAATTTTCGATCAATTTTGTTACTTCTTTTTCAGCCCATTCCAAAGTCTTTTCTGCGGTTAGCTCTCCAGCAACCATTCTTTCATAGGCTGTTTCGATAATAGTTCTTGCTTCTGGAAAAACTCCTATAACTGCACCAGCTGTATTATAATTTTTTGGAGCTACTAGAAGTTGAAGTTGTGCAGTAAAATTATCAGGGTTTTGAGCAAACCATCTTTCGTAGTGCAGTCTTTCAATAGCATCTTTTCTAACAAGTGTGTACCCTGTTGCTTTGTGCCATTTAATCTGTACCTCTTCAGAGCTAAGATATTTCATAAATTCCCAAGCAGCTTTCGTTTCTTCATCTGAATGACCTTTCATTAGCCATAAACTTGCTCCTCCAATTATTGATCCACCACTTACAGATTTATTGGGAACAGGTAAAAAAGCAGTTCCAATTTCATATCCATTGCTTTCCATTCTTGCTTTATAACCTTCTAGATTAGCTGTAGATTCCATTAACATTGCGGCTGCTCCAGAAACAAAATTTTGCGCTGCCTGTTCACGATTGGCTCTCCCAGTATTTAAAATTAATCCTTCTTTATTTAATTGATGCAAAAATTCAAATATTTTTACACCTGCGTCATTGTTAAATACGGCTTTTGTTGCTCTACCTGTTCTTCCGTTATTATTATCAACATAAGGAGCGTTTGCTTTTGCTAATAACTGTTCAAAATACCATCCAAAATTTGCCCAGGTGAGACCATATTGGATTGTTTTTCCGCTGGCATCTTTTTTTGTGAGAATTCTAGAATATTCAATTACTTCTTCATATGTTTGAGGTGGTTTATTTGGATCAAGGCCAGCTTTTTCGAAAAGTGTTTTATTATAATATAACATACAACTAGAAGAATTAAAGGGCATTGAATATAATTTTCCATCAACTGTGTAGTAATTTATAACGGGTTCTACTAGAATTCCAACATCATAACTTTCGTCTTTTTCTAACATGTCCTGTGCAGGGATTATTAAACCACTATCAATCATAAGTCTTGTTCCAATTTCATATATTTGAACGATATGTGGAGCCATTCCAACTTTGGAAGAAGATATTAATTTATTTAGTGTGTCATCATATGAACCAGTAAACTGAGCATTAACTTTGATATTTGGATGAAGAGTCTCAAAGTCTTTGACCATTTCTTCAATAATTCTCATACGATCTCCACTCATAGCATGCCAAAATTCAATCGTTGTAACAGAAAATGTAAATCCTGCCAAAAGTAAAACAGATAAAAATAACAACACAAAACGTTTCATAAAGACACCTCCTCAAGGTATTTAGGTAATATAACTTAAATACATGTAACAAAGAAAAAAGCCTATTTTCACCAATCTTTTGGTAAGAATAGGCTTTTCTCCTTTTCTCCAGCCTTTTGTTATTTAGCTTTTATTTATAAACCCAATAATATACAACAACATTTTAACTTTAATCACAAATAAAGTCAAACTCGTTTAAGAGCTTTTAAGAATAAACTAAACTAAATATCTGTAAATACATGTCAATAAAGAAGAAAATCATAAATTTTCATTTGTTTTAAGTAAAGATTAAATAATATGAATGTTTTATGATGAATGTATACTATATCTTTTAAACACAATTATTTTGTAATAGTTCATTAATCAATCAATCATATTATTAAACGTTATTTTTATCACTTTCACATATACTTATTAAATCAATAATTTTGTTATAAATTAAAAAATTTTGGGTTTGTTGGAACAAATTTAAATTTTTTAGAAGTACTTTTAGGAACTAGTAATTTAAGAACTTGTCCTTTAAAATCACATTCAATTATCTTTCTTGAAGAATCATAAATATAGCTTTTTTGAGATATAACTTCTAACCCCTTATTGCTGACTTCAATTTCTTCTGGTCTAAAACATAATTTATATAAACCATCGGGAAGATTAACTGAAAAGGTCTTGAAAATTTTTCCTCCAACTATTTCAAGATCTATTATATTCAATCCCAATCTTGATAAGAGTTCCATAACTTTAATGTTTATTGGATTATTGTATACTTCAAATGTTTCTCCATATTGTAGTATTTCACCATTATCTAAAATCATAATATAATTACTTAGAGCAATCGCATCTTCAGGGTCACTAAAAACAGCAACGGTTGTTTTACTTAAGTCGGTAATAAATTTTTTTAATAACGTTCTCATTTCGATATGCAATTTTCTGTCAAGCTGGCTTAAAGGTTCATCTAGAAGTAATAAATTACACTCGTTTAATTTTTCCCTTCCAAGGGCAATTAATTGTTTCATACCTTCAGGAAGTTCACTTGGCTTAAATTCTAAATAATTTGGAAGCCCGTCTAGTTCTTGAGCAACATTGGTAGCTTCTACGTACACTTCTTTTTTCTTTTTTCCTCTAATATATAAAGGAAATCCCAAATTAAGCTTTGAATCAAGGTGAGGAAAGAGAGCGTAATTTTGAAATACGAATCCAACCTTTCTATCTTTGGGAGAATAATCATCAATTCTATGCGAGCCTAATAGTATTTTTCCAGAATCTAGTTTTATTAATCCGGCAATAGTTCTTAAAAGAACAGTTTTTCCTGATCCTGAAGGCCCTAACACCGAAAGTACATTTCCACCACCAAGTTCAAAAGAGATATTTTTAAGTTCAAATGTGCCTACGTGAGAACATACGTCTTCTAATTTTAAAGCATATTTATTAGCTGTTGATATCATTTTAAATCACCTCCTTTCTGATTTCAGAAGGTAATTTTTTCTCTAACAATAAAATAGTTAATAAATTAAGAAAAATATATGTATAATAAGTAGTATATTTTGTTGAAAATTAAATTAGGTTATGAAGGAAATTGTCGTACAATATTTGAACATTGTAGAACGATTTTTAAAAAGGTAAGTATGTAAAGAGCGGGGAAAAATATTCTTAAATAATTAAATATTGTATTAAATTATTCAACATATTATATCATTTATGTGTAAATTTTAAGAATAATTTTTCTTTGTATGAACTCTTAAAAAAACTTGATATGATATAATTACAACGTAATCAGTGAGATGATTATATATTTTTGATGCAAAATAAATTGTTTAGTCACTTTAGAAATGAAGATTTTCTAAAAAAGAATTTCGAATTTATAAAGCGAGAAAATTAGACGAATGTAGGAGGAAAATATGGAAGAGAATATTTTTAAAAGTGGTTTTGTTACTGTGGCTGGAAAACCAAATGTTGGAAAATCCACATTAATTAATGCATTGATGGGTCAAAAAGTTGTCATTGTATCTGAAAAACCTCAAACTACAAGAAATAGAATAAATTGTGTTTTAACTGAAGATAATTATCAGATCGTTTTTGTGGACACACCTGGGATACATAAACCTTTAAGAAAAATTGGAGAATATATGTACAATATTGCTGTTCATGCTCTTGAAGGAGTAGATTTGATACTATTTGTGACCGACGCAACAGAAGGAATAAGAAAATCTGATTTGAGGGTAGCAGAGGTAATCAATGCTTCTAATATTCCTACTATATTAGTTGTTAATAAAATAGACAAGCTTAGAGATAGAAGCTACATCCAAAATATGATTAATCAAATAGAAGATGTTTGTAATAATATTGTTGAAAGTATTCCTGTCTCAGCTGTTACGGGAGAAAATCTTTCTGAACTTAAATTAGCAATTATTGGACATTTACCATATGGGCCACAGTACTATCCTGAAGATATTATTATTGATAAGCCTTCTAGATTTATTATTTCTGAAATAATACGTGAAAAGGTATTTAATCTAACTAGAGAGGAGATTCCCCATTCAACTGGCGTCGTAGTAGAGGAATTGAAAGAAAGAGAGAATGGAGTTTTGTATGTAAGAGCAGAAATATATGTTGAAAGAGAGAGTCAAAAACCTATAATTATCGGAAAGAACGGAAACATGATAAAAAAAATTGGAGAACTTGCAAGAAAAGATATTGAAGAATTATTTGAAACAAAGGTTTATCTTGATCTATATGTAAAGGTAAGAGAGAAATGGAGAGATAATGAAAACATATTAAATAAAGTAATGGGATACAATGAAGAAGCTATAAGAAAAGTTAATAAAAAAGCGACAAGATAGATTAAAGATTCAAAAAAGGTTAACAGATAATTACATAATATAATTAATCAAAGTGCCGATTCTTTCTATTTTGACTTCCACTTTGTCTCCAATTTTCATTTGTCCTACACCTGAAGGCGTTCCTGTTGCTATAACATCTCCTGGTAAAAGAGTCATTATTTTTGAGATAAAACTAATAAGTTCTTCTACAGAGAATATCATACAATTGGTATTGGAATTTTGTTTTATTTCACCATTTAATAAAAGTTGTATATCTAAATTGTTGGCATTTATATCTGTTGTAATAAAAGGTCCAAATGGCGCAAATGTATCAAACGATTTGGCACGGGTCCATTGCCCATCTTTCTTTTGTAAATCACGTGCAGTTACATCATTGAAACATGTATAACCAAAAATATGTTTATTTACTTCTTCTATTTCTAGATTTCTTGCCTTGTTTTTAATTATTACACCCAACTCTGCTTCATAATCTACTTGCCTACTCATTGAAGGATAGATAATATTATCGAGAGGACCAATGACAGCAGTCGAAGGAAGAATGACGAAGCCTAAATACTTTTTATAAATATACTGGAGGAACATGTTTTTTTATTTAATTAATGTTCACTTTTATTTACAAAATCTGATAGCAAGAAACTGAAAATTTAAATAAATGATAATAAAATGAAAGAAAAACGAATTAATGAAGCGGAGGTATAGAGTATGAAAAAAGCTAAAATGTACATAGACAAGAACTATATAATTGATAAAGTGGATAATAGGTTATTTGGCTCTTTCATTGAGCATCTTGGTAGAGCAGTATATACTGGAATATATGAACCAGGGCATCCAAAATCTGATGAAAAAGGTTTCAGAAAAGATGTTATTGACTTAGTGAAAGAACTGAATGTTTCGATAGTTCGCTATCCTGGCGGGAATTTTGTATCTGGGTATAATTGGGAAGATGGCGTGGGTCCAAAAGATAAAAGACCGAAAAAGCTTGAATTAGCATGGCAATCCATAGAACCAAATGAATTCGGTACAAATGAGTTTATTGAATGGTGCAAAAAAGTAAATACTGAACCAATGATGAGTTTAAACCTTGGTACAAGAGGTATAGATGAAGCTCGTAACTTTGTTGAATATTGTAACCATTCTGGTGGAGGATATTATGGAGAATTAAGAAAAAAGCATGGATATAAAGAACCTCATAAAGTGAAGATTTGGTGTTTAGGAAATGAAATGGATGGTCCATGGCAGATTGGCCATAAAACAGTTGAAGAATATGCACGATTAGCAGAAGAAACAGCAAAGGTTATGAAGTTGGTGGATCCAGATATTAGTTTGGTTGCATGCGGAAGTTCTGGTTGGCACATTCCCACTTTTGGCGAATGGGAAGCAACCGTTCTTGAACATACATATGATTATGTTGATTACATTTCACTTCATGCATATTACGATAATTACGAGGATAGCATTGAAAACTTCTTGGCTAAATCCATCGATATGGATTCATACATAAAATCGGTTATTGCGACTTGTGATTACATCAAGGGTAAGAAAAAAAGTAAAAAGACGATTAATATATCATTTGATGAATGGAATGTTTGGTTTCATTCAAGAGAAGCTGATAAAAAAGTAGAGCCGTGGCAAATTGCTCCTCCTTTACTTGAAGATGTATACACTTTCGAAGATGCACTATTGGTTGGTTTAATGCTAATTACGCTTTTAAAGAATGCTGATAGAGTAAAAATTGCATGTTTGGCTCAGTTGGTAAATGTTATAGCACCAATCATGACAAGAAAAGGTGGAGGTGCATGGAGACAAACTATTTTTTATCCGTTTATGCATGCCTCAAACTTTGGTCGAGGAAAGGTCTTACAACCAGTAATTTCAACTGATAAATACGACACGAAAGATTTTAAAGAAGTTCCATTCGTAGATTCTATTCCTGTTTTTAACGAAGAAAAAAATGAATTAACTATTTTTGCAGTAAACAGAGCACAAGAAAAAATGGTATTTGAATGCGAATTAAAAGGGTTTGAAGATTATTCGGTAATTGAACACATAGTATTAGAAAATAGTGATCTTAAAGCTGTTAATACTGAGGATAATCCAGATAATGTTAAACCTCACTCAAATGGTAATGCAAGAAATGAAGGAGAAAAAGTAATGGCTGAGCTATCTCCTCTTTCTTGGAATGTAATTAGAATGAAAAGATAATACCACCAGTTAGGGGCGAGTTAATAAAAACTGTTAAGGGGGCATAGCCCCCCTTTTATTTTAGTCTTAAGTCTTATTTAATTTATTAGTTTTGGAGGCGAACTTATGCAATTTGAAAAATCAGGAAACAAGCTAATAGCAAAAAGTAAAAGAGAAACTATATGGATAGAACCATATAGCGAAGATTGTTTAAGATTCAGATCTACTCTAAACAAAGATATTATAGAGCAAAATTGGACCTTACTTCCTCAAAAAGAAAAAGCCTGCGATATTAAAATAACGGAAAATATAGCAACAATTAAAAATGGACGGATAAAAGCAGAAGTTCTTTCTAATGGAACGGTAAATTATATAAAAGACAATGGAGAAAAGTTGCTCGAAGAATTATGGATAGATTATAGGGTAAATAACGCAGATCTTTTACATGCAAGAGAGTATAAGGCAGTAAGTAGTGAATTATATAAGATTCAACTTACCTTCAAATCTTATGAAAATGAAAAGTTCTACGGAATGGGTCAGTATGCTAACGGACAGTTTAATCTCAAAGGATCTGTGTTAGAACTTGCACAAAAAAACACACAAATAAGTATACCTTTTTTACTTTCGAACCGAAATTATGGCTTATCTTGGAACAACCCTGCTATAGGAAGAGCAGAATTAGTAAACAATTACACACGCTGGACAGCAGAAGGAACTAAACAAATAGATTATTTAATCATATATGGAGAAACTCCTGAAGAAATAATAAAAAAATACACAAATCTATATGGTAAAACGCCCATGTTGCCAGAATGGGCAGCAGGGTTTTGGCAGTGTAAGTTAAGATACAGAACACAAGAAGAACTATTAAATGTAGCAAGGGAATATAAAAAAAGGGATTTACCTTTATCTGTTATAGTAATAGATTTTTTTCATTGGCCTATGCAAGGGGAATGGAGATTTGATGAAAAATATTGGCCCGATCCTAAAGCTATGGTAGAAGAGCTAAAAGATATGGGAGTAAAACTCATGGTTTCCGTATGGCCAACAGTTGATTTAAGAAGCCAAAATTTTGAAGAAATGTTAGAAAATAACTTATTAGTGACAACAGAAAGAAACGAACCTGTTTTGATGACTTTCAGAGGATGTTGTACACATTTTGATGCCATGAATCCACAGGCACAAAAATACGTGTGGGAAAAGATAAAAGAAAACTACTATAAATATGGGATAAAGATGTTTTGGCTGGATGAAGCAGAACCTGAAATGAAAACTTATGATTACGACAATGTAAGATATTTTTTAGGAAACGGTTTAGAAGTAAGTAACATATACCCATTCTTTTATGCCAAAGCATTTTATGAAGGAATGAAAAATGAATCAGAAGAAGAGATAGTAAATTTAATAAGATGCGCATGGCATGGAGTACAAAGATTTGGAACGGTGGTATGGTCAGGAGATATACCCTCAACTTTTGAATCCCTCAGAAATCAGATAAAGGCAGGATTACACATGTCTATGTGCGGTATTCCGTGGTGGACAACCGATATAGGGGGATTCTATGGAGGAGATCCAGATGATCCAAGGTTTAGAGAATTAATAGTGAGGTGGTTCCAATTTGGAGTATTTTCTCCAATATTTAGATTGCATGGGAATAGAATTTACAAGAGAGAATTACCAAATCCAAACGATCCTGACGATCCAATGAATTTAGTTGGCGGTCCAAATGAAATATGGTCCTATGGGCAAGAGGCTTATGAAATAATAAAAGAATTATTATTTTTGAGAGAAAAGATGAAGCCTTACATAATAAAACATATGAAAAAAGCACATGAAACAGGTGTTCCAATGATGAGACCATTATTTTTTGATTTTCCAACAGATAATGAAACTTACGAAATAGGTGATCAATATATGTTTGGCCCTGACATCTTAGTGGCACCTGTTGTGTATGAATCGGAAATAGAAAGAACTGTATATCTACCAAAAGGCGCTAAATGGAAAGAGTGTGAAAGCGAAGAAGAATATGAAGGCGGTCAATGGATTGAAGTTCAAGCCCCTTTGAATAAAATACCTGTATTTACAAAAAATGGTATAAAGGTGTTTTAAAAATATAGATAATGATTTTGAAAATTAAAGCATGGAGGAGGAAAAATGTGGAAAATGCTAAATTGGTTTACTTAACTCCTAAATCGAAATGTCAATTGTCTCCTTACTCTATTGATTCTGTGGAGATAAGTGGTTTCATGGGAGAATATTTAAAAACAATGTTAGAAGATACTATCCCTAGCCAATATAAAATTTTAGAAGACTCGGGAACTTTAGATAATTTCAGAATAGCTTCTGGAAAAAAAGAGGGTTCATTTAGAGGAATGGTCTTTAGTGATTCTGATGTATACAAATGGTTGGAAGCAGCTTCTTATGCTTTACTGTTTATAGATAATGACGATAAACAATTAAAAGAAAAAATAGATAATACGATTCAAGAAATCAGAGATGCTCAAGACAAAGATGGATACATAAATACTTACTTTACTTTTGAGAAAAAGAAAGAAAGGTGGAGTGATTTAGCAACAAAACACGAGTTATATTGTGCAGGTCATTTAATACAGGCAGCTATTGCTCATAAAAGGATAACTGGAGAAGACACTCTTTTTAATGTAGCAATTAAATTTGCTGATTTAATTGCAAACACCTTTGGTCTAGATAAAAAAAGAGGGGCACCTGGACATCCAGAAATTGAAATGGCGTTAGTTGAGTTATACCGTGAAACAAACAATCAAAAATATTTAGATCTTGCTAAATATTTCTTAGAAGAGCGAGGAAATGGATATGCAAGCACCTACAAATTCTTCAATCCAGAATATTATATAGATCATAAGCCTTTCAAAGGATTAGAAGAGATGACAGGTCATGCTGTAAGAATGTTGTACCTTTGTAATGGAGCAACGGATATTTATTTGGAAACAGGTGACGAAGAGTTATTTTCTACTTTAGAAAAACTTTGGAATAATCTAGTTACCAAAAAAATGTATGTGACAGGTGGTGCAGGATCACGATATGACGGGGAATCATTTGGAGAAGAATATGAACTTCCAAATAGAAGAGCATATACTGAAACTTGTGCTGCAATAGCTTTATTTATGTGGAACTATAGAATGCTTTTAGTAACGGGTGATGCCAAATATGCTGATTTAATGGAATTAGTGTTATATAATGGATTGTTATCTGGGATTTCTATAGATGGGAGGCATTATTTTTATGTAAATCCTCTAGAAGATAGAGGAAGGCATAGAAGACAGCAATGGTATGAATGTGCATGTTGTCCACCTAACATTGCAAGAACTCTAACCTCTTTTTCTGGATACATGTATGCAACATCTAAGGATGGAATTTACATTAATCTGTACGAAAAGAGCGAAGCTAATTTGGAGTTTGGTGGAAAGAAAGTTGTAATAACTCAAGAAACAGACTACCCTTGGGATGGAAAGATAAGAATAAATATCTCAACAAAAGGAGATAATACTTTCAAGGTATTTCTAAGAAAACCTTCATGGGTAGATAGTTATGAAATAGTAGTTGATGGAGAGAAGATCTCTAAAAATACCGAAAAAGGTTTTATTGAAATTCATAAAAATTGGATGGGTACACATGAAATTGAATTAGATTTTCCAATAACCATAAATTATTTAGAAAGTCATCCTTTTGTAAGGGAAAATCTTGAAAAAGTAGCAATAAAAAGAGGACCTTTGGTATATTGCGCAGAACAAGCAGATAATAAAGATGGCGACGTATGGAACTATATAATCGACGTTAACGGGGATTTTGAGCAGGAAAATTTTGAAATAGGATCAAAAAAAATACTTAAATTAAAGACCAAAGGATACGTTAAAGATTTAAAGGATTGGAAAGGAAAGTTGTATAAACAGTTAAAGAATAGAGAAATGAATACAAAAGAAATTAATATGACTCTAGTTCCATATTTCTCTTGGGCAAACAGGGAAGAAGGACCTATAAATGTTTGGTTGAGAAAATAGATGATATAATACAATAAGATTTATAATATAAAAACAAAGAAATATTATGGAGGAGTATCTGCAGTGAAAAAAACAAAACAAGAAATAATCAAAGAATACATCTTAGATCAGATGAGAAGTGGACATTTAAAAAAAGGAGATAAGATTCTGTCAGAAAATAAGTTAGCGGAATACTTTTCTGTAAGTCGTCAAACGGTTCGAAAAGCATTATCAGATTTAGAAAACGAAGGGTATTTAATATCAAAAAGAGGTAGTGGCACCTACGTTAAATCAGTAAAAAAAGACAAAGAGAACATTGGGATATCGACGCAATCTTTGACAGATTATATATTTCCTTTCATTGTAATGGGGGCTGAAGATCAACTAAGAAATACTAAATATAAATCTTTCATTGGGAATGCTAAGAATGATCCGGTTATAGAAAAAGAGATATTAGAAAGATGGATGGATGATGGTGTTAAAGGATTGATAATTGATCCGGTAGTTAGTGCTACTAAACAAGCAAATATACATCTTTTAACGCAAATTAGTGAAAAAATACCAATGGTCATTATTAACAGTGATTTAGATATCCCTAAAGCAGGAATTTTAATCTTAAATGATTATGAATGTGGTGCTTTAGCAGCAGATAAATTTTTGTCTTTAGGTCATAAAAAGTTAGCAGTTATTTATAAGGCGATTCATAAAGCTACTGTTGAAAGGGCGAATGGTTTTATAGATAAAGTTAAAGAATATAAAAAAACCACATTATATGAACTACCTTTTCATGCCCTTGAGACATCTGATACGGCAATAAATTTAATAATGTCTCTCTTGAGTCTTCCTAAAGATAATGTACCAACTGCTATATTTTGTTCAAATGACCTTGTTGCAATGCAAGTAGTTATGGCAGCTAAAAGATTGAGGCTAGAAATTCCAAAAGACATATCAATAATTGGATTTGATGATGCTGATTTTGCACAAGCACTAGAGATCTCTACTTTTAGACATCCAAAACAAAAATTTGGAGAGAAAGCGGCACAAATGCTTTTAAAAATGATTGAAGAAAACAATAATGGTAAACCTGAAAGGGTTGTGGAGAAAGCCGAATTTATCGAAAGGAACAGTATAATTAGAAAAAATTAGGTGAAAAATATGATTGATGATATATTAAAGCTAGGTATTAATGAAATGGCAAATTTGAATTTCGACTGTTATTGTGGAAAAACTCATAAAGTTCATATAGAAAATATTATTGTAAATGAAAGTGCTTTGAAAGATTTAGAAAGAGTATTAGCAGGATTTAAAGATAAGAGCATTTTCTTGGTAGCAGATAAAAATACTTATAAAGTTTGTGGAGAAAAGATAGAAAAAGAATTAAAAAAGAAAAGGTATAATTTAAAATCTTATGTTTTTTACACCAATAGTGATTTAGTTCCTGACGAAAAAAGTATAGGTAGGTTGATAATAGAAGTTCCCAAAAATACATCGTTAATTCTTGCAATAGGTTCGGGTACCATAAACGATATTTGTAGATTTATTAGTTATAAACTGGATATACCTTACATTATTGTTGCTACAGCACCTTCTATGGATGGATATGCTTCTACCGTTTCACCTCTTATTGTAGAAGGATTTAAAATGACGTATGAAGCTGTATATCCAAAAGCAATAATTGCAGATACAAATATATTAAAAGAAGCACCACTAGAAATGATTCATGCTGGTTTCGGAGATATATTGGGCAAATACACCTCTTTAACAGATTGGAAACTATCAAAAATAATAAATAATGAATATTACTGTCAAACAACTGTGAATCTTGTAGAGAAAGCTAGAGAGAAATGTGTAGAGAATGCAGAAAGAATTAAAAATAGAGATGAGAAAATTATAAGGCAATTAACAGAAGCTCTTATTGTCTCTGGAATAGCCATAGGTTTTATAGGATATTCAAGGCCCGCTTCGGGGGCCGAACATCATTTAGCACATTATTGGGAAATTGCAGCTTTGCGAAACAATCAACCTCATCCATTGCATGGAAATTCTGTTGGAGCAGCTACCCTTGTTGTTTCCATGATATACCAATTAATGAAAGATAAAATTCCTAATGAGATAGATCCGCCTGATCCTGAATATATAATTTCTATTCATGAAAAAGTTGGTTCTATTTATAATCCTAGGGATTTAGGAATTCCGGAAGAGGTTTTTGCTGATAGTATAATACATGCAAGAGAAATCAGAAATAGATACACAATACTTCAACTTGCATATGAAAATAATCTATTAGAAAAATTTTCAAAAATTCTAACAGAAGAATTTTACTAAACTGTATAATTGTAAAGAGTCCACTCTTGCATTGAGTGGACTTTTTGTTTTAGTGACTTCCAGTTATACAAAAAGGTGTTATAATAAAAAGGATTATCAACCTATAAATAAATATTAACTATGCATTTTTCTTAAGAATCCCCAGGATGATTAGAAAGGTAGTAGAGTTTTTGAAGGTGTATCAGTATAGCAAGGCTAGATTAAGGAGGAAGTTATTAGTTTGGAAAAAGAAATTCAAGTAGATGAAAAAAATTATTATTCAAGGTTAGACACGTTTATTAGGAAAAATTTTCCTGAATTGAAATTGGGTGCAATATATAGTTTGATTAGAAAAGGGTTTGTAAAAGTTAATGAGAAAAGAATTAAAAAAAATAATTATCTCTTGAATATTGGAGATACAGTTAAAATAATACTCAATGAAGAAAAGATTGAAGATATTAAAAGACCGCTTATGCCATCATTAAAGCCTCGAGCTATGAAGTTTGACATAATTTATGAAGACAAAGACCTTTTAGTTATTAACAAACCTCCTAAAGTTTCAGTTCATCCTGGTAACAAAGAGGAAAAAGTTACAATAATTGAAGGTGTAATGTATTATTCTCAGGGAGATTTTGAACCACATTTAGTTCATAGGTTAGATAAACTCACTTCTGGAGTCATGATTATAGCAAAGTCTAAACAGACAGCCAGAGAAATCTCCTATTTGATACAAGGCAGAGAATCAAAAAAAATTTATTTAGCATTATTAGTCGGAGAATTAAAAAACAATAAAGGGAAATTGACAAGTCTTGTTGATGAAAAGGAAGCATATTTGAAATATGAAATTGTAGAGAAATTTAAAACTAATCATGGTGTATTTACTTTAGTAAGAATAGAGCTGTTAACTGGTAGAAAGCATCAAATAAGGGTTCAATTTTCAGAGGCGGGTTTTCCTATTGCAGGTGATGATACTTATGGAAATAGAGAGATAAATAAAATATTAAGAAAAAATTTTAATTTAAAAAGATTTTTTCTTCATGCATACAAGATTTCTTTTGATTATAATGGGATTCATTATGAATTTGCTGCTCCACTCAGTCAGGATCTTCAGACTGTATTAGCTAAATTAAAGGAAGATAGTTAGAAATAATGAGGGGGATTACGATGAAAAAAATACAGAAGCATATTTTTTTTATTTCCCTAATATGCTGTTTAATATTCTTTATTTATTCTTTTTATGTTGATTGGCAAAATTCAAAAACTTATTCAATTCTTCCGTTAGAAAGCACGCTTAGTACCGAGAATATGGAAGGTTATTCCTATTATGTCTATAAAAATCATGCGATTTTAAAAGATTTCCAAACCCAGGGGTATGAAAAAGATAACAATTTTCTTAAAGGTCTTTCAGAACAATACAACTATATTTTAATTTCGGAATTTTCAGATTTTGACAAATATTTTACTAATATAAAAGACAAACTTGATAAAAATATACTTGATAAAATGCGGTATTTGCATTATATAAAAGCCGCAGAAATAGATAAATTTGATGATCAAATGATAGTTCAAAGATTTCATAGGGCACTTACAGAAAGAAAGATAAGATATTTTATGTTTCCTGAACATTCCAGGTCTTTAAATCTGATATATTTAATTCATCAAGATTTGGGAACACCCGTTAATATTGAATCTATAACTTATTTATTGCCTTCACCTCTTATCAAATGGTTCGGTTTTGGATTGATTACTTTGAATTTATTTAGTTTCGTTCCTTTGTTTTCATTTGTTTATATTCTAGTATTTATTTTTTTAAAAAACTGGTCTTTTACCATTGCAGCAACGCTTTTTTCTATCATTATCTTTTTTAAAATATCTAAGAAAAATCTCCTAAAAATTATAACCTTTTCGTTATTATTTGGAACATTAGTTTACATGAGTGGTTACGATACATTATTTATATTTAAATTAAATAATGTTAGGGGCGTTAAAATTTTACTAGTTATTTTGCCCTTGTTGGTCTTGTGCAAGGCTTTTATAGACTATACTGGTTTCAAATTTAAAAAAGGTGAATTAAAAAAAACATTTAAAAAGATTGAAAATATAAAAGTTCAGCGAAGTGATATTATTCTAGTTATATTACTCATTTTTGCTGGATTTATTTATATAATAAGAAGCTCAAATTGGGCGTTTGTTTCTAATTTCGAAAGAAAACTCAGAGATTCTCTAGAAAAAGTGCTAATTGCGAGGCCTAGGACAAAAGAATTGATTTCCTATTTTTTTTACTATACACCTCCCATTCCTGGTAGGACGTTTATATGGGATTTTTTTAAGTCGATTTTACCAGTTTCTATATTAGATACATTTTTGCATATACATACTCCTTTATATTTGAGTTTATTAAGAACAGTTAATGGTTTTCTAGTATCTTTGATTTTATTGTTAATTATAATATTTGTAGAAGATATTGTTGTAAAATTAAAAAATATGAGAAAACCTCAAATAGAGCAAAAAGGCGAGAATAATGCAAAAAGTGTTATTAAGGGGGAGGAAAAGGATGAAAAATTTAAATAATTTTTTAAGAAGTGTGGTAATTATTGCAAGTATAGCCGTTGCAGGGATTTCTTTGTATTTATTTTATCTAGAAAATTCTAAAGGTAGGCTTTTTCAGTATTATGCTTTCTCAGATTTGACAAAGTTTTTTTTGACGTTGTTATATATTGTATTGGTGAGTTTACTAATATTTTTTTATATAAGATTATTAATGAAAAAAAAGTATAGTTTGGCATTTTCTTTCACTTTCTTAACAACATTAACATTTTTATCTATTGTTTTATATTCTTCTATGATTCTAAGTGTAGTATATGTCGCGAATCTTTTAGGATTAATGTGGGTCATTTATTTTACAAAAGAAAGAAAATCCGAAGGTGTTGCTAAAAAATCTCAGGAAGAGAATAAACCAATCAATGAAAAAAAATAATAAAGGTATGCAAGTGGCATACCTTTACTATTTTTCCTTGCTATATACATAATTGTAAGCATAAACAGCTTCTTTTAAAATATTGCATGCTTTTTTTAGTTCCTCAGAGTTTAAAACATAGGCTATTCTTATTTCTTTCTTTCCCGCGCCTGGTGTTGCATAAAAACCTGTTAATGGTGCAACCATAACTGTTTCTCCATCAATATCAAACTCAGTAAGAGTCCACTTAACAAACTCTTCAGAATCATCTATAGGTAATTCTATAGACATGTAAAATGCACCACTAGGTTTTTGGAAAATGGCACCCTCTATATTTTTTATTTCGTTATATGCAACATCTCTTCTATTCTGATATTCAATTATTAGTTTGTTCGTATAATCTTTATCCAAATCATACAACAACCCTAATGTACCACATTGTTCAATTAAAGGAGGACATAATCTTGATTGAGCAAATTTCATCACTTCTTCTAAAAAACATTTGTTTTTGGTACCCAGTACACCAATTCTAGCCCCACAAGTGTTATATTCTTTTGAAATACTATCAAGAAAAATGAATCTATCTTGATCTTCAAAGTTCATAATTGAAATATGTTTTTTGCCATCAAATATAATTCCACTGTAAACTTCATCGGAAATTACAAAAATATTTTTTTCTTTTGCAAAATCTACTATTCTTTTTAGTTCTTCATAACTATATACTGTTCCTGTGGGATTTGAAGGATTTGAAAAGATGATAGCTTTGACCTTTTTGTTATACCCCTTTTCTAACTCGTCCCAAGAAGGTATTGAATATCCATCTCTAGGATCGGCTTTTATAGGACATAGTCTGATATTTAACATCTCAGCAAATCCTCTATAATTTGCATAAAATGGTTCTATCACCATTATTTCATCTTCCGGATCCGCCACACAAGCCATTGCAAATATAACCGCTTCACTACCCCCGGTTGTTATTACCAGATCTTCAGGATCAAAATTTATCCCCTTTGATTTATAATGCATAGAAAAAGCTTCTCTTAATTCGTATAATCCTGCTGAGTGACTGTAATATATTACATTTGGTGTATATCGTTTTATTCCTTCAAAAAAAGCCTTTGGTGGTTCCATGTCTGGTTGACCGATATTTAAATGGTATACTTTTTTTCCTGCTTTCTTTGCCATTTCAGCATAAGGAACCAATTTTCTAATCGGTGAAGCCTGGGTATTTAAAACCCGCTTAGATAAAAACATATATACCCTCCTCCTGGTTTACTATTCAAATAGACTACTTTAGAAGAATTCATAAATTTTACACAATATCTTTGTTAATAATAATCCCCAAAAAAGAAGAAAATAAATGTTAAAATTATTAAATTTATTTTATATAATAATATACGAAGGTTAAATATATGCAATCAAAGAAACGTTTTTGTTATTAAAAGTTTAAAAATATAAAAAGGTTAATACAAATAATAACTTGCTAAATTATTGATTTTTGAGATGTTTGATGTATAATTCAATTGTAAGCTATTAATTAGCTTTTCAAACTAATTTTAATTACGATAGAGGGAGGAAGTATGATGGATGCTTTAGCCTTAGATGATTTTACGAAGTACAAGTTTATATCTAACACTAAATTTTCCCCTAACGGTGAAAATTTAGCTTTTGTAATTCATGAGATGGACGTTGATGAGAATAAGTATTTGTCAAATATTTGGGTATATAACGTTTCCACAGGTGAAATAAACAAATTGACTAGCTTCAATCAAGAAAGTTCTTTTGTCTGGCTAGATGAAAATAATATCATATTTTCAACTGTTAGAGAAGAAAAAGATAAAAAAAGATTAGAAAAAGGAGAACCATTTACAATATACTATAAAATTAACATAAATGGAGGAGAAGCAGAAAAATATTTTGAAGTTCCGTTAATGGTTACAAAAATAGAACCACTTAATGACAAGAAATTTGTTTTAACCGGTATTTATGATAGAAAAATAAATGACTTAATAAGTTCTTCTCCAGAAGAAAAAGAGAAATTGCTTGAAAAGATGAGAGAAGAAAAAGATTATGAAATCTTGGATGAAATACCTTTTTGGTCTAATGGTCATGGATTTACAAATAAGAAAAGAAACAGATTATACATTTTTTCTTTTGATGAAAAAATATTAACACCTATTACTGACGAACTAACAAATGTCGACGATTTTAATATAAGTAATGATAAAAGCAAGTTAATATATATATCTAACACATTTAAAGATAAAATGGAAATAAGGTCAGATTTGTATCTATACAATATTGATAATGGACAGCTAGAAAAGTTAACACATGAAGATCCTTTTAGTTATGCATATGCAAATTTTATAGAAGGCAAAATAATATTTTTAGGTTCGAACATGAAAAATTATGGAGTGAATGAAAATCCTAAGTTTTATCTAATGAATATAATGACTAAAGAAGTAGAGCAAATTCATACAGATTTTGACTATAGTACTTGGAGTTCAGTTGGATCGGATTGTAGATATGGTTCAAATCAAGAATTTAAAGTTGAGGGAAACTATTTTTATTTTGAGACAACTGAATATGGAAATTCATATATTAACAGAATAGATGAAAACGGAAAAAGAGAAAAGTTAACAACAAAGCACGGATCTGTAGATGGTTTTGATGTGTTTGATAAAAGTATAGTATTTGTAGGTATGAGGGATAACAAATTACAAGAATTATATGAATTAAAAGATAAACAAGAAAATCAAATAACCTTTTTTAATGAATGGGTTGTTAAAGAAAAAAAATTATCAAAACCGCAAAGAATAACTTTTAATACCAAAGAAGGTATGGAAATTGAAGGATGGATTATGAAACCCATTGATTTTGATGAAACCAAAAAATATCCAGCAATATTAGATATACATGGAGGACCGAAAACTGTATATAGCGGAGAAGTTTTTTTCCATGAAATGCAGTATTGGTCAAATATTGGATATGTAGTAATGTTTTGCAATCCTCGAGGAAGCGATGGAAGGGGAAATGAATTTGCTGATATAAGAGGAAAATATGGCACAATAGATTATGAAGATATTATGGAATTTGTTAATGTTGTTATAGAAAATTTTTCTTTTATTGATAAGGATAGATTAGGAGTTACCGGAGGCAGTTATGGTGGTTTCATGACAAATTGGATAATTGGCCACACTAATAGGTTTAAAGCAGCTGCTTCTCAAAGAAGCATAGCTAATTGGATTTCAAAGTTTGGAACCACAGATATTGGATATTACTTTGTTGAAGACCAGCAGGCAGCAACTCCTTGGACAAACTTTGAAAAATTGTGGTTTCATTCTCCCATGAAATATGCTGATAGAGTTAAAACTCCAACTTTGTTCATACATTCAGAAGAAGACTATAGATGTTGGCTAGCTGAGGGACTTCAAATGTTCACCTCACTTAAATATAATGGTGTGGAAGCAAAATTGGTGATGTTTAGAGGAGAAAATCATGAATTGAGTAGAAGTGGAAAACCAAAGCATCGAATCAGAAGATTAAAAGAGATTTCAGATTGGTTTGACAAATATTTGAAACCTAATATTTAAAGTTTTGATTTATATGTTATAATAATGGTTAAATATTTTTATTATTAAAAGGGGAAGAAAAAATTACTAGGATGGAGGGAGAAATGAAATCTAAAAACAAGAGATTAGTAACTATATCATTATTATCTGCTATTTCTTTTATATTAGGGTTTACTCCTTTAGGCTTTATCCCTATTCCACCTGCGAATGCAACTACAATGCATATTCCTGTTGTTATAGGAGCAATTTTAGAAGGTCCTATTGCAGGAATGGTTATTGGGTTAATATTTGGGATATCAAGTATAATACAGGCACTTCTTAGACCAAATATATTGTCTTTTGCTTTTATAAATCCGTTGGTCTCGGTTTTGCCAAGGATATTGATAGGTCTTGTTTCATATTATTCATACAAACTTGTCTTTAATTTATTTTCTTCTAGAAAGAATGGAGAGGTTTCAAAAGGTGCAGATAGTATTTCAGTAGGCATAAGTGCTGCTTTAGGCACTCTAACAAATACTGTAGGAGTTTTAGGAATGATGTATCTTCTTTATGCTGAAAGAATTGCAGAGGCTATGGAGATAAAAAAGGAAGCTGTAGGAGGAGTTATTTTAGCAATAGGTTTAACAAATGGCATTCCAGAAATAATTATCGCTGTTTTAATAACAATTGCTGTAATTAGAGCAGTTAAAAAAGCAGGTTATTAAGTTTAAATAAAAATATCCCCGATCGTTTTTGGATCGGGGATATCTTTATTATAGTTGTTGAGTTATAAATTCTTTATCAGGTTTTTTATGAAATAATCTTAAGAAGATCTTTTCAATTTCTACAAGAATAACAAATACAAAAGAAAGTGCTAAAACCCATAACCATTGATTCATATTGAGCACAGATATCTCAAAAATCTTACTTAAGAAAGGTGTATCTAAAGTTAATTGTAGGAGAATTCCTATGCCTATTGACCCTATCAGGAATTTGTTGCTGAAAAAATTTATTTTAAATAATGATTCTTTGTTTGAACGTGCATTTAAGGCATGAAATAGCTGTGAAAATACTAAAGTCATAAAAGTCATAGTTTCAGCAGTTTCAAGACTATGCGTTCTTCCAATCATAAAAGCAGTTATAGATAAAAGGCTCATTATAATTCCTTCAATTAGAACTTGGATACCTAATCCATCAGCAAATATGCTTTCATCTCTTCTTCGGGGTTTAGCAATCATAACGTCTTTTGTTGGTGGTTCCATTCCTAAAGCTAAAGCTGGAAGGCTATCAGTAACAAGATTAATCCATAAAAGATGGATTGCAAGCAGAGGTTGACCTAATCCCATCAAAGTCGCAATAAAAACAGTAAGAATTTCTGCGATGTTACAAGAAAGTAGATATCTAACGGATTTACGTATATTTGAATATATAGTTCTACCTTCTTCAACAGCAGACACAATTGTAGCAAAATTGTCGTCTGTTAAGACCATATCTGCAGCTTCTTTGGCTACCTCTGTTCCTGTTATTCCCATAGCGACACCAATATCAGCTTGAGAAAGAGCAGGTGCATCGTTAACTCCATCTCCAGTCATTGCAACGATAGCGCCATTTTTTTGCCAAGCCTTAACTATCATAACCTTATGTTCTGGTGCAACTCTCGCATAAACTCTAATCTTTTTTATATTTTTTACTAACTCATCGAAATCCATTTTGTCAAGTTCTTCTCCAGTAATTACCTTTTCTCCTTCATGAAGAATCCCTAAACTTTTAGCAATAGCCTCTGCTGTAAGTTTATGATCTCCTGTAATCATTACAGTTGTGATACCTGCTAAATCACATTTTCTAATAGCTTCCTTGGCTTCAGGTCTAGGAGGATCTATCATACCAATAAGGCCTAAGAAAACAAGGTTCTTTTCTAATTCTTCCCTATCAAAATTATCATCCTGAAGGAATTTATATGTTACTGCCAAAATTCTCATGCCATTTCTAGCAAGATCTTCATTGGCTTTATCAATATTTTGTAAGTCTTCTTGCTTGATAGGCCTTATTTTTCCATTGTCATCTATATGAGAACATCTTGAAATTAAATATTCAGGAGCTCCTTTTGTAATAGAAATAAATTTATCTTCATATTTATGCACTGTTGTCATAAGCTTTCTATCAGAGTCAAAAGGAAGTTCATCAATTCGACGATATTTATTTTCCAGTTCGACTTTTTCTTTACCTAGTTTCTTAAGGGCTGCAACTAAAGCAACTTCGGTTGGATCTCCAATTTTCTTACCTTCTTCACTAATTCTCGCATCTGTACAAAGAGCTGAAGTCGCAATTAGCTTAAAGATCCTATTATCGTCGTTTATATCTTTAAATCTCTTAATGTTATTATCAATATAAACATGTGTTACAGTCATTTGGTTTAAGGTAAGTGTTCCTGTTTTATCAGTACAAATTACATTTGCACTTCCAAGAGTTTCTACTGCTGGAAGTTTACGTATTATAGCATTTCTCTTTGCGAGCCTCTGGACTCCAATAGCGAGTGTAATGGTAACTATAGCGGGAAGACCTTCAGGAATAGCCGCTACTGCCAAACTAATAGAAGTTAAAAACATTTCCAGAATTGGTGTACCTCTTAAATAACCAATAAGAAAAATTAAGGCACAAATGAATAGAGCCGCTATACCCAAAGTTTTACCTAATTTATTTAATCTTTCTTGTAGAGGAATTGTTTCCTCTTCTTCACCCATCATCGAAGCTATTTTTCCCATTTCGGTATTCATTCCAGTACCAGTAACGACCATCTTTCCACGTCCATAGACAACTGTAGTGCCAGCAAATACCATATTTATTCTGTCCCCTAAACTCACATTTTCAGAATCTAGAGGATCAATCTGTTTTTCTACAGGAACGGATTCCCCTGTAAGCGATGATTCGTTTACTTTGAGAGCGGCAGCTTCTATGAGTCTTCCGTCAGCCGGTACAAAGTCTCCTGCTTCCAATAACACAATATCTCCTGGTACAATTTCTTTAGATGACACCACTTTAACTTCACCATCTCTCAGTACTTTAGCGTGTGGAGTAGACAACTTTTTAAGAGCTTTTAAGGCTTCATTAGCCCTATTTTCTTGAATGGAACCTAATAAGGCGTTAAGAACCACGATTGCTAAAATTATGGCGGCATCTATAACTTCTCCAACAAGTAAAGAAATAGCTACAGCTATTAATAAAATAATGATCATGAAGTCCTTGAATTGACTAATAAACATTTGAAAAAAGGTTTTCCCTTTTTTCTCTTCTAATTCATTATAACCATATTTTTGAATTCTTTTTTCGACTTCGCTGGATGATAAACCTCTGATATTTGTATCTAATTCTTTTATAACTTCTTCAACATCCTTGGTGTGGAAACTTGCCATTTTTTTCCTCCCTTACAAAATATGTTTATTGTTTTCAGAAATTCTAAAACTCTGAATTTAACTAACTTTTAATACCTTGTGTTTAAAGTGGTTACCTTCCAACTTTTAATTCTCACTAATTATTAATCTCTTTATAGTTTTTAATATTTGTACCGAAGAATTGGGGAGGGCTCCGCCCTGGACCCATGTTAAATTCAAAATGCTTATTTTTAGAAAATCTTCATTTTTAAAAACCCTAAAAATATGTTTTACTCACTTTATAAATTTTATCATTTTTTGGCAGAAAGCCCTGACCTCTATAGGTTGGGGATAAATGCCAGTTACTGCTACATGCAAAATCCTTATGGTTCTCAAGATCGATGTTTAACCACCAACCGCAGTGTCCAGAACGAGTGGAATATCCTGGAGTGGCTATATTATTTCCTTTGAACGGTTTCCTTATAAAAGGGTTTAATAAACTAGTTCTGTTGGATTTCTTACAAGCCACCACTTCAAAACTCGTCAGAGTTTAAGTAGTGGAAGGATAAGACTGAACCTTGAAAACGGTAAATTTTTAATATTTTATTTTTGAAAATGCTGATATTAAAAGTTCTAAAAAGCATTTTAATGATACTATAAAGTGCAAAAAAGACCTTTATTCATATTCGAATAAAGGTCTCACTCTCAAGAATTGCTACACCACCGGGCATGTGCCGTGATGACGATGGTGCAGAACGAGTTACTCCCCTTCAAGCAATTCTATCATATTTAATGAGTATTTTCAATAGGATTTAATCTAAATAATATAGGCACAGATTTTAATAGTAGTTTACCCTTTAATTAACTTTATGGTATAATATCTTTATCATTAAGATATAAAGTTAAATAATTATTGTTCGGAGGAGGAGAGAACATATGAAAAAATTTACGGAAACTCATGAATATGTAATAGTTAATGGCAATATTGCTGTTGTTGGTATTTCAAAAAAGGCTGCAGATGAATTAGGGGATGTTACATATGTTGAATTGCCTCAAATTGGAAGAACCGTAAAAAAGGGTGACATACTTTGTACAATAGAATCAGTTAAAGCTGCGGAAGATGTTTATGCCCCTATAAGTGGAAAAATAATTGAAGTAAATAATGACTTAGAAGACTCTCCAGAAATAATTAATGAGGATGCAGAAGATAAGGGATGGATAGCTAAAATAGAAATATCTAATCCTTCTGAAATTGAAGAACTTTTGGATGAAGAACCAGAAATTTAAAAGATATAAAAAGTCCTCAATTAATTGAGGACTTTTTATTTTGAATATAAAAGGCTTCGTTGTGATTCTTCAAATTAAAGATATCTCTGCTAGCTTAAATGGGTTTCTTTCCACAAATACGTTAAATCTCGTATACACTTTATTAAACCGTTAAAATATTTTAGTAAGTATATGCTATAATTCAAATGAATTATTTCTCAACTCTTTAACTGTTTTGGAGGAACATTGATGAAAGTATATATGAGTGATCTACATATTGGCTTAGGAAATGAAAGTGATGATTTTATTTATGACGCTAGACTAATCAAGTTATTAAATGAACTAATTGAGATGAATAGCGATGATACTGAGTTATATATAGTTGGAGATTTTTTTGAGTTAACAAATGCAGTAAATGATGGTTATATGGCTAATACAGCAGTTGAGTATGCTCAACAATGTGATGTCAATGTAATTGATGAAATCATTAATAATCATAAAAAGTTAATTGAAACATTCCAACGTTTTTCAAAGAAAAATAGAATTTATTATATAGTTGGAAATCATGATTATTACTTTCTTTTCAATAAAAAAATTTGTGACAAAATAAAGGAAATATTCAAGAAGTGTGAAATAGTTCCGTATTACTATGATGAGGAATTTGAGCTTTTCTTAATTCATGGAAACCAATTCGACCCTGTGAATAGGTTGAGTAAAGATCAAAACAATAATATTTTACCTTCTTTTTCTGAATATATGACTAAATACATGAATCATCATTTTGGAAATATAGCTGTAGAAATTCTTTCCGAAGAGCTGTATTCTGAATATCAGAATATTTATCCTCAAGTGGATGTTTTTAAATGGCTTGACAATCTAAAAGAAAAATATTTATTGAACTATGATTTAAAAAAAGAATGGATAAAAGTTTTTACCCGACTTATTAAAACTCCCCAAGTAAAAAGGTGGTTGAAGGTAAATTATCCTGGAGTGAATGTGTTATCAAATATTTTTGTAAATAATATGGGGGGGTTAAAACTAGGAGAGGCAATTGTAAGGTTGGGGATGTTTTTTAGAAGTATGAATAATTCAAATTATCTTTTAATGAATGCTGAAAAACTTTTAAATGAAAGTTTTTATATACCTAAAGAATACCTGATAGGTTTCGGAGAAAATGATATCGCTTTGGAAGAAGATAAAGTTAAATTTTTAATTATGGGGCATAATCATAGAGCATCACTAAATATGATAGATAATAGCCCTGTTGAAAAAGTTTATGTAAATACAGGTACCTGGAAATATAGAGTTAGTAGAAATTTAGGAATAAACAAGAATGAATTCGTAAAAAAGAAACTCATCTCATATTTATATGTAGAACAAAAAAATAACAGGCTTAATTTTAAAATGATAAAAGAAGAAGCATTTTAAAAGAAAATTGTATATTAAATTTTACTAAAATGAGAAATAGAAAAAAAATTAATATAATATAATATATTTTAGCTATCAAAATTTATGCAAAAAGGGAGGTAAAATGATGTCAAAGAAATACGTATATGTTTGGAATAATCGCAGAGTCGAAGGAAATGCCAAGATGAAAGATATTTTAGGTGGTAAAGGTGCAAACCTTGCTGAAATGGCATTGCTTGGACTACCAGTACCACCAGGATTTACAATTTCTACAGAGGTTTGTAAGTATTATTGGGATAATGGTATGAAACTCCCAGATGATTTGAAACCTGCAGTTGAGCAAGCTATGCATGAATTAGAAGAGGTTTTAGGTAAAAAGTTTGGGGATAATGATAATCCTTTACTTGTTTCTGTTCGTTCTGGAGCAGCAGTTTCAATGCCTGGAATGATGGATACCATTCTTAATTTGGGTTTAAACGATGTATCGGTTCAAGGATTAGCTAAACAGACTAATAACGAAAGATTTGCTTGGGATTCGTACAGAAGGTTTATACAGATGTTTGGAGATGTATCGCTAGAAATCCCTCATGCAAAATTTGAAGAAGCCTTGAACAAAGTAAAAAGAGAAAAGGGAGTAAAAACTGATATAGAGTTAGATGCAGAAGATTTCAAAAAAGTTGTTGAATTATATAAGAAAATATATCAGGAAGAAGGAAAATCCTTCCCTCAAGACCCAATGGAACAGTTATGGATTTCAATTGAAGCGGTATTTAGAAGTTGGAATAACCCAAGAGCCATAAAATATAGGCAAATTAATAAATTAGACGATAAAAACTTCTTAGGAACAGCAGTTAACGTTGTTGCAATGGTTTTTGGAAATATGGGAGAAGATAGTGGCACTGGTGTTGTATTTACGAGAGATCCAAGTACTGGAGAAAAGAAATATTATGGTGAATTTTTAATGAACGCTCAAGGTGAGGACGTTGTGGCTGGTATTAGAACTCCTCAACCTTTGGATGAATTAAAAAATATAATGCCAGATGTATATAAAGAATTAACTGAAATAATGGATAAATTAGAACACCATTTTAGAGATATGCAAGATATTGAATTTACTGTTGAAAGAGGTAAACTATATATCTTACAAACAAGGAATGGTAAAAGAACCCCTGCTGCTGCTGTTAAAATAGCAGTTGATTTAGTAAAAGAAGGGTTAATTAATAAGCAAGAAGCTGTTATGAGGGTAGATCCAGCAGATATCGAAAAACTACTACATCCAGTATTTGATCCTGAAGAACTAAAAAGAGCCCAATATATTGGAAAAGGATTGCCAGCATCACCAGGTGCAGCAACAGGAAAGATTGTTTTTAGTGCAGAAGAAGCTGAAGAAATGGCAAAAAAAGGAGAACAAGTTATTCTTGTTAGACCAGAAACATCTGCTGAAGACGTTGGCGGTATGAACGCTGCACAAGGTATTTTAACCAATCGTGGAGGTATGACTTCACATGCTGCAGTTGTAGCTAGAGGTATGGGTAAAACAGCTGTAGTGGGAGCAGAAAATATATTAATAGATTTGAAGAATAGACTTATTAAAGCAAATGGTGTTGTTATAAAAGATAAAGAATGGATCTCAATAGATGGTAATGAAGGAAAAGTTTATGCTGGTAAAGTTAAGACTATAAGACCTGAAGGATTAGCAGGAGAACTTGCAACTTTACTTGATTATGCAGATGAAGTTTCCGATTTAGGTGTTCGAGCAAATGCTGATGTACCAAGAGATGCCAAAGTGGCTAGAGAATATGGTGCTCAAGGAATAGGTCTTTGTAGAACTGAACATATGTTCTTTGGCCCTGAAAGAATTAATAAAATGAGAAGGATGATAGTTTCAAAGAGTGAAGAACAGAGAAGAAAAGCTTTGGAAGAACTTCTTCCATATCAGATTGAAGATTTTAAAGGTTTATTCAAAGAGATGGAAGGATTCTCTGTTACTATTAGGCTCTTAGATCCTCCTTTACATGAATTTGTTCCTGAAACAGATGAACAGATAAAAGAATTAGCAAAAACTTTGGGAATCACTGAAGAAGAATTAAGGCAAACGGTTAAAGAACTTGAAGAATTTAATCCAATGATGGGTCATAGAGGGGTAAGAGTTGCAATCACTTATCCTGAGATAGCTGAAATGCAAACAAAAGCAATACTTCTTGCAGCTATAGAATTAATGAAAGAGGGAAAGAAGGTACATCCAGAAATAATGATTCCTCTAGTTGGAAATGTCAAAGAGTTTACAATTTTAAAAGATTCTATAACTCAGATAGCTGACGAACTCATCAAGGAACACAACGTTGATTTAGAATACAAGGTTGGTACAATGATTGAAGTACCGAGAGCTTGTGTAGTTGCAGATCAGATTGGTGAACAAGCTGATTTCTTCAGTTTTGGTACAAACGACCTTACTCAATTAGGATTAGGTTTCTCAAGAGATGACTATGGAAAGTTTATCAACGACTATATTGAAAAAGGAATATATGAAAAGGATCCATTTCAGCATATTGATAGAGAAGGTGTTGGTAAACTAATTAAAATAGCTCTAGATGGTGGAAGGTCAACTAATCCACATCTAAAAGTTGGAATTTGTGGTGAGCATGGAGGAGATCCTGAATCTATTGAATTTGCACATTTAGTGGGTTTGGATTATGTAAGTTGTTCACCATATAGAGTTCCAGTTGCACGATTAGCAGCGGCTCAAGCAGCTGCAAAGTATAAAAGAGGTAAAAAAGTAAATTATTAATTGTATCAAATATAGCGGGGATTCAATCCCCGCTTTTTTCATGCTTTGAGCTCGATTGACAAAATACATTAATTGTGTTAGAATTAATAAAAATTGTTTTTTATGATTATTTAATATGGTGAAAGAACAATGAAAATTGTTGATGTAATTAGTCAAAAAGGTAAACCAATACTCTCCTTTGAAATTATTCCTCCAAATAGAGGAGGAAGTATATTAGATATTTATAATGTAGTCGATGGATTAATGAATTTTTCTCCATCTTTTATAAATGTTACTAAGCATGCTAACGAAGTTGAATATTTAGAAAATGGTTTAGAAGTTAATAAGATAATTGTAAATAAACGTCCAGGCACAGTTGGAATTAGTGCCGCTCTTAAAAACAGATATAACGTAGATGTAGTTCCTCATCTTATCTGTGTGGGATTCAATAAATATCAATTAGAAGATATATTAATTGATTTACATTATCTTGGGATTGAAAATGTATTTGTGGTTCGAGGAGATAAAAACAGGTATACCTTTAGAGAATTTGACGAGCATAAATATGCTTGTGATTTAGTCGAACAGATTGTTAACCTTAACAAAGGTATTTATGTATATCCGACAAGATATAATTACTCTACAGATTTTTGCATAGGTGTTGCTGGATATCCTGAGAAACATTTTGAATCACCTAATTTAGAAAAGGATTTAGATAATTTAAAATTAAAAATAGAATTAGGTGCCCAGTTCATTATTACCCAGATGTTTTTTGATGTTAATTATTATATAAATTTTCTTGACAAAATAAGTGAACGAGGTATTAATGTTCCAGTAATACCTGGTTTAAAACCGATAGTATCTAAAAAATCCTTATATAATATTCCTAAATCTTTTTTTGTAAACATTCCGAAAGAATTAGTTGAAGCTTTTGATGAGGCAAAAACGCCAAAAGACGAGTTTAATGTTGGGGTTAAACATACAATAAAAATGATTGAAGAATTATTATCTAGCGGCGTACCTGGTGTACATATTTTCACAATGGGAAAAGGAGATGCTGTAAAAGAAGTATTACGAGAGTTTCAAAATGTGTTTTAAATGTTTTTTAATATATAAGATAAAGAAATTTTGATTTTAGGAGGTAGTATTGTGGAAGACATGGAATTTTTCACCTTAACCGATGAAAAAGGTAATGAAAATGATTTTATGTTTTTAAAAGAATTAGAGATTGATGGAAAAACTTATTGGATATGTCAAGAAGCAATAAGAGATGAAGAAAAGCAAGAAATGATTTTAAATGGAGTAGTTGCTTTTGCAGTAGAAAAAGAAGAAGGAAAAATTTATTTAAATAGTATTGATGATGAAGATGAATTCAAAAAAGTTTCTGATGTTTGGGAAAGTATCGAAGATGAAGTATTTTCATCCTTTGACTTAGAAAATGAAAGCGATTTTGAAGAGTACGATGTTGATTTTAGTGAAGACGATTATTCCCAAAAAGATGAAGATACCTATAGCAAAGATGAAGATGAGGATGAAGATGAAGACTTTGACGAAGATTGGTTTATTGAAGACGAGGAAGATGAGTCTGATGATGAGGATTATGAAGAATATGACGATTTTGATGATGATTTAGATGATGACGATTTTAAATATGGGTTTTAAATGCAATCTTAATTAAAAAGAGCCGACTTTAAAGTCGGCTTTCTTTTCTTCAGTGTATACAAAATTGGCACGCCCGGAGGGAATCGAACCCCCAGCCTGCGGTTTTGGAGACCGCCGCTCTGCCAGTTGAGCTACAGGCGTATCAAAGCAAATCTATTATACCATAAAAAAAAGAAAGTATCAAGAGCTTTATTCTTTAACTAATGGTTAATTCATTTTTTAACAAACCTTTCTTATCTTTATGATTAGAACTTTAGCGAGCAAATATAGATTTTTGCATGATATTTTTATTTTATAAAAAAATTAATATAAAAGCAACATTAATTTTTCTCTTATGTTTTACTTTTATCAAATTTTTCACCAAAGTTCTTTATTTTTGTAGTATACTTGGTTAGGGATTTTAGTGAGGTGGTTGGATAATGTTTGAAAGTTTGCAAAAAAAGCTTTCTGGAGTTTTTAAAAATCTCTCAGGAAAAGGTAAGCTAACAGAAAAAAATATAAAAGATGCGGTTAGAGAAGTTAAATTAGCTCTTTTAGAAGCTGATGTTCACTACAAAGTGGTGAAGGAATTTGTTGAAAAAGTTAAAGAAGAAGCTTTAGGAGAAAAAGTTCTCGAAAGTCTAACCCCTGATCAGGAATTTATCAGAATAGTTAGGGATAGTTTGATAGAAATTATGGGGGGAAATAAAAATAATAAAATTAATATATCAAAAAATCCTGCTTTTATTATGCTAACAGGTCTACAAGGTAGTGGAAAAACTACCACTGCAGCTAAATTAGCCAATAAATACAAGAAAAAAGGGCGCAATCCTCTTTTGGTTGCAGCAGATACATATCGACCCGCTGCTATTGACCAACTAATTCAGTTAGGACAAGATATAGGAGTTCCCGTATTTAGTGGAGATAAAAAAGATGCTGTTAAAATTACTGAAGAGAGTAAAAAGTATGCTCAACGGAATTTGCATGATATTGTAATAATTGATACTGCAGGTAGATTGCATATAGACGAAATAATGATGAAGGAATTAGAAGAAATAAAAAATATTTTAGAACCCGAAGAAATACTTATGGTAGTAGATGCAATGGTGGGTCAAGATGCAGTCAATTCTGCTAAAGAATTCAATGATAAGCTGGATTTAACAGGTTTTATAATCACTAAACTTGATGGAGATTCACGTGGTGGGGTTATAATATCTATACAATATATAACAAATAAACCCGTTAAATTAGTTGGTGTTGGAGAAAAAATTGATGATCTTGAAGAATTTTACCCTGAAAGATATGTGGGTAGAATTCTTGGAATGGGTGATGTTCTTTCTTTTATTGAAAAAGTTGAAAAAGAAGTAGATAAAGAGAAAGCTGAAGAAGATGCAGAAAGGTTTTTGGAGGGAAAGTTTGATTTAGAAGATTTTTTAGATCAAATAAGACAGATAAAAAGTTTAGGGTCTTTGTCAGGCCTAATAGAAATGTTACCTAATGTTCCCAAAGACCAGGTTGATATTATTAAAGGAGAAGAAGAGCTAAAAAAGTATGAAGCTATTATAAATTCTATGACTCCAAAGGAGAGAAAAAATCCAAAAATTCTGTCTTATTCTAGGAAGCAGAGGATAGCAAAAGGTAGTGGTACCACCATTCAAGATATAAATAGACTGTTAAAAAATTATGATCAGCTGAAAAAAACAATGAAACAAATGAAGAAATTAAAAGGAAGAAAATTAATGAGGAATTTTCCATTTTAACCTATGATATTAACTAACAATAAAATTGTTTTAAAAATATGGAGGTGTTCTAATGGTAAAAATTAGATTGAGTAGAATGGGTAGGAGACACAAACCTTTTTATAGGATTGTTGTTGTAGATTCTAGAAATAAAAGAACAGGTAAGTACATCGAATCTTTAGGATTCTATGATCCTTTGAACGAGTCTAACCAATATAAACTAGATGAAGAAAAGGCTTTGGAATGGCTTTTAAAAGGAGCCCAACCGACAGATACTGCAAGAAGAATTCTTAAAAAGATGGGTGTGATGAAAAAATATGATGAAATTAAGTACCAAGCAAGAGTTGCCAAGAAGAACGATGCAACTCAAGATCTTTCAGTAATAGAAGGGGAAGTTAATCAATGAAAAACTTGCTTTTGGATATTTTAATGAAAATAGTAAAATATCCTGATGAAGTCGAAGTTAAGGAAATTGACGATGAAGAAAACATTGTTTATGAAATATATGTAAATCCAGAAGATGTTGGGCAGATTATAGGAAAAGATGGTAGAACAATCAAGTCAATCAATATTATTATGAATGCAGCAAAAAAAGAACAAGATAAGAAGTTTATATTAAAAGTAATAAGGTGAATCAAATATGGAAAGTTTAAGTAACTTATTAAAAGATAAAATTGCGGTTGGTAAAATAATAAACTCTCATGGTGTAAAAGGAGAAGTAAAAATTCAGCCATATACCAATGTTGACACTGTTATTCATAATTTGGTGGATATATTATTATATAATCCTAATAATAAAAGATTTTTTTATAGTAAAGTAACCAATGTTAAAAATTTAAATAAATTTTTTGTTTTATCTTTGAACGGGGTAACAAACATGGATGAAGCAAAAAAAGTTATAGGATACGAAATTTATATTGGGCCAGAAAATCTCCCCAAACTAAATGAAAATGAATATTACTGGTATGAAATTTTAGATTCTGAAGTATATTATGAAGACGGAGAATATGTTGGAAAAGTTTCAGAAATAATTGAAACAGGGGCTAATGATGTCATATCTGTAAGAAATGAAAATTCCGATACACCAAATCAAGAAATACTTATTCCCATGACAAATTATCATGTTCTTCAACTAAAGAAAAAAGAAAAAACAATTGTAGTTAAAAAAATGGAATGGTATGAGGATGAGTCAGAATAACAAAATAGAGATTACTATATTAAGTATCTTTCCTGAAATGTTTAACATAATTACGAATTATGGAATTATTAAAAAAGCCATAGAAAGTGGTATTGTAAAGATTAATGTGTTAAATTTACGTGATTTCACAGTGGATAAACATAAAGTTACTGATAGACCTGGTTATGGTGGAAACAATGGAATGGTAATGCTTGTTGAACCTTTTTTTAGATTCTACGATGAATATATAAAAAAAAATAATTTCAAGCCCTATGTCGTTCTTCCCTCACCAGAAGGTAGAACTTATAATAATCAAATAGCATTTGATTTATCTAAAAAAGAAAAATTAGTTTTTTTTTGTGGTAGATACGAAGGTATTGACGAAAGGATTAAAGCCATAGTTGATGAAGAAATTTCTATAGGAGATTATGTTTTAACTGGTGGAGAATTGCCAACAATGGTTATGATTGAAGTGTTGCTTAGGTTCGTTCCAGGGGTTGTCGGTTCAAAAGAAAGTGTTGAAAATGACTCTTTCTATAATGGTTTATTGGATTTTTCCCATTATACCAAACCCGCTGAATTTCGTGGAATGAAGGTTCCTGAAATTTTGTTAAGTGGAGACCATAAAAAAATTGAGCAATTTAGAAAAAAGGATAGTATTTTAAAGACAATTCTTAAAAGGCCAGATTTATTTATAAATAAAGAGTTAAGCTTGGAAGATAAGAAACTTTTAGTAGAAATTATTCAAGAACTATCTCAAAGAAATGCTTAGGAACAAAGGAGATTATAAATGTTAAATAGAATATATGTAGCTTTAATTCATTATCCAATACTAAAAAAAGATGGTTCCATTGTTTCAACAGCAGTTACTAATTTTGATATACACGATATTTCAAGGACATGCAGGGCTTATAATATAAAAAATTTTTTCTTAGTAAGTAATTTACCATCTCAACAAAAAATAGTCGATAGAGTTTTGGAATATTGGACCAAAGGTTTTGGAAGTGAGTATAACCCAAATAGAAAAGATGCCTTAGACATTTTCAAAATGGAAAGTTATTTAGAAGATGTAATTTCAGTAATAGAAGAAACAGAACTTGAAAAGCCTAAGATTGTCTTTACATCTGCAAAACCAAGAAAAAATGTGATAAGATTTGATGAATTGAGCAGAAAGATTAGAGAGTGTGAATCACCGTTTTTAATATTGTTTGGTACTGGTTGGGGGATGCCAGAGGAAATAAGAGAAATAACTGACTATGATTTAGAACCAATTAGGATTAATTCTGATTTCAACCATCTTTCAGTAAGGGCTGCTGTAGCTATTACATTAGATAGGTTGATAGGTGAACAAGTATTTCACGAATAATAAATATGGTATTAATTTATTATGATATAATATAAAAACTGATTAGGGACTTTAGAAATTAAAGTTTTCTAAAAAGTAAGCGTTTGAATTTATAACCGGTTCAGGGCGGAGCCCTCTCCCTGCCTCGGTACAAGTACCGAAAAAGTTAAAAATATTCAGAATTAGTAAGGATTAGGATTGAAGAGGTATTTTGTTAGAATAATTAAATCCAAAATATACATATAATAAGGACTTTAGAAGTTCTAAAGTAAGTATATAAAACTGATATACAGGAGGTTTTAAAAATGGATCAATTAATAAATGCAGTAGAAGCAAATTTTAAAAAAGAAGATATTCCTGAAATAAGACCCGGGGATACCGTTAGAGTAAATGTTAAGGTAGTTGAAGGAGAAGGAAGCAAAAGACGAGAAAGGATACAAGCTTTTGAAGGTATTGTTATTAAAATAAGAGGTTCGGGTTTAGGAGAAACTTTTACAGTAAGGAAGATTGGTGCAGATAGGATTGGTGTAGAAAGAATTTTTCCTTTTCATTCACCAGTAGTTAGTAGTATTGATGTATTAAAGAAAGGAAAAGTAAGGAGAGCAAAATTATACTACTTAAGAGATGTAAAAGGTAAGGTAAGGATCAAAGAAAGGAAGGATTGAGCCTTTTGAAGGAGGCTACTAAAAAGAAAATAATTGATGAAACTCTAGATTGGATATACGCCATAATATACGCTCTTATATTTGGAACCATAATAAGATTATTTGTATTTGAAACAATGATGGTTCCAACTCCATCTATGGTTCCAACTATCCAGGTTTACGATAGATTATTTGTAGAAAAGGTTACTTATCAATATAAAGAACCACAAAGAGGAGAAGTAATAGTTTTCTGGACACCATTTGTAGATATTCGAGCTTTAGAACAGCTAAGAGCTTTTGATAAATTTATGGATTTTTTTGCTCCTTCTGAGTTCGAAGGTCATGTCAAATATGTTAAAAGATTGGTTGGTAAATCAGGGGACAATTTAAGGTTGGTTCCTGTGACCAATGAGTTTTGGAAAGGTATAAAAGAGGGCAAAATAACAGATATACCTGAGTGGCTAGATTTTATTATTACCTACTATGGGAATGTTGATTATATTCCTAGTCAAATCAAAAGCAAAGTTTCAAAGTTAGAGATAAATGGTAAGATATTGCCAGAGTTTGAAAATATTTACTATTTAAGAGACGCTATTTTTGAGGATCCTATGTTTTACGATTATATAGCTTATCCTGAAAAATATAGATATGAGATCGAGAGCTCTGATATTTTGTTTATGTATAAAGACAATTTTACAGGTAGGCTAATTGCTGGAAGACCAACTCTTCTTTTTTACCAAGAAATGAGAGATACACTTTTATTTTCAGATTATTATGAAAAAGAACTTTCAAAACTTAATCTTAGAGAACTTATTTATGTAGATTCTGAAGGATTAGTAAACATTAAAGTACCTGAAGGCTACTACTTCTTTATGGGTGACAATACACTTGAAAGTCAGGATAGTCGTTTCTTTGGTTTTGTACCAACTAAAAATATTATTGGAAATACCTTTTTGCGTATTTATCCATTTGACAGATTTGGAAAAGTGTTTTAAATAATATAGCATTCGCAAATAAAATACCGCCATTAGGCGGTATTTTAATTTAAAATATTTGAACATTAGCAATTTGTATTATTGAAAATTTAGTCTATAAAAATCATAAAAAAGTGTATAACTGTCAAATTGAAATCAAGAGGTTTCTATTGTATCAATATTTAGTTTATGTATGTCTATAAACTTAAATTTTAATACAATTTAGCAATATTCGATTAACGCTAAAAGGTATATTATATTATCGCTAAATTGTGAACCTACCTATAAAGGCTTTTTTAATATATATTTTTTATAGATAACAAACGATCACTTCTCTGCTACAAATAATAAATGATTACTAGTCCCTAAAAACTCAGGTTTCTCACAGCAATGGAAATGAAAATTTAACCATTGTTCATAGCTTTCATTATCCATTTTATTTATCTTATCTTGAAAAAGTTCACTTAAGCCATCTGCGGCTATTTCTGAAATAATATTTAGTTCTGCATCCCTTAATAGCTTTCTACAATCATCTACTGTATGAAAAACAAATGGAAAATCAACAACCTTAAAAGTTTCACGATTATATAAATCTTCTAGTAAAAAGTTAGGATTGTATAAAAATGTTTCCGTTGTAATAACCATATCATTTGAAATAAAAGCAAAGAACATCTTTCCATTATCTTTACAAACCCGTTTTACTTCACTTATACATTTCATCCTGTCTTCAATTTTAGATAAATGGTATAAAGGCCCAAAACATAGTACTATATCATAGCTTTTATCTTCTATTATTGATAAGTCTAGAGCATTTCCTTGAATTACTTCTATTGACATCTCCTCACTTATCTTTTCTTTTATTTGATTTACATGTTTTGCTACTAGCTCTACTGCAACTACATCGAATCCTTGTCCTGCAAAAAACAAACTATATTGTCCCGTTCCAGCACCTAAATCAAGGATTTTCATTCCAGGTTTAAGATGTTTTTCAATCTGTCTTATTGTTGTCAAAAATTCTACTTGAGCTGCTTTTGTGGATAGTCTTGTCCCTTCCTCAATTATGTCATACAAAGCTGAGACTCTATCAGATTCATTAACTATTTTTAATAAATCTTTTATTTCCAAATACTTCACCCCTATTTTTAAAATAATTATTAAAATACCCTTTGCATTAACTTAATTAACGCCAAATTCCATTAATTTGAAAACTCTTCTTTCCATAAACTTATATTTCATCTTTATTTTTATATAAATTCCATATATTCTTATTACATTTTATCTGATTTATTGCTACATATAGTATAAATGATGTTCAACTAAAATCCAATCTGAATTATTTAGGACTTAGTCATATAAATCTTATTTTTAAGTGATGAGGAATATAATAATGTTGTAACCAAAGCAATAAGTATTAGAACATGTAGAATAATATGGTATAAATCCGGGATATATAAAATATCACTATTTATTAATTTTATTGAACCTTCAAAATAACGGATCTTTCCTTCTCCACCTCCTATGATTGTGAATAGTTCATGAGAGAGAAATTGTGTAACTAGCCATATACTCAACCATATAGTTAATATGTATCTTCCAACTCGTTCTTTGAAAATAAACAAAAGTAATGAAATTAGAAAGATTAAAAAGAAGATGCCATCATCTTTCCATGAACGAGTAACGAGATAAAGTTCCCCAAAATATAATCCGACCATATCTAAAAAAAACCATCCCAATAAAACAATATTTGTAATTATACAACTTCTTTTTCTCATAAAACCTCCTACATAACTATTTCTACTAACATCACAATATTCTACATATGTACATCAATTATTTTAATCACATATTCTTAATTATCTTTATTCTATCATATTTATTAACTAATTTCTTTCATATATTTTCATGCTAATAATTATTAAATCACTCTATAGGCATTTTTTGCAATAAAAATTGGTTCTTTAGTTTTAGGGCAAAGTTCAGAAATTATTTTTATCAAAAAAACCTCTTGAAATCAAGAGGTTTCTATTGTATCAATATTTAGTTTATGTATGGCGGAGACGGTGGGACTCGAACCCACACGGGGTGTAACCCCATCGGTTTTCAAGACCGACGCCTTAGCCAATTAGGCTACGTCTCCGAATATGATAAAATAGTATTGTGCACAATCCTTTACTATGAGAATTTTACCATAAAAGGAGTATAAAGTCAATGGAACTTTCTAATGAAACACAGAAGAAGCTTGAAAGATATGTAAATTTATTGGTTAATTATCCTGTAAATTTAACAGCATATAAAGATGTAAATTCTGCATATGAGAATCTTATTCTAGATTCTCTAATCCCTATCTTTAGTGATAATGGTTTCTCTTCCTCAAAAAAGGTTGTAGATGTAGGAACAGGAGGAGGTATACCTGGATTAGTTTGGGCTATATGTTTTCCTGAGAAATTTTTCTATCTTGTAGAAAGTGTGAAAAAGAAGGCTGCAGCTATAAAAAGTTTTATTGAAGAATTAAATTTGAAGAATGTAAAGGTTTTTGATGAGAGAGTCGAAGATTTTGCAAAGAGATATCGTGAATACTTTGATTATGCAACATGTCGAGCGTTAGCAAGAGGAGATATTGCTTTAGAATATTTAACCCCCTTGGTAAAGATTCAGGGCTTAGTGTCTCTTTTTAAGGGACCAAATGTCTTCCATGATGAATGGGAATATATACAGAAAGCGTTAAACATTTTTAAGCTCAGTCAAGAGAAGATAATTGAATACGAAATAGAAGGGGGTAAAAAGAAAAGATATTTGTTAATTTTTAAAAAGTTAGAAAAAACTGCTAAAATATATCCCAGAGAAAAAGGAATTCCTAAGAAATATCCAATTGGTGAGAGTATATGATTAGATTGATAATAGATGGAAAACATGAAGGTACAATGAATATGGCGTTGGATTTAGCTTTAGCTTATAGTTCTTCCTTAGAAAAAGTTTCAACAATAAGGATATATGAATGGACTAATCCTACTATCTCTCTTGGCAAACATCAAAAAACTGCGAATTTGGATTTAAACTATATAACTAAAAAAGGGATATCCATCGTTAGAAGGCCTACAGGTGGAAGGGCTGTTTTGCACAACAGAGAATTTACGTATTCATTTTCAACTTATCAAAATAATACAACGTTATCTGGGAATCTATTAGAGAGTTATTTGAAAATATCGTCTGCGCTGATAGAATCTTTTAAATTATTGGGAGTAAATGCAGAATTAGAAAACTCAAAAAAAAGAGGGTTAACAAAAGATATATGTTATGACGCACCCTCTGTTTATGAAATTAAAATTGATGGGAAAAAATTTGTTGGAAGTGCTCAATATAGAACAAATTCATTTATTTTACAGCATGGTTCTATTCCTATAGAGTTTGATTATGAGGATTATGTAAGTTCTTTTAAATATTCAAATAAGCAAGAAATCAAAAATTATTTACAAAAAAATACTGTTGATATTAAATCATTGAATAATAATAATTTCACAAAAGAAAATCTAGCAAGTGCCTTTAAAGAAGGCTTTGGATTGATTTTTAAAGAAAAAGTTATCGATAGTAAATTAGAACAAAAAGAAATACAGTATGCCGATAGCATTAGAAAAAACTTTAATATTCATCTCTGAGGAGGGAAAGCTTTTATTATCTCTTGGACTAAAGGTTGCATGGATTGTTTGACAATTAAATTTGCATATTCTATGTTTATTAACTCCTTGAGCCATTTTTCAGCATTTGACTCAGGAATTAATTTACTATCTTTTATTAGTTCGTTATCTTGGAAATCATTTAAGATCTTCGAAAAAATATTTGCAACAAATGCTTCAGAGACTTCCTTAACATCAGAATTTTCATAGTTTGATCTTGATAATGTTAATGCTGAGGTTATAATCTCTGTATTCATATCTACATCACCACTAGTTCCGCATAAATGTAAGAACTTGCATTTTGTATGATTGCTATTATATCTTGAGGTGTAGCGCCTGCAGATTTCAAGGCTGTTATAAGTGTAGAAACAGTCGCAGGTTTTCCATTAATTTTTTGGTTTTCTATACTGATATTAAAATTACCATAACTTACTGTAAAATCATCCATTTCAACATTTCCACCTAAAACTATTGTACCAGTTTTTTCATTAATTACTATTTTTGCTTTTGCATCAGGAACAACTTCAATTTCTTCTATTAAAGCTAGAAACGATATAATGTCATCTTCAAAGAATTCTGGAACTTCTATTCTAATAGAAGAAGGATCGGTTGCTTGGGCAATTTTAAAAGAAAAAGTTGAGTTAATTGCGCTAGATACCCTTGAAGCAGTTGTGACATCTGGTTGTTTTAAGTGGATTGTCACAGTATTATCTTTAACGATGCTTGCGGGTATTTCTCTTTCAATAATGGCTCCTTCAGATATATATCCTACGACCTTATATCTATTCTGTAAATTAGAAGTAGTTCTAACGTTAGCTCCTCCTGTCAAAACATTTCCTTGAGCGACAGCATAAACTCTGTTGTCCGCTCCATATAGTGGAGTTTGAACTAAATACCCATTCTCAAGTGATTGTGAGTCTCCAATAGCTGCCACTGTAACGTCTAGCCGCATTCCTTCTTTGTAAAATGGAGGAATATCTGCGAATATCATAACAATGGCACTGTTTTTGGTCTTTACCTGAGAATCAAGATATATATTAAAATTTACTAACATATTACTAATCATTTCCGAAGTTACACTTCCAGAATCTCCTGTTCCACTCAGACCGGTTACTAATCCAATACCAAACAATTGGTTGTCTCTTGCTCCTCTAAAATTTGAAATGTCTTTTATTCTAACGGCTGAAAAAGATAAAGCAGGAATAATGATTAATAAAATAAAAAAATAAGAAAATTTTGTTTTCATTACACCCCACCTCTAAAAGAATATATTTGCTATTCCTGAAAGAATTGAAGATAACCAAGATGGCTCGTTTGGATCTTGTTGAAAAACAATATCGCCATCGTACCATATTTTAGCATCAGCAATACTTTCAGAAAATACAGTTCCATCTTTTGCTATATTTTTAGGAGAAATTAGGCCTTCGACTATAATTGTATTTCTATTCTTTCCGATCTTAATTTCTTTTTCTCCTCTAATTTTAAACAAACCATTTTCATTTTTATCAACAATTATTGAAGAAATAAATAACTGAACTTTTGTACTTGAGGATGAAGTTACTTGATTGTTTTGAACTGATATCTGTGAAGGATCTGATGAGCCAATTGGCAAAAACTTATTCAAATCTATGCCAGCTATATTACTTACGAAAGAGTTAATAGTTTTATTTGATGAGCCTTTGTAATCAGGCATGCTTTCTGATAGAGACAGAGAGGGATTTTCTGAAACAACTATAGTGACAATGTCACCAATATTATAACTATTGTTATATGTATATAAAGAGTTAGCTTCCTCATCTTTTTTATTCCACAGAGAATCTGCGAATGTGGTGGTCAATAACGCTAAAGAGATCAATGTGAAAATTAAAAGAAATTTAGACTTATTAATCATTACTCTCATCCTCCAATTTTAACCAAAACTGCAGGGCCTTCTATCAGTTTACCTGAGATTATCTGTGCAGTTTCTGTGTTTCTAACGCTTATAATTTCACCATAATTTCCATTAGTCAAGGCTCTTGCAATACTTGTAACTCTTATACCTTCATACTCCACTATTATTGTTAAAATGTCTCCAGATTTAATATCAGGAATCCTTTTTAAATATCTACTATCCAGTATTTCTCCAGCTTTTACATCTTTTGATAATTCATATTTTCCCTTTTTAAGTAATTGTATATCAATTGGGGAATATTTTGTTGTTAATGAATTGATAGTTGCCTCTTCTGTCAAGGTTTCGTTTAAAATAGTACCTCGCTTTGTATCTTTTGAGTATATTAATGCTTTTTCAAATTTAGCAACTTCAGCAGTGACTGAAAGATATCTTTTCTTGTTATCTTCTTCTGTTATATATAAGCTGATATATAATTTATCATTTGACGATGTAATCCTTGTTATTTCGGCTTCTGTAACGGTATTAGAGGCATTTTTCAGGTCTATATTTTTTATTATCAATTCGGGATCGTATTCTTTAATTGATTCTTCTATAAGAGATAGTAAATCAATATTATTTTTGTTGTTAGTCTGTGTATTATTATATATTATTCTAATTTGTTCTGATTCAAAAGATAGCTCAAAGTCATTATAATAACTGTTTAATAATCCATTCAGAATCTTAGCTAATTCTTCTTTTGTATAAGTAATAGAATCACCGGTAATGTATCTAATAGATCTATCATAATCGATATCTTCAAATAGATCTTTCAAAGAAAATGTTCTGTCTTCTGAAAATATTTCTTTTGGAACATTAAAAATTATTTTTGAAAACCCAAAAGAAGATATCAAACAAAATATTGTTAGAATGAAAATTATGGAAAATCTATTTAACATGAAAACTTCCGCCTTTCTATAGGAAACAGGCTAATCAGGTATAGAAACTATGACTATCGTTTAATGTTTGAAACTGTTCTCAACATTTCGTCAGCAGTTGTTATTGTTTTTGAGTTTATATCATATGCTCTTTGTGCGATGATCATATCTACCATTTCTTTAACCACATCGACATTTGATTTTTCTAAATAACCTTGTTGTAAGGAACCAAATCCATCTTGCCCTGGAATACCTTCTACCGCATTACCAGAAGCAGGGGTTTCAATATATAGATTATTACCCATAGGTTTTAAACCGGAAGGATTTAAAAATCTTATAGTTGTCATGTTCCCTACATTTTGTATGCTTCCATCTCCAAGTACGACACTTACAATTCCATCCGGAGATATATTAATACCGACAGAATTTTCTGGTATTACTATGTTTGGAATAATCATAAGTCCATCACTTGTTGTAAGCCGGCCGTTTGCATCAATTTTAAAAGAACCGTCTCTAGTATAAGCAATTCTTCCGTCTTGCATTTGAACTTGAAAAAATCCATCTCCCATAATAGCTAGATCTGTTGAATTATCTGTAGGTTCAATATTTCCTAATGTAAAGATTCTTGTTGTTGAAGACAATCTGGTACCATGACCCACATACAATCCTGTGGGTAGTATAGATCCTTGTGCAGTAGGGGTACCCGATTCCTTAACAGATGAATAAAGAAGATCCTGAAATTCTGCCCTCTGCTTTTTATATCCTGTGGTATCAACATTAGCTAGGTTATTTGATATAATATCTAATTTTCGTTGTTCAGCGTTCATTCCAGTTGCTGCACTGTATAAAGATACTAACATTCTCTTCCCTCCAGTTTATTTTTGTGGAAGACCAAGATTATTTATCTTATAAATACTTAAAATGAAGATATTTCAATGAGTTTTGCGTTTAATGAATCAGTCGAACTTATAGCTTGTTGTAGAATATCAAACTTCCGATTTGCTTCAATCATTTTTATCATTTCATTCAGTACATTAATATTAGAACCTTCTAAATAGCCTTGTTTTACTTCATAGTCTTCTTGTGTAAGGGCGATTTCTTCTCCAGTAAAATAATTATTACCATATTTAGTTATATTATCTAGGTTAACAATATTTAATCTTATATTTGTTCCTGAGATACTTCCATCATTCAGTACAAAGAAATCATCTGTATCAACAAGTATGGGATTATTTTGAGCATCTAAAACAAAATCACCATTTTTGTTTACAAGAAAACCTTGATTGTTAATTGTAAATTCACCATCTCTGGTATAATAAAAATTATCGTTTCGTTGAATTTTAAAAAAACCCTGACCATTTATAGCAAAATCTAAAGAATTATTAGTTTCGGATAAAGGGCCTTGTTCAAAATTCGGTATGACCTCGTCTAAAATTACAGAACTATAAATATTGCCTATAGTTTTTCCACGAATATCCTCATCTTGGTATGCTCTTATTTCCTTTTCATAATAGCTTTTAAAGATGTTATAATCTTTTTTATAGCCAACAGTATTTGCATTTGCTAAATTATTTGCTATAGAATCAAGTTCAGCAAAAGAATTTAACATACCGGCGGTGGCTGCATAGATCCCCCTCATATCTTTCCTCCATTTTTATAAACTAACTTACTTGCACCTTGTTTAATAATTCTATGTTCTCTAACAAAATTCCTGTACCTTTAGCACAAGTTAAATGGGGATCTTCTGGAATATGTGTTTTTATACCAGTTTGCTCACTTATTAATTTATCTAAACCTCTTAACCTTGCAGTACCTCCTACTACAATTAAGCCATTCATCATAATATCTGCCGATAATTCTGGAGGAGTCTTTTCTAGAATATTTTTGATTTTATTAATAATTTCATTCAGAACAGGTCTTATAGCGTTTAAAATATCTTCAGAATTAATGACTATAGAAGAAGGTAAACCAGTTTTCAGGTTTTGCCCTTTTACTTCTGTTTCAAAATTTTCTTCGCTTGGATGAGCCTTGCCTATTTCTGTTTTTAACCGTTCAGCTGTAGCTTCACCAATAAAAAATTTATAACGCCTTTTAATGTATTTTACAATCTCTTGATCCATTGTTTCCCCTGCTACTTTAATTGTCTCGCTTATTACACATCCTCCTAAACTTAGTACAGCTATATCTGTTGTACCTCCGCCAATGTCTATAACCATATGTCCGTTAGGTTCTGCAATATCAATTTCACTTCCAATTGCAGCTGCTAAGGGTTCGCTAATTAGAAAAACTTTAGATGCTCCAACCCGTGCAGCGGCTTCTTTAACTGCTCTTCTTTCAACATCAGTAGTTAAAGCAGGAATACCAATAATTAAACTAGGTTTGTAAAGGCCGAAACCACGAGAGTTAGATTTTTTTATGAAATATCTTAAAACCTCTTCTATTATATTTGGATCAGCAATTACTCCATCTTGTACAGGTCTAATTATTTGTATTTGATCGGGAGTTTTTCCAAGCATATCTTTTGCTTCTTTTCCTATAGCTATCATATTTTTTTTGTTTTTGTCTATAGCAACAACCGATGGTTCTTCAATAATAATTCCTTTGCCTCGCTGGTAAACAACAAAAGTTGCAGTTCCTAAATCTATACCTAAATCAGACTTTGCCATAATTTACCTCCTGTCTTTGATTACAATTAAAAATACAATAATTATGTGCCTGGCGGGAATCGAACCCGCATCTTTGGATCCGGAGTCCAACGCTTTATCCTTTAGGCTACAGGCACATTAATTTTGACAAAGGAAATAAAGATTTAATCTTCTTTTCATTGTCTTTAATAGAAATAATTAAGTCATATTGATTGTGCAAATCGGAAATTAGTGAAGTACTTTTTAATCCTTGTCTGTAATAAAACCAAAATATCCAAGGATCTTGGGTAAAAATACTCAAACGTTTTACATCAATTTTATTTATTATGTTGCTAATAGAAACATCAAAAATCATAATGTTACTATAATTAAGTAAATCATTTTCTACTTTATAGATAGGCTTTTCTTTTAATTCTATAGCTGCATGAGGATTTTCTAGGAAAACGTTTAAAATCAAAACACTACTGTTTTGATCCTTCGTTTTTTTAATTTTTTTAAATGATATATCACCTTTTAGTTCATTGAATAATGACGTAGTTGTTAGTCGTTCATCTACAAAGTAGATTTGGCAACCTAGTTGTTCTTTAATATTCAAAGCCGCTTCAACAGTTAAATAAGTTTGATGTGAATATCTTCCAGATAAAGAAATAGGTAAACCAAAAACAAGTACACTTTTTTCGTCCAAATTTAAAGATTGTAAAAAATCAATTAAAGAATCTGATTTAACGGTATTTTTTGGTAAGGCTATCTTAAGATTTTCATCAGCAACAGCTATTCCACATAAGGTGTTTCCATAATCAACGCAATATATACTCATTTTTCTAAAAGTTCACCTACTATATCTTTTTTCATTTTTATCAATTCATAACTTATGTTATTTTTGGTTAATATTTTTTTTATAGATAATTCATTGCTTGAAGAAACAACAATTACTGGTTCGCAATTTTCTGATAAACTTTGAGGACATGGAAAAATTTTACAAAAAATCCCATTTTGTATTAATAAATTTTTTATATAAATAATATCATAATTTTGCGTAATAATAATTGTATCCAGATTAATAGTTGTTGTGATAATTTTATTCAAATTATACACCTCTAGCTCCTATTTTAGTGGTATCTCCTTTTAAGAATTCTATGAATTCTCTTGTATCAAGATTTTCATAAAAATATATGGAGTTTTTAAGCAACCAACTATCAAGAATGTTTTCTTTAAAATTAGAAGTATCACGTAATTTTTTTAAATCAAACGGATTAGTAATTTCTATATCTTCGTTATGAATTTTTATTAAATTAGCTTCTTGAAGCACTCCTAAAACAACAAATGCAAGGTCATTTTCTCCTTTAAACAAAGTACTCACAACAGTATCTATTTCTGGATTGTTTGCTTTAATAAAATCATAAGTTTTCTTTAGAATTTTAAAAGACGGGTACTTTTTGGCATAATCATACATTAGTCTAACCTTAAATTTTTTATCATATCCAAAAACAATAGAAATCTTTTGATTTTTATTAGTCCATCCAGAAACTAAATCTAAAAACTCTAAGGCTGTTTTTGGCACATCAAGAATTATAATTGTTGTAGGATAACCTTTTGTTTCTAAAGCTAGTCCATTATTTGAGAAAGAGGTTACATATAAGTATGCATATTCTCTTCTAAACTCTTCTCTTGCTAACATTTTTTCTCTATAACTCATAGAGTGGTTAAAAACTTTGACATTACCATCATTTATGTTAAGTTTTTTATCCATTAACTTTATAAGGGATTTTTGTCTGTTAGGTTCATTTAGAACTATAACACGACTATTTCTAGTGTCGATATATTCTTTCATAATACTAACGATACTACCTCTTTCTTTTGTAACTTCAAAATTATTATTTGCAGAAGAAGCCATTAAAATTTTGAATCCATAATTCTTTAATAGTTCTTTTAGATTTTCATCATACAGAGCTCCAAACATGCTTACATTTTGTTTTGCAAATATATAATCTCTAAACTCGATGAAATCTCTAACTTTTCTAATAACCGGATGAAATAAAGTGTAAAAGGGTTCATCAATTATAATTTGGCAGTCAATTGAGTCAAACAATGCAATATTTTTTAGAAATTCAGGTACGGTTAAGAAAAATACTTCATATTTTGAAAGCACATTTGAATTTATAGAGTAATATTTATTTATAAAAAGAATATTTTCTGGCAAATAAGAAGAGATAATTTTATAAGAATGTTCTAAAAGACTTTTTGTACCAGATATTAATATTACTTTCTTCTTACTTTCCAGGTTTAATAAGATTTTTTTGATTAAAGAGACATTTTTGAGCTTACTAGGCAAAAACATTGCTATCTTATTGTAATATAAGTTTTCATTTAATACTTCAATTTGAGAAATCTTATCTAGTTCATCTTTTAATATTGGATTTAAAAGATCATTTTCTGAAGATTCTTCAAAGAAGAAACTTTCTTTAATGCTTAAATCCTGTAAATAAAATTTTATATAACTGTTTTTTAGATTATATGAATTTTCTATTCTAAAGGTACCAACAACGTCTACCAAAAGATCTTTTCTTTTGTTCCAATTCAGATTTAATAAGTTAATTCCTAGATCATACCCTAAAACGTCAACTATTAATGAGTTATCATTTCTCAAAATGCCAGAAAAGTTTTGAGAACCATTACTGAAAAATTTAAAATTTTCAATTTTAGCATTCTTTATTAGAAATAATGGTTCAGGATTCATATAACCAAAAGGTTCCAATTTTTCTAGGTCTTCAAACATGTTTGGAAATATACTGTCGATTTCCATATCTATCTCTAGATAGTATGAAATTTCTTTTTTTCCATAAAGTTCTTTATATACTTTGTTAACAGATTTTCTAAGAGCTTCTATATTTTTTGAGTAGCAGGAGAAACCTGCAGCTAGCTTATGTCCTCCAAATTCTTCAAGAATATTTTCTTCGCTGACTTTAAGTAATAGTTCCATTAGGTCAATTCCTTGCGGACTTCTTCCAGAACCTTTACAAATATCTTTACTTTTGGAGATCATTAAAACAGGTTTATTAAGTTGACTTGATAATTTTGAAGCGACTATACCAAGGACTCCTAAATGCCAATTTTCACCACTGAGAACTAACACATCATCATCTTTGTATTCTGGATGTAAATCTAGTAAACTCAAAGCATATAGGTATATTTCTCTTTCTGTACTTTGCCTTTTTGAATTGAGTTTTAAAAGATCAGAAACAGCTTTATTGATTTTTTCTTCATCATCTAAAGTTAATAACTTAAAAGCTGCATATGCATTTGCCATTCTGCCTGCTGCATTTATTTTCGGAGCTACTTTATATGCAATTGTTCTTGAATCAATTTCGGATTCAACTATTTTTAGTTCGTTTAGTAAATATGCAAGCCCCTTGGTTGGGTTGGTTTTTAACTTTTCAATCCCTCTTATTACAAAATATCGATTTTCAGATAATATAGATACTATATCAGCAATAGTGCCAACAGCTACTAGGTCTATATATTCGAAAGGATCTAATGATTTATCAAAAGTTTCAAATAGTGCTTGAAGCAATTTAAAAGTTACACCAACCCCAGCTAAATCTTTAAAAGGATATTTGCAGTCATTTCTTTTAGGATTTAAAATTGCGTCGGCATTTGGAAGCTCATCTTTAGGGATGTGGTGATCAGTAACAATTACCCTCATTCCTAAAGATTTGGCATAGTCTATCTCTTTTAACGATGTGGTTCCGCAGTCTACGGTTACTAGGTTATTGTAACCTTTTGACTTTAATTCAAAAATTGCCTTTTCATTAAGGCTATATCCTTCATCTATTCTAGATGGGATATAAGAGGTTACCTCAAAGCCTAATTTTTTCATTCCAAGATATAAAACCGCGCACGAAGTAACTCCGTCAACATCATAATCGCCAAATATTGCTATTTTCTCTTTTTTTTGTTTAATCGTTTTTAATATTTCTACAGCTTTTGACATGTCTTGCATTAGAAAAGGATCATAAGTTCGCTTTTCTGGATAGTTTAAAAATATATCAGCTTCTTCGGGATTGGTAATGTTTCTTGATACTAGAAGTTTACTTAAAAAATCTGAAATTCCCAAAGAAAGAGATAGGTTTTTTGCGATCTTTTCCCTTTCTTTATAATGAGGATCCTTTGGGTCCCAAAAAACCTTCCATTTTTCCTCCATATTAAATTTCTCCCTTCTTATTATTTTTTTCTTTATATATATTATACATTATAGGACTCCACAAACCAAAACAAGTATATTAAGAGGGATATAAATGTAGTATAATTAACTTAGTTAACTAAGAAAAAGGAGATATTAAGAGTGAAAAAATGTATTTTGACTTTGTCAATTTTGTTTCTATCAATTTCTAGTATATTTGGAGCACTTTCAATTGATGATTTAATTAATCTTTCAAAAAATATTGGGACACTAGAGATAGCCTGGGAAAAATTTTTGGATTATTTACAAGAAAATCCATCTGATACTCGGATTTCAGAGGTTGGTGAATTGATCTCTGCAAAAATATATTTATACAACAAGTATAAAGATTTTTATTTTGTGAATGAGCTTATTACAGAAAACATTAAGTCTTTTTGTATTAACTTAGGTGTATTAAGTACGGATTTTCGTATACCCAAAGAGGATACAGAAAAGATTATTTTTATATTTCCACAAATTCCTGATATTGTTGAAGAAATTCTAACAACCGGTAATTTTTCTGAACCGTCTTATAAGTATTTGTACAAATTAGAAGGCTTAAATTATTTTATAATTGTTGACTCATATGATTTATTTGTTCAAAAGATTATAGAAAATTCAATTAAATTGCCAATTTTTTTTGATGAAGACATGAAACATTTTGTATTAACCTTTGTTCCAAAAAATAATTTTGCTTTATTTGAAGAAATTATTAATAAGTCTAAATATATAGTAAATGAGGAGAACTACTTAGGTATATACAGTCTTCTTTCTTTTTTAAATGATAATAATGCATTAAAGCAGTCTCTAGTAATTTATTCACAGCTTGACAAATATTTCTCGTTAAAAAAGGAGCTTACTTCGCTTAACAATAGCGTTTTTTTTGTAGAAAAGCAAGAACTATCATCTTTTATTTCTCAAGTTTTTGATGTAGGTAATGAACTAAAAGACCTTCAAATTGAGAAAACTCTTTTATCTAATATGTATTATTCACTGTTAAAAACTTTAAATTCTAAATTAGAGAGTATTCAGGAGCGTGTACCAATTGAAAAAGATTTTGAAGAGTTAACTCTTGCTTTTAACAATGAAATTAACGGTGAAATATTAAAACTACAAAATAATGTGGTGAGGATTCAAAGTTATCCTGTCGGTAAGACTAATGTGTCTACACCTTTAGCAGATCAAAAATCTGAAGAAAAAGCTCAAAATAATGAAAAAATAAATTTTACTTCTACTTTTTTATATGTGGTTGTTGGAATAGGAATTGTAATTTTGTTTGTTTTATTATATTTTGAATTATTTCCTTCATATAATAAAATCAATTTTTTATGTAATCTTAAATTTGGAAAATATGCAGTACATTTAGCTGAGAAGTTGGTGATTAAAGATCCAGGTAACTATAAAAATTTTCTAATATTAGCAAGAGCTTATGAAGTCTTAGGAGATTATACATCTTCTATAAATGCATATAGATCAGCTATAAACTTAAAAGATAAAAACGTAAACGTCTTTGATAAAAAGGATAGTTAAAAGGAGATAGCAAACATGGAAGAGTCAAATTTATTAATTTTATCTACTTCTTTAGATGAAATGTTCGTGATGTTAAAAGATAAAAATAATAAGATATATAAAAAAAATTTGCTAGGTAAAAAATCCGGAAATTACCTAGCAAGTGCAATAAATGATATATTTAAAGAAACAAACTTAAAAATAAATGATGTTGAAGAGTATGCAGTTGACATTGGCCCAGGATCGTTTACTGGAATAAGAGTGGCAATAGCAACTTTACAAGGTATGTTAGTAAGTCAACCTGAAAAAGAGGTTCGTACATTTTTATCATCTGATTTTATATATCTTTCCTCTTTAACAAAGAATAAAAATTATCTAATAGACAAAAAATTGGCAGTATTAAAACGAGCTAGAGAAAACGCCGCTTATGTGGCTCTTTATCAGAATAACAAAAGAATTTTTGGCCCGGAAATGGTGTTTTATAATAGGTTTGATAAAATACTAAATGAAAGCATTTTAATAAACAAGGAAGCGATTTATTTTAAGGAAAAATATCATCTGGAAAACGAGCTATTAATTTCAGAGTTAGATAGCCAAAGTGTGATCGAAGTTGCCTTGAGGGGTAAACGAGTGAAAGTTGAAGAATTAAAACCTTTGTACCTTCAAAAACCGATTGCTGTAGAAAATTATGAAAAGAATAAAAAATGATCTCAACTATTTATTGTGAAAGAGTTTATCTAATAAAAAATGTAATGTGAATCCAAATAAAAAGCTTAAACTATATAATAATTTCAAAGGTTTTCTTGGGTTAGTGTTTATTAGGTAGATTATAAATGAGATTCCAATTCCAGTAAATATAGAGTGCCAAAATCCTCTATGTTTAGTCATGGCGTTGAACAACAGCCCTAAAAGTACCCCTATTAATATCCCTAACATTATAATAATAAAGTTTGATATATTGTATGAAAAAGGTAAATAAGATCTATATAGATAGTCAAACGTAAATAAATAATAGACCGAACCGAAGATTAATAATAATCTAAAAAGTTTATTAATGAACGAATTATTATGATCGACATCTGAAAAATCACTGCCCAATACAAATAAAAAATAAGACACAATAATTTCCGAGGGTATATAATTCACTTCAAATTTAAAAAGGCTATAAAACCAATTAAATAAGAAAAAGAAGACAGGAAAAATAAAAATCCCCGAAAGAATATGAGTTTTAAAATTAGGCATTGTTTATATTTTGCACCTTACTTTGCTCATCAAACGTTAGTACTTCCATAGGTTGGTTTTTTATCCAACATTCGATAATACCACCATTTTTTATGTCTTTGTAAAATAATATTTTGGATTGTTCACATTTTATTGTTTTTGAAATGGTTTTTAAAATAGGCCTTTTATAATACTGTAACTGCTGCAAGGCTTTTGCAGAAAGTTTGTCAACTATAAGAGAATTTGCCCCTGCGGAGAATATAAAGTCAACATAATTTGATATTTTAGAGATGGTAATATTTTTAATTTCATTATGAGCCCAGTTGAATGTTCCATAAGTTACAAACTCTCCTAAGAAGTTAAATAAAGGAATACCTTCCAAATTATAATAATTTAATAATCTTTCTAATGCTTGTGGAGTAACAAATATGACTTTTCCAGTATATAATATTTTGTCTCCATTCTTAAGTTTTTTTAGGGTTTCTAAAGAAATAGGATAGATTAGGTTTATCAAAATACCATATCCTCTTCAGAATAGTTTTGATCTTCAAAAGATCTTCCAGCCTTAGAAATTATTTCATAAGTCAAAGTTTTAAGTGAAATAACAAAGTCAACATTTTCTACAACTACATCTTCACTTACATTAAGCGTAACTGGAGTAAAATTTAAAATTCCTTTTATACCTGCTTCTACTAACAAATCTGTGACAGGTTGAGCAGCAGAGGGTGAAACCGTTAAAATAGCTATCTCAAAATTAGTTTTTTTAATATCTTCTTTTAAATCGTTAATGTGTTTAATCACTATTCCAGGTAACAAAATAGAATTAACCTTTCGTTTATCTACATCAAATGCAGAAACAATTTTAAATTTATTTTTTTCAAGCTCTGGATAATGTGATATTGCCTTTCCTAAATTTCCAACACCGATTATAGCGACATTCCAAACCCTTTCAGTACCAAGGATGATATGTATTTTTGATAATAATTTTTCTACGTTATAACCTACGCCTCTTTTTCCGAATTCTCCAAAATAAGAAAGATCCTTTCTTACTTGAGAGGCTTTTATATTCAATGCTTCGGCGATTTCTTTAGAAGATGTTTTTTCTACCCCTTCTTCTTTTAATTGTGTTAAAAATCTATTATACATCGCAATTCTTTTTATAGTGGGCTTTGGAACTTTGATTTCTTTCATATTTGTAAAGTTTTCCTGCATTAATTCACTATTTCAAAGGCAGAAAAACCCTTACACCTCCTTTATAAATTTTTGGATGTGTCTTAATATTGAAAATACAGCCAATGCAATTACTTTGTGTCATTTGACTAGGATATTGACTATTTTTCCTGGAACATATATTATTTTCGTAATTGATTTGTTTTCTAGGTATTTTTGAATTTTTTCATCTTCTAGAACAATTTTTTTAATTTCGTCTTCTGATGAATTCAAATTTATAGTAATCTGAGATCGTAATTTGCCGTTTATCTGAACGGCTATAGTTACTTCTTCTACTTTTAGGGCTTCTTTGTCTACTTCAGGCCAAAAAGCATTGATTATGAGATTTTCATTTCCTAACATACTCCATAGTTCCTCGCAGATATGTGGAGCAATAGGGGAAAGCATCAATACAAAATCATCCCCGATTTCTCTTAATAAATCTAAATTCCAATCATTTTCGTTTACTTCGTTTAGATAGTTATTGAAATCGTTTAATAATTCCATTAAAGAACTAACAGCAGTATTAAATTGGAAGTTTCCTTCTATATCATTTGTTATTTTTTCTATAGTGCTATGCAATTTTCTTCTCAAATCTTTTTCAATTTGATTTTTAAGATGATATTTTGTGTGAAATTGTATATTATCAATTTTATCAATGATTTTCATATATGTGTTCCAAACTTTATTTAAAAATCGATAAGTTCCTTCAATTCCTGAATCGTTCCATTCAGCATCTTTTTCTGGGGGTGCCATAAATAGTATGTAAGTTCTAAGGGCATCTGCTCCATATTTTTTAATCATATCATCTGGGGATACAACGTTTCCTTTTGATTTAGACATTTTTGCGCCATTTCTATAAATCATTCCTTGTGTAAAGAGATTTTCAAAAGGTTCATCAAAGTCAAGATAATTTAGATCTTTTAATACTTTAGTTATAAATCTTGAATAGAGTAGATGCAAAATGGCATGTTCTACTCCACCTATGTATTGATCAACAGGTAGCCAATAATTAACATCGTTTTTATCAAATGGTTTATCAGTTAGATTGGGATTAATATATCTTAGGTAATACCAAGAACTATCAACAAAAGTATCCATCGTATCTACTTCTCTTTTAGCATCACCGCCACATATTGGACATTTTACATGTTTGAAGTCAGGATGATCGATCAATGGACTAGTACCAGTTGGCTTAAACTCAACGTCCCTTGGTAATCTTACAGGTAGATCTTTTTCTGGAACGGGGATAGTGCCGCACTTTTCACAATAAATAATTGGAATTGGTGCACCCCAATATCTTTGTCTTGAAATAAGCCAATCTCGTAATTTATATTGAACGGAAAAAGCGCCTATTTTCTTATTTTCTAACCATTCACAAATTTTTTTAATGGCTTCTTGATTTTCTAAACCAGAGAAAATGTCAGAGTTAACTAAAATTCCATCACCTGTATAAGCATTTTCAAGGCTTTCATCATTAGACATATTTTTTGAATCTTTAGGTTTTATGACTATTCTTATCGGTAAGTTATATTTTTTTGCAAACTCAAAATCTCTTTGGTCATGAGCTGGAACAGCCATAATAGCTCCGGTTCCGTATTCATATAGAATATAGTTTGCAATATATATAGGTATCTTTTCTCCATTAACAGGGTTAATTGCATAACTACCTGTAAAAACCCCTAATTTTGGGGCATCTTGAGAAGTTCGTTTAAACCTATCTTGTACGCTGATCATTTTAACAAATTCTTCGACTTTTTGTTGGTTTTCTGGGGTTGTTAGTTCTTCTACTAACGGTGATTCAGGCGCTAGTGCCATAAAAGTTACTCCCCAAAGAGTATCAGGTCTTGTAGTAAAAACCTTTAAAGTTTTATCCATTCCATCTATTTTGAAATCAACTTCTGCTCCGACACTTTTGCCAATCCAGTTTTTTTGCATAATTTTAACATTTTCTGGCCAACCAGTAAGTTTATCCAAGTCGTTTAATAGTTTTTCCGCATAATCAGTAATTTTAAAATACCATTGTTCTAGTCTTCTGATTGTAACTTCTGTACCACATCTCTCACATTTACCGTTAACGACCTGCTCATTTGCTAAAACGGTTTTGCAGTGGGGACACCAATTAACAGGTGCTTTCTTTTTATATGCTAAACCATTCTTATATAGTTGAAGAAATAACCATTGAGTCCATTTATAGTAATCTTCTTTACAGGTGATTACTTCCCTATCCCAATCATAACTTATACCTATCTTTTTAATCTGTTTTCTAATAATATCTATATTTTTAAATGTCCATTCTTCAGGATGTAGTTTTCCTTTCTCTATTGCAGCGTTTTCAGCTGGCAATCCAAAAGCATCAAATCCAAATGGATGTAAAACATTGAATTGTTTTGTTCTTTTATATCTAGCGACAACGTCTCCAATTACATAGTTTTTTACGTGACCTACATGTAATGTACCTGATGGGTAAGGAAACATAACTAAATCATAAAACTTGGGTCTATTATCCTTGTTAGGTGTTTTGAAGATTTTTTTATCTTCCCAAATTTTCTGCCACTTTTGTTCAATCTCCTGTGGATTATAATTTTTATTTGTTATAGACATTTTACTGTTTTCCTCCGTTTTAAGTTTAATCAACAATTTTATATTAGTTTATCCGTTTACAAACAAAAATATGTGACGTTGTTAATTATACCACATTTATTGACCCGTAACAGTTGGAATGTAAAGATTTAAATCTTTCATAATATTGCTAATTTCTTTGTTTGGATGTTTAATTAATCTATATTGTCCAGGTTCTTTTATTAGAAAATATGTATTATCTGGAACTCCACTCTTGAAAGAAGAATTATAAGGTACTTGATATGTATATTGTGTTTCAATAGAAGGACTTTTAAAAAAATAGAATTTATAAGGGTTTAATCCGGGTTTTAAGTTTCCTTGAAAAATAAATTTGCCATCAGGATTTTTAAAAGAGACCCATACTTCATTGTGTCCTATAATATATATCTGAATGTAACCTGCATTAGAAGGTTCGTCTAAATGTGTTAAGATTTTATCTAAATCATTTAAATTTTTTTCTAAAAAACTTTTTGAAACGATAAATTTTTCAACTATTCCGTTTGGATCATAGTATCCTTGAAGTGTATTAACTTCTTTTTCAATTTCGTTAATTTTTTGTGTTACATTAGAATTAAGTCTATTTAATTGACTCTGAAAACTTCTTTTTAATTCGATAATTCTAATTTCGTTTGTTATTGCAATAGTTATAGCTACAAGTGTCATTACTATGAGAGTTATTTTATATTTCATATCGACCCTCCAAAAATATCTTTAATTTGTTCATATTCACTTTTCTTACCCTCTAAAATTTTTTTTATTTTTTGAAGAGTATTATCTACTTTTTTTGTGTTAACATTTGATATATCACTTATTTCTTGATAAGTGTATCCACTCATCCATAATTTAACTAATTCTTTTTCTTCTTCTTGTAGTTCATCCATACTTTTTGAAAAAAAGTATTCCATTAAGAAATCTTCTTTTTCAGAATCAACATCTTCAAAATAGTAATCAGCATTCTCACTGAAGTCATCATCAGTTTTTTCGATACTTATAGCATCAGTTAATACCTTGTGCTTATTTCTATTAAGATAGGTCACAAAAGATTTTACTTCAGAAGATATGTTCATATAAGCAAAACTTGAGAACTTAGTGTTTGCATCTTCCCTAAAATTATAAACTGCTTGAATTAAACCAACAAAACCTATTTGTAAAAAATCTTCGAATTCTACCCAAGTTCCATAGTATTTAGACACAATGGATTTTACCATAGGTTCAAATTTTTCTAATATAATTCCTAATGCTTCTTTGTCACCAATTTGAGATAATTCGATAAGTTGGTTTAAATGTAATCCTCTAAGTTTGTAAATATTTCTGCTCATAAAACTCCCTATTTCTAAATTTAATTCAAAAGATAATCTTAATTTACTTGTATTATACTACATAGTTCTTTAGAAAAGAAAAGGGGTGAATTATTTCACCCTCTGAAAAAATTCTATTTATTTATCTTTTGTAGTAAACATAAAAGAGAAAAAAATGCAACTTAAATTAATTCTTTTGATTTTATTCCTTAATAAACATATTGTATAATGAAAATACCCATCCCCCCGAAACATCTTAATTGATATTTCGGCCCATCCAAATGAGGACGCCTAGCGTCCTCATTTTTTATATCCTATTTTCAAAAAGTCTATATCATTAATTTTTTTAATATCTCCTGGTTTTGGAACCTCATCAATATTCCATGGCCCAAATTTAATTCTTGTTAATTCAATAACTTTATATCCTAGAGATTTAATCATTAACTTGATCTGTCGTTTTTTTCCTTCGTTTATTGTTATTTGAATGAGAGAAGAATTGTCATATTTTTGTAAAATTTTGACTTTAGCTGGTAGGGTTTTATAACCTGGCTCGATCAATACACCATTTTGTAGTTTTAATATATCTTTTTGAGATAAAATACCATTAATTAAAACGTTATATACTTTACTTATATTGTTTTCAGGCCTTAGAAGAAAATTGGCAAACATTCCATCATTAGTTAAAAGCAGTATACCGCTAGAATCATAATCTAATCTGCCTACATAAAATACTTTTTCTTTTATCTTATTTCTTATAAGATCATCTATAGTTTTTCTTCCATATTCGTCTTTAAAAGTACATAAATATCCTTTGGGTTTATTTAATAAGTAATATACCTTGTTGTCTTGTATTTTTTTTATATCATTTACTTTAATAAGTTTATTGCCAAATTCAATAATGTCGGTATCATCTAACTCATGCCAAGGTTCTTTTATTAATTTTCCATTGACACGTACACCATAAGTTATTATATATTCAGAAGATTTCCTTCTACTTAGAAACATTATCTGAAGGGCTTTTTGTAAATTCACTTTTTTTCATATCCTCCAGTTTTTTTATAGTCTTATCGGGTAACAAATCATAAAATTTATCAGTTAGCACATAATATGGTTGTTTTTTTCTTTTAACTTTTTTGACCAACCCGTATTCGGTAAGTTTTTTGATTTGATAATAACTATTTTTACCTCTAATATTTTCTACTTCTATTAATCTACTTTCTCCATTCATAAATAGAATGGTTAATACTTCAAATTGTGTTTCTGTTAGTTCAAGTTTTCTTGGATTAGGAAAAATCATTGATTTGATTTCAGGTTTAATCTCAAATCGATATTTATTTCCATTTTTTACTAATTCTACGCCGTGTTGATCTTGAATGTAATGAAGTTCTATTTCGGTTAAATAATGTTTTACGTCTTCTTTTTTTATTTTCAAACGCTTGGAAATGTCTTGAAGAGAAACTCCATCTGTTTTTGAGAATATATATGCCTCTATCATTCTTATTTCAACATCGATTTTTTTATTTTCCATATTATTCCTACTTCCTTTTGCTAAATCGTGATCATGTCTCTATTCGATAAAAAAATCCTTCTTTATAATCAAATATTTTGTGTTGAACTAGTACCAAAGCTGCTAAAAACAAAACTACGAACTTAAGCTTATTGTAATTTGCATATTCAAAGAGGTTATACACATTAAAACGATTAATTTTTTCTAAATCTTTTATAGCTTTTTCAACATTATAATCGTCTTTTATAATTTCTAGTCTTTTTTGATTAGTAATGTAGTCATCAAAAAATTTCACTAGTTGATATCCAACATCCTCACTATCTAAGGTAGCAGTTTTTTTAACTTTAACAGCTTTTCTTTTGTTTTCGCCAAAATCTTCCTTTATTAAATCTTTAGCTTGTTTTAATATATCATAATTTTCAATTGTAGTGTATATGAATTCTCTCTGCCTTTTGAAATCCTTGTCTTTAGAAGAATTGGGCAATATTTCTCTTGATTTTAAGAAAGTTAAATATGATGCTAATTCTAAAAATTCTCCTATTGAATTTAAATCTTTGTAATTAGTGTTAACATAGTCAAGAAACAGATCTGAAATAACACTAACAGATATCTGTCTAACCGATATCTTTTTTTCTTTAACTAATTCAACTAATTTAGAAAAAGGACCTGAAAATATGTCAAATTGTACACTAACTTCCTCAAAATTTACTTTAGTTCCCCTCTCTTTTACCACCTAAGATGCATAGCGTCTTTAACTTCTTGCATTGTTTGTTTGGCAACTTTTCTCGCTTTTTCATTACCATCTAAGGCAATATTTTTAGCATCATCTTTAGATATTTTTGCTAGGTTATTCCAAATTGGCTGCATTTCTTCTTTCATATTTCTGATAAGCAATTTTTTACAATCAACGCAACCAATTGAAGCTGTTGTACATCCATGAATTACCCAATCTTTTTCTTCTTGTGATTTTGTAAATGCTTTATGATATTCCCATACAGGACATTTTTCAGGATCACCTGGATCAGTTCTTCTAATTCTAGCTGGATCTGTCATCATGGGTAGTATTTTTTCTTTCAACTCTTTTTCATTTGTTTCAATATTAATTATATTTCCATAACTTTTTGACATTTTTCTTCCATCTGTTCCTGGTAACTTTTTAACTTTGGATATTAATGCTTGAGGCTCGGGAAAAACTTCACGATATTGGAGATTAAATTTTCTAGCAGTTTCTCTTGTAAACTCTATATGGTAAATCTGGTCTTCACCAACAGGGACTATGTCACCCTTATACATTAAGATGTCAGCAGCTTGTAGTAAAGGATATCCTAAAAAACCTAAATTTGTTAAATCTCTGTCAGATATATTATTAATTTGATCTTTGTAGGTGGGGATTCTTTCTAAACGTGATACAGAGGTTATCATACTTAACAATAAATATAGTTCTGCATGTTCTTTAATGGCCGATTGAACAAAAAGCACGCTTTTTTCAGGATTCAATCCAACAGCAAGATAGTGCCTGAGAATATCTAACGTTGATTCTTCAATAATTTCCACACTATCAAAGTGTGAAGTCAATGCATGCCAATCTGCAACAAAAAAGAAGTTATTAGGCGACTTTTCCTGAATCTCTACCCATTCTTTTAATGTGACAAGATTTCCAATATGTAATTTTCCTGTGGCTCTCATACCACTAACTATTATCATCTTATGCCTCCATCTTTGGAATAATTAGTCATATTTATATGATCATATATAAAATTATAACACACAATTGATTTATATTGATTTATGGGGCTTTAAAATTATATATGGGTTTTATTCTTTCTATTATCTCTACAGTATCTTTAATTGCTTCTTCAATTTCTTCAAGTGGTTTATATACCATAGGAGATTCATCTATTGTTTGAAAACCTATGGAAGTTGAATATATTCCACGCATGCTATTTTTAAATTTTTCTAAATCTAATTCTTTTTTTGCCTGTCTTCTACTCATGATTCTACCAGCCCCATGAGGTGCGGAATAATTCCAGTCAGGATTTCCTTTCCCAATACAGATTAAACTGCCATCTCTCATGTTAATTGGTATTATCAATTTTTCTCCTTTTTGAGCTGAAACTGCACCTTTTCTTAAAATCATTTTTTCTAGATCTATATAATTGTGGATAGTTGAAAAGTGTTCTAAAACTGTTAAATTTAAATTTTGTACAATTATATCAATCATTGCTCTTCTATTTGTTTGAGCATAATGCTGAACTATCTTCATGTCGTGTAGATAATCATTAAAAGGTCCATTTTCAAGATAAGCCAAATGTTTTGGAATATTTGTTTTTTCAGAATTAACAAGCTTTTTTTTCTTTTTTTTCTTAGACTTTTTTGTAGGAAGGGAGCTTCCAGATAATAATGCGTAAGCTAAATTTTGATAGTATTCAGCTACTTCTTTTCCTAAATATCTACTTCCCGAATGAACAAGAAGGTATAGATGTCCATCTTTATCTATGGCTAACTCTATAAAATGATTTCCTCCGCCTAAAGTGCCTATACTCAATAGCGCCCTTTCAAGATCAACATAGTCCCTACATTTTAGATTAAAAATGTTTGTATTTTCGACATAGGGGTGAGGAGTTGTTCTAACTCTAAATCCAGAAGGAATTTCTCTCCGAATTATACTATCAAGTAATTCAAAATTTACTTTGTTTTCTTGTATTTTACAAACATTTACTCCACAACCTATATCTACCCCAACTAAATTAGGAACAACTTTATCTTTTATAGTCATTGTTGTTCCTATTACGCATCCAACTCCAGTATGTGCATCTGGCATTATCCGAATTTTGCTTCCCTTTACAAATTCTTGATTGCAAAGTTCTTTAATTTGTTTTATAGCTTCTTCTTCTAAACTTTTAGCAAAAATTTTTGCTTCATTAAACTGTCCTTTAATTACTAACATATCATTCATTCCTTATCTTACATTTTATCTATCAAAATAATAACATAAAAGTGTTAAAAATCTTAAAATAGGATATAATAATCATGAAGATAATTAATTTTTTCCATTTAAGGTATTTATTTTAAAGTTTCTTTAAAATCAGACGATAATAAATTTGAGAGTCTGTGTAGGAGCAAATTGTATATTTGTCTAGTAGTTATTTTTGTAAGGGGATGATAAAATGGCATATAATCCTTATTTAGGTTCTTTTCAAATGCCTGGTATTGCTTCAGGCTTTGACACAGCTTCCGTAGTTTCCAAATTGATGGAAGTCGAAATGCAGCCTTTAAATAGGGCACAAGAAAAATTTGATACTCTTAACTATCAGCAAAAAGTATGGATGCAGGTAGATAAGAAATTAGAAGAATTTTATGATTTTTTAATAGAGTTTAAGTTGCAAGGAAATTTAATTCCTAAAAAGGCTGTTTCTTCCGATGAAAAAGTCTTAACAGCTTCTTCTTCAGCGGATGCAGACAATGCAACTTTTTATTTAAAAGTTAATTCTTTAGCTTCTCCTACAGTGGTTGTTGGCGAAGTGACAGATTCAACAATTCAAAAGAAATCTACGATAGGTTCAATTTTGGGAATTGAGGATGATACTCAAGAAATAAAGTTTTCGATTTCAAAAGAAGGAGGATCATCTAAAGAGATTACTCTTTCTTCAACTGATACCATTAATGATTTAATAGCAAAGATAAAAGGTTCTGAAGCAGACGTGAGTGCCAAGTTTGATGAGGCAAACGGTAAGTTTTTTATAATTAGCGATAAAAATGGTCCAGAAAATATTAGTGTATCTGCCGAAGAAGGTTCTTTAGGGAAAGAGTTATTAGAGAAGTTGGGATTATTAAGTGGGGTAACAACTACAGGTAGTTATGCAGAAGTTGAGTTGTCTTTTGATGGTATAAATCCTTCAACAACATACGAACAGTTAAATGAAAATACAATTAATATATTTGGTACAACGATAGAATTAAAATCACTTTCTGATGAGTTTGTTAAAATTTCGGTAGAACAAGACATAGATAAGAGTGTCGATACTGTCAAACAATTTGTAGATAAGTATAATGAAACAATTACTTATGTATATGATTTACTTCATGAAAGTAAGGTTACTGATAAAGCTGCTGAGGACATGACTGAAGAAGATTATATGAAAGGGATATTAGCTAGAGATAGAAATTTAGAAAACATTTTTTATAAATTAAGAAATATGGTTTATTCTTCTACTAATGTAGACGGAGAGTTTAAAAGTTTATTAAGTATAGGAATAGGTTCGGGAGATACAGGTAGAAATTATGAAAGCACCATGAAAGGACTTATTAAATTAGACGAGGATAAACTTAGAGAAGCTTTGAATAATAATCCAGAAGATGTTTGGAAATTATTTGCAACAAACGATAAAACTAATGAAAAATATGGTGTTGCGCAAAAAATACAGAATTATGTCTATGATGTCACTAAATTTAATGGCTATATTGACAGAATTGCCGGCACTAACGGTACGATAGGGAATCAAATGAGAAGCCTTGCTAAAGAAATGACAAATCTTTTGGATAAACTGCAAAAGAAGGAAGCTTACTATTACGCTAGATTTACGGCAATGGAACAAGCTGTTCAAAAGTTATCGATGCAAGGTGCTTATATTCAAAACGCATTCTCTAAACAAAATCAATAACAACAAATAATCAAAAAAATGGTGCTGTTAGTTAACAGCACCATTTTTTGTGGTTTATAATATCTAAATCATCCTACAGATTTTTCTCTACCAGTAGCAATCTCAGCCTCTTTTTCCGGTTGGACAACCTCATAGTTAAGATTTGTGTATAAACTTAGACCAGTACCTGCTGGGATAGGTTGACCAACTATGACGTTTTCTTTTAATCCTTTAAGTTTGTCAACTCTTCCTTCGATCGCAGCTTCAGTTAATATTTGTACAGTTTGTTGGAAAGAAGCTGCAGAGAGCCATCCTTCCCTCTCGAGTGAAGCTTTAGTTATTCTTAAAAGTCTTCTTTCAAATCGGATAATATTTTTAGGATTGATTAGGTACTTTTTAGAGGTTCCAACCAATTGGCTTGTACCGTCTTCAGTTTTAATTTCTTTATATTCTTCGTATACTTCTATTTCTTTGATACCTGCTTCTATTATATCTTTAATTATGTCTTCTGTTATAGTTGTTCCCTGGTCGTATATTTTGCTTTCTTCGTCATCGTTTTCCGAAGCAATAATTACTTTTTTTGCTAATTTTTTACCAATTACCATTTCTCTGTTTTTTTCAACTGATGAATTTTTATTTTTTATCTCTTCATTAATTTTTATAACTCTGTTGTATGGCACTAAATCTCCAGGCATATAATGTGTATCTCCGCCATCTATTACCTCAACTTTGTTGATCATTTGTCTAATGATAATTTCAAAATGTTTATCGTGGATGTCAACACCTTGTTCTGCATATATTTTCTTTATTTCACTCAAAAGATGGTTTGATAATTCGTCTACACCTAAATCTTTAAGTATTTTCCTTGGCTTTATGTTTCCTGAAGTCAATCTTTGGCCAGGTAGTACCTTATCTCCAATTTCGACTGAGGCCTTGGTTTTGTAATCCGCTTCGTAAATATCTAACTCTCCATCAGAGGTTTCTAAGATTATTCTTAGTTTTTTACCTTTTTTATTCTCTTCGTCTCTTTCTATTGCTTTAACTATGCCTTTTGATTTTGCAAAGATTCCTTCGGGACCTTTAGTCTTTTTTCTTGCTTCAAATAATTCTTCGGCTCTTGGTAATCCCTGAGTAATATCCTGTGCGGTAGCAATACCACCAGTGTGGAATGTTCTCATGGTCAACTGTGTACCCGGTTCACCAATCGATTGAGCAGCAATTACTCCTACAGCTTCACCGATGTTAACTAACCTATAATTTGATAGATCCATTCCATAACATTTTGCGCATATTCCTTCTTCGGCTTCGCAGGTTAAAGGAGATCTTATGAATATTAAAGGTCTTACTAATACTTTTTCAACTCCGTACTTATCTAGCATTTTTGCAGTTTTTAGATCAATTCTTTCTTGATATTTGAGAAGAGTAATTTGCTTGCCATCAACATTGATCTTAAGGTCTTCGCCTACATAAACTGCTGATTTATATGCTTTTACAGGTAATGATTGTATATTGCGTAATAATAACTCTTCTACGATTTCTTTTGTAATCTCTTCACCTTTTTTAATAAGGGTTTTATTGTCAATTATTACATCTTCTAGTGATTCATAAGAATAAATATTATTAGTCAAATCGTCAAAGTCTATTGTTTTTTCTTCGTATTCAAGGAGCTTTTTTACAGAAATTTCTTTATTGTAACTAGCTAGGGATTTTGCATCTTCTTCATTTAACATCAAATCTTTCTTATATTCTTTATGAGTTTTTTTATCCTTAACAGGATTGCCTGTTTCAGGATCTAAAACATCTTTTATTAATATTCTGCCAAATAGAAAATCTGATAGATTTTCAATTTTTGAACCGTCAGACCAAAGTTCTCTGGCTTCTATTCCTTTTTCAGTGCCACAATCATGTTCTGTAATTGTAATTGCTTGCGCAACATCCACGAGTCTTCTTGTGAGGTAACCTGCTGTAGATGTTCTTAAGGCAGTATCTGCGGACCCTTTTCTTGATCCATGTGTTGATGTGAAAAATTCTAGTTCTGATAATCCATTTTTAAAATTGGAGGTAATAGGAACTTCAATTATTTTACCAGAGGGGTCAGCCATTAAACCTCTCATACCAGCTAATTGTTTTAATTGATCTATGTTGCCTCGTGCTCCTGATTCTATCATCATCCATATTGGATTGAAAGGATATTTTCTATAAGTTTTAGCAGTCTCTTCTGTAACTTTATTTGTTGTATTTTCCCAAATTTGTATAATTTCTTTATATCTTTCAGTATCATTTAGATAGCCTTCTTCATATAATGATTCGATTTCTAATACCTGTTTTTTAGCTTCTTCTATTATTTCTTCTCTTTTTGGAGATAGTAGAACATCTCTTATAGATATAGTTAATCCCGATAGAGTTGAGTAGTGAAAACCGAAATCTTTTATGCTATCCAATAATTCTGCGGTTTTGTCAATACCATATTTTTCAAAAGTAGCAAAGATTAGATTTTTTAATTCTTTCTTATCCATCTTTTTAGAATAATTAATCAGATCTTTAGGTACGGCTTCATTGAATATAACTTTTCCTATGGTTGTCTTTACCATATTGTTGTTTTCATAACGGAAACTAATAGGTTCATGTAATGTGAAATCTGACTTTTTCCATTCTAAGTGGTCTTCATTGAGGTAAATATCAGAGTCAATTATTTTGAAGTATTCATAGGCATAGATGGCTTCCATACTATCAGAAAAAACATGTCTAACGAATCCATCCTTACCTATATCTTTTGGATTTTTAGGTAATTTTGTGCTTTCAAATTTGTCGTCTTCATGCATAGTCAAATAGTAAGTTCCCGCAATTATATCTTTTCCAGGCATAGATATAGGTTTACCATTTGCAGGAGATATAATGTTATACCTAGACAACATTAAGAATTTAGACTCTGCTTGAGCTATGTTAGAAAGCGGAATATGTACAGCCATTTGGTCTCCATCAAAATCAGCATTAAATGGCGGACATACCAAAGGATGTAATCTTATCGCATTTCCTTCGATTAGTTTTGGTATGAATGCTTGAATTGAAATCCTATGAAGAGTAGGTGCTCTGTTTAATAAAACAGGATGGCCTTTTATAACTTCTTCAAGGACTTCCCAGGCTTCAGGCATTTCTTTTTCTATTATTGTTTTTTTGAACTTTCTTGCGCTTTTACTTGCAGCATTTGAACCTTTAAGCAATTCTGCTAAAACAAAAGGTTTAAATAATTCTAGCGCCATTTTCTTAGGCAAACCACATTCATGAAGTTTTAAATCCGGTCCTACAGCAATAACTGCTCTACCTGAATAGTCGACCCTCTTTCCTAAAAGATTTCTTCTAAATCTTCCTTTTTTACCTTTTAACAGATCAGTTAAAGACCTAAGAGGTCTTCTATTTCTGTCTGTCATAGGCTTTCCAACACGTCCATTGTAAATTAGGGAGTCAACGGCTTGCTGTAATATTCTTTTTTCATTTCTAACAATTATTTCGGGTGCATCCATTTCTAGAAGCTTCTTTAATCTGTTATTTCTGTTTATTACTTTTCTGTACAGGTCATTTAAGTCAGTTGCAGCAAACCTTCCACCTTCTATTTGGATTAACGGTCTTAAATCAGGTGGAATAACAGGGATTAAATTTGTTATCAGCCATTCGGGTTTGTTTCCAGAATTAATAAAATCGTTTACAAGTTTTAACCTTCTTAAAATTTTTAAAGCCTTTTGACTTTTCTTATCCAACTTATCTAACTCAGATTCTAGCCTTGCTTTCAGCAGCTCGAGGTCTATCTTTTTCAATAACTTTTGAACAGCTTCTGCACCAAATCCTGCTTCAAATTTTTCGTATTTGTTTATCTGGTAAATTCGTTCGTTATCTTCTTCATCTTTTGCTAAAACATCCTTGACGCCAAGTTCTAATAGCTGATTAAGCACATCTTGAGTAATTTTTAGACCTTTTTCAAATTTTTTCTCAGGGAAATCGATGTCTTCAGCTAATGTTTTATTTATTATTTTTTCTCTTTCTTCTTTTATTCTTGAATTCAAAATTTTCATTACTTCTTCATAAGCTCTTGCTTCGTCTTCAAGTAGAATATCACCTATTTTTTTACCAATTCTTTTGGCAAATCTTTTATCTAAATCGGTTATGACAACAATAGGAGTATCTCTTTCTATATCTCTTTCAACTTCTATTGTACCTGGGTAATATTCCATAAATAAAGAATATTCTTTTTGTGTTAGGTAATCATCTTCATACAAAAAACGATCAGCTAAAGGTGTTCCTTTTTCAACTTGTTGGTCTTGTTCGACCATTATAGAAGCACCTTCAAAAACTGGATATTTTCTTTCAATACCCGTTTCGTCTTTGATAATTATCCAAGTTAGTTCACGTTCAGTTTCTGTCAACTCAGATTTAATATCAACTTTTCCACTTATATCAGCTACAGGCAACCCTTTAACTGAAGAGGTTTTAACAGCTGGCTCAACATGTATATCCAAATATTGTGAATAAATTTCATATTCTTTTTGATATAAAATCTCACCTGGATAATATCCTAAAGCATCATTTTCAGGACTGGTTAAAACTAAATAAGCTCTTTCTACCACTCTCTTTGAGCCATAATAAATGATATTTTCTAGATCCTTAACGCCTATGTTTAAAAGAATAGAAAGAATGGAAGGAGATGACTTAAGATACCAAATATGAGAAACAGGGGTAGCTAATTCCAGATGTCCCATTTTTCTTCTTCTTGCTTCTTTTGATTCTACTTTAACCCCACACCTTTCACAAACTGTGCCCTCATATTTTTTACCTTTATACTTTCCACAAGCGCATTCGTAATCTTTTGTAGGTCCAAATATTTTTTCGCAAAATAAACCGTCTTTTTCAGGTTTTCCTGTTCTATGATTTAAAGTTTCGGGTTTTGTAACTTCACCATTAGAATTTGCTAGAATTATTTGTGGTGAAGCAACCCCAATCTTGATTTTAGCAATTTTTCTTTGAAAGGAAGAAACATTCGCCATTAAAAATTCACTCCTTGAGGATTAATTTTCTCTGCTGCTTGGAGCATGAAATTAACCGTATCCTACTAAATAAACGACATAATCTAAATTTTATCAATGTCTAATTCATTACCTTCTTCATCATATATCTTAATATCAAGCAACAAACCTTGTAACTCTTTTACTAAAACTTTAAAACTTTCAGGTATACCTGGTTCAGGCAAGTTTTCACCTTTTAAAATTGCTTTGTATACCTCATTTCTCCCTCTAATATCATCAGATTTATAGGTAAGCATTTCATTAAGTGTGTGGGCTGCTCCATGAGCCTCTAAAGCCCAGACTTCCATCTCACCAAACCTTTGCCCTCCAAAATGAGCTTTACCTCCTAAAGGTTGTTGATGAATTAACGAATATGGTCCTGTGGAGCGGGCGTGAATCTTATCTTTAGCTATATGAGAAAGTTTAAGCATGTACATAGAACCAATAGCTACAGGAAAGTCAAAAGGTTCACCAGTTCTACCATCTCTTAATACTATCTTTCCTGTGGGATAATCTTCATCTTCTCCTAAATCAAGACCTTTCTCCTTTCTAATTTTATGAAGTTCATTCATTATTTCATCTTCTGTGGCTCCATCAAATATGGGGGATGCGTAATAATCGTTGGTTAGCATCGAAAGCCAGCCTAAATGTAACTCTAGAATTTGCCCTATATTCATACGAGATGGAACACCTAATGGGGATAAGAGCATTTGCAAAGGTGTACCATCGGGCATAAAGGGCATGTCTTCTTTGTTTAAGATAGTAGATATTACACCTTTATTTCCATGCCTTCCAGCAAGTTTATCCCCAGCTTCAAGAGTTTTCTTGGTTGCTATGAAAACCTTAACATATTTATTAACACCTATCTCTAAAGAAGGTATATCTTTTCGATCAAAAACTTGAACATTTATTACTCTACCTTCAACTCCATGAGGCAATGTTAGGGAAGTATCTTTTACATCTCTTCCTTTATCTCCAAAAACGGATTTAATAAGTTTTTCCTCAGGTGAGGTATCTGACTCACCCCTTGGAGTAACTTTACCTACCAAAATGTCTCCAGAAGAAACATAGGATCCTACTTTAACAATTCCATCTTCATCTAAATTTCTTAATAAATCTTTTTTCACATTTGGAATATCTGCGGTGATTTCTTCTGGTCCTAATTGGGTATCCATAGCCTTGGTTTCATAAACCTCTATATGAATAGAAGTAAACGTGTCATTTTCTAGCAATTCTTCACTAACCACTATGGCATCTTCAAAATTGTAACCTTCCCAAGATATAAATCCCACTAAAACATTTTTTCCTAGTGCAAGTTCTCCCATGTCCATTGATGGACCATCTGCTAAAGGATCACCTTTTTCTACAATTTCTCCAAGGTTAACTAGCGGCATTTGGTTTATACACATATCTTGGTTGGATCTAACATATTTCATCAAAATATATTCATCCTGAACGGTTTTACCTTCTGAATCTATTATAGGTTCATCTTTATCATTTAATCTAGTAATTATAATTTTTCTGCCGTCTACATAATCAACAACTCCACGATGTTTAGCAAGGATTAAATAACCTGAATCTCTTGCTGCTAACCATTCTACACCGGTACCAACAAAAGGAGCTTCAGTTTTTAGGAGTGGAACGGCTTGTCTTTGCATATTAGATCCCATAAGGGCTCTATTAGCATCATCATGTTCTAGAAAAGGTATCAAAGCAGCTGATACCGAAGCTATTTGTTTAGGAGTTACCGAAATGTACTCTATTTCATCTCTATGGAATAAAGATACTTTTCCTAGATATCTTGCTTCAACATATTCTGTAGCAATAGTACCATCTTTAGCGACTTCAACAGATGCGGGTGCAATTTTGTGAAGTTCTTCTTCATCTGCAGTTAAATAAGTTACTTCTTGATATTGTATTTTTCCTTTTTTAACTTTGTAGTACGGAGTAGTCAAAAATCCATACTCGTCTACTTTCGCTAGAATAGCTAGAGAAGTAATAAGACCAATATTAGCGCCTTCAGGTGTTTCTATTGGACACATTCTACCATAATGTGAGTGATGAACGTCTCTAACTTCAAATTTAGCGTGCTCTCTTTTTAAACCGCCTGGACCAATTGCTGATAATCTCCTTTTATGTGTTAATTCAGCGAGGGGATTCACTTGGTCAAGGAACTGAGATAGTTGACTGGTTGCAAAAAACTGATGAAAAGCTGTCATTATTGCTCTAGAGTTTATTAAAGATTGAGGGTTTATTTTATTGATAGATTGAGCAACAGCAACTTTTTCAGGAATATGTTGAACAATTTTAGAAAAAGCTCTTTCAAATTCGACTTGCATAAGTTCGCCAACTGATCGTACCCTTTTGTTACCAAGATGGTCTCTCGTATCCAAACCTTCTGGCCTTTCTGGTAACTTTAATAAATAACGAGTAGATAATATAATATCTAATTTTTCGATAGCAAAAGAATTAAAAGGATATTTTATCTTTTCTTCCATGTCTTGAGTAATTTCTTTATTTTCTACTTCTTTGAGATATTCAATATATGCACCTCTGAGTTTTGTCTGTACTTTTTGTCTACCAATGTCCGAAAAATCGAATTTTGAAGGGTTAAAATACATGTCTTCAATTTCTTCTTTAGCTTTTTGAGGTCTTGGAATTTCTGTGGGTTTTAATTTTGAATAAATTTCTTTGTATGCATCTAGTGGAGTCACGATGCCATCTTTTTCATACCTCTTTTTCATTCTGTCTAAGGTTATTTGGGCAACTCGATTACATACGGTGACCATTTTTACATCGTTTTCTTTTAATATATCTAGAACTTCAGAAAGTCGCATTCCCAGTGTGGATTTTCTTGCCGGGTCAAGCTTTTCAAGTTCTTCAAATCGCAAGTCAGATAAAACAGTGCAATCAATATAGGAAGAAACCTCAATGTCATCTTCTAAATTTATCCTTTCAGGAAATAATTTGAGAATGTCCAAATCACTTTCGTATCCCAAAGCCCTTAAAAACAAGAAAAGATTAAATTTTCTTTTTCTATCGATTCTTACTTGAAGAATTTCTTTGTTAGGGTTGTAAAGTATTTCCAACCATGCACCTTTAACAGGTAGAAAATGAGCAATAAACATTTCTTTTGTGGTATCTGTTTCTTCTTCTTTTATAAAATAAATCCCAGGAGAACGTACAAGTTGATTCACGATTACTCTTTCAGCTCCGTTGACTATAAAAATACCTCTGTCAGTCATATACGGAACATTGCACAAAAACACGTCATCCTTTTCAATGATTTCGCCTGTTGAGGTATCTGTAATTCGAACACTTAAATAGACTTTAGCAGCGTAAGTTAAGCCTTTATCGCGACATTCGTCTTCACTTACAGTTGGCTTTTCGTGTCTGCAATCAAAAAAATCAACTAAAATATCCTTACTTTTTTTTCCGGTAGATTTTACAGATACTTGGATAGGCATGTAACTTTTTATGCTCTCTAACAATTTACGGTTTAAAAAATCATCAAAAGAATCTTTTTGTATTTTGACTAAATCTTCGTATAAATCAGAATTTTCAGGAACTTTCCCGAAAAATTTCCTATACCTTTTACCTACTTTCCTAGTGATAGTATTCAAAAACAACCACCTCGGCATATGAAAAATATTTCTTACTAAATCAAGCAGCAAAATTCGCATTAGACAAAAAGTCCAATGCGAATTCAATTATATCGTTTTTTCTTGAAAATCGTGTTAAAATATTAGTTAAATTATTTAATTTCTACTTCTGCTCCAGCCTCAACTAATTTCTTTTTGATTTCTTCTGCTTCTTCCTTGGGTACCCCTTCTTTTATTTTTGCTTCAGGTGTACCAGCTTTTTCTACTAAGTCTTTAGCTTCTTTTAAACCTAATCCGGTAATTTCTCTAACAACTTTAATTACGCCAATTTTTTGTTCTCCAAAGCTTTTTAAAATTACATCGAAAGAACTTTTTTCTTCTTCAGCTGGTTGACCTGCCGCTACGCCTGGCATAGCTGCTGCCATTACTGGAGCAGCTGCGGATACTCCAAATTCTTCTTCAAGAGCTTTGACTAATTCAGCAAGTTCTCCAACGGTCATTTTTTTGATTTCATTAATGAATTCCTCTTTTGTCATCTACCATACACCTCCAAATTTACTTATTATCTTTTATAGCGTTTAAAACATAAATAAGGTTTCTAATGTTGCCGGCTAAGGCATTAACTAAACCAAATATAGGATAATTTACGCTTCTAACAAGCATAGCATATAATTCTTGCTTAGAAGGCAGTTTAGCATATTCATTAGCTTTTTCAGAATCTATTATTTGGCCTTCTAATATTCCACCTTTAATAAAAGGTAAGCCTTTTTGGGAATCAGAAAATTTTTTGACAAACTTTAATACTTCAATTGGATCTACATTTTTAGCGGATAAGACAGCTGTTGGTCCAGTTAAAAAAGGTTCAAACTCATCTTCGGATTTTTTCGATAATTTGATAGCTGTTTTTAACAAAGAATTTCTATAGACTTTATAGATAACATCTTCACCAAAATTGTTATATAACTCCATCCTAAACTGATGAGATAAGGGAACATTCATACCAGTAAAGTCAATGAAAAGTATTAAATTAGCTTTTTCCAAAGCATCTACGAAGTCCTGAATCAAGCCTTTCTTTAGTTCTTTGGTTAACAAAAAGAACACCTCCTCATAAAAAAAGCGGCACACGGCCGCGGACTATAAAAGAAATAAATGTAATATTCATCTATTTATTTCTTTATTCCACGTACCTCTGTAGGCGAGCATTATACTCTTTATCTTTCTTAAAAGACCCACTTTCTTTGGTACGCATTATTGAAAAAATAAATTGTGTAAATAATTAAATTATCTAATTACGCTACTTTAATCTCACCAAGAGAACTTAAATCTATAACTATTGCAGGACCCATTGTAGGACTTATAGTAGCTTTTTTTATAAATTTTCCTTTTGAACTCTCAGGCTTCATCTTGTTGATTTGTTCAAGAGCAGAAAGAATATTTTCTTTAAGAGCTTCATTGTTAAAGGAAACCTTCCCCACTGGCACATGAATGTTTCCTGTTCTGTCATTTCGAACTTCCACTTTTCCAGCTTTAAATTCTTTCACGGCTTGGGCTATATCTTCAGTAACAGTTCCAGCTTTTGGTGAAGGCATTAGTCCACGAGGACCTAGGACCTTACCAAGTCGAGCAATTTTACGCATCATATCTGGAGTGGCTATAGCTACATCAAAATCTGTCCATCCTTCAGAATTAATTTTCTCGATTAAATCATCTGAACCCACATAATCTGCTCCTGCTTGACGTGCCTGTTCGGCCTTTTCACCTTCTGCAAATACCAAAACTCTTACACTTTTACCTGTACCATTTGGCAGAGATATTGTTCCTCTAACATTTTGATCAGTTTTTTTGGGATCTATTCCTAAAACTATATGTAGTTCGACCGTTCCATCAAACTTTGTATAGGAAACTTTTTTAATAAGTTCTATGGCTTCTTCAATATTGTACGTTTTCGTTTTGTCAACCAACTTTGATACTTCTTTATATTTTTTACCTCTTTTTGGCATGTCTTATTCTCCTCCCTTTCTAGCCTTCGACTATTTCTATTCCCATATTTTTTGCTGTTCCGGCTATAGTTTTCATGGCAGCTTCTATATCTTTAGCAGTTAGGTCCTTCATTTTAATCTCAGCAATTTCTCGTAACTGAGATTTTGTGATTTTCCCAACCACTTCTTTTCCGGGTTCTTTAGCTCCAGATTTTACGCCAGCTGCTTTTTTGAGCAAAAATGAAGCGGGAGGAGTCTTGACTATAAATGAAAAAGATCGATCCTCATAAACAGAAATCTCTACAGGCAACAAAGTTCCTGCTTGATCAGCTGTAAGGGCATTAAATTTTTTACAAAATTCCATCAAATTTACTCCATATTGGCCTAATGCAGGACCAACTGGAGGTGCAGGAGTAGCTTTGCCTGCTTCGAGTTGTAATTTTACTACTCTAATAAGTTTTTTTGCCATCCTATCTTACCTCCTTGTGGTATATCGGGAAAAAGTCCCTCCCACTTACAATCAGTTTTAATGTTAATCAATTATTTTTTCTATCTCACTTAATGAAAGTGTAACAGTTGTTTCTCTTCCAAACATGCTTACTCCAACTTTAACTTCTTGTTTTTCTAAATCGATAGCCTTTATCTTGCCTGTAAAATATTCAAAAGGTCCACTAATTATTTTTATATGTTCACCAATTTCAAAATCAGTTCTAACTTCTTGAATCTTTTTCTTTTCAAATTCTTCTTCTCCTATCAATCTCAATACAGCGCTGATTTCGTTTTTTTGTAGTTTAACAGGCTTTCCACCAATATTTAAAAAGGTTGAGACATAAGGAATTTTCTTTATTGTATCTTCAACTTCTTTAGTGTAAATCATTTCGATAAAAACATATCCTGGGAATAAATTTTTCTTTTTTGTTTTTATCAGTCTAATTTCTTTAATGAGTGCAGTTTCTCGTATATCAACTCTTCCAGCAAATTTTGCACGATATTCTTTGGCATCGCCGATTATTTCTTCGGGTTCTACTATCGTTCCAACTTTATAAATATCTGATTTAAATGTTTCTTTTGGAACTATATATACTTCATTTTCACCAGATTCAGATTGAACTATTACTCTTTTAACCTTATCTATACTAACAATTTCACCATCTACATCACATTCATATTCAAAATTTTTGCTGAGTGGAGTTCCAGAAACAACCTTTTTTCCTACTCTTAAACCTGCTATTACACCAACACTTTCAGGTATAAGGAAGGTTTTTGAATATTTTTTACCTTCTGTTTCCACCATAATCTTTCGATAATTTTTGGCTTCAACAATTTTACCTTTTGATTTGATCTTTATAGCTGGTTCTTTAGCTAGTAAGTCTCCCTTTTTTACATCTTTACCCTTTTTTACAAACAATTCAGCATCTTTAGACACAAAGATTCTGTCTATTCGTCTGTTAGTATAATTCAATTCTTCAATTTCAGGAATTACTATTTTACCAATATATTTATCATATCCAAGATTTTTAATTTTTTCTTCAATATTTTCTTTGACTTTGTTTTCCATACCAGAATATACTTGCAATACATACCATTCTTTACGCATCTTTTAAAAAATCACCACGTTTTTAAATATGATTTATTAACTTAATTCGTCAATTAATCTATTTGATTAAGGCGAGGGAGAGGCTGGAATACCCAGAAAAAAAGGATAAACCAAATGTGTAAAAAATTGAACTAGCCCAAAATCAACAAGAAACAAATAAACAGAAACAACAACCAAGATAACCAGCACTACCAAGGTGGAATTGAGTAATTCTTTTTTTGTGGGCCATTTAATTTTTTTTGCTTCCTGCCAAACAGACGTTAAAAAAATCCAAAATTTTGACATATAAAACACTCCTACTTTTTGAAGTATGTGCCAAAATCAAAATTAAATCTTTGATTCAACATGTAAAGTATGTTTACGACACTTTGGACAGTATTTTTTTAATTCGATCTTGTTCTTAAAGTTTCGATTTTTCGTCTTATAGTAGTTTCTATTATTACACTCTGTACATTTTAATGAAAAATTGATAATGGAAGTCTTTGCTGCCATAATTTCACCTCTCTTGTTAAATCACATATATATTGGTGGTGAGGGAAGGATTCGAACCTTCGAAGGCAATCTGCCAGCGGATTTACAGTCCGCCCCCTTTGGCCTCTCGGGCACCTCACCAAAAATTTTTTATAATTTGTTGGAGCCGATGAAGGGACTTGAACCCCCAACCTGCTGATTACAAGTCAGCCGCTCTGCCAATTGAGCTACATCGGCATGAACATTATTCAACTGCAAAAGATTATATCAAACCAGTGTGCGATTGTCAATTGCGTTTGAGTTAAAAAAAGATTAAGACGAATATACTATATCAAATAATTATCAGAAAAGCTAATTTCTACATAATTTAACTTTATTTACTTTGTTTTTAATAATAATCATGATACAATAATAGTGAAAAAGAGGTAGTTCAAAGATGTAAGATAGTTTATTTATTTATTATATAAATGTATGTTTTTTATACAAACTACACTAACAATATTAACATATTTAGAATAGAATTCTATAGGTTGACGGTATCGTGAAGGAGGAGAAGACATGTTTGATAACTTTACCGAAAGAGCCGCAAAAGTGTTTATAGAGGCTCAAAATGAAGCGAAAGAAATGGGACATCCATATGTTGGAACCGAACATATTCTTTTGGGACTTTTAAAGGTTGGAGGAAGACATTTAGATAAAATATTTGATGAATTTAACCTTCATTATAATAGTGTTAAAATGGAGATTACTAATGTTGTGGGTACCAATTCTACACAAGGAATTATTGGTTCTCCACAGCCAACACCAAGAGCTAAAAGAATATTGGAACTTGCGTATGATGAAGCAGAATTGATGGGATTTGATAGAATTGATGCAGAACATTTGTTATTAGGTATATGCAGGGAAGCAGAAGGAATTGCGTCTCATATACTTAAGAGATCAGGTGTTAATTTATCTTTGATGAGAAAGGAATTATCAGAAATAATGATGAAGGGTGAGTTACCCGGAAAAACTGATATTGTTAAAAGTGAGGAACTAGAAGAAAGGAAACGTCAGAAGCAAAATGCGCTTAAGCAATTAGAAGACTTTGGAATTGACTTAACTTCTTTAGCCGAAAATCACAAATTAGATCCAATTATAGGAAGAGAAGTAGAAATAAATAGGGTAATGGAAATTTTAGCTAGAAGGAAGAAAAATAATCCAGTACTTATTGGTGAGGCTGGAGTGGGTAAAAGTGCCATAGTAGAAGGTTTGGCTCAAAGAATTGTAGAAGGAGCCGTTCCTGAAATCTTAAAAAACAAAACCATTTTTTCTCTCGATATCACTGCACTAGTAGCTGGCACTAAATATCGTGGAGAATTTGAAAAACGAATGAAAAAATTGATGCAAATACTTGAAAAAACAGAAGATATAATTCTCTTTATTGATGAACTACACATGATAGTTGAAGCAGGTGCTGCAGAAGGCTCGTCGATGGATGCTGCTAATGTTTTAAAACCTGCATTAGCTAATGGAAAAATTACTATAATTGGTTCAACAACCTCTGGTGAATACAGAAAGTTTATCGAAAAAGATCCAGCACTTGAAAGAAGATTCCAAAAAATATACGTGACGGAACCTTCAGTAGAAGAGACGATTAAAATATTGAAAGGAATAAAACATAAATACGAAGAACATCATAAGGTTAATTACTCTAATAATGCACTTGAAGCAGCAGCACATCTTTCAGCTCGTTATATAACAGATCGACATTTACCCGACAAAGCAATAGACGTCATAGATGAGGCAGGTGCAAAAGCAAGGTTAGGGGCCTTAACTTTGCCTCCCAAACTTAAGCTGGAACTTGAAAAAATCGAACAATTGGAGAAAAAGAGGGAAGTAACTAAAGTATCTCGTCAAGAATCAAAAGATAAAAATGAAATTGACTTAGAAAAGATGAAGGAAAAATACAGGGAAGCTTACATAAAATGGAGAACTGAGGCAGAAAATAACATAATCGATATAACTGAGGAAAATATTGCAGAGATAATCTCAAATTGGACAGGAGTTCCTCTACAGCAATTGGAAGTTGAGGAAATGCAAAGATTATTGAATCTTGAAGATGTTTTACATAAAAGGGTTGTTGGACAAGATGAAGCAATTAGATCTGTATCTAAAGCGATAAGAAGAGCGAGAAGTGGGCTAAAAGATCCAAGAAGACCTATAGGTGTTTTCTTGTTTTTAGGTCCTACTGGTGTAGGAAAAACAGAATTGGCTAAGGCTTTGGCTTCATATCTCTTTGGTGATGAAACACATTTGGTTAGGATTGATATGAACGAATATATGGAGAAGTTCAGCGTTTCTAGACTTGTTGGTGCACCTCCAGGATACGTAGGATATGAAGAAGGTGGACAGTTAACTGAAATAGTTAGAAGAAGACCATATTCTGTTATATTATTAGATGAAATGGAAAAAGCTCATCCCGATGTTTATAATATATTATTGCAGATTATGGATGAAGGAAGGCTAACTGATTCTCAAGGCAGAACCGTAGATTTTCGAAATACTATTATAATAATGACTTCAAACCTTGGTTCTGAGCAAATTAGCAAAACAAAGAGGACAATGGGATTTGTAGAAAATGACAATTTTGAAAGTGATTATCAGAATATTAAGGAACAAGTAATGTCAGCAGTTAAAAAAACATTTAGGCCAGAATTTATAAATAGATTGGATGACATTATAGTTTTCCACCCATTAACCAAAAAGCAGCTTAAAGAAATAATATTCATTCAAATTTCTGATTTAAAAAGCAGGCTTGAAGAAAAGAATCTTAGCCTTTCAGTAAAAGAAACTGCGATAGACTTTTTGTTAGAAAAAGGTTACGATCCTATATTTGGCGCAAGACCGCTAAAAAGGGCAATTCAAAGATATATTGAAGATCCGTTATCTGAAGAAATACTTAAAAACAAATATGAAGAAGACGATATAATTATCATAACTCATAGGAAGAATGACGATAAGCTAAGTTTTAGAAGATCTCCTAATAAACGTAAAAAAGCGGAAAAGAAAGTGGTTAACACTTGAAAAAAGCAGATAAAGTTTATGTGTGTAATAATTGTGGTTATGAGTCAGATAAATGGTTTGCAAGATGTCCGGTATGTAAAGAATTAGAGTCCGCGGTAGAATATACCGCGGATATTACTTTTGATAAGAATATAAAAGAAATTTCCTCTGAGATAGTTTTTATAGGACAAGAAATTGCTCCACCACAAAAAATTCCAATTAAATTGAAAGAAGTAAATGATGCGCTAAATGGAGGTTTGGTTAAGGGTGGTGTATATTTATTAAGTGGAGAACCTGGAATAGGTAAAAGTACCCTTTTAACCCAGTTAGCAGATTCATTAGATCTTACTGAAGGATGGGTTTTTTATATTTCAGGTGAAGAATCTATCAATCAGGTCCTTCAAAGATTTGAGAGGCTGAGTATAGCTAACAAAAGGATTGCTTTGATGTTTGAAAGTAATATAGAAATAATTCTTAGTACATTAATTAATAGTGAGCATCGTCCAGAAGCTATTTTTATAGATTCTATTCAAACCTTAAAAAGTGATGAAATTGATTCTGCACCAGGTAGTTTGCTTCAAGTAAGAGAATGTACAAGAAAAATAGTAGATTATGCAAAGAAGTCAGAAATACCTGTTATACTAGTAGGTCATGTTAATAAAGAAGGGGCTATAGCAGGTCCAAAAGTTTTGGAACATATGGTTGATTGCGTGATTCAAATTGATTTGGAGAGAAGTTCAGGACTTAGAATCTTGAAAGTTTTAAAAAATCGATTTGGACCTACAGATGAAATAATAATATTAGAGATTACCCAAACAGGTTTAAAACCAATTGAAGACATTACGTCTTTTTTCCTTTCAGAATATTCAAATGAACCAGGTAATACTTTGACAGTAGTGAAGGTAGGCCAAAGATTTTTGCCTATTGAAATACAAGCTTTGGTAAGTAATCCTGTGTATGGTTCTCCAAGAAGGGTTACATCTGGCGTTCCTTTAGATAGATTGTTAATGATTACAGCTGTTCTTTCTAAAAAATTAAGATTTCCTTTGGAAAACAAGGATATATTTGTTAATACATCTGGAGGCTTAAAAATTTCCGATAGTTCAATGGACTTAGCGATAGCCCTTTCATTAATCTCCTCTATGTTGGACAAACCTCTTTTGTTTTCTGTGATTGCTATGGGAGAAATAGGTTTAGATGGAAAAGTCCGAGGAGTCTCGCTTTTGGAAAAAAGAATTGAAATAGCTCAGAAGTTGGGAGCGGAGTCTATATTGATTCCAAAAAATAAAAATATTGCGAATAATAATATAAAAATTGTGGAAAATGTTAAAGATTTGATAAAATTGTTTGGAAAGGAGGGAAGTGTCTTTTGAACGAAAAACTTGGGAAAATCTTCAATTTACTTGCACCAGGTAAACCTATGAGAAAAGGTGTAGATAGAATAATGGAGGCAAATCTTGGGGCATTGTTATTTTTTTCATCTCATCCTGAAAATAACATAAAAGAAGGTCTTATACAACCAGGATTTGAATTAAATTGTGACTTCCTCCCTGAAAAAATATATGAATTGTCAAAAATGGATGGTGCTGTAGTTTTAAATAGTGATGGGACAAAAATTTTATATGCGAATGCACTCTTAAACCCTGATAAAAATATTCCAAGCTCTGAAACCGGAATGAGGCATAAAACTGCAGAAAAAGTGGCTATTCAAACCGGAGATTTGACAGTTGCTATTTCCAAAAGAAGAAATATTATTTCTGTATATTATGATAAATTAAAGCATGAGTTGTTACCAGAGAATGTTTTGTTTGCACGATTAAACCAAGAAATTACTATTGCTCAACGATATAGGCAGAGTTTTATGGGTTTGTTAGAATATTTGAATATAGAAGAAATAAAAGAAAAAGTTACCCTTAGAGATGTAGTTGAAGTGATATCAAAGGGTATGCTTACAATATGTATTACTCAAAAAGCTGAAAGATATTTATTAGAGTTGGGTGAAATAGCTGGTAGCGTTAGACTTGAATATGAAGAAATTTTGAGATCAGTTCCTAAACTTGTTGGATCTGTAATTATGGATTATAGTGTTGATAATTTATCATATCAAAGACCTGAAGAAGCATTAGAAATCTTTAAAAATTTTGGTGTAGATAATTTAGTTAGACCTTTGGAAGTAGCTAAAGCCCTTGGTTATAATAATATAGAGTCTGAGGATGAATTAGAAGAGTATGGAGTTTCTTCAAAGGGATATAGGTTACTTTATTCAACAAATCTCCCCTCAATAGTTGTAAGAAATGTTGTAGAAACTTATAAGACACTTCCCGAATTAATGAAAGCAAAATTTGAAGATCTTACGACTATTCCAGGGGTGGGAAAAAGAAGAGCTGAAGTAATTTTAAATGCTTTAGATAAAAAGAAACGAAATCAAGAAGAATTGAATTTTTTGACTAGTAGCGAAGAAAACGCACCAAAGGTTGGTTCGTAAATAAAATAAATTGTAAGTTTATTTTTGAATTGAGGTGTTGCAAATGAAAGTTTTAGCAAAAAACAAAAAAGCTTTTCATGACTATGAGATTTTAGAAACCTTTGAATGCGGTATAGAACTGAAAGGCACCGAGGTTAAGTCAGCAAAAGAAGGAAATATTAATTTGAAAGATGCATTTTGTAAAATTGAAAATGGCGAATTAATTTTGTATAATGTTCATATAAGTCCTTATTCAAGTGCAAATGTCTTTAATCATGATCCAGAAAGACCCCGAAGATTATTAATGCACAAGAAAGAAATTATTCGTCTGAATAGTAAGGTTAAGAAAGAAGGTTTAACTATAATTCCTCTGGAGTTTTATGTAAACGACAAAGGTTTGATAAAAGTCAAAGTAGCTTTGGCTAAAGGACTAAAAAAATATGACAAAAGAGAAAAAATTGCTGAAAGAGATTTCGAAAGGAGGGTAAAAAAGTTAGAAAAGTATGAGAACATTTGAAGGGGTTAGTGAAGCAGTTTCCTTTGAAAAGGTAACCAAAAGATTTGGTAATACAATAGCTGTTAATAATATCGACTTGAATATAAATAGAGGCGAGATATTTGGTCTCATTGGTCCTAATGGTGCAGGAAAATCTACAATTATGAAGATGATATCTACTCTGTTAACCCCAACTTATGGTGAGATAAATGTTTTTGGTCAGAATTTATACAAAAATAAGCAAATATTAAGAAAATATATTTCTTTAGTTTCGGATTATTCTGTTTTAGAGGAGGATTTGACTCCCTACGAAAACCTTAAACTTTTTGCTACTGTTGCAGAAGTAGAAAATGCAGACGAAAAAATTGACAAATTTTTATTGAATTTTGATTTAGACAAGTATGAGCGTAAACTTACAAAAAATCTATCTTCGGGGAACAAACAAAAGCTCAATATCGCTAGAGCTTTGTTAAAGTCTCCCAAAATACTTTTATTAGATGAGCCAACAAACGCAATTGATGTTGAATCTTCTAGATTTATAAGAAGATTTATATTGAATGAGAATATTTCCAAGGGGACTACAATCATTATATCTTCTCACTATTTGTGGGAAATAGAACAGTTAGCTACCAGTATTGGTGTAATAGTTGATGGCAAGATCGTTATAAAAGAAAGCATTGACAAGTTGTATGATAAGTTTGATACTAAAATAAATATATTCGAACTTACTATTAAAAAGGAAGATTATCAAAATATTTTAGAAAAAGTTAAAGCTCTTCCCAATGTCACTGCAATTAAGCCTGTTTCTGACGAAAAGATTATTGTAGAGACTAAGGATCCGAACTTTTCTATTCATGGATCTGAAGTTCATCAAACTAAGTTGAAACCCACATTAGAGGATATATATTCTTATATAGTTGAAAATTCGAATAATTTAGGGATAGATTAAAATGTTTGTTAGGTTAGAAGATGTTTCTCACAATTTTGGGGATTTTTATTTGTTCTATGATGTGAATTTGGTAATTAACCCCAATGATAAAATTGCTTTAATAGGTAAAAATGGAAGTGGTAAAACAACTTTACTAAACATTATATACGGAACTCTTGAACCAATTGAAGGGCAAGTAATAAAGAAAAATAATTTAAGTATCTCTTTCTTGAAACAATATCGAGCGGATAATGATACTTCAACAATATACAATTTCATTAAAGAGGCTGTTCTAAAGGATTATTCAGAACATATAGTTGACAGAATAACAAGAAGTTTACTTGTGGGAGTGGGTTTTTCCGAAGAACAATGGGATAGAAAAGTCTCTTCTTTGAGTGGAGGAGAGATTACGAGGTTATCTTTAGCAAGGACTTTATCAGGAAAGAGTGATTTGCTTATCTTAGATGAGCCCACTAACCATTTGGATTTATACTCAATAGAATGGTTAATAAATTATCTGAAAAATTATAAGGGCGCTATGGTTATAGTATCTCACGATAGGGCCTTTTTAAGAGAATTATGTGATAAATATTGGGAAATAAACAACTCAAGAATTTGGGAATTTAAAGGAACATATGATGAATATCTTTTGTCTAGAGAAATTTATATTAATTCTCTTAATGCACGCAAAAAAAATTTACAAAAAGAAGTTGAAAGATTGGAAAGAATGATTCAAAGATATAGATCATGGGGAACCGAAAAAATGATGAGACAGGCTGTTATAAGAGAAAGAAAATTAGAAGAGTTAAAAAAAGAGTATGAAGAAATTGAAAATCTTGAACAAGAAAAAGAGATTGAAATAAAAATTCCTCAACCTGAAAAGACAGGGTATAAAGTAATAGAAGTAAACAATCTTTCTTTTTCGTTTGACAAATCTCATAAACTTTTAAATAATATATCGTTTGAATTATATGAAGGAGAAAAGCTAGCAATATTAGGGAAAAACGGTTGTGGAAAGACAACTCTTTTGAAGATATTGATGGGGGAAATAGATTTTTATTCTGGAAAAGTAGAATGGGGATATAATGTAAAGGTAGGATATTTAGATCAAGTTGTCATGAAACTTTCAGATGAGCTTGATGTATTAAGTGAAACTTGGAGAATAGTACAAGATTGGAAAGATTTCGAAGTTAGAAAGTATCTAGGAAGGTTTGGATTTTATGGAGAAGAGGTTTTTAAGAAAGTTAGAGAACTATCAGGCGGGGAATTAACGCGACTTGCACTCGCGAAAATTTTGCTTGAAAGACCTAACGTTTTGATTTTAGATGAACCTACAAATAATTTGGATGTTTTAACTATCCAATCATTAGAAAAGACGCTTAAAGAATATAAAGGGGCGATCATTTTCGTTTCACATGATGAATATTTCATAAAAAATATTGCTGATAAATTTATACTAATTGATGATGGTGAAAGTATTGAGTCAAAAGAACTTAACGATATTTTAGATAATATTAAAAGCTCTTCTTTTAAATTAGATAAAAAAAAGGTTCAAAATGTCTCTTATAAAGAAAAAAATAGAATTAAAAATAGAATTAAAAGTTTAAACAATCAACTTTTATACGTGAGATCACAAGCTGATACCTTATTTAAAAAATTAGATAAGGTAGAATTTAATCTTTTTGAATTTGGAGACGATTATAATAAAGTAATAGAATTAATGGAAGAAAAAAGTGAATTAGAAAAAAGATTATTAGAGTTAGAAAATATGGAAAAAGGAATCGTTGAAGAGTTGTTCGAATTAGAGAAAAATAAAGATTTTAGCTAAATATAAATTAATTTATTTATACAATTAATTGGAGGACTATAGGATTATGAAAGGGATTTATTCTGATCAGACAAATTTTTATCTTTTTCCTGAAGAACCAGATGTAGGAGAACTTGTAACAGTTAGATTAAGGATACCAAAGTATTTAGGCAAAAGTGTAGGAAACGTATTTTTTGCCCCTGAAAAAAATGTTAAGCGATATCAACATAAATCAATGGACTTGTGCAAAGAAAGTGAATATTTTTATTATTTTGAAAGTAGTTTCAACATGCCAGATAGAATTTTAAGATATCATTTTGAAATAAATTTATTAGATAAGAAAAAAAATATTGTATATGATGCGATGGGAATTCCTCAAAATAGGCCAATTATTGATTTTACTTTAATAGCAGGATTTAAAACACCACAATGGGCACATGGTTCTGTTTATTACCAAATTTTTGTTGATAGATTTTATAATGCAGACGAATCGAATGATCCTGTAAACAATGAATATCATTATGACGGACAGGTTGTAGTGAAAAAAGACTGGGAAACGCTTCCTCATCCCAAAAATGGACATAGGGAGTTTTATGGAGGAGACTTAAAAGGTGTTTTAGAAAAACTTGATTATATAGAAGATTTAGGAGTCGAGACGATTTACTTTAATCCAATTTTTGTTTCTCCTAGTCCCCATAAATATGATACTCAAGATTACGAGCACATAGACCCTCATTTTGGGGTTATTGTTGAGGATACTGAAGATCTAACTAAAAAATATAAAGTTAGAACAACCTCTGAAGTTAATTTAAAAAAGAGTGATGAGTTATTTCAAAAGTTGGTAGAAGAATGTCATCAAAGAAACTTGAGAGTTATTATAGATGGAGTATTTAATCATTGTGGCTCTTTTCATAAATGGATTGATGAGATGAATTTGTATGGAAATGGAGCTCTATATAATGAATCTTCGCCTTATAGGAGATATTTTTATTGGAATTCAAAGAACGAATATGAGGGGTGGTGGGGTTATAAAACTCTTCCTAAATTGAATTACGGAAATATTAATTTGTGGAAGTATATCGCAGAGATTTCGAAAAAGTGGATGGGTCAGCCGTTCAAAGTTGATGGTTGGAGGTTAGATGTAGCGGATGATTTAGGAAAATCTTTTGAGATGAATGCTTCTTTTTGGAGATTTTTTTATAAGATAACAAAAAAAGTTAATCCTGATTCAATAATATTTTCAGAAATATATAAATCTCCCCTTCCTTGGTTAGAAAGGCGATGTTGGGATTCGATAATGAATTATATTTCTTGTATGGATCCCATTAGTTACTTTTTAACAGGTATGGAGAAACATAATGATTATTTAAAATCCGAATTACTAAAAAATTCTGATTACTTTGTTAATACAGTTAAATGGGCACTTTCACAACTGCCTATGAACAGTAAATTTATGGCATTAAATCAACTTAGTAATCATGATCATTCCAGATGGATGACAAGAACAACTCAAAAAGTTGGAAGATTAGGTCCAAACACTCATGATGACGCGATCGAAGGAAGAGACTTAGATGTATTTAAGATGGGCCTTGTAATGATGTTTACATTACCTGGTTCGCCTGGCTTATACTATGGTGATGAAATTGGTCTTCCCGGATGGACGGATCCAGACAATAGAAGACCTTATCCTTGGGGAAGAGAAACTCAAGAAGGAAAAGAAATATTGCAATTTTCAAGAGAGTTAATTAAGGTATATAAAAATTGTGCTTCATTAAGAAGAGGTTCTTTTGATTTTATTGATTGGCAAGGAGGATACCTAGCTTATGCTTCTTGGAATAAAGAAGAAAGTATTGTTACAATAGTAAATAGAGAGGAAAAAACAGTTGATGCTGAGCTCCCCCTTTGGTTATTGGACAAGAAAAAAGGAGAAATAGAAATACTCTTCTCAACAAAAGTAGTTAATATTGAAAATAAATATTATGATGATGGTATAAAAAGATTAAAAATTCCAGAAAAAACAGCTCTTATTATAAAAATTAATTAATATTGGTTTAAAAGTACCATTTTAAAGAAAATGGTTCTTGACTTATTTTTTCAAACAGTTCTTCGTATTTGTAAAATCCTGAAGGTTTGATGGTTTCCTCTATTAGGAATTGAATAAATTCAAAGGGTTTTTCAGAGATATTATCAACATTTAGTTTTTTACAGAATACTTTTCTTAACATTTCACAGGTTACATCACCCATAAAATAGTTGTGCATATATATAGGATGTGTAGTATAATGAATTCTGTATCCAAAAGGAGGTTCTTCTAGAGGTTCATCTCCAAACAACTCTGCATAGACTTTATTATAAATATTATATATATCTTCTAAAGAAGATACATTATTTCTATATAATTCGTGGTCAAAGAATATATTACCTATAAATCTTAAGTAATTCAGTTTCTCATATTCTTTAATTGCTTTTAATTCATCTTCTAGATTTTTGTGAAAGAAATTTTTATAAAATAATTTGTCATATATAAAACTTCCAAAAAGATTGGCTATACCTTCAGTAATTATGCCACTTATTCCTTTATTTAATATTATTTCATTTGGATCTTGTAGAAAAGAATGAATTGCATGCCCGCTTTCATGTAAAAGAGTCTTATACTCAGAATAGCGGTTTTTAACGTTTGCAAGTACTCTAGAGTCTTTTCCAATCTCTATTCTGAAATTATAACCCCATTCAGATTTATTTTTTCTTGGAAATATATCATAAGTAATATTATATTTATCCAAGTTAATCCCAAAGTTCAAGAAGAAGTCTCTTAAGATAGAATAATAATTAATCATATCTACTTTTGTACTCATAGAAGGAGAAATTATATTTTTTAAGTATTCTTCATCCCATGGTTTCAATTCTTTTGCATCTATATATTTTTTAGCAAGTTCCTTTCTTTTGTTATTTAATTCATTTATGTGATTTTTTAACTCTTCTTTCCAGTCATCAAATATGTTTGGACTTAACTCATCTTTTTTTAACATGTATTCCACAAAATCATTTGAGCCTTCTGCTTTTGCTAATTCTTTTCTTAGATTTATAAGTTCAATAAAACCATTGTCTACTAATACTTTGTTAATTTGGCTTCTCGAAAAATAAGCCTTTTTTCTTATATTTTTATCTTCATCAGTTAACAATTGTTCTATTTCCACCGAGGTTACTTCTTTCCCATCAATTTTGAATCTAAAGGTATTAAGTATTTGGGAAAGTTCATTCGTTTTGGTTCTAATTTTAAGGTTTAAGTCGTTAATTTCTTTACTTTTGTGAAAGGGTTCAAAGATATTGTATGCTATTTCCATTCTTCGTTTATCAGTATTGTCTAATGTACTTTCTTTGTGATCACATATGATTCTAAAATTTTCATCATCTTCTAAGAAAGCCGTTATATCGCGATAAGCTTGTTCGATACCTAAATCAAAGCCTGTTGTATATTGTGTCCAACCCAATTTACTAGCTTTAATTTCTTTCTTGTTTAATTTATGGAATAAGTTAACCACTTGTTCTATAGCCATAAACAACACCTCTTTATTGATAAAATGAATTTTTTATATTATAAACTTTTTAGGATTAAATAAGAATAAAACATCTTCAACTTTAGTGAATTCAAAATTAGAACCAATTTTGTAACTAGTTATACCCTTTGAAGCAAGAGATATATACAATATATTATCTTTCATACTCATTCCAAGTATTGGTAAACCAAGATTAATATCTTTTAAAATATTGAAATTCGAGTTATCAATTATAGTTATTTTCTGGCCAATTGATAAGAAAATATATTGTTCACTATTTAATATAATATCAGGAATATATGGAAAATTGTAATAATCTAACAATTTAAAATCAGAATTTAATTTGTAGATTCCATTATCCGTAATAATTAAAAATTGATCATTTAAATAGTTTATTGCTTTTATTTGTTCTTTTACAGAGTACTTTAAAGATGTTTCTTTAGTCTTAGGATCATATTCGAGAATCTTGTTATCTTGAGCTATATAATAGGCGAGATTAGCTTCCTCAATATCAGTTATTGTTTCTTCAAAAATAATATCTCCATTTAATAAAGAATACACGTTATTTTTTCCTATTGCATAAGTTCCTATTTGAGTTTCTTTTATATTAATTATCTCTTCAGGGAATTTTTTTAACAGGGTGTTTTTTGGATTAAAAAAACTTACCATATTATCTTTAACTATATAAAAACCGTTTTTACCTTTATAAGCTCTTCCTGAATAACTTTGTTCATAAAGCTTTTCTTTTTTGTAATTAAGAAAAACTAAGTTTTGACCATCATCAATCAAAATTCCTTCATCTAAAACAACGAAATCATTTATAAAATTAACGATGTTAAATCTTTTAATTAGGTTTCCTGTGTCTAATTCATATACGTAAAGGCCATCTTCGTTATTACATAAATAAATCATATTATTATAAACAGTAATATTTGCTCTAGAAAAGTTGTTAGTAACCACTTCTTTAATTTCTTGAGTAGAAAAATTTATGCTATAAATGCCGGTGTTTGTTGAGAAATAAAGTGTATCTTCTACACATGTAATTGAAAAAGCTTTATAGTTTAAGGTACTGAACATCTTTAAATTACCGTTTCTCACTTTAATAAGATCAGATTTTTTAAATAATAAGATCCCCATAAGGTCATCATTTATTACCAAAAATTCATTGCTCAGAGCCATCATTCTCGGTGAGATAAATTCGTTGAAGGAATTAATTTCTTCTAACTTGAATCCTTCTTTTATTTTAAATATTTTTAATCCAAGACCTGGCCCTAAAGCGTATAAATAGTGTTCATAAACCTCAATTTGGGTTATTATTCCTGGCAAAATTATATGATTTTTTAGCTTTAAATAAATATCATCTACTAATTCAAAAATAATCAAACCATTTTGACCGTCTGCTACATAAACAGTTTTATCATCTAAAGTTATTGAAAGAGAAGTCCCAAAAGTACTATAAGAATTAACTAATACAGGTTCAAGTGGATTAGAGAAATCGTATATCTTAATTCCATTTCTATCAACTAAATAGAGATAATTGCCAACAATTTTTGCGTCATTGACATATTCACCTGTGTTATGCAACGATACAATATCTTGTTGATTTACATCGTATATGTAAAAACCTTCATATCCTGCTAGTATCACTGCATATCTTTTTTCGAAAGGAATTTCTTCTTCTATTTTTCTTGTTTGAATATTTTTGTAATATACAATTGTCAAAAAGAAAATAATAAGAATAATTGTTACATAAAAGAAAAGTAAGGAAATCCTTTTATTCTCGTCTAGCATAAAAATAAAGAATTTTCCGTACTTATATTTACGGAAAATTCTCTCCTCCTTTAACTTTTATTATTGTAATAATTAAATTATACCATAATAATGACATTTAATAAATTGGAATAAAGGTTCACTGTGTACTTACTGAACTTAAATGTCAGAAAGCATTTCTAAAGTCGAAAATTCTATGGGAAATTTGATAGGTTTTCCTTCTTTTGCAGATTTATATATTCCTAAAACAGCTTCAACTGCCTTTTGTCCCTCAACGCCATTTATATATGGTTCTCTATTGCTATTTATAGACTCGTAAAAATCTTTATACAACGGGATATGTCCGCTGCCATAAACTGTATCAGGATCTGGTAAGTTTTGAAATGGATGTCCTTCCTCGTTTGAAAACCTCCAATATTTAATCTTATTTACAGCTAACCCTCCGATAACAACAGTACCTGTTTCTCCAAAAATTGACAAAGTTTCCTCTAAATTTTTTGGGTATACATTAGCTGATCCTTCTACCAAAGCAATAGAACCGTTTTTAAATTTAATTATAGCGCTTCCAAAATCTTCCGCCTCTATATAAGGATGAGTGAAATTTTTTATAACACCATATATTTCTTCAATTTCGGATTCCATATTCCATATCAACAAATCAATATTGTGTGTACACTGGTTCATCAACGTACCGCCATCTTCTTTCCAAGTACCTCTCCATCTTGCCTGCTCGTAATATGCTCTGTTTCTATTCCACCTTATTGAAGCTTGAGCATGAAGAATCTTACCAAAAGCATTTTGTTCAATTTTTTTTCTTAATTCTTGAATTGGTGGGTTAAACCTATTTTGAAAACAAACTGCTAGCTTTAAATTTTCGCCTTTTGCAGTTTTAATCATTTCTTTAGTATGTTTTGTTGATAAAGCCATAGGTTTTTCTACTAAAACATGCTTGTTGTTTATTAAAGCCTCCATACTAATTTCATAATGATTTCCACTTTGTGTAGCTATACTTACTGCGTCTATATCCGTTCTTTTAAGTAGCTCTTTGTAATCAATGTAAATCTCTGGTCTTCTTAATCCTGCATCAACAAATTTTTTTGCAAATTCTTTCGCTCTTTCTTCAACTAAATCACATGCTGCAACTGTTTCTATAAAATCCGAATTTTTTATTAAAGCTTCGGAATGTTTTTGCTGAGCTATTCTGCCACACCCTATTACGGCCATTCTTAACATCTCAACACCTGCCATAAATAAAATTAATTTGAAAGATTAATATATTAAATTAAAATTATTTTTTCTGGATATTTGTCTTTAATATTCTTAGTAGCGTTTCTTGTATCAAAAACTATATTTGCATTTTTAGCAACAAATTCATAGTCTACTTTTTTATGACCCGTAGTAATTATAACAGCATCACATTCTTTTAATATTTCTTTTGTTAAATCTATAGTTGAATATAACCGATCTTTAAATTTAAATTGTTTAACGTAAGGATCATGTATCAACACATTGGCTTTTTTATTTTCCAATTGTTCTAGAACTTTTAAGGCAGGAGATTCACGTAAATCATCAATGTCATTTTTATAACTAACACCCAACATTAATATTTTCGCACCATTTAGACATTTTTTATTGTTGTTTAAGATATCCATTAGTCTTTCTACTACGTATTCAGGCATATAATCATTAATTTCCCCAGCTAGTTCTATAAGTCTAGTATGGTAATCGTACTCTCGAGCCTTGTAGGTTAAATAAAAAGGATCTATCGGAATACAGTGCCCACCAACACCAGGCCCAGGATAGAAAGGCATAAATCCAAAAGGTTTTGTGGCAGCCGCATCTATAACCTGCCAAATATTAATATTCATTTTTTTTGCAAGAATCGCCATCTCATTGATAAATGCTATATTTATTATCCTGAAAGAATTCTCTAAGATTTTTGACATTTCTGCTTCTTTAGGAGAAGAAACTGTAAAAACTTCAGCGTTTAAAACCCTTTCATATAATGATTTTGCATACATAGTGCATTTTTCTGTTACACCACCAACTACTTTAGGAGTATTTTTTGTTTTGTAAACTAGATTACCCGGGTCCACTCTTTCAGGACTAAAAGCTAAAAAGAAGTCTTCTCCTACTTTATAACCATTTTGCTCTAATAATGGAAGCATAACTTCTTCTGTGGTTCCAGGATAAGTGGTGCTTTCTAACACTACTAGCGTATCTTTTTTCATTCTTTTAGCAACTTCGTTAGTTGAATTAATTACAAAACTTAGGTCGGGTTGTTTGTATTTGTTGAGAGGCGTTGGTACACATATCATAATTGCATCGCATTCTTTTATTCTATCATAATCAGTTGTTGCACTTAATTTTCCATCTCTTACTAAATCTTCCAGTTCTGCTGTAACTACATCTCCTATATAATTTATACCTTGATTAACTTTATCTACTTTTTCTTTTTGAACATCAAATCCTAGAACGGTATATCCAGCTTTAGCTTTTTCTACAGCAAGAGGTAATCCTACATAACCTAAACCTATTACCCCAATCTTTGCTGTTTTATTTTGTATTTTTTCTAATAAAGCCATTACTTTTACCCCCTTTGTTCAATTTAATAAGAATTATTAATTTGAATAGTACTGCTTTATTTTTTTAACAACATATTCTTGTTCATACTTGTTTAACTCTGGAAACATAGGTAAGGCTAATGTTGTTTGTGTTGCTTTTTCAGTGATTGGAAAATTACCATATTGGTATCCAAGATTTTCAAAACATTTTTGAAGATGCAAACCCAAAGGATAGTAAATGCCGGTTTCGATTCCATTTTCTTTAAGAAAGTTCTTCAGTTTGTCACGGTCTTGCTCATTTTTGACTGAAATTACATATTGATGGTAAACATGGACTCTATTATCAAAAAAATTTGGATAGTTTATGTGTTTATCCAATCCGTTTTCTTCAATAAGCTTATTATAATATTGAGCCTTTTGAATTCTTCTTTCAATATAATAATCTAAGTTTTTTAATTTTATTCTTAATATTGCTGCTTGTACCTCATCTAACCTGGAATTGTATCCCACTTCGTCATGATAATATTTTTTGGATGCACCATGAACCCTCAGTTTTCTAACGCGATCTGCTAACTTTTCATCATTAGTTACTACTAATCCTCCATCACCATATCCACCAAGATTTTTTGTAGGAAAAAAAGAAAACGCATTTAGATCTCCAATAGTTCCACTATACTTTTTCGCTCCATTTGAGTAATACCAAACAGATCCTATAGATTGAGCACAATCTTCAATGATATATACTTGATAATTATTTCTAATTTTTTCTAATCTTTCTAAATCAATAGTTTTCCCAAAGAGGTGTACAGGTATGATACCTTTTATATGTTCTTTCTTAGGATGAGTTTGGAGAACCTTTTCTACTTGATCTAAGTCAATATTATAAAAATCTTCTTCTATATCTACAAATATTGGAGTTGCTTGATTTAAAACAATAGAGCTAGCTGTAGCAAAAAAGGTATACGGTGTAGTAATAACGTAATCACCTTTTTTTACATCTAGAGCTTGAACAGAAAGTCTAAGAGCATCAGAACCATTTGCTACACTAATAGCATATTTTACCCCAAGATAATTAGCTATCTCTTTTTCAAACATTTTAACGTTACTTCCCATTATTACATTACCAGATGTAAAAACAGCATCTAAATTTTTAAGGACATCTTTTTTAATCTTTTTGTATTGACGAGTTAAATCAAAAAGAGGAACATGCATCTTTTCTTCCATTAATTTTGCTCCCCCTTTCTTAACGAAATATTTCCTTCCTCATCTATTTGAAAAACGTATAATTTCTCCAAATTTCTCTCTAGTGCTTTGTTTAAAATTTTTTCTGAATGTCTAAAAGAAGCAATTATTAATGCATCATATGTCAGTTCTTTGGCTTTTTCAGGAGGGTATATATCTATTCCCTTTAATTGATCACCTTGTTTTGATATAGAATCGTCCAGGAATCCTAAAACATTGACATTTTCACTTTTTAGAATTTTCAAGACAATACCTCCCACTACACCAGCGCCATATAGCAATATGTTATCAAGCTTATCTTTTTTTATTGTGTGAAGTACTTTTTTAAACGATTCTTTAGTATCAAAGTATAATTCTGAAACTTCGTCAACGAAACTTACAATTAGGAATTGTAACCTTTTTATTCCTTGTTCAGTAAGTTCATAGCTCATATTTCTTTTATTTTCTCCCGATTTTAGTATATATCCTTTTTCCTCAAAATCTTTTAAATATTTATTCACCATAGATGGGACAATACCAACATTTTTTGATATTTTATCTTGGGAAATATCATTGTCTTCAGAAATTAATTTTAGGATCATCATTTCCCTAAAATTTGGAGAAGGATTAAAAAAAGTGTACTTTTCAATGTTTAACATAAGAGAACCACCTCAAAACTTTAATTCACTCACTAAGTGAATAATTTATTTCATTATATCATTTATTATAATCAATGTCAAGTTTTGATATAATATCCAATATTAAAAATAAGTCCTAGAAGAATTCTAGGACTTATTTAGAAAGTTAATGTAGTTATAAAGCTATCCAAATAGTTTTTTTGCTATTTCTGCAACCCTTTTTCCTTGCATTTTTGCTATCTCTAATTCTAATTCTGTAGGGGAGTTATTTTCTGAATTAATTATTGCAGAGGCACCATATGGTGTTCCACCATGAACGCTTGAAGTATCATTTAGTGCTGGCAGAGTGAAAGGCAATCCTACAATTATCATTCCGTGGTGTAGCAGCGTTGTGTGAAAACTCAATATAGTTGATTCTTGCCCTCCATGTTGTGAACTGGTAGTTGTAAAAACACTTCCTATTTTTCCAACCAATTCTCCTCTAACCCATATTCCTCCAGTGGTGTCTAAAAACTGTCTCATCTGGGCTGCCATCATTCCAAACCTTGTAGGTGTTCCAAATATTATGGCATCAGCTTGTTTTAACGAATCTAAAGTAGCAATAGGTAAATGTTTAAAAGATTCCTGAGCTTTTTTCGCACCCGATTTTATTAGGATATCTTCTGGAACAGTTTCTTGAACTCTATAAATATTTACTTCAACGCCTTCTATTTCTCTAGCTCCTTGAGCTTCTGCTTCTGCCATTTTGTATGTGTGACCATACATACTGTAAAAAATTATATTTATTCTAGCCATAAAATAACCCCCTTAATTAAGACAATTTTTATCCCTTTTATGATAACATTAATATCTTAAAAATATTTAAAATATATAATAACTTATGAACATACTTTAATAAAAAATTCATGTTATAGGCGAAAAACTTTTCTAAAAAGAAGTTATGAAGTTATATTTGATCTAGAGTTAAGCCTTAACTGTTCTTTGGCACAAATAGAGTTAATTTATACAAATTAAATCTAAACAATAAAGGAGGAAATTAATTATGAGGACACTTTATTTTAAAAGTGATAATTGTCCTGTATGCAAAACAATTTTACCTAAGTTTATACAAATTTGTAATGAGTATGGTATACCTTATGAAATTATAGATGTCTCTGATAATCAGGAACAAGCTGGTCAACTTCTAGTTTTTTCTGTTCCGACCATTATTTTTCTTGATAAAGAAGGTAAAGAAATAAAAAGATTTGCTCAATATTTTGGTACAAATGAGATAAGTACTTTTTTAGATAGATATTTTCAACTTACTAAAAATAGTTCAAATAAGGATGAGAATATTACTTAACAAAAATATCTTTAAGTGTGTTTTATTTAGATAGGTCAATAAATCATTCACCAATTTTAATCTCGTTTAAATAAATCTAAGAAATTGAAAGATAATTAAATGGGTGTACTTCAACTAATTATCCTTTTAATCCAGTAAAAGTAATACCTTTGATGAAATATTTTTGTGTGAATAAGAATACTATTATTAAAGGTAAAATGACGATAACAGAGCCGGCCATTTGCATTGCGATATTTTCCGTATATTGACCTCCAAGTACTGAAATTGCTACAGGTAGGGTATACATGCTTTCATCTGTAGCTATAATTAATGGCCATAAAAAGTTATTCCATGATCCTGTAAAAGTAAATATAGTAATAGCTGCCATTGCGGGTTTTGATAAAGGAAGAATTACTTTGAAAAAGATCCATCCTTCATTAGCACCATCCATTTTTGCTGCTTCTATTAATTCGTCCGGAATGCCACTTATGAATTGTCTCATAAAGAATATATTAAATGCATTTGCTAATGCAGGCAATATTAAACCCCAATAAGTGTTTAGTAAATTCAGTTTAGTTAATAATAAGAAAACAGGAATCATAGTAATTTGTCCTGGAACCATGACCGTTCCTAATATGATCAAAAATAAAACATTTTTGTTTTTAAAATTAAACTTGGCAAAACCATAACCTGCCATAGTTGCTAATACAACAGATAAAAAGGTTGTAGAAAGAGAAACAATTATAGAATTTAGGAAAGGTCGTCCAAAATTCATTTGTTGAAATAAATCCTTATAATTTTTGAGTGTTGGATTTTTAGGAATCCATTTAGGTGGGAAGAGAAAAATTTCCCCGGGTCCTTTGAACGATGTGGAAAGCATCCACAAAAAGGGAATTACCGAAATAAGTAGCCAAATTATCAATATTAGGTGTACAACGATTTGCTCTATAGGTGATACTTTTATTTTTCTCATAACAAGCACACTCCAATCTAGGTTAGTTAGATTTAGACTTCAATATTTTTACCAACTTTCATTTGAATAAAAGTTAGTGCAAATATCATTATAAACAATACAAAAGCAATAGAAGAAGCATATCCCAATTTAAAAAATCTAAATCCTTGTCTGTAAAGATATAAGACTATAGATAGGGTCGAATCTAGAGGACCTCCACTAGTTAACATATAAGGTTCTTCAAATAGTTGAAGATAACCTATAATTGTCATAACCGTTACAAAAAAAATTGTTGGTCTTAATGCCGGGATGGTAACATGAAGAAATTGTTGAAACTTTGAAGCTCCATCCAATTCTGCAGCTTCGTATAAATAATCTGGAATATTTTGTAAGCCTGCCGTAAAAAGAATTATGTTATATCCAACTGCTTTCCAAACTACAAGCATTATTACAGATGGCATAGCCCATGCAGGATCTCCAAGCCAGTTTGGACCTTGAATTCCAAATAAACCCAAAAACCAGTTGATTAATCCATAATCTGGGTTCAGCATCCAGGCCCACACTATGGCAATTGCAACAGTGTTTGTGATAGAAGGAAGATAAAAACTAACTTTGAAAAAATTTTTAAAATATGTAGTTTCTCTGTTTAGTAATGCAGCAAAACTTAAAGCTAAAATTATTGTTAATGGCATTGCTACTACTAAGGCGTATAAAGTATTAAGCAACGCTTTCCAAAAAAGTGGATCTTTCATTAAATTATTATAATTTTCAAAACCTATAAAACTAGCGTTGCTCCAATCATATATTGCAAACACATTAAAATCAGTAAAGCTGAGAGTTAGTGATACTAATATTGGTATTAACATAAAAATCAGTAGTAAAATTATTGAAGGACCTATAAAAGCAATAATTGCCTTTAATGGAGTTTTCAATTTTATCTCTCCTTGCTTGTTTAGATTTCTAAATGCCCTCTCTCCTTATTGGAGAGAGGGTCTTATAATACAAAATTATTATTTAAGAATCTTTTCAATATCATTTTTTAGATCTTTTGCTGCTTCTACTGGGGATTTTTTACCATATATAGCCTCTTCAACTCGTCTATCTATTGACACAGAAATCTCTTGGAATTCTGGTTTATTAATAGGAGCTTTTGCATCGAATAGTTGTTCTCCAAATAGCGCAATCATTGGATCAGCTTGTAATATTGGGTCATTCCATGCTTCTATGGAAGCTGGAAGTGAATTCACTAATTGATACCACTTTACTTGTATATCTGGCCTTGAAAGAAATTCAATGAATTTCCAAGCTCCTTCCTTATTTTTTGAATCTTTAAATATAACTAGGTTACTTCCCCCCATAAATGAAGTTCTTGTTTTCTTTTGGGGCATTAAAGCAACATTCCACTTACCTTCAATTTGAGGAATTTGTTCTCTGATCATACTTACCATCCATGGCCCTGAAAAAAACATAGGTGTATCTCCTGAAGCAAAATCTTGGAATAAATTTCCTCCTCCTCCAATAGGTGCGAGCTTTTCTGTAAAAAATCTTGTATAATATTCAAATGCTTCAACAAATTCTGGTTGATCTACAATAACTCTTCCTTTATTGTCCAGGATATCGCCACCATTTTGCCAAACAAAGGGTAATAAAATTTGATAATTGTCCTGAGGCTGATATAAAGTAATACCATATTTTCCTTTTTGAGCTAATTTTTTAGCAGCATCATACAATTCGTCCCAATTTTGAGGAGCATGCTCATAACCTACTTCAGATAGTAGATCACTTCTGTAATATAAAATTCTTGTATCTACATACCAAGGAATACCTAGAAGTTTTCCATCTACTATCCCAGTTTCCCAAGAACCTTTAAAGAAAGTACCTTCTTGTATAATTTCCGAGTTTTTAACAAAAGGTTCAAGGTTTTCAAAAGCTCCCATGCTTCCAAAAGGAGCCATCCATGTTGTTCCCATTTGCGCTACATCTGGGACCTGCCTTCCTGCAATTCCGGTTAAGATCTTATCAAAAGCATTTGCCCATGGAATAGCTTGAACATTGACTTCGTACTCAGGATACTCTTGCATGAATAATTGAGCTAACTTATCCAGACTTTTTGCTTCTTCGCCCATTGCCCATACAGTAATTTTCGTTGCACCAAAAGTTGATGCTACTAAAATCAAAAAAATACTTAAAACACCTACCAATCTTTTCATAATATTACACCTCCTATTTTTCCTCATTTACTCACTTTAGAAATTCTAAGGCCACCCTTGGACCCGTTATAAATTCAGGCACTTATTTTTAAAAAATTTTCATTTCTAAAGCCCATATTTACTCAGTTAATTCGAGTGTACCCCAATTTTGTGGGTTAGCCCAGATGTCAGGTAACGGATTCCATGAAATAATATTTTCTCTGACATATTCTCCTATAAAAGCGTTTTTTATATTTGAATTATGAATAGTATATCCAAAACCTAATCTTAGTTGTGGTTGGGGAAAGGTTATTCCTAAATATTCAAAAGGGATTTTTAATTCGATTATGTAACCATAGTCAGTTCTACTTGATGCAACTTCAACTTTTGGAGCAGTTTTTGATAAAGGACCTGGATTAGAATCCTCATGTCTTACTGCTTGTACATTTCCTTCTGTATCAAATGGAAGTACTGCCAATTTGAATAATCCTGCATTAGAACCAGCTACATTTGGATTGATATAGAATTCTATAGAATCAGTTCTGTAGTATCCACCAATGTCATCTGGAGTAATATTGACTACAACATATTCATCGAAAACATCTGCAGCTAAATATAAATTTTCATCGTCCCAGGTTGCTTGGAAATAACTATGTAGAACTTGTGATCTTTTATCTACAGGAATAATTCCTCCGGCTGGTACGTTCATGTCTTCAGTTACTGAGTATCGCGGAATATCTTTCCATTCAGATAAATCACCATCTATCTCAATACTTTGTTTTAATCGTGGTGCTAAAGCTAACTTTTCTTCAGAACTTGTTAAAAGCCTTCGGTATTCATCAACATACCATGGCGTTACTGCATAATCCGAAACTTTATCTATAAATCCAATTTTGTTTAAGGCCTCTTGAATATGTTCGTTACTCATAAACAAATCCCAAATCATTCCTGTTCTATAGTTTTCGATCATTAAGATAATATCTCCTTGATCTATTCCTATGTATTGATCTGAGAACCAAGCTTCATCAACATTGAATGCACTATAGAATCCATATTCTCCCCATACCAAAGGTCCGTATTTACTTAACATACCTCTGATAGCGTTCATTGAAAGATCATAAGTGAATGGTATCGAAGATATCGATGCATATGGGGCGACAGTTCCATCATGATTACCATCAACCGCGCCATAAGCCTTGTATCCAGTTGGGCCATCGCTTGCAGAAAGGCCCCAAATATCCATATCATATGTTTCATATTTGAATCTATTTTGTACCGTAAACAACCAATTATATCTGGTAGCAGCTTCTGCGTTGTTGAAATAATTTGCATACTTATCTTCTTTATCTCTATAGTCTATCCAAATATTTGGATATTGATACACAAATAGAGTTTCTTGTGGTAAATATATGTATGTATCATTTTTGACAGGTCTAAATATTTTGTCCCAAGAATCAGGTGATATAGGATATGTTGGAGAACCTATAGCTAATACATAAGCCAACAATCCTTCGTTAAATGAATCCCATCTTGCTCCTAAGAAACCTGCTTCAGGTTTATATCCCATTGATAAAGTATTTCCACCATCGAGCATCCATTGCCAATTAACATTTTCGTATAAAGTATTGGCAAGTTCTTCGATTTCTGTATCTTTAAAATACGCTCCTGCTGTTAACGCTCCACTTATTAAAATTGCAGTATCTATCGAAGATATTTCACTACTTCCTGTTCTTTTACCTGTGTTCATATCAACGAAGTGATAGAAGAAACCATTCATTCCTTCAACTTTTCCATTGGCAAAAGTTGTTAAAGTTGTTAAAACTCTTTCGTATCCTTCATCATAGCTAACCCAACCTCTTTCAATTCCAATGGGAATAGCAGAAAGCCCCATACCAACTGCCGCTATACTTGCAGGAGAATCCTTTGTGCTTCTATCTTTAATCAAGCCGTTCGTTGGGTTTGCTTCATTCCAGAAATATAAGAAAGCTCTTTTTTGTATTTCCTCTAATAAAGGTTCATCTTCTAATTCTAAAAGATTCTGCACTTCTTCTTTGACGCTTATTGGAACCATCGCTAATAGTTCTTCGACTGTGGGCTTGCTTGACTTTTCAACAAATATTCCGTCTACATAGAAAGGTTCGTATAACGGTGTTTTAACATTATCTTCATTAAAACCACCAAAAGCTAGATAAATCATGTATTTATTTCTTTCCATCAAATTGCTCATATTACCTGCAATTTCAAACTTTACTTTGTTCCATCCCGGACTTGCTTGAGTATCGGAAAATACTCCTCCAACCCATTCCCATCCAGAAGTAACATCTGCCATACCTAAGAAATACATAGTAGGTTTAATTTTATTTTCTTTTGGAATATAAACGTTCATCGTTACTTCGTTTCTACCCATCCAAAGTGGTACTTTCTCACCAGATAGTTCAATCGCGATTTTTGCTTCAATTGCTTCACCATCAGGAATTACTTTCATTGCGTATAAACCTTCGGCGGCTAAATCTTTTACTAATTCAAATTTTGCCCCCGTATTATCATTACCAAAAGTTCCTATCTCTTCTTCACTATCCATAGACCAAATATATATTCTTTCGATTTCAGGCTCTTCTGAGTTTAAAACTATTAAATTGTCTACGTAAAAAGGATCTTTCAAAGGAATATTTGTTACTCCTTGAGTATGCATAAAAGAGAAATAAAGCATGTATTTTCCATCTGGCATTACATCCTTCATCTTATCAGTAAGTTTGTATTCTACAATATTCCATCCATCTTTTGGCTCTGTTTCAGAAAATATTCCATCTACCCATTTCCAACCTTCTGTGACATCTGCCATACCTAAAAAGAATTTATTAGGTTTCAAAGATGCGACAGGTTTAGTATAAACTGCTAACCTTAAAGTGTCGTTCCCTAACCAATTGCTTAATCTATCTCCAGATAATTCAAAAGCCATTTTTGTTTCGGCTGATTTCCCAGAGGGCACTATGATTGTTGAGTATTTACCCTCATATACAAATCTTTCACTTAATTCAAAGGTCGATCCTGAGTTATCATTGTTTAAATCATGAGTATATTCAAAGCTGTGAATAAGTGACTGTGAAAAAAAAGATAAGCTAAAAAGTAATACTACAGCCATCAGTAAATACGTTACTTTTTTCATACTTTCTTACCTCCTCGCATAATATGTACTTACCCACCTTAGAAATTCTAAAATCCTTATTATATATGTTTTAGAATTGATTTTTTTACAAAATACCTCACTATTTCGAATCCTTACTAATTCTTAATTTCTTTAACTTTTTCAATTCTTGTTCTAAGGAATAGGGAAGGCTCCGCACTCGACACACTTTAAATTCAAAACGTTTTTTCGAAAAACTTCGTTTCTAAAACCCAAAAATTAGTAATAGACTGTTACATTTAAAATTTCTTCTTTGTAATCTTTTGGATTCAAAAGATTACCTTCTAACTTTTTCCCATTTACAAGTATCTTTTTTTCACTACTTTTTTTGTAGGTAATGTTTAAAAGTTTTCCCCTAAAATATCTTTTGACATTAGCTTCTTTCCATCCTTCTGGCAAAAGCGGATCTATTATTAATCCGTTCCAATCTGGTTTTAAACCTAAAATTCCCTCAACTCCTACAATAAAATACCATGCTGCAGAACCAGTATACCAAGTCCATCCACCTCTTCCAAAGTATGGAGAGTCGGGTCCATCGACATTTCCTGGAGTTACATAAGGCTCAGCAAGATATTTTTCAGGTTCCATACCTCTATAAATAGGCATGAAGCTTTTATATATATTGTAGGTATCAGGATCTTTCATTTTTGCTGCTGCTAAAACTGCCCATGTCCCAGCATGTGTATATAATCCTCCATTTTCTCTTACACCTGGGGCATATCTTGTTAAGTATCCTATTTTGGGATCTGGGGTTTTGTATGCAGGTTGGAAAAGAAGTGGACCATAATCTTTAAACAAGTATTTTTTGATAGATTGATATGCAATTTTTTTTCGCTCTTGATTTGCAGTATCGTTTATGATCGCCCAAGTCTGTGCATTTAAATATAATTTACCTTCCTCACAATTTTTACTTCCTAAAGGCTCACCGTTATCTTTATAGGCTCTTGTATACCATTCTCCATCCCAAGTGTATTTGTTAATGTTTTCCTTTAGTGTTGTCGCCTCTTTCAAAAATCTTGTCTTATTTTTTATATCTCCTACCTTTTGACATACGTAAGAAAACTCTTGAAGTATTCCATAAAGAAAGTGTCCAAGCCAAACACTTTCTCCTTTGCCTTCTGTTCCTACGGCATTCATTCCATCATTCCAGTCACCATCACCTATCAAAGGTAAACCACGACTACTTAATCTTTCTAAGTTATAGTTTATGGCTTTAATACAGTGTTCATATATAGTTCCTTCTCCGCCATCTAGAAAGCTAACTTTTTCTTTGAGAAATTCGAAATCATTCGTTTCTTTTAAATATTTGACGGTTACAAAAGTGAGCCATAATCTATTGTCAGATATATTATTTTTAAGACCTATTTCAGAAATAGGATGCCACCAATGAAGAACACTTCCATCACTATATTGGTGAGCTGCATGGAGTTTTATTTGATTTTTAGTTTTTTCAGGATCTATATATAGAAATATTTGACTATCTTGTAACTGATCTCTAAAACCATAAGCACCACCAGTTTGATAATAAGCTGTTCTGCCCCATAATCTACCAGAAATAGCTTGATACTTTAGCCACCTATTAATTAAAAAATCAAGTCCTTTATCTGGAGTTTCAACCGTAAATTTTGAGAACATTTCCTCCCACATTTTTTTAACTTTTTCTAATTCAGTTTTTACATTTTGTTCATCTTGATATTTTTTGATAAGAGAAGTCAAATTTTCCTTTTCACCTGTTTTTTTAACCGCTCCTAATAAAAATATCAAGGTTTTTTCTTCCCCAAGTTCCAGAGAAATATCGTTTTTTAAGCTAGCTATAGAATCTTCCCATTTTCCAAAAGTGTTCGTTAATTTACTGTCTAAAAGAGCTTGAGGATTAGATAGTGAATTATATCTACCTAAAAATTTATCTTTCGATCCTTCTGCACCACTTACCTTCTCATTAACAGCATGAAAAGCTGTATATTCCCAGCTTCTGTTCCAGTTTTGACCTTTTTCATTGGGTATTTCCCACATTCTCTTTTCAGCTATTATGCAGTTCAAATTATTTAATAACGAAGTTTCGATGAATGTTTTATGAAATTCTCGATGCCAATCAGGAGCTGCACCTAAATTCCACTCTAAGTAAGTAAAAGTAGACAATTTTCTCGATTTATTAGAGACGTTTTTGATATTTAAATGCCATATCTCTATTGGATCATCCTTTGCAACAAACATTGTAAGTTTTGTTTCAATATCAAAGTATCTGGTTTCAAATATTGAGTAACCTTGTCCATGTCTTATTTTGAAATCTTGTGGTTTTTTACACACAGGCTTCCAACTTGGAGACCAGAATTCTCCACTTTCTTCATCTTTAATATAGATGTATTTTCCCCAGTCATCTTTTATTAAATCTTGTTCCCAACGAGTAATTCTATTTAGGCTTGCGTGAGTTCTCCAACTGTAACCTGATCCTGCTTGAGAAATAACAAAACCATAATCACCGTTTGAAATTACATTAATCCATGGTTTTGGAGTTATAGGTGTTTTGATAACGTACTCTCTCCCATCAGGAGTGAAAAAACCGTACTCTGTTTCAAACATTTTTAGAACCTCCTACTTATAATTGAATGGTACTTAATCGGTTAAGTTTTAAACCAAAAAATAACTTTTTTAATTTAAAGCCTTACAAGAATTTCTCTTAATTAATTTAGTCTTTAACATAAATTTCTTTTGTTCAATCTTTTCTTCATTTATTAAACGTATTAAAATTTCTGTGGCTTTTTTTCCTATTTCGTATATTGGTTGCATCACAGTTGTCAAAGGAGGATCAATTATTGAACTCGCTTCTATATTATCAAATCCTATAATAGAAATATTATCAGGGATTTTTAAACCTTTTTCTTTTATAGCCCTTACAGCACCAATTGCCATTTGATCATTTGATGCAAATATAGCTGTAAATTCTTCACCTTTTTCTAACAATTTTTTAGTTGCTTTATAACCGCCTTCTCTAGTAAAGTTTCCTTTTTCAACCAGTAAAGGATTGAATTCAATCGAATTTGCTGTTAAAGCTTTTAAAAAACCCATGAATCGAGCTCTTGAATCCCACGCAGCTTCGTGACCTTCCAAAAAAGCAATTTTTTGGTGTCCTAATGAAATAAGGTATTCGGTAGCTTCGAATGCCCCAGATTCATTATCCACAACAACTGAATATATTTCCTCATCTTTAGTTGGATAATCAATAAATACAAAAGGAATCCCCTCATTTTTTAAAAAATCAATGAAATTATCTTTAATATAGTAAGCCATTATAATTAAACCATCAACCATGTTACTGTTTATCAACTTTATAACGCGTTGTTCTTTTTCTTCTTCACCGTGTGTTGTATAAAGGTTTAATAAATAATTATATTTATTAGAAGTTTTTTCAACACCTCTAATAATATTTGCATAAAACATATCAGAAACATCAGGAATAACCAGACCGATAAAGTGTGTTTTCTCACCTGCTAAGCCTCTTGCAGCTGAGTTAGGAACATAATTACAGTCTTCTATTATTTTTTTAATCTTGCATCGAAGATCTTGGCTAACTCCTGGTTTGTCATTAATTACGTATGAAACAGTGGCTTTAGATACACCAGCTAATTTTGCAATATCATCTATAGTTAATTTTGAATTCTTTATTTTTTTTGCAGACACCTATAAGCCTCCAAATAAATTATTTTTCTTAACCGCTTCACTAGTATTATAATCATAATTATGCAGAAAATAAAATTGGATTACAACCGATAAGATAAGAATAAATGGAAATAAAAGCAATTATTAGCAAATATCTTTGAAGATCTAACAAATATAACTTGAAGAACAATTGTGATAAAATTATATTGTTTTCCGACTAATGTTAATTAAAAGGAGAGTACATAAATAATGATATTTAAAAATGAAATAATGGAAAAATTAAGCAAATCATTAGTTGAGAAGAATTGTGTAATTAACGATGAAGTAAAATCCTTTGTAGATGGATATAATGGTCCTTTTTGTGAAGTATTAAAGGAAAATTATAAAATTGCCCAAACAGAAGGAATTCCACTTTGTCAAGATACAGGTATAGTTGAATTTTTTGTTTTCATTGGTCATGAAGTAAGAGTAGAGGAGCCTTTAGTTGAGATTTTAAATGAGGTTGTAGAAATAGTATATTCTCAGAGTCCATTTAGATATTCAGTTGTGAGAGATCCACTATTTGAAAGAAAAAATACACAAAACAACACTCCACCTATTATTCATATATTTCAGACCAAGGGTAATAATTTAGAGATAAGGTTTTTGATTAAAGGGGGAGGCAGTGAAAATCTTTCCAGATTGTATATGTTGAGACCTTCTTCAAATATTGAAGATTTTAAGAGAGTTATAATAGAACACATTAAAGAAAATGGCGCTAAAGGTTGTCCGCCCTTACATGTGGGCATAGGTGTTGGAGGAACTTCTGATGAGGCTATCGTTCTTTCAAAATTAGCTTTAACCAAAAACTTTAAAGAAAGAAATATTGAATCTCGATATGCAAGCTTAGAAATAGAATTGATAAAAAGATTGAATGAATTAAAGATTGGATTTCAAGGATTAGGGAAAGGAGTTTCAGTTTTTTCAGTTCATATTGAGGCTTTTCCTACTCATATTGCAACTCTACCTGTTGGTATTTCAACTGATTGTTATCTTTGTAGAAAAGGTGTGATTGACATTGAAGATCGATGAGATGGCGAAATTAAAGGTGGGTGAAACTTTAAAATATAATGGAGAATTAATAGTAATGCGTGATGCAGCGCAAAGAAGACTGAGAGAACTAATTGCTAGTAGTAAAGAAATTCCTGTGTATTTAGGTGGGAAGATAATCTTCTATGCAGGACCAGCAAAGCCTCCAAAAAACCTTAAGATAGGAGCAATCGGTCCCACAACAAGTGAGAGAATGGACGAATTTCTTGAAATGTTGTATTATCTTGGAGTTATAGCAACTATAGGGAAAGGAAAAAGATCAAATCTTGCAGTTGAACTGTGTAAAAAATATCAAAGAGTATACTTCATTTCCCCAAGTGGAGCAGCAGCTTATCTTTCAAAATGTGTAATAGACGCAGAAATAGTAGCTTTTGATGAATTAGGCCCTGAAGCTATTTATAGGATAGAAGTCAAAGATTTTCCATTAATGGTTGCAATAGATAGCTTAGGGAATCAGATTTTTTAATTATTTAAATTTTTTCTCTTGTACAAAAAATAAAAAGCTTCGGTTATTCATATAATAGGTTCCCGAAGCTTTTTTAGCTTTAATTTATTAAATTATTAAAAAGATTTTTATTTTCCCTGATTTTTGGCTTCAGCTACAAGTGGTTTTCTACCCTTTGATTTACGTTTGAAGGTTTCTAAAATTACTTGTGACTCTTCAAAAGGAACAGAAACAAAAGAAAACTTTTCAAGCACTTGTATATTTCTTATATTTTTTTTGCTGATACCTGTCTCTTTCTCAATAAATTCAGCCAATTTTTTGGGTGATATATTATCGTTGTTTCCTAACGCTACAAACAATCTAGTGTTTTTAAGGGTGGAATTTCGTTCAACTTTTCTTATTTCTTCGTATTTTCTAGTATTTAAAGTATCTTTTAGAAAATACTTCAAAACACTAGCAATAGTTGTTTCAGCGTCTTCTCTAGATTCTTCCAAAATTTCTTGTGCTAATTCCTTATAAATCTTTTCAGTATTTTCTGAACAGGAAGCTAATATTTCGTCTTTAATTCTATTAATTTTAGAATTGATAATATCTGAAATATTAGGAATTTTGGCTTCTTTAATGTCTGAACCTACAGAATTTTTGATAAATAAAAATTTTCTAAATTCTCTTGGTGTAACAAAAGTTATTGCAGTACCTTCATTACCAGCCCTTGCTGTTCTTCCAATGCGATGAATATAATTTTCTGGATTTTGTGGAAGTGAATAGTTTATTACATATTTAAGATTGTCTATATCAATTCCACGTGCTGCAACATCAGTAGCAATTAATATCTTCGTTTTTTTGTCTTTAAATTTGTTTAATATTCTTTCCCTTTGATATTGTGATACATCACCATTTAAAACCTCAGCTTCATGTCCATTTTCAATTAATCTGTTAGCAACTTCTTCAGATTGAACTTTCGTATTGGTGAAGACAAGAGCATAAAAATCATCATCTAAGTCTATAAGTCGAATTAATAGATTAATTTTATCGCTTTCTTGAATTTTATAATAGACTTGTCTGGCTTTCTTTACAGTCAAATCTTCTTTACTATCTTTGATCGTAGAAATTATATTGAACTTTCCCATATATTTTTTTGCCAATGAGATAATTCGAGGAGGAATAGTTGCTGAAAACATGAGGACTTTCTTTCTGTCATTGGTTTTTGATATAATAAATTCAACATCTTCTATAAAACCCATATCTAGCATCTCATCTGCTTCATCAATGATTAAATATTCAATATTGCTAATGTCTAAAGTTCCACGATTGAGATGATCAATAATACGTCCTGGGGTACCTACTACAATATCAACGTGTTTCCTTAAATTCCTAATTTGTTCACTGATTGAAACTCCACCATATATTGAAATAACCTTGAGTTTTTTATTTCCTTTTAGAGAATCGAGCTCTTCACATACTTGCAAAGCTAATTCCCTAGTGGGGGTTAGTACAAGTGCCTGAACATAACCCGCCTTCTCTTTAAGTTTTTCAATCATAGGTATACCAAACGCAGCTGTTTTACCTGTTCCTGTCTGAGCCTGTCCGATTACATTACTTTCCCCTGATAAGAGGAATGGGATTACCATTTCTTGAATGGCTGTTGGTTCGTTGTAACCTTTACTCGAAATCGCATGTAATGTTGATTCGGAAAGACCCATATTTTGAAATTTATCCATGTAACATAACTCCTTTTAGTTCATATATTTGAGAATGGGTCTCTAATAAAATTCTCCAGAACATTATAACACAAATTAGTTCGATTAATATTTAAGTGTTTATAAAAATTTGTTTACTTATCCTATTAAATAATTTTAAAATATGGACAATACACGAATAATTATAGTAAAAATTCATTGTTTCGTGATATAATTTGTTCGAATAGGGTCTTCCTTGACTGAGAGGTGAACTTGGTATGAAAGGATTATTGGAAATTTTTATTCCATTTGCTCTAATTATTGTTCTTTTAGGAGTTTCGTTCAATAAGGCCCCAACAACTTCCCAAAAGCCGACAGATCTTTCTACACAAATACCTTCATTTTCCGAAGATGATGAAAATCTGTTTGAAACTTCTTTTATTATAATATCTGTTCCTGAAAATACTCCAGAAGATGCAACTATTTATATGATGGGGAATTTCAACAATTGGCTTGTTGGCGATGAAAATTATAGATTCGAAAAGATGGAGGATGGTACCTATCAGTTAGTAATTAAAATGCCTCCGAATACTGAAATATTTTATAATTATAATTTGGGTTTTTCTGATTATGTAGAAAAGGATTTTTATGGAAATGAAAGAGATAGTAGAAAATATAAGTTTGAATATAATAGAGATGTAGTACGTGATGAGATAGAAAGCTGGTAGGAGGATGCATAAAGCAAATGAAAAAAGCTTACTTGTTAGATTTAAAGAATGATCATTTTGAGAAAGTTGCAAATTTTATCTATCCATTTTATGAGGAAAATCCTTTAGATTTTTTATTTATAGCTCCTTCAGGATTCTATACAAAACAAATAGCGGAAAGAATTGCTTCGAAAACGAATAGTACTATAAATCGAAATGCTTTTACGGTTATTAATCAATATATTACAGAGCTACTTAGGTTTTATGAGCCAGATGCGATTATTTTAGATAGAGATTTTTTAAAAGTTTATTTAGAGAATGAAATTATAGATTTGATAGAAAGCGAAAAAAAAGATGAAGAATTTTCGCAGTATTTGAATGTAATATCTAATTCGCAAAAATCTGTAGAATATCTTTTAGACATTTTTGAAAAAAAATGGGAAATATCACGGGTACAAGATGAAAAAGTTGTTTCTTCTTCTGAGGAGTATAAAATATTAGACAATTCAATAAATGTTGAGTCTCATCTTTATAAACTATATAGTAAGTTGGAAAAAAGTTTGGAAGATGTTCTTTCCACCAAATTTGATATGTCAATTAAGTATCAGAGAAATTATGATCCGATTAGTGTATACAAATGGTTCTATGAAATATTCCCTGAAATATTAAAAAAAGAAGATAAGAAATATCTAGGAAAAAGGGTAATAATCTCGGGTTTTTTTGATATTTCACCGATAATTAATAAAACGTTTAGTGTACTTTTTAAGCTTTTTGAAGAAGTACATTTTATTACTTGGTTTGATATTCAAGATAGAGCTTTTGAGTCTATAAGAAACATTCATCATTTGCTCAAAGATGAAGGCTTTGTTTTTGATAATAGGTATACTAACGAACATTTAAAAGACGTCTATGATGATACACAATTTTATTTTGTACCTGTACGTAATGAAATTGCTGAAATTGAATATGTTTCTAAAGAAATAAAAAGTAAGTTAATCAATGAAGCTCTATCTCCAGATGATTTTGGAATAGTTGTTCCAAATATTTCTGTAGCAAGATTGGTATCTGATTATTTAGATGAGATAAAAGTTCCAAATAGATTAAAAAACGATATTCCTCTGTCAGAAAGTCAGATGGTGCTTATTTTGCTTCAACCTATTAAAACATTAGTAAAAGGTTGTGAGGTTGAAGATTTATTGGCGATGGTTGAAGGAGGATATGGAGGAAAAACAGAATTAACTATTGACGAAATAGAATATTATCTTAAAAAAATCAACTTATTTTATGATATTCCAAAAGCATCTTTAAATCAAAGAAAAGATAAATGGCTTACTACAATAGAAAATGAAATTAATAAAAAATTTTTTCTTATAAAAAGTACAGAAGAGTCGGAAAGAGTTCAAATTGAACTAAACGAATTGTTAGAATTACAAAAATGTTTTCAAAATATATTTGATATTTTGAAAGAGGTTCAGCAAATCGAAAAGAAGAAAACTGGTTTTACAATTTCAGATTATAGAGAATTAATAAGAAAATGGATAGAAAAAGATAATATCAATTTTAACATAGTAAATAAATATTTAGATGTAAACTCTATTGAAAGTGAGATCAATGCAATTAAAACATTTGAAATTTTGTTGTTAAATGTTGAAAAAAGTTTGGAAAAAATTATAAAGGGAGACAAAAAAAATAATTTAGATAAGTTTTATAAAATAATTTCTTCACTTACCCAAATAAACACCTTTAGGGTAACGGAGCTATATGCGAATTGTGTGGAAATAATGAGCCTTGAAGATTCGAGATTTGTCAAAAAACGATACAAATATTTTATTGATTTTACAGAAGACAATTACCCATCAATTAAAGTAAATCCTTTTCTTTCTTCTTTGGATAATCAAGGTGTTTCTATGTCTAAGTTCTCAGAAAAAATAAGTAGAAGAAATTTATTTATTTCCATGATATTTGCAGAAAATATTGTATTTACTTATGCAAAAGCACAATTAAATGGAGATCCTATTGTTCCTTCCCCATATGAAAAAGAAATGAGGCAAACTTTTAAAAACATTCATTATTCAGATAATTTTTTATTTATAAAAGGGAATCTGCCAAAAGAGCCTAATAATATATATTCTGAAAGAGAAGCGATTATATACTACCTATTAAATGACAAGAAAGAATTTCTGCCCGAACAATTTTTGGTTGAAAGCAAGAGATTTGTTGAACAGATTAATAACCATTCTTGGAATTTATCTAATAAAACAGAATTGGGGAAATTAAGTCACACAAAGATATCTACATATGTAGATTGTCCATTTAAATTTTATTTGAGCCAAATTGTTCATTTAAAGGGAGATAAGGATTTTAACATTTTTTTTGAAGGACTTATAAAACACAGGTCTTTAAAAGAATTGTTTAGTAAGTATTCTGATTATCCTTCAATGTTACAAAAATATTCAAATTACGAAGAAATAAGAGACGAAATCAAATTAGTATTAGAGGATATATGGGATGATTATGTAGATGATTTTTTTTATTCTTATCAGGCAATAAAAGAGGTAGTGATTGAGCAATTCATTGAGGATTTGTATGGTACTATCGAGACAATCTTGGAAAACTACATTCAAATTGATAAAGATAAGAAACTAACGTTTAGTCAAGTATTAGAAACAGAAGTAGAAGTGAAAACTAGTTTAGATGTAGGAATATTTGAAAACGTAGAATTAGAAACTCGAATTGATAGGATAGATCTTTTAAATGGCAATTTTTTGTATCTATGGGATAGTTTTGACAATAAATTACTTCCTGGAACTTATTCGATAGTTGATTACAAAAATTCAAATAGTTTTCAAAGTGAGCAACTTCTTGTTTATTATTTAGCTCTTATAAACTCCAAAGAATGGAAAAATAAATTAATAGATCATGATGTGTTTTTGAAATTTCATCTCACGAAAAAAGACGATATTAATAAAAAATTTATAAAAATTCAGAAAGACAAAATTATTTACCCTGAATTTAGGAAAAAAGCTAAATATGTTTCTTTTGATTTTAAGGAATTTGAAGTTTGGTTAGAAAATATTTTGAAAAACATCGATCAATCTCAATTTACTCCTGTCTGTTATATTGAAAGTAAAATTAAAAGATTTTTTAAGGAAATGCGCGAAAAGTATAACTGTGCAGATTCTAATGAAAAAGAATACAATTGTTTAAATAATTATGCTTCTTGTCAATTTAAAAGTTTATGCCAGCTTTTAAACTATAAAGATGGATTTAAAAATATCATAAACAAAAACTACTAAAAATATTACAAAATTTAATTTATTATGATAAAATAACTAGGTATTATATATTGATTTTTAGGTAAAAAATAATGTTCAAATAATATAGGACGATTATCTGGGAGGAAAAAAAATGGAAGATGGAAGGTTGGACAATGAGTTAACTTTTGAAGATATATTAAAGATATTCAGAAAAAGGTTTTGGTGGTTTTTTCTTACTGTTGTGGTAACAGTTGCAATAGCTTTAATATATTTGTTTACTACTACCCCTATATACGAGGCAAGTACGACTTTAAAAGTTGGTTCATCACAGCAAAGTTCTGTTGTGGATATATTTGGATCACAGATGTCTTCAGGTTCTTCAAAAATATCAACCGAAATTGAACTTATAAAAAGCCGTAGAAATTTAGAAAAGGTGGTTGATAATCTATATTTGGTTGATTATTTTAAAGAAAGATCAGATAATCCAGAAAACGTGACAAAAAATGGTGTAATTAAAAAAATGGAGGATATAATAACAGTTTCTCCTGTAAAGGATACGAACATTGTAAAGATTTCGGTACAAAGCGAAGATTCAGACTTTGCAAGAAAAGTTGCTAACGAGCTTGCTATAGTTTACAATGACTTGTTAAAAAGTTTATCCCAGAATGAATATACTTCAAGAAGACAGTTTATAGAGGAACAGATACCAAAAGCCGAAGCAGAGTTAAATGCTGCTCAAGACAATTTAAGAAAGTTTAAAGAAGAAAATAATGTTTTCTTGTTAGATGAAGAAGCCAAAGCTATTTTGCAGTTTTTAATTTTATATGATCAACAAATTAATACATATCAAGTACAGTTCGAACAATCTAAACTAAGAGTTCAGGCTATTAATGATATATTAAAGGATATTGATCAAGAAATTATTTCTTCAGAAACTATTTCGATTAACCCTGTTGTTAGTAATTTAAGGAATCAAATTGTAAATATCCAAGTTCAATTAGCAGGTATTGAAGGAACAAAATCTGCGAATGACCCTGAAGTATTAAAATTGAAAGAACAATTATTTCAAGCCCAAGAGATGCTAAAGAAAGAAATAGATACGATAGTAACCTCGCAATTAAAATCTATAAATCCTCAATATAGTAGCCTGTACTCTCAATTAATTGAAGAACAAGCTAATCTACAGGTGATTCAAGGAACAATACAAGCTTTAACTTCTATAAGAGACGGCTATCAACAAGAGCTTGTAAAATTACCCGCACTTGAACAAAAGCTTATGGATTATGAAAGAGAAGTCAAAGTGAAGGAAAACCTTTATGTACTTTTACTTGAAAAATTAGAGGAAGCAAAAATTGCTGAGGCTGGGGTTATAGGAACTGCAGATATTATTGATTTAGCATTTGTTTCGCCAACTCCGGTTAAACCTAACAAGACATTGACAGTTGTTATAAGTGGCGTTTTAGGGATTTTTTTAGGGATACTTGTTGTATTTTTAATCGAATATATGGATAAGAAACTTAAGGATGAAAATGAGCTTAAATCAATTATTAAGGGAGTTCCAGTTTTAGGAAGAATACCTCACTTTGAGATTAATCAGGAATCTGGTGGACTTCCTGTTCTTAAAGATCCTGTTTCACCAATTTCTGAGTCCTACAAAATGTTAGCAACAAATATAAGCTTTTCAACTACAAAAGAACCAAATACCATTTGTTTTTCTAGTGCAGGGCCTAGTGAAGGTAAGACAATTACCGCTTCAAATGTAGCAATTTTCTATGCTCAAAATGGGAAAAAAACTTTGTTGATGGATGGAGATTTGAGAAAGCCGCGTGTTGATAAGATTATGAGAATAAAGAACAAAAATTTAGGCTTAGTAAATTATTTAATGAGAAGAGTTCCATTAGAAAAGATCTTGTTTAAACCAGTTGAAAGTCTTCCAAATTTTGATGTATTACCAGCGGGAGTTTTGCCTCCAAATCCAACGTCTCTTTTAACATCTAATGAATTTTTAGAATTGCTTCAGACTCTTAAGGAGCATTATGAAAAGATAATAATAGATTTACCTCCCATTATGGTTGCCCCCGATGCTCAAATTGTGTCGAGATACTCTGATGGGTTAATTTTAGTAACTCGTTATAATGGGACCTTAAAACCAATGTTAAAAGTTGCCTATGAAAATATAGTTTCTTCAGAGGTTAAGTTGTTGGGAACAGTTATTGTGGATATTGATGAGAAGACATCAAATTACTATTATTACTATTATTATTATTCAGATGACGGGAAAAAAGTTAAAAAAAGAAAAAGAATTGATACTACACTTAAAAATTAATTTTTAGTTAGTTTTGATTAGTCAATAGAAAGAGGTTGAAATAAATGTTTATTGATATACATAACCATCTTTTACCAGGAGTAGATGATGGGGTACAAAAGATTGAAGATACTATAATAGAGTTAAAAAGATATAAAGATTTTGGTATAAATCAAGTTATTTTTACACCTCATGTAAATAATCCTTCTGTTAATACCAGTATAGAAGAAATAAGAAATACATATAATAGTTTAAAAAATCGTATAGAAAGTGAAACTGGTCTAATTACGTATTTAGCTTCAGAATTATATTTAGTTCCGAACTATAAAGAATTCATACCTTTTAATGATTCATTTGTATTAATTGAGTTTCCAACACGTGTTTTTCCAATTTATGCATTGGATTCAATATTTAATCTTCAATTAGAAGGATATGAAGTGATACTTGTTCATGTAGAACGCTATAGATGGCTGTTTGAAAATAAAAAACTATTGCAAAGAATGAAAGAAATGAACGTTTATTTTCAGGTTAACTTTGAAGGAATAAATACAGAGGAAGGGCGTTTTTATTTAGGAGAAAACCTAGTTGATTTTTTGGCAACAGATAATCATGGAAAAGATAATAGAAAAGAAGTTGATCTAAGTTTATTTTCAAGGTATCCCGAAATTACAACAAAAGCTTTTGAATTATTGGGCATTAATACACCAGAAAAGCTTTAGGAGTGGTATTTACGAGATTAGAATTAATGATCAAAGAAGAATTTGAAATATATAAAAATAAAATGTATGATGAATATGCTAAAGTTTTATCTGAACATTTATTACTGCCTTATCATGAATCATTAGCTAGGGCTGAGGCACAAATAGACAATATTTGTGGAGAAGATGAAAAGAAAGGAAAAAATTATGCCTATAATATAATTAACGAAGAAAATGAACAAGTTGGTAGAATGTGGGTTTTTGTCAATAACGATCGTAAAAAAGCCTTTGTTTATGATATTAGAATTTTTCCTAAATATTTAAGAAAAGGATACGCAACAATGGCTATAAAAGAATTAGAAAAAAAGTTAAAAAACGATAAGGTTAAAAAAATAGGATTAAACGTTTTCTCAAGTAATAAAGCTGCCTATAACCTATATAAAAAGTTAGGTTTTACGGAAACTTATATTATTCTCATAAAAGGATATGACAATCAAAAATTTATTACTTTACCCCGATATTTGAAGTTTTTACAAGGTTTTTTTGAAAGCTTAAATTATCGTGTAGTAGCTGTAGAAATGAGAAAGAAAATAGAGTAAGATTATACTTCATAAGCCATATAAAAAATAAAAACCTCCTTAAAAAGGAGGTTTTTTATTTTAAAACTTTTTTAGAATTCAACCCCTGCAAAAACTTTAAATTTGGGTTTGAATGAGTTTTTATAATCTTCTTTGTAATCATCAACTATAGTTGGTTTTGCAAATAATATATCTGCCCCAACTTTTACGTCTAGATTTTGTACTACAAAGGCTGCTCCAGCTCCACCGCCAAATGCTAACGATGAACTAGTTAATTTAGCGTCGCCTAAACCAAATGAATAGTTAAATAACCCTTCAACAAATAAATCAACTGGAAGCTCTGGTAAGAAAGGATTTAAACTTTGTCTGTATCCAACGTTTAATGTAATATCCATTTGAGTAAATTCAACGGGGGTAGCATCGACAGTTGCTTCTACAGGAAAGTAATAATCAAATGCTCCTCCTAATACTAAAGCTCCACCTTCAACAAAACCTAAATCTTCATATAAATAGTTTGCACCTATGCTCAAACCGTTGAACGATACGTTACTTGCTGCAGCTGTATCACTAGCTGCTACAGATGAATGTACATATCCACCTGTTACTTCAAATGCTGCAAAACTAAAAACAGCTAATACTGCAACTACTAAAGTTACTACTACTTTTTTCATTTATACCCCTCCTTCTGAGATATTTATTTAAAACATAATTTAGGATTTACCAAACAACATTCTAACTAATATTCTATCATATTCTATCATATAATTTTTTAATTAATTATTAAGAAAAGATAAATATATTTGGTTTTATCTCTATAACATTTGGTGAAACTTTGTTAGAATATAAAATATAAACATCAAAGTTATCATTATGTAAATAACTATGTAAAGAGGTGCTTTTAATAATGTTAGAATAATCATTTTTAAAGAACTTTACATTAGTTACAATCTTATCTTGGGAACTATGGTTATAATCATTTCTTGACATGTTTATAGTATCTATAGAATCTCCATTTTTTAAATAATTCCAATAATAATTTTCTTGAAAATACATGTCCTTGATGTTTTCTAATTCTTTTTTATAATCATTTTTTAAGGCAATATTATAATCACTTATAATAATCTTTTTCTCATTCTTTTCAATCATTCCTAGAATATCTAAAAGTTCTAAAGGATTTTCGTTGTTCAATAAAACTGAGTGTATATATACCTTGTCGTTCAAAATAATATTATCTGTCTTTCCATTAGCGTATGTAGAGACAATAAACAAAAGAAAAATTAAAAATGCCACAAGAAACTTTGTTTTTTTCATCGTGATCCCACCTCCTAACTCCTAATTAGTAAGTTCTATGGAACTTATACTGAGAGGGGGAAGAGGGCTTTGCCCTTGTAACCCTCATGAATAATAAATCTTTATTAATAAAATTATATAAATATGTTTTTCTTAACTTATGATAAAGAATCAGCCTTAAAATTTGATTAAAAATTATCTTATGGGGAAGATTTATATCACTTAAAATAAAGCGTTAACTTTTCTATTAATTATATAATTAATAGAAAAGTTAACACCTCATTAAGAAATATATCTTATGCTATTTGTTTTGGATTACTTCTTCAAATGTAGGTATAGAAGATTGAGCCCCTTTTCTTGTTACAGAAATAGCAGATGCAGCATTTGCGAATTTAAGACTTTCAACAAAATTCTGTGTTTTTTCATAATATACTGAAAATGCTCCATTGAAAACATCACCTGCAGCTGTTGTGTCAATTGCTTTTACCTGTAAAGCTTTTATATAACCATAATTTTCTTTATTGTCTATATAAAAACAGCCTTTTTCTCCCAATTTTATTATCAAATTGGAAACTTTAGTAATCCTTTTAAAAGTGAGCGCTTTTTTTTCAAATTCTTGATTTTCTGGAATATTTAATTTATCACACAAAAATTTAAATTCTGTCTCATTTGGGGTTAAAAAATCAACTTTTTTCAACAACGAGACATTGGTATTTGCGACTGGTGCAGGATCATAAACAATTTTAATTCTTTTTTTGTTTAATCTTAAAATTGCATACTCAACACTTTCTATAGGAATTTCGTTTTGTAGTAAGCATATATCTATTTTTTTTTCGTATTTGTTTAGAAATGAATTTATCTTATCTTTGTCAACTTTATCATTGGCTCCTGTGAATAAAATAATCCTGTTTTCTCCACTTTTCTCTACTTCAATAAAAGCTCTTCCTGTCTTTTCTGTTTTTTCTATATAATATCCTTGAATATTATAATTTTTATAATTTTCTGATAAGTCTTTTCCATACTCATCTTCTCCCAAACATGTACAAAAATATACAGTTTGATTTGACA